>Ga0208589_1000548_pt1 | contig 17507 bp, 20 predicted proteins | sample NGESurshal092012_2_FD_184486 | JGI IMG/M metagenome (GOLD analysis project Ga0208589, IMG submission 184486) | Arctic peat soil microbial communities from Barrow, Alaska - NGEE Surface sample F53-2 shallow-092012 (SPAdes) | ecosystem: Environmental > Terrestrial > Soil > Wetlands > Peat ... | reverse complement strand
AGAGATTGCCGGCGAGCGAAGCGCGCCCCTGGATCTGGGTCGAGCCGATGAGGTCCATCGCCTCGACCACGCCGGGGTACGCGTGTTTCATCGCCTCGTGCTCTTCGATCACCGCGCCGGGGGTGGCGGCGCCGATGACGAAGCCGCCGTTTTCCTCACGAATGCCCATGATGCCGGGCAGGCGCTTGGTATCGACGATCAACTCGGGCCTCACCCGTCCGGAGCGGAGTTGAACCAGGAGGTCGGTTCCCCCGGAGAGCACCTTGGCGAGGCCGGAGGCACCGGCGAGGAGAGCGACGGCCTCGTTGACCGTCGTCGGCGCGGCGTAGTTGAGGCTGGGCATGATGGCTCCTGGCTGCGCGCGAGGCACGTTTTATCGCGATCCCCGCGCGAGGCGTCCCGATTTGCATTATGGACGGGACCATTCTACCGCCGTTCCGCGCCCCTGGGTCAAGTTGAGGCCCGCTTCCGCGGGTCCCGCTTGGCGAGCACCCCCGCCATCCGTAGACTATTCCCTCGGAAACCCTGAGCCGAGCCGCCCATCCATGCGCGTGACCGTCGTCTTTCTCGGCCTGCTATGCCTCACCGGCTGCGGCACGCTTCCGGCGCTGTCGTCGGACGGGGCCGACGGCGGCTACAGCGCGCACAGCCAGCAGGTGCAACGCGACGTCGAGGCGATCACCCGGGGGATGAACAACGCCCGCGCCCAGTCCGAGGCGGTGGCTCGGGCGCGGACGCGGTGAGCCCGTTCCTGGCTCTTCTGGCGTTCCTGCAAGCCGCGCATGTCCCGACGCAACAGGTCCGCATCCCGGAGCCGAATGGGACCATCTTGAAAGCGGCCCTGGTCCGTCCCCCGGGCCCTGTGCACGGCGCCGCGATCGTCGCGCTGCATGGTTGCGGCGGTCCGTTCCCGACGCGGGACGGTCCCTGGGCGGTGGCCCTCGCCGAGGCGGGGCATGTGGTGCTGTTGCCGGACAGCTTCGGCTCGCGCGGGCTCGGGTCGCAGTGCGCGCTGGCGCATCGCGCGGCGCCGGCGACGAGCGTGCGCCGCGGGGACGCGATCGCGGCTGCCGAATGGCTTGAGGCCCAGCCGGGCACGCCATCCGGCGGGGTGGTGCTGATGGGCTGGTCCAACGGCGGCAACACCACGCTCTGGACCGCGGACGCCTCGCGCGGGCTGCCTTCGCGCCTGTTCCGGCGGTTTGTGGCGTTCTACCCGGGCTGCAAGACAGCTTCGGCGGACGCCGCGTACCGGCCCGCGGCGAAGCTGCTGATCCTGGTCGGCGCCAACGACGACTGGACGCCTGCTCCGCCCTGCCGGACCTTCGCCGCGCGGTTTCCCGATGCAATCACCCTGATCGTCTATCCCGATGCCTGGCACGATTTCGACGCGCCCGGCCGGGCGGTGCGCCTGCGTGCCGGCCTCGCCACGCCGCCGAGCGGCACCGGCGAGGCGCACACCGGCACCAATCAAGCGGCGCGAGGCGACGCGATGCGCCGCGTGCCGGCCTTCATCGACGCGCGCTGACCCGTGACCGATGACTCGCCTTTTTTCATCGTCGGGTGCGGCCGCTCCGGCACCACGCTGCTGCGGCTCGTGCTATCCGGCCACTCGCGCATCGAGATTCCGCCGGAGACGTGGTTCCTGTTGCCGCTCGTCGAGCGCCTGCCACTGACCGACGAACTGACCCCCGCCCAGGTCGAAGAGGCGATCGAACTCATCACCGGCGACTACCGCTGGCCGGACATGCAGATCGCGGCAGCGGATTTCGCGAGGCAGGCCCGGGGGCTGGCGGAACCTCGGATCACCACGCTGATGGGCCTGATCTACGGCGACCATTTGCGCCGCGAAGGCAAGCCGCGCTTCGGCGATAAGACGCCACCCTATATCGGCATCCTGCCGCAGATCGCGATCCTTTATCCCGACGCGCGATTCATCCACGTGATTCGCGACGGCCGCGACGTCGCCGCCTCGTTCATCGACGTGCATTTTCATGGCGGTGTCTGGGACAGGGAGTTCGAGTGGCGGCGCGCGGTGAGCCTCGGGCTTGAATATCGCGCCTCCGCGCTCGCCGAACGCATCCTGGAGGTACGCTACGAGGAGATGGTCCAGGATCTGGAGGCGACGACACGGCGGGTCTGCGCCTTCCTGGGTGAAGCGTTCGAGCCGGGGATGCTGGCATTCCAGGAATCGATCAGGCGCAAGGTCCCGGCCCGCGAACTGGTAGTGCACCGCTCGCTGGACCGTCCGGTGGCGCCGCACGCCGTCGCGCTCTGGCGGTCGCGCCTGTCTGTCCCGGAGCTTTTCCTCATGGAGAGCTGCATCCGCGCCGAGTTGCTCGCGCTCGGCTATGAACCGCGCTTCCGAGGGCGAGGCTGGGATCCGGCGATGCGGGTGACGCGGGCCATGCTGAGCGCCGTCGGGCCGCAGGTGCGGCGGGTGATCCAGGGCCTGCGTCGGCGCGACCTGCTGCGTCGGCAGGTGTACATATAGTTTCGGTAATTGTGCACTGCACGTATGGCGCCTTGCCTTCTCCCGCGCGATGCGCGCAGCATCGAGCCCCGAGTTCAGGGGAGACAGTGCGATGACGATCGCCGCGATACTTCGCCACAAAGGCCGGGAGGTCTTTACGGTCGGTCCGTCGGCGACGATCGCCGAGGTCGCGGCAATTCTGACCCGGAAGGGGATCGGTGCCGTTCCGGTGATGGACGGCCGTCAACTCCTCGGCATCGTCAGCGAGCGAGACATCGTCCGCAGCCTGCATACGGTCGGCGCGCCGACCCTGGAGATGACCGCCGGTCAGCTAATGACCCGCTCCCTGCAACGGGCGTCGCCGAAGACAACCATCATCGAGGCGATGCGGCAGATGACGATCGGGCGCTTCCGCCATGTTCCCGTGATGGTCGATGACGAACTCGTCGGCCTGGTCAGCATAGGCGACGTGGTGAAGGCGCGGATCATGGAACAAGACGCGGAGGTGGACAGCCTGAAGGCATATATCGCCACCGCCTAAGGCGAGCCCCGCGGGCGCGTTCACCTCTCGGCGCGAGAGGTGAACGCCATGCGGTCAGACGACGCGGCGCCGGCCACTGTCGCCGGGCATCCCATAGCCCGGCACTCCGTAATAGTCATCGATGCGGCGGCCCCACGTCGCATCCCCCCACGCCCAATTGTCCTCCGCCGCATAAGCCGGGGCGCCCTCCAGGCGGGTCTTGTCGATGTCGACGACGTAGCCGCCCTCCTTCTCGTCATATTTGAGGATCTTCCAAGGGAGCGGATGATATCTGTCGCCGATGCCAAGGAAGCCGCCGAAGCTCATCACCGCGTATTCGGCTTGACCCGAGACCTTGTCGATCATGACGTCATAGACGCTGCCCAGCTTTTCGCCGGCGGTGTTGTAAACGCTGGTGCCGTTCACCTTGCTCGCCGGGATCAGGCGGCCGGTGGTGTCGGTCGGGTCGCTCACGCTTGCCATGAAGTACCTCGCTCGATTGACGGAAACGTCGACGAGGTAAACGCCGCGTCAGACCTGCGGTTCGATCCCCGCCGCCGCCAGGATGCGCAGTGCCAATCTATAGTGCGGGCGATCGATCATCTTTCCGTCAAGGGCGAACACTCCGGAGTCCGGGTTCGCCGCGAAATGCTCGCGCACGCGCTCGGCCCAGCGGAGCTGCTCGGGCGGCGGGGTGAAGACGGCGTTGACGATCTCGATCTGGTCCGGGTGGATCAGGATCTTGCCGGCGAAGCCGTCGGCGGCGGCCGCTTCGGACTCCCGCCGCAGGCCGTCTGGGTCGCGCGGGTCGGGCCACGGGGTGTCGATCGCCGGCACGCCGAGCGCCCCGGCGAGCGCCAGCACCTGGGCGCGGGCGAAGACGACGGCGGCGGTGTAGGCGCCGTCGGCGCGGCGCGGCGGGACGCCGAGATCGGCGGACATGTCCTCCGCCCCGAAGCAGAGCGCCGCGAGCCGATTGGGGGCCGGCACATAGGAACCGAGAGTGAACAACGATCCGGCGGTCTCGGTCACGATCGGAAATGCGCGCACGCTCCCGATCGCGAGGCCGGCCGCCGCTTCCAGCGCCTCCAGATGGTGATCGAGCGTACGCAGATCGTCCGGGCCGGAGCATTTCGGCAGCATGATCGCCGCCGGGCCGGCACCCACCACAGCGGCGAGGTCGTCCAAATACCATTGCGTGCCGCGCGGGTTCACCCGCACGATCGTGGCACTCCGGCGCGAATCGCGCGCCATCGCGCGCAGCCGCGCCGCGACCGCCGCGCGGGCGGCGGGCTTGCCCGGCGCGGCCACGGAATCCTCCAGATCGAGGATGACCGCATCCGCCGCCGACGCCAGCGCCTTGTCGATCTTGCGCGCTGAATCGCCGGGGGCGAACAACGGGCTCTTGAGACGCATCGGAGCGATCCGGTTCATCGGGCTTTCCTCGATCAATCTTGCGCGCTCGCGGGGGGTATGCGATGTGCCATTCTAACGGGGCATTCACACACGCAAAGGGGGACGTCCAGGGGTGTCCGACATCATCCTGGAAACGACTGGGCTGACTCGCGAATTCAGCGGCTTCGTCGCCGTCGATGACGTGTCGCTCCAGGTCTACGCGGGGACCATCCATGCCTTGATCGGCCCCAACGGCGCCGGCAAGACGACCTGCTTCAACATGTTGACTAAGTTCCTGCCGCCGACCCGCGGGCGCATCGTGTTCAAGGGCCGCGACATCACCCGGCTCAATCCGGCGCAGATCGCGCGGCTGGGGTTGGCGCGGAGCTTCCAGATCTCCGCCGTGTTCCCCAACCTGTCGGCGCTCGAAAACGTCCGCCTCGCGCTGCAACGCGCGCGTGGCGGCTCGTACGATTTCTGGCGTTCGGAGAAGACGCTGCACGAATTCGACGAAAGGGCGTGCGCGCTGCTCGACGACGTCGGATTGGCGGAGTTCGTGGGGGCGACGGCGGGCCAGCTCGCCTACGGGCAGAAGCGCGCGCTGGAGATCGCGACCACGCTCGCGCTCGATCCCGAGATGCTGCTGCTCGACGAGCCGACCGCCGGCATGACGCATGTCGACGTGGATCGCATCGTCGAACTGATCCGGCGCATCCGCGCCGGACGCACGATCCTGATGGTGGAGCACAACCTGTCCGTCGTGCAGGGCCTGTGCGACACGATCACCGTGCTGACCCGCGGGCGCATCCTGGCGGAAGGCGACTATGCGACGGTCTCCCGCAACAAGGAGGTCATCGCCGCCTATCTCGGCACCGAGACCGCGGAGGTCGAACATGCTTGAGGTGCGCGACCTGAATGCCTGGTACGGCGAGAGCCATATTCTGCACGGCGTGGAGTTCGACGTACGCGAGGGCGAGGTGGTCACCCTGCTCGGCCGCAACGGCGCCGGCAAGACGACCACGATGAAGTCCATAATGGGCATGGTGCCGCGCCGGGAGGGCGCGATCCGCTACAACGGTCAGGACCTGATCGACGCGTCCTCCCAGAGGATCGCCCGCACCGGCATCGCGTTCTGCCCCGAGGAACGCGGCATCTTCGGTTCGCTGACGGTGGCGGAGAACCTGCTGCTGCCGCCGGTGATCGCCCCCGGCGGACTGGGCATCGACGAGATCCACGCGCTGTTTCCCAACCTGAAGGAACGCGCGCGCACCGCGCAGGGCACCAAGCTGTCGGGCGGGGAGCAGCAGATGCTCGCGATCGCGCGCATCCTTCGCACCGGGGCGAAGCTGATGTTGCTCGACGAGCCGACCGAGGGATTGGCGCCGGTGATCGTCCAGCAGATCGGCCGCACGATCCGCGAGATCAAGAAGCGCGGCTTCACCGTGCTGCTGGTCGAGCAGAATTTCCGCTTCGCCCAGACGGTCGCCGATCGGCACTACGTGATGGAGCATGGCAGGGTGATCGACATGATCCCCAACCATCGGCTGGAGTCGAGCATGGACAAGCTGCATGAGTATCTGGGTGTCTGAGTCCGCGCCCGCCCCCTCCCCCCGACCCCCTCCCGCGACGGGAGGGGGAGTAGAATGCGACGCGCTCCTTTCTCCTCCCCTCCCCTTGCGGGAGGGGTTGGGGGAGGGGTCGAACGCGACCGGAGAAGCGCCATGACCATGATCTTCGGCGTGCCCGCCCCGCTGCTGTTCGGCCAACTCCTGCTCGGACTGATCAACGGCGCGTTCTACGCCATGCTGGCGCTGGGGCTGTCGATCATCTTCGGGATGCTGAACGTCATCAACTTCGCGCACGGCGCGTTGTTCATGATGGGGGCCTTCGCGTCCTGGATGCTGCTGAACTATCTCGGGATCGGCTATTTCCCGTCGCTGATCCTGTCGCCGATCATCATCGGCATCCTCGGCATCATCATGGAGAAGACGCTGATCAGCCGCCTGTACAAGCTGAACCACCTGTACGGCCTGCTGCTGACCTTCGGACTGGCGCTGGTGATCGAGGGGCTGTTTCGCAACTACTACGGCAGTTCCGGGATGCCGTACGACATCCCGCCCATCCTGCAAGGCGCGACCAATCTCGGCTTCATGTTCCTGCCGATCTATCGCGCCTGGGTGGTGCTCGCCGCCCTGGTGGTGTGCATCGCGACCTGGCTGATCATCGAGAAGACCTTCCTTGGCGCCCGCCTGCGCGCGGCGACCGAGAACCCGGCGTTGGTGCGCGCCTTCGGCATCAACGTGCCGCGCCTGATCACGCTGACCTACGGCGGCGGCGTCGCCTTGGCGGCGTTCGCCGGCGTGCTGGCCGCGCCGATCTACTCGGTGAACCCCGATATGGGCGACAACTTCATCAACACGGTGTTCGCGATCGTCGTGATCGGCGGCATGGGCTCGATCCTCGGCTCGATCGTCACCGGCTTCGGCCTCGGCGTGATCGAGGGGATGACCAAGGTGTTCTACCCGCAGGCCTCGGCGACCGTGATCTTCCTGGTGATGATCATCGTGCTGCTGGTCATGCCGCGCGGCTTGTTCGGAAAGCTCGCCTGATGTCGCTGACCTTCGAAGACGCCGCCGTCCCTGCCCGGGCCGCCCACCCGACCCTGGTGTTTGGCTTCACGCGCAGCCAGGCGATCGCCTTCCTGCTCATGCTCCTCGCGGTCGTGGTGCTGCCGTACGTGCTCTATCCCGTGTTCCTGATGCGGGTGCTGATGACGGCGCTGTTCGCCTGCGCGTTCAACCTGATGATCGGCTATGTCGGCCTGCTCTCGTTCGGCCACGCCGCTTTCTACGGCATGGGCGCCTACATCGCGGCCTGGACGGCGAAGACCTGGGGCATCGATTCGATGCTGGCGATCCTGCTGGGCGGTGCGACCGGGGGAATCCTGGGCCTGTTCCTCGGCTATCTCGCGATCCGCACGGCCGGCATCCTGTTCGCCATGATCACGCTCGCCCTGGCGCAACTGGTGTATTTCTTCTGCCTGGAAGCGCCGTTCACCGGCGGCGAGGACGGCATCCAGCAGGTCCCGCGCGGGCACGCCTTCGGCTTCTTCTCGCTGTCAGGCGACATGCACATGTACTGGCTGACCGCGGGCATCTTCATCGCCGGATTCTTGTTGATCCACCGCGTGATCCATTCCCCGTTCGGCCAGGTGCTGAAGGCAATTCGGGAGAACGAGCCGCGCGCGACCTCGCTCGGCTATCGCACCGCGAACTACAAGCTGGTCGCCTTCGTGATCTCCACCGCGCTGTCCGGCATCGCCGGCGCCACCACCGCCATCGTGTTCGGTATTGCCACTCTGGACGGCGTGCACTATTCCCGGTCGGGCGATGTCGTGCTGACCACGCTGGTGGGTGGCCTCGGCACCGTGTTCGGCCCGGTGGTGGGCGCGGTCGTAACCACGTCTATGGAGAACTATCTGGCGCAGTTCGGATCGTGGGTGACAGTCACGCAAGGCGCCATCTTCGTCATCTGCGTGCTGGCATTCCGCCGCGGCATCATCGGCGAGATCGCCGCATTCTTCAGGCTGTCGCTCTAGGCGGCCAGATTTCGACCTGACAACGACGCGGGAGCGAAGGTCATAGCGATATGGTTCGCGGCGCGCATCGCGGCGCTTGGATTGATTTGCGCGGCGCTTCAGGCATGCACGAGCGTGCCGCCGCGACTGAGCGCGACGACGCAACACCCGGTGGCACAGCTCAACCAGCCGCCAGTTGTCGCGCCGCCGCCCCTCGCGCTGACCGACACGGACGGATACGGGCGCACGCAGATCGGCAAGGCATCGTATTACGCGCACAAGTTCGCCGGGCGGACGATGGCGGACGGACGGAAATACGCGCCGAAAGGCAGAGCGGCGGCAAGCAAGACCCTGCCCCTCGGCACCATCGCCAAGGTGACCGACCTCGACACCGACAAGTCCGCGCTCGTGCTGGTCGAGGATCGCGGGCCGTATGTGCGCGGGCGGATCATCGACGTGAGCGCCACGGTCGCCGAGGCGCTCGAGATGAAGGACGCGGGCGTGGCGCACGTCGCGGTAAAGCCGGTCGCCGTGCCGCATCCGAACGGCACCGTCACACTGGGCTCCGGCGCGGACGAACTGCCGCCGGGCGCCGTCGCGAGGGCAATTCTGATGACCGAGCGGCTCGCCCCCATGTTCCACTGATCCGCTGACAATGCCGCGAGGTCCGGAACCCGCATGAGCACATACGCGTCTGGGCGAAGGAGCAGCCTCGGGAGCGATGGGCATGGCGAGGCGGTTCGCGACGGACCTCTCGGGAATCGTGATGATTTGCGCCACGCTTCAGGCGTGCGCGAACACGACGCCGCGAATTGCCGGGCGGCAGCCCGTCGCGCCGTCATCGCTTGCGGGGCCCGCGACGGGTTCCGCACGCACCGAGATCGGCAAGGCGTCCTACTATGCGCCGAAACTCGCCGGCAGGACGATGGCTGGTGGGCGGACGTATTCCACTGAAAGCAACGCGGCGGCGAGCGAGACCCTGCCCCTCGGCAGCACCGCGAAGGTCACCAACCTCGACACCGGCAAATCCGCGATTGTGCGCGTCCAGGACCGAGGACCGCACGCGAAGGGACGGATCATCGACGTGAGTTCCAAGGTAGCCCGGAAACTCGATATGAAGCACGCGGGCGTGGCCCCCGTCGCAGTGAAGCCTCTCGTGGTGCCGCACCGCGACGGCGGCGCGTCCGCCGAGGCGCCGTCGGAAGAGTAGTTACCGACGCTCCATCCAGCTCCGCGGGGCCGAGGCCTCGGCGGGGCTGAACCGCGAGCCGCCGCCGATGACGGCGAGGTCGAATTCACCCGCCACCGGCAAGCCGTGCCAGCAGGCGGGCATGGGCGCGGATGCCGTGGTGGAAGCAGACCTGCTCGAACTTCTCGTTCGGGCTGTGCACCTGATCGTCATCGAGGCCGAAGCCCATCAGCAGGCTATCCAGCCCGAGCACGGCGCGCAGCGAGGACACCACGGGGATCGACCCACCGCTGCCGATCAGCACCGCGGGGCGGCCGTACTCCTCGGCCAGCACGTCGCGGGCGACGCGGACCCAGGGGCTGTCGCTGGTCATCTCGATCGCCGGGCCGGAGGCGAAGGTCTTCCATTCGACTCGCGCATCGGCGGGCACGCGGTCGGCGACGAATTGCTTGAACCCCGCGATCACCTTCTCGGGTCCTGGCCCGGGACCAGGCGGAACGATACCTTCGCCGACGCCTCGGCGGCGATCACGGTCTTCGCACCCGGTCCGGCATAGCCGCCCCAGACGCCATTGATGTCCGCGGTCGGGCGCGCCCACAGCCGTTGCAGCGCCGGCAAGCCGCGTTCGCCGGCCGGGACGCGCAGGCCGATGCCGTCGAGGAAGGCGCGTTCGTCAAAGCCCATCGCGTCCCATTCGGCGGCCTGCGCGTTCGTTACCATCGCGACGTTGTCGTAGAAGCCGGGGATCTGGATGCGACCCTCCTCGTCCTTGAGGTCACCCAGGACGCGGGTAAGCGCGTTGATCGGGTTCAGCGCGGAGCCGCCGAACAGGCCCGAGTGGAGATCGCGTCGGGCGGCGTGCAACGTGAGTTCGACATAGGCCATCCCGCGCAGCCGCGTGGTCACGGCCGGCGTGTCGACGTCCCACATGCCGGTGTCGCTGATGAGCGCGAGGTCGGCGTGCAGCTCATCCTTCGCGGACTTCAGGAATGGTTCCAGGTTGACCGAGCCGATCTCCTCCTCGCCCTCGATCAGCACGGTGATCTTCGCGGGGATGGCGCCCGTCGCGTCTTTCCAGGCGCGCATCGCCTCGATGAACATCATCGCCTGACCCTTGTCGTCGACCGCGCCGCGGGCGACGAAGCGCTTGCCGCGCGGGCCATCCACCAGTTGGGGATCGAAGGGCGGGCTCGCCCACAGCTCCACCGGATCGACCGGCTGCACGTCGTAATGGCCATAGAACAGGATGTGCGGGCCGGTGTAGCCGGGCGGACCGGCGTGATGGGCGAGCACGACGGGATGGCCTTCGGTCGGGCGTAGGCTGGCGGTGAACCCAAGGCCGACGAGATCATCGCGGATCGACTCCGCGGCGCGCCGGCAATCCTCGGCGTGCGCCGGCTGCGCGCTGATGCTGGGAATGCGGAGCAGGGCGAACAGGCGTTCGCGCGATTGATCGAGGGCGGCGTCGACGCGGGCGAGGACGGCGTCGAGGCTGGCGGACGGCGAGGTCATGGGGTTCTCCGTGTGCGGAACACGCTTTCGAGGAGGATCACGGCGAGCCCCGCGAAGAGGATCACCGGCGACCATGCGGGGACGAGGTGGAACAGGAGCCACGCCACGCCGAGCCAGACGACGATCGCGACCGCGAGGCCGGCGTCGTCGACGAACAGGGCGAGCAGTTCGGAGACGATGGTCTTCATCGCACCCTCCGGCACAGCAGCGTCGCGGCAAGGGCGGTGAGGAGGAATCCCGCGACGAGGGCCAGGAGCGACCAGTCCGCCCCGGGCCACGCCATTCCCATGCCCTCGCCGACCCAGAACGTGCCGAAGGCCGAAAGCAGCACGCCGACGGCGAATTTCAGGACGTTCTCCGGGATCATGGCCACCGGCCGGTGCAGTGCGATTCCGAGGCCGACGACGACGAGCAGCGCGGCGAGAGCGCCGAGGCCGGCGGGAACGAGCAGGCCGTTGCCCGCCGCGCCGACGGCGATGACGATGAAGACCACCTCGGTGCCTTCCATCATGGTGATCTTGAACGACGTCGCGACGGCGATCCGATCCCATCCAGCGCCGATCCCGCCGAGGCCGCGCAGCGCGGCGGACTCGCGCGCATAGGCGGCGTCCTCGTCGTGCAGCGCGATCACGCCGGCGGCGCGCAGGATCGATTTGCGGAGCCAGCGCATTCCGAACAGCAGCAACAAGGTGCCGAGTCCGAGCTGGACCATGTCGAGCGGGATGCGCGTCAGCGCCGGGCCGACAGCAACGACGATCGCGAGCAACAGGAGCAGCGCGGCGCCGCTGCCGCCGATCGCGCCACGCCAGCCACGTATCGCGCCCACCGCCAGCACAACGGTGAGCGCCTCGATGAACTCCACCAAGGAAGCGAGGAACGCGGCCAGCATCGACGGCCCCGCATGGGCCCAGGTGACGGTCATGGCTCGCGCCGTGTCCCTCGCTAACGCGCCAGCGTGCGCTCGATGAGACGGACCCAGAGCGCGCTGCCGTAGGGGATCGCCTCGTCGTTGAAATTGTAGCTGGAATTATGCACCGCCGCGCTGCGCTCGCCGTTGCCGAGGTTGATGTAGGCGCCGGGCACCTGCTCCAGCATGAAGCTGAAATCCTCCGACGCCGAGGCGGGTGAGCGGGCGCGATCGACGTTCTCCTCGCCCACCAGTTCGGCGGCGGCGTCGGCGATATCGACAGTGGCGGCCGGATCGTTCATCAGCGGCGCGAAGATGAGGCGGAAATCGACCGTGGCGGCGGCACCGAACCCGGCGGCGACGTTGGTCGCGACGCGGGTCATGCCCTCCTCGATCAGCACCATCGTCTCTCGCTTCATGGTTCGCACGGTGCCGGCCATCCGCGCCGTTCCGGGGATCACGTTGTAGGCGTCGCCCGCCTGGATGCGGGTGACCGAGAGAACCGCCATGTCGCGCGCGGGCACATTGCGCGAGACGATGGATTGCAGCGCCGCGCCGATGTGGCAGGCGACGAGCACGGGATCGATGCCATTGTCGGGCCGGGCGCCGTGCGAGCCCTTGCCGGTGATCTCGATGTCGAAGAACGAGCCGCCCGCCATCGCCGCACCCGGCGTGATGCCGTAATGGCCAACGGTCATGCCCGGCGAATTGTGCATCCCGAAGATCCGGTCGCACGGGAAGCGCTCGAACAAGCCGTCCTTCAGCATCGCCAGCGCGCCGCCGATGCCCTCCTCGCCGGGCTGGAAGATGAAGGTGACGGTGCCGCTGAAGTCGCGCGTCTCGGCAAGGTACTTCGCGGCGCCCAGCAGCATGGTCGTGTGCCCGTCATGGCCGCAGGCGTGCATCACGCCCTGGTTCTCGCTGGAATACGCGAGGTTGGTCGCCTCGGTGATCGGCAGCGCGTCCATGTCGGCGCGCAGGCCGATGCGGCCGTGGCCGTTGCCGGAACGCAGGATGCCGACGACGCCGGTGCCGCCGACGCCGCGATGCACCTCGATCCCCCACTCCTGGAGCTTCGCCGCGACGATCTCGGCGGTGCGATGCTCCTCCAGGCCGAGTTCGGGGTGGGCGTGGATGTCGTGGCGGATCGCGGTCAGCTCGGGGTGGTGGCGGCGGATGGTGTCGAGGACGGACACGGGGGGGCTCCTGTGGGATGGCGTGGGCGCAGGCGGAAGGTCGGCGAATGATCGGGCTGGGTGGTCACGACGGCAACGGGCAGGACCGGGCGGGGTCCGTCAAGGGCCACCTCGAACGCGCCGATAAGCGCCGCCAGCACGAGCGTCGCCTCGGTCAGCGCGAATTGCGCGCCGACGCAGATTCGGGGACCGGCGCCGAACGGTAGGTACGCGAAGCGCGGCGGGGCGGGTGCATCCGGGGCGAAGCGGGCGGGGTCGAAGGCGTCCGGCTCGGTCCACAGGCGGCGATGGCGGTGCAGGACCCAGGGCGCGATCAGGATGATCGCATGGCGGGGGATCGCGACATCGCCTGCTTGATCGGCCGCCTTCGCCATGCGCGCCAGCGTGAAGGCGGGCGGATAGAGGCGCAGCGTCTCGCTGACGACGGCGCGGGTGTACGGCAGATCGGGGATGCTGCCGCGCGCGACGACGGTCGCCAGGTCCAATCCGTGCATTTCGGCGGCGACCCGCGCCTGCGCCTCGGGCGCGTGGGCGAGCAAAGTCAGCGCCCAGAAGATCGTGACACCGGTGGTCTCGTGCCCCGCCAGGATCATCGTCGCGATCTGGTCGCGCAACTGGTCGTGGGTGAAACCGCGCCCGGTTTCCGGATCGCGCGCGGCGCGCAGCAGATCGAACAGATCGCGGGCCTCCGCGCCCGGCGACACCGCCTCGCGCGCGTGCATGACCGTGCTCATGAAGCGCATCCAGCGGTGCTGAAAGAGCCGTCGGCCGACATCGCCGAAGGTCGGGATCGCCGGTGGCAGGATCAGGTCGGGCAGGCGCGGGCGGGCGTGGCGCATCCCGAACTCGGCGATCATGGCGCGCAGACCGGCGCCGAAATCGCGCATCTCCAGCGAAAACATGGAGCGGCCAGCGATCTCCAGCGCGGTGCGCTGGATGATCGGGAACAACTCGATCGGCGCGCCGGTCCGCGGGCGCAACGCGGACACCGTTTCGCCGGCGACCGCGACGATGTGGCGGGCGAGCATCGGCAGCACGCGCGGCGCGAGGGCGGGCGCGATGGTGCGGCGTTGCAGGCGCCAGTCCTCGCCTTCCGATAGCAGCAGCCCATTGCCGGTCAGCGGGCGGAGGATGCGGATCGAGGCGGGGGAGCGCCGGTAATTCTCCGGGTTGTCCACCAGGACGTGGCGGATGGCGGACGGCTCGTTCAGCAGTACGCTGGTGCGCCCGAAGAACGATCCCACCCGCGCCGGTTCGTCATAGGCGGCAAGCGGCCACATTGTCAGCGCGTTGGTGCGGGTGGCGCGGAGGAAGGCGCGCAACGGCAACTCGCGCGCGGGAACGGGCGGCTTGGGCGGGACCAGGAGAGCGGGCACGGGGCAGACTAGCGCGCGCGGGCGGTGCGTGCCAGAATCACGATATTCATCTTGGGGGAGACATCGCATGAGTTTGAAAGGGGCGGCGTACATCGCCGGCGCCTTCGAGCATCCGACGCGCAAGGCGCCGGACAAGTCGGTCGCGCTTTTGCACGCCGAATGCGCGCTCGGCGCGCTGAAGGACGCGGGGCTGACCAAGGACGACGTCGACGGGTATTTCTGCGCCGGCGACGCGCCGGGCATGGGCCCGATCAACATGATCGACTATATGAACCTGACCAAGGTCAGGCATGTGGATGCCACCGACATCGGCGGCTCGTCCTATCTGATGCTGGTCGCCCACGCCGCCGAGGCGATCGCCGCCGGGCGCTGCAATGTCGGCCTCATTACGCTGGCCGGACGGCCGCGCAGCGAGGGCCAGGCGACCGGAACGGCGGCGCGCGCCGGCAACCCGGCGCAGCCCGATATGCAGTTCGAGTACCCATTCGGACCGACGGTCGCGAACATGTACGCGATGTGCGCGCAACGCCACATGCACCAGTACGGCACCACCAGCGAGCAGCTCGCCTGGATCAAGGTCGCGGCTTCGCAGCACGCCCAATACAATGAGCACGCATTGCTGCGTGACGTGGTGACGGTCGAGGACGTGGTGAAGTCGCCGATCATCGCGAGCCCGCTGCACCGCCTCGATTGCTGCGTCATCACCGATGGCGGCGGCGCGTTGATCGTGGTGAAGCCGGAGATCGCGCGCAGCCTGAAGCGCCCGAAGGTCAAGGTGACGGGCATGGGCGAGGCGCCGAAGGGTCAGTTCGGCGGCGACGTCGACCTGACGTTCTCCGGCGCGCGCTGGTCCGGCGCGGCGGCGTTCGAGATGGCCGGCGTGAAGCCGGGCGACATCAAGTATGCCTCGATCTACGACAGCTTCACCATCACCGTGCTGATGCAGCTTGAGGATCTGGGCTTCTGCGAGAAGGGCCAGGGCGGGCGTTTCGTCGCCGACGGCAACTTGATCTCCGGCGTCGGCAAGCTGCCATTCAATACCGACGGCGGCGGGCTGTGCAACAACCATCCGGCGAATCGCGGTGGCATCACCAAGGTGATCGAGGCGGTGCGCCAGCTGCGTGGCGAGGCGCACCCGAAGGTGCAGGTGAAGGATTGCGGGCTGGCCCTAGCGCACGGCACGGGTGGTTCGCTCGGCACGCGGCACGGCTCGGCGACGCTGATCATGGAGCGGGAGTAAGACGATGGCCTACCAGCAGCGGAAGATCCCGTTCGTCGGCGACACGGGAAGCAACCCTGAGACGAAGCGTGTGTTCGACGGCGCCGACGGCGGCAAGCTGATCGTGCCGAAGTGCAATGCGTGCGGGCGCTCGCATTGGTACCCGCGCGCCATCTGCCCGTATTGCTTCAGCCAGGACCTCGCCTGGAACGCAGCGTCCGGACACGGGACGATCTATTCCTTGAGTGTGATGAAGCGGGCGGAAGTGCCGTACGCGATCGCCTATGTCACGCTCGATGAAGGTCCGACGATGATGACGAACATCGTCGATTGCGACCTCGACAGCATCAGGATCGGCCAGAAGGTGAAGCTGACGTTCGTGCCGAGCGAGAACGGCCCGAAAATGCCGATGTTCACGCCGGCCTAGGCGCGCGCCGTCATGCTCGCGCCGAGCGCGAGCATGACGGCGGCCAAGGATTCGTCGTTCAATCCAACCAGGATCATCCAATGTCCATCACACGACGCACCCTGCTGGGTGCCGCCGCCGCCTCCCCGCTTGCCGCCCGCTTCGCGCGCGCCGACACGCCGACGCTGAAGCTCGGGGTGCTGAACGACCAGTCCGGCCCCTATCGCGACGACGGCGGCATGACCTCGGTCGCCTGCGCCAAGCAGGCGCTGATCGATTTCGGCGTGCCCGGCAAGGGCTTCAACGTCGAGGTGATCTACGCCGACCACCAGAACAAGCCGCAGGTCGGCGCCTCGATCGCGCGCCAATGGATCGACCGGGACGGCGTGGACGCGATCGTCGACGTGCCGACCTCCTCGGTGGCGCTCGCGGTCTCCAGCATCTGCCGCGAGAAGAACAAGGTGATGCTGAACTCGGGCGGCGGTACCTCCGATCTGACCGGGTCGCAGTGCAGCCCGAACACCATCCACTGGACCTACGACACCTGGATGCTCGCAAGGTCGACTGGCGGGGCGACGGTGAGGCAGGGCGGCGACAAATGGTTCTTCATCACCGCCGACTATGTGTTCGGCCAGACGCTGGAGCGCGACACCACGGCGCAGGTGACGGCGGCCGGCGGCAAGGTGCTCGGCAGCGTGAAATACCCGTTCCCGGAGACGACCGATTTCTCGGCGCTGCTGGTGCGCGCGCAGGCATCCGGGGCGAACGTGATCGGACTGGCCAACGCGGGCGGGGACACCGAGAACTGCATCAAGCAGGCGCATGAGTTCGGGCTGATGGGCGGCAAGCTGAAGGTCGCCGCGATGCTGATCCAGAGCACCGGCATCCACGCCCTCGGCCTGCCGGCGGCGCAGGGGCTGCGCTACAGCGAGTCCTATTACTGGGACCTGAACGATCGCACGCGCGCCTTCAACGCACGCATGAAGGGCAAGACGGCGAACGGCATCTGGCCGAACATGACGCAGACCGGCAATTACGGCGCCGTGCTGCATTATTTGAAGGCGGCGTCCGACATGGGCATCGCGGCGGCGAAGGCGGATGGCCGCGCGGCCGTCGAGCGCATGAAGGCGATGCCGACCGACGACGACGCCTTCGGCCCCGGCAAGATCCGCATCGACGGCCGCGCGCTGCATCCGGTGTACCTGTTCGAGGTCAAGACGCCGGCGGAGAGCAAGCAGCCCTGGGACGTGGCGAAGGTCATTGCGACCACGCCGATGGACCAAGCGTGGCGCCCGCTGAGCGAGGGCGGCTGTTCGCTGGTCAAGAGCTGAGGTCATCGGGTCCCGGCACCGGCCGGGACCCGGCCAGCCCGTGTGCCTTGAGCGAGCGGCGGAACTGATCGTAGCCAAGGCCCAGGCGGGCGGCGGCACGGCGCTGGTTGTAGCGTGACTCCTCCAGCGCCCCGGTCAGCAAGGCGGCACCAAAGCGGCGCACGGCGCCCGTGAAGTCCCGGGTGGACGGTGCCGCCGGGGTGGACGCCCCGGCGGTGGGCTCGGCGCGGCGCACGCCGCCGCCGAACGGGTCCAGCACCACGTCGTCCAATATCTCGTCGGCGTGCTCCATGCGGCAGACGCTGCGCTCCACGGCGTTGCGCAGTTCGCGGACGTTCCCCGGCCAGGTGTGGGTGCGCAGCCGCTCCAGGGCCGCCGGAGTGAAGCCGGCGAAATAGGGGCGGCC
>Ga0208589_1000547_pt1 | contig 17516 bp, 18 predicted proteins | sample NGESurshal092012_2_FD_184486 | JGI IMG/M metagenome (GOLD analysis project Ga0208589, IMG submission 184486) | Arctic peat soil microbial communities from Barrow, Alaska - NGEE Surface sample F53-2 shallow-092012 (SPAdes) | ecosystem: Environmental > Terrestrial > Soil > Wetlands > Peat ... | reverse complement strand
GTCAAGCAAATTGGAGATGTCGCTGGCGCGGTTATTGAGCGCGGCCGAGGTGAAATAGCTGGTCGGGTTGTCCAGCGCGGAGTTGACCTTGTTGCCGGTGGCGAGGTCGTTCTGCGTCGTGGCGAGCAGCGAGGCGGTCGACTGCAGCGAGAGCAGGTTCTGGCGAACCGATGCCGAAAGAACAATACCTGTCATAACTATACCCTTCTGGATTTGGACACTATTGACGCGACGCCATTTTTCATTTGGCGTCCCCGCCACACTGTCCCTCCGGCGCTACCCGTTCGTTAAGCCGCGCCCCCGTACAACTACCGAAACCGGGGAATTAAGCGGTTCGTACCATTTATGGTTAATGATTGGTTGCGTGCCGGACATCGCTGCCGACCGCATGTCGGGATCGCCCGCCGACGCTGACCTTTCGGCGTTGGGGCCCGGCTGGATCGGCGCAAGCGGCGAATGACTCGAAGAAGAGCCGCCTATGAAAACGATCTGGAAGAAATGATCCGGAGGAAACGATCCGGAAGATCGATGGCTATCCCGCCTGGACGGCTTCAACGAAGCGCGCCTCTGTAACCGCGAGGCATTCGTTGACCGTCATGAGCAGCGTTGCCGGTGCGATCGGCTTGCGCGGGCAGCACGTGGCGCCAAGATCGAGCGCCATCCGCAGGACCTGTGTTGATCGCGTTACAGGTTTTTATCGCCGCGGATCATCGCTGGGTTCCATTTTTTGGTTTAGTTGCAAGGAATGTCCACCCGGAAACGGGTATTGGAACTTTTTGCAACCCCCTGACTTGCAACGTCCTGAGCGGCAATATCGGAAGGACCGCAACATGCGTGGCCGACCCGCCGACGTGCGAGCTTCAAGGTGACCGCGACCCGTGCGGGTTTCCGCGTGGCCGTACCGGATCCGCCGCCGATGACGCAGCGACCGCTCAATCATCTGTTGCAGGCACTATCCGCCAACGACTTCGGTGCGTTGCAGCCGCATCTGCAACCCTTCGAATTGGTAAGAGAAGCTGTCCTGGTTGAGGCCAGCGCTCCACTGACGCATGTATACCTGCCGGAGACGGGCATTGTCTCGATCGTCATTCGGCTGTCGGAAGGGCAGCGGATCGAAATGGCGATGACCGGCCGCGACAGTATCGTCGGCGCCTCGGCTGCGTTCGGCGAAGTCATGTCGTTGAGCGAGGCATCCGTTCTGCTGCCGGGTACGGCCTTGATGCTCGACGTCGCGAATTTTCGCGCCGTCGCCGACCGCAGCGCGGCCTTTCGAGCGCTGCTGGCACGGCATGAACAGGCGCGGCTGGCGCAAGCGCAGCAATCCGCCGCGTGCAACGCCTCTCACCCGGTCGAGGCCCGCTTGTCGCACTGGTTGCTGCGCGCGCACGAGCTGTGCGACGACCGGACCTTGCCGTTAACCCAGGAATTGCTGGCACAAATGATTGGCGTGCAGCGCAACGCGGTGTCGCTTGTCGCTCATACGCTGCAGCAGGCCGGCATTATCAGCTACAGCCGGGGTCATATCGAAATTAATGACCTTGGAGGTTTGGCGGAGACGTCGTGCGAATGCTATCGCGCCGTCAAGGCGCAGCGGAATCGTTTGCTGAACGTCGCCGACTCGCTATCCAATACACGAAGCTAGATACTGCAACTTTGGATCGGCGAGACTTTGGTATCAGATTTCGGCAATCACTTCGCCGTTTCCAGCTCGATGACTGATTGTTCTCGCCAACGATCCGTGCGGCGCTAACCTGCATGAGCGTTAGCATCCCAGAGGCCGGTTGTGCTCCCTCGATACAGGAGACTGCTTTGGACTCGGCTCCTCGTTCATCGGCTGGTCGTCCGCCAAACGGATTTTTGTCGGCGCTGAACGCGGATGACTTCGAACTGGTCCGCCCGCATCTGAGGACTGTCGATCTCGCGCAGGAACTCGTGCTTGTCGAAGTCGACGATACGCTCAAGCGCGCCTATCTGCCGCATCGCGGCATCATTTCCCTCGTGGTGAAGCTCGCGCGCGGCGAGCAAATCCAGGTTGCGATGATCGGCCGCGACAGCATCTTCGGCACATTCTCCGCGCTCGGGGATCCGACCGCGCTGAACAGCGCCGTGGTGCTGATTCCCGGCGTCGCATCGACGCTCGACGTCGATCGACTGCGCGCCGCCGCGGACCACAGCACCACGTTCCGCGCCGCGCTGATGCGGCACGGACTGGCGGTCTACGCGCAAATCCAGCAGACCGTCGGATGCAACGCGTCGCACACTGTCGAATCCAGACTGGCGCGATGCCTGTTGCAGACGCGCGACCTCGCCGGCAGCGACAAACTGGTCCTGACCCAGGAATCCCTGGCGCAAATGATCGGCGCGCGCCGCAACAGCGTATCGCTGGTGGCCAATACATTGCAGCAGGCCAATTTTATCCACTACAGCCGTGGACACATCGAGCTCAACGATCCCGAAGCTCTCGGACGAACCGCGTGCGAGTGCTACGCGACGGTGAAGGCGCAGTACAACAGGCTGCTTGGGCCGCGCTGCGAGCGCTCGCCGGCGCATTGAACAGGTTATTCGATTATTCGCACGCGTGCGTTGTGAGTTCGGGCATCGACGCGCGGCGCTACATCGCGCGCGGCGACCGGCGTCCGGCCCGATCCGTACAATTACGGGCCTGCCGCACCTTCTCATCACGCAGGCGGTTAACTGGCTGTTCAACGACCCCTGCTAGTTGTCGGGGTGCTGACGGGCGCAGATTCGAAAAACATCGAAAACTTGTCGCTGCTCCGAATATTTCACCCGTGCTCGGCTGATTGCGTATTGTGCGGAGTGTCTGGTCATGGCTTTCGACTTGTCGATGCAGATCCTGGTGGTAGACGACTACAACACCATGATCCGGATCATCCGCAATCTGCTCAAGCAGATCGGATTTGAAAACGTCGACGACGCCAGTGACGGATCGGCTGCTCTCGCCAAGATGCAGGGCAAGAAATACGGCCTGGTGATCTCCGACTGGAATATGGAGCCGATGACCGGTTACGACCTGCTGAAGGAAGTCCGCGCCAACCCCGAATTGTCGAAGACGCCCTTCATCATGATCACAGCGGAATCGAAAACCGAGAACGTCATCGCCGCGAAGAAGGCGGGCGTGAGTAATTACATCGTCAAGCCATTCAACGCCGCCACCCTGAAGACCAAGATGGAAGCCGTGTTCCCGGACTAAAGCATGATCGGTTCTGACAGAATCAGAACCGATGCTCTGGATTCTTCTTTTGACACGTTTTCTTCACGCGAACCGGCATCCACCCCGATCAAGTCCGAGGCATGCTTCGCTCGAAAACGCTCTCAGCCACACGGCGGCGACAATTGCGGCCGGACCAGCCGTTCCAACGCGCCGCCGACCTTCACAATATCCCGCTCGAGCGGACGATCGGCGCTGCCGCGGCTCTGCTTCACCCCGGGCGGCCCATCGCGTCGGATATTGCCGGCAGCGCGCGGCCGTACTTCTACGGCTAGGTTTTTTCATACATGGCTAATCTTAAATGGCGAGAGTGACGTGAGCACCGGAGGTATCCATGTTTACGTTTGAGACGGACAACCAGAAGGAAGTCCGTCGTTTCCGCATCGCGCAATTCAACGGCCGAACAGCATCCATCACCTCGAACGGGTCGACGATAACAGGACATGTCCGCTCGGTCGTTGAATCCAAATCGAGCGTTCCGGCGCGATGGAGCATCACGCTGATCCCGGCCGAACCCAAGGTGTCGCCCGTCGCGCTGCGGCCCGCGCCCCGTGTTCCGATGTATGCGGAAGATCTTTACTGAGCGATAGCGTCGGTGGCCGGCATCGCCGCTACACCGTATCCCGATGTAACAGGGCCTTGCGGACGAGGTCCGCGGTATTGCGCGCGCCGAGCTTTCGCATCGCCTCGGCGCGATGGCTTTCGAACGTCCGCGGGCTGATGCCCATCCGCAAGGCGCCCTGCTTGTTGGAATGACCTTCGCTGATGAGGTCCAGTACCTCGCGCTCGCGCTTGGTCAGCGGCTTCTGGGCGGGATCGGATGCAAACATCGCGGCCGCCGTGCGAACGCCGTCGTTGGGCTGGGCGCCCGGCGCTCCGGGTCCAGCCGAGCGGCGCGGCATGGGAGAGCCATCGTGGGGATTTGCAATCTGCCTGACCAGCGCACATACGCGCTCGGTCTGCTGCAGCGCATTCTCCACCACCTGCTGCAGATAAGCCCGGTTTCCGCCGGCTTCGCTAAACTGATGGCTGTGTTCCTTGATCTCGCCGATATAGATCAGCAACGCGGTCAGCGGCCCGTTGAGCTGACGGACCACGGCGGCATTCATTTCATCGCTCAGCCGCGCCTGGGTCGCCGTCAGGCGGAGAAATTCAAATTCCTCGTCGCGCGACGGGGTGTGTTCGATCCATTTCGAAAGCTGCGAATCACCGACCCGTTTGCCTTGCTGCGACATAATATTGTTCTAACAAAGCATCGGCCGCTCATGGTTAATTTCGTAACCAGTAGGACTACGGGGATTTTAAGTCATCCGTTTGAGCTGAGGTATATAAATACCTAAAATATTGATGACATGACACGGGAAACGGCAGCACCCGGCAAAACCCCCGTAGTTCCACGGATCAAAACAAGCACTAAACCTGAACGTGCATATCCGTATTTTTACCCCATTCTTTACTTTCGACCGGCGCCACCCTGCCCCGCACGGGCTCATTTTCGTTGCCCATCTGCCGCCCACTAGCCCGGCCCCGGGCCGTATCACTGCCGCCGCGCCGCTCGGGCGTGAGAAAATTTGCTTGCCCGTGACCTCCGGATGGAACCCGGACGCGAGGCCGCAGGTTTGTTCGACAACGATACATATCGGCTCGGGGCGGCGCCGGAAAAATCCCCGGAGGAATCCCTGATGGCAACATCCGACACCTATCCCGCTCCCTTGAGTTCGTCCGAACATCAGCTTCAATTGCGGCGCGCTGTCATCGCATCCACCGTCGGGACTGCGATCGAGTGGTACGACTTCTTCCTCTACAGCACCGTCACCGGGCTGGTTTTTGCAAAGCTGTTCTTCCCGCATTCCGATCCCTGGGTCGGAACGCTCGAGGCTTTTGCGATCTACGCCGTCGGCTTCATCGCGCGGCCGATCGGAGCCGCGATCTTCGGACATTATGGCGACCGCATCGGCCGCAAGTCGACCTTGATCGCCACGCTGTTATTGATGGGACTGGCCACCGCCGCGGTGGCACTGGTGCCGACCTACGAACATATCGGCATCTGGGGCGCGGTCATTCTCACGGTGTTGCGCTTCATCCAGGGCGTCGGCGTCGGCGGCGAATGGGGCGGCTCGGTGCTGATGTCGATGGAATGGGCGCGCAACGATCGCTCGCGCGGGCTGGTCGCCTCCTGGCCGCAATTCGGTGTGCCCTGCGGGCTGTTCCTCGCCAACCTCGTGGTACTGTCCTTCAGCCAGATGTCCGGCGAACAGTTTCTGGCCTGGGGCTGGCGCATCCCGTTCGCGCTCAGTCTCGTGCTGGTCGCGGTCGGTCTCTACATCCGGCTCGGCATCATGGAAACGCCGGTGTTCACCAGACTGCTTGCCGAGCGCAAGGTCGAGGCGACGCCGATGCTGACCGTGATCCGGCAATATCCGAAGGAGATCCTGCTGTCGGCGCTGGCGCGCATGGCCGAGCAGGCGCCGTTCTATATCTTCACCGCCTTCGTATTTTCCTACGGCATCGGCACGCTGCACGTCTCGCGCAACTTCCTGCTCACCGCGGTGCTTGCCGCCTCGATATTGTCGTTCGTCTCGATTCCCGTATTCGGCCATCTGTCGGACCGGATCGGGCGCAAGAACATGTACATGATCGGCGCGGCCGTGACCGGCGTGTTCGGCTTCATCTATTTTGCGATGCTGAATACCGGCTCGGAAGCGTTGATCTTCGCCGCGGTGATCCTCTCGCTGATTCCGCACGACATGCTGTATGGCCCGCAGGCGGCGCTGATCGCCGAAAGCTTCACCGGCCGGCTGCGCTACAGCGGCTCCTCGCTCGGCTACCAGCTCGCCTCGATCATCGCCGGCGGTCCGGCGCCGCTGATCGCGACCTGGCTGTTCGGCACCTACCATTCGTCCTATGCGATCGCGATCTATATCGCGATCTGCGCCGTGATCACGCTGATCGCCACCGCATTCATGACCGACTACACCGGCAAGGATATTTCCGGCGAATACCGGCCGCGGGGATATCAGGCCGAGGCGCCGCGCTAAAAATCGCCTACGAAAAAACCCGCCGGTTTGACCGGCGGGCCTGATCTCAAGTCGTAAGAAAGGCGACCGATCCGAGATCCCGGTACATCCGCGGGTAATCTCACATCGGTATTTGCTCAGACGGCGCGGAGGTTTTCCGCGCTGGTCTTGCCGCGCATGCTGTCGACCTTCGATTCGAATGAAAGCTTCTGGCCTTCATTGAGCGAACCCATGCCGGCGCGTTCGACGGCGCTGATATGGACGAACACGTCGTTGCCGCCGTCGTCGGGCTGGATGAAGCCGAAGCCCTTGGTCGCGTTGAACCACTTAACTGTTCCGGTAGTCATTTTAACTTCTCCAAGATGCGCGAAAGCGCTGTCAGGCCCATGCGACCTTCGCGCAGGCTTAAATCCGATTTCAGCGATGTCTTGGGGAGTGGAGCCGGTTCGGCGCGATCAACAAGCAAATCGATTGTTCGAATGAGGGGCGTGTACGCTACCTCGACCGACATAGCAAGCGATAAGCCGGTTCCATCAGCCTGTCTTACGAAGGCTCGGTGATCATGGATAACAGCACGAGAGAGATTAAAGAGCAGCAAACCGATCAATCGAGCCGGCGGATCTGTTCCTCGGTCACCACGCGCTCGACATTCCCGGCCTTGCTCTTGATGCGGTAACGCGGGCGGCCGTCGGACTCGATCGGCATGCGCGTGATGATGGTATAGACGTTTTGTTCCCGGGTCCCGGTGCGGCCCTGCGGACCCTGCGGTTGATGGTGAACGTCTTCATTAATCGCGAAATTATGGGCCATCGCCTGTCTTTCTGTTCTAGGCGCCTTGTAAGGTAGAACGGCGTCCAAAGGCAACAAAACTTGCTGGTTAACGCCGGGCGGAGGGCGCGAAAACAGCGAAAAAGGCTAATGCCGGCCGGCTGACGGAACTCCGCAAACAGACCTTTGCGGCCCAGACACTCCCTTCCGGTTTCGGTTGCAAGCCCCAGGGGGCATGTACCAATTTGACGCGGCTGATAAAGGAATACCCCGGTACGCTTGGGAACGGTAGCTTTGGAAACGGTAGCCTTGGAAAAGATGACCTGGAACGACGATGCCTGATCCATCTCTTGCTTCACCGCAGCCGAACAGTTCCGACCGATCGCCGGCTGAGGCGGCGCCGATCGATGCCCGCATGCGGCGCCGCGTGGTGCTGGGCTCGATCCTCGGCAACGGGCTCGAGTGGTTCGACTTCGTTTCCTACGGCTATTTCGCCAGCATCATCGCAAAAGTGTTCTTTCCGCCCGGCAGCGACCATTCACTGGCACTGATGCTGACCTATGCGACCTTCGCCGTCGGCTTTGTGGTACGGCCGATCGGCGGCATCATCCTCGGCGCTTATGCCGACCGCTACGGACGGCGGCGCGCGCTGTCGCTGCTGATTGTGATGATGGCGTTCGGCACGCTGACGCTCGGACTGACACCCTCTTACGCCAGCATCGGCATCCTGGCTCCTGTTATCGTCGTGCTCGGGCGCGTGGTGCAAGGCATCTCGATCGGCGGCGAGTATGGCAGCGCGACCGCGCTGCTGGTGGAATACGCGCCGCCAAACCGGCGGATGATGTATGGCAGTTTCCAGATGTCGTCGCAGGCGCTCGGGCGGGTGCTGGCCACCGGCATCGGACTTCCCGTGCTGCTGTTGTTATCGAGCGAAACGGTACAAGCCGGCGCCTGGCGCATTCCGTTCCTGATCGGCTCGCTGATCGGGCCGTTCGGCTTCTACGTGCGCTACCGGCTGGCGGAATCGCCGGAATTCGAACGGCTGCTCGCGCACAAGGCCGAAACGGCGCGGGCGCCGGTGCGCGAGGTGCTGCAGCATCATTGGCTGGCGGTGATCACGGCGATCGGGCTCACCATCATCGGGACGTCGCTGACCTATATCTGGAACACTTATCTGCCGACCTATGTGGTCGAGCAGCTGCATTTGCCGTTGTGGCAGGGCTTGTTCGGCGTCACCGTCACTTCCGCGCTCGGTATCGGCGCCTGCGTGTTGGGTGGCTATCTCGCCGACGTCTACGGCGCCTACCGGACCTTCTTCCTGTTCACCGCGATCTCCGCCGCGATCTCCTATCCGATGCTGGCTTATGTACTGGCGGAGCCCGGCTTCGGGCGGCTGTTCACCGCCCAGTTCGTGGTGCTGATGGTGTTCGGACTGCTGCAGGGCTCCGGCCCGGGATTGCTCGCCGGGCTATTTCCGGTTTCGGTGCGTTCCACCGGGATGGCGATCTCCTACAATATCGCCGTTACCGTGTTCGGTGGCTTCGCACCGCTGACCGTCACCTCGCTGATCGCCGCGACCGGCAACAAGCTGATGCCGGCGTACTACATCGTCGCCGCCGGCATTCTCTCGATCGTGGTGGTGGGCTCGACATTCAACAGCGCACGGCAACGCGCGGCAGCGCCAGACTAAGCACGTTGATGCGACCGGATCGCTTCCGTCGACACCATGTGTTTGTCCAGCCGCAATTCCTCGTGCGACAGCCCGATCGCCAGCCCGACAAGCTGCGGCAGATGCAGGACCGGCATGTTCAGCTTGCGGCCGGCGTCCCGTTCGATCTCCTTCTGAAAGCTGTCAAGCACCGTGTGGCATAATGGGCACGGCGTCACCATGGCGTCGGCGCCGTTGGTCTTGGCCGATTGGATGTGCTGACCCGTCAGCTTGATCGCGATGCGCTCGTCATGGGCTGCGGTATGAAAGCCGCAACACTCGGTCCGACCGGTATAGTCCACCGGCTTGCAGCCCAGCAGTTCGGAGAGCTGCTCGAGCGAACGGTTGTTGCGGGAATCGATAAATCCGTATTTGCCCGGCGGGCGGGTGATGTGGCAGCCGTAGAATGCCGCGACCGACAATCCATTGAGAGGATTAACGACAAGCTGGCGCAGACGCTCGGCGCCGATGTCTTCGAACAACACCCACAGGAAATGAGTCACGCGCGTCGTGCCTTTGTAGGCAAGGCCTTCGCCGGCAAGTCGCGCATTGACCTGACGCGCCATCTCCTCGTCGTCGGCGAAAATCGCATTGGCGTCGATCAGATTGAGCGTGCAGGTATTGCAGATCGTCATCAGCGGCAGCCCTGCCTGTTCCGCCAGAGCGAGAATCCGGACGTTGAGCGCAAGAAATCCGACCGGATCGATCGCCCTGATCTCGCGCGCGCCGGTGCAGGTCGCCGACTCGATTTCCATCAGATCGAGATCGAGCGCGAGCGCCACCTTGCGCATCGCCACGTTGAGCTCCGCGCAGGTGCTTTTGGCCGAGCAGCCGGGAAAATAAGCAAATTTCATGTCAAGCCTGCCATCGATCGAGAATACGGGATGCCGCCTTCGACGCGTTGGTCGTTCGCGCGAACAGCGTTTTGAACGGATTGATCTTGCCGCGAAGCAATAACTGCAAGGCGCGCCCGAGCTGCAGCAGCACCTTGAGGCCCTGCACCCGCAGCACCAGTTCGGTCGGATCGATCCGGCCTCGCGATGCGATGATCGAGCGGAATGTCAGGGAATGCCGCGCGGCGGCCGGCAGCAGCGCCGCGGTCCTGGCCTTCAGCGGCTCGATGATCTGCGTCACGATCGGAATCTTCGCCGGACAGACCTCCTCGCATTTATAGCAGGACACGCAATTGAAGATTCCGGCGTGTTCGAGCGCGGCCGCCACCTTGGCTGGGTCGTTCCTGACGTCGAGCGCCGTTTGCGCCAGTTGCACCAGCGGCGCAGGGCCAGCGAAATTCGTCAGATCGCCGAGGCCCACGACCGGACAAGCCGAAAAGCAGGACATGCAGCTGATGCAGTCCAGTGCTTTCGAGGCGTTCTTCATCTCGACATGAGACAGCGGCTCGGGAAAGCCCGCGTAAGCGGAGGTCCGCTCCAGCCAGGGCTCGAACTTTGCCACCCGCGCCTCATACGGGCTGCGGTCCACCACCAGATCGCGGATCACAGGCAGGTTGCGCAGCGGCTCGATCTTCATATCGGGTTCGACGCTCTCCCAGCAGGCAAGCACCTCCCGTCCGTTCATCCGGATCGCGCAGGTCCCGCACATCTTGGTGCCGCAGAGCCACCGATAGGCAAGGTCGGTTGCCAAATTCTCTGCCACATAATTCAGTGCATCGAGAATGCGCATCGATTGCTGATAAGGGACCTCGAAATCCGCAAAGCCGGATTTACCGGCGTCCTCCGCGTCAAACCTCAAAATGCTGATCTGAACGGGATCGCCGACCTTCAGCCGCTGGTTGCGCGCCAAAAGCCCATCCGATCTCTCGGCCTTGCCGATGCTTCTCGCCTCACCCTGCTTCACCACGTCACCGCCATGTTGTCGCGACGCACGAAGCCCGGCTGATAGAACGGCAACTGGTACGGCGACTGTTCAAAGCGGAATCCGTTATCGGTCTTGATCAGGATGTTGGCCGCCAGCCAGTTCTCGTTATCGGTCTCAGGGAAATCCGTCCGAATGAACGGGCCGCGGCTTTCGCGGCGCTCGATCGAGGAATGGATGATGAGTTCCGCCGCATCGATCATGTTGTAAACGTCGACCGCATCGAGCCATTCGTAATTGGCAACGCGGGTCTTGTTCCTGATGCGCATGCGAGGGAGAACCGACAGCCGGATCCGTTGCAGCTCGTCCAGCGCCGCGGTGAGGTTGGCGAGATTTTTTTCGACGCCGGCTTTTTCCCACATCACGCGGCGGATCTGCTCCTTGACCGCGACCGGCGCCAAGCCCTCGCCGGTCGCCGACAGCATGGACTCAATACGCTGCCGCTCGAATGCAATTTGCGCCTCCGGAGCATCGCCGGAGCGCAGTTTGTCGATATCGGCCGCGATGCCATCCGCGACCGTCTTGCCGTCGAATGTTGCAAGCGCGATCAGCCCGTTGCTGTGCCCGCCAACCCCGCCGGCGACGTAAAGCCCGGCGACCGAGGATCGCATGCTGGTGTTGTCGACCAGGATGCCGCCCTGCCGATAGTGCGCGGTGACGGCGGTCTCCAGCAATTCCCGCCCCGGATCGAGGCCGAGTTGATAGAACGGCTTGCCGTAGGTGGTGTGGGCATCGATCTCGCCGGGATCGATGTGATCGAAGCCGGCGAAATAACCGCCCTCGTAGCGCGCCTTGCCGGCGCGCACCTGCTTGACCAGCGCCTTGAGCTGGATGGTGTACGGCGCAAACGCCAGGGGATCATCGACCTGCTGGTTGAAGAATTCCTCTCCGGCGGAGTTCACCATTCGCGCCGAATGCTCCGAGCCGAGCACCGGGTTGGGATAGATCTGCACCCGTTGCCAGGCCGGAGGATGGGCGACGTCATTGGTGTGCCACCATTGCATCTCCATGTTGACCAGGCTGGCGCCCGCCCTCCAGGCCATCGCGATGCCGTCGCCCGACATTTCACGCGTGCCGGTGGACCTTGAATAGAGCCGGTCCGAATAGCCGGTCGCGAGAACGACCGCGCGGGCGAGAATCACGACAAAGTTGCCGGTCAGACAATTGACCGCGAAGACACCGCAAACGCTGCCGTCCTCGCGGCGCAGCAGCGAGGTGACGGCGGTCTCCTCCAGCCTGCGGATGCCGGCCTTCATGACCTGTTTACGGCGCAGATCCATGAACGGAACGCCGGAGTTACCCTGGACGTTGGCCGCGACGCTCCTGATCTTGCCGGGGTTGGTGACGACATTGCCGTCATCGTCGCGGCGAAAATAGAGACCGGCTTCCTCGAGCTCCGGATAATAGACCTTCTCGATCCACTGGCCGCAGCGGCGCGCCCAATTCTGATCGATCAGGAACTGGTTGTGATATTTGACCAGGAACTCCGCGGTGTTGCGCGCCTGCTCAAGCGTGTTGCCGAGCAGGCCACCGCCCAGAACAAGATTGCCGGCGAACAGCGACGCGCCGCTTTTCCCGACCAGGCCCTTGCACACCATGACCGCGTCGATCTTCTTTTTGGATAATTCGAGCGCGGCATAGCAGCCGGCCGCTCCGCCGCCGACAACCACGACATCCGTCGTTACAATCTGCATGGATCAGGTCTCGCGCCGCTTGTCACACCGTAGACCCGGCACATCGCCGACCATCGACCCTGCAACCTCCGGGAGAGACCGGCGGGTTTGGCGCAACATAATGGGGTGTGTTAGGCTACGCATCAGGCATTTTTGCACCCGCCAGTGCTTGCTTGCGGCGCGGCGGATGGTGTTACGCGCAAGGCGCGGTGCGCAGCAGGAGAATACGGAATGCCCGAACTGACGAAGCTCGGATGGGATGATCTTCAGGTGGTGCTCGAAGTGGCGCGCCAGGGGAGCATCTACGGCGCGGCCAAGGTCCTGAAGGTGGACCATTCCACGGTGACCCGGCGGATCGCACAGGTCGAGCTGATCCTCGAACGGCGTCTTTTCGATCGCTCCAATCGCGGCATCACGGCTCGGCCGGAAACCGAGCATCTGCTGGAGCATATCCGCCTGATGGAAGTGCACGCGGCGGCGATGCATGAAGAGCTCGAGCAAAACACCAGGACCCAGATACGAACGGTCCGCGTCGCGACGATGGAGGGCCTTGCGAGCGGCTATCTTGCGCGCCGCATCATGGACATCGCGCTGCAGGATGCCGGAGTCCGCATCGAATTGTTCAGCAACCCTCATATCGTCGACCTTCTCAAGAAAGAAACCGATATCTTCCTCAGTTTCTTCAATCCCATGATTCCGGGCCTCATCAGCGAACAGATCGGCGAGACCGCGATCTATCTATACGGCTCGGAACGTTACCTCGCGCGTTATGGTCAACCGAATTCCCGGGCTGAACTCGGCGAGCATCGCTACGTCGGTTACATCCCGGAAATGGTCTCGATCGAATCGGTCAAGTGGCTCGACCAGATCGCTCCCGATGCCAATCTGGTTTTCTCCAGCAACAGCGTGATCGCGCAGCGCAACGCCGCCATCGCCGGTGCGGGGCTGGTGGTGCTTCCGACCTTCGTAGGTGACGAGAACAGCGCGCTGTTCCGCATCCTGCCCGAGCAGATCCGGATTCTGCGCCCGATCTGGATGTCCGTCGGCCGGGATCAACATGTCCTCAAAACCATCAGCCGAACCGCCAAAGCCATCGCCCGCACGTTCGCAGCCGACAAGGAGTTCCTGCTCGGCGATTCGCTCGCGCTCGAATCCACGGTTGTACCCGGCGCCGCGATCCAGGCCTGAAGCCGCACGGCGACGCCGTTCCCGAAGCGCCGTCACACCGGCAACTTCGACAGATCGTAGCGCACCGGCATGTTCTTCAGCAGTTCCTCCTTCGGGATCCGTTTCTGCAATGCCAGCTTGCCGTTTTCGACGCGGCTGATGTAGCAATCCATGATCCCGGCGTGATCCTCCTTGCGGATCATCTTGTCGCCCTGCGGATGTCCGATCGAGTTCTTCATTTCGGCGCCCTCGAGCGCCTGGATTACGCCCTCGACATCCTTGCGCGTCTTGTAGCCGGATGTCTCGATCGCGTGCTTGAGAACGAACAAATCTTCCCATGCCTGCCAGCAGTGGCTCTTGTCCATCACAGCTTGGCCGCCGATCTGCCGGGCATCGACATCGTCGATCTGCAGCCGCCTGTTGAACTCCTTGTGGTACTCGTCGTTCTTGGAAGTCAGCAGGCGCGGGAAATTCTCGAAGAAGTAGACGCCTTCCGCCGCGCCCTGGATGTCGTCAGGCGCAATCGCTTCGATGCTCGCGGATGACGAAAACATCTTCATCTTCTTGTCGAGGCCCATGCTCTTGGCCTGGGTGTAGAAGCCGAGCGACAGCGAACCGATAAAGGCGGGCAGCAGCGCCTGCGTATCGGGGGAAATCTGCGCCAGATACGGCACGAAGTCCTTGGTATCCAGCGGCACCGCAATGCTGCTGAGGATTTTGCCGCCGGCCTTCTCGATAAAGGCGCGGGATTCCTGGTTCGTGCTCTGCCCCCAGGCGTAATCGGCATAGATGATCGACCACGCCTTGCCGAAATTCTCCACACACCAGGGCATGCTGGCCGCGGCAATCGAATAGGTGTCAGTCCCGGTGCGGAACGAATATCGCGTGCCCTTGGCTCCGGTGGCTTCCGTCGCCTCTCCGGTCGAGAAATAGATCGTCTTCAGCTCGGACGCGATCGGGATCGCCGCGAGCATCACGCCGGAATGAACCGAACCCAGCACGAACTCGGCGTTGGCGCGCTGGATCAGGTTTCGCAGCTTGCGCGCGCCGCTCGCCGGATTGGACTCGGTATCCTCGCTTGCCAGCTCGACCTTGCGGCCGGCAATACCGCCGCCCTGGTTGATGATATCGACCGCGGCCCGCGCTGCCTTGTCATGCCACACGCCCCAGGACGATATCACGCCGGTCAGGTCGCAATGGTGACCGATGACGAGCGGTCCCGAGGCCTGGGCAAAGGCATCCTTCATCAGCGTGAGATTGGCGGTGCCTGCCGCGGCACCTCCGGCGAGAGCGCATTCGAGAAAGCTGCGGCGCGAGATTTTCCTGGCCATGATGTTCTCCTCCCTTGATGCGAAACAATTAGCGGGACAGGCCCAGATAACGATGCACGATCGAGGCCTGCGATTTCAGTTCTAGCGAAGTGCCGGAATAGACCACGGTGCCCTTTTCCATCAGGAACACCCGCGGACAGAGCTTGAAGGCGGTCTCTATGTTCTGTTCCACCAGCAGGATCGAAACCCCGCTTTGGTTGATGCGGTAGATTTCCCGCCTGATCTGCGACACCAGCAGCGGCATGATGCCTTCGGTGGGCTCGTCGAGAATGATTAGCCTGGGCCTCATCATCAGGCAGCGCGCGATCGCCAGCATCTGCTGCTCGCCGCCCGACAGCGTATTGCCCGGCTGCTTCAATCGCTCCTTCAGCCGCGGGAAGCAGCTGAAGACGTAATCTTCCCGTTCCGCGTCGCGTTTGCCGGTCAGCCCAATGCACAGATTTTCCAGAACCGAGAGGTTGGGAAAAATGCCGCGCCCTTGCGGCACGTATCCGATCCCGGTACGCGGCACCTTGTGCGGCGCGAGGTTAGCCAGATCGACGCCATCGAACGCGATCGATCCACCGCTTTTCGGAGCGAGGCCCATGATGGCGCGCAGCGTGGTGGTCTTGCCGACGCCGTTGCGCCCCAGCAGCGCCGCCGACTCGCCAGGCCCGATGTCGAGATTGACGCCCTGCAGGATGTGCAGCTTGCCGATATGGACGTGGACATTCTGCAGGCTAAGCACCGATAGCCTCCAGAACGTAATCCTCGTCTTCGGGGCGGCCGAGATAGGCCTCGCGAACGCGCTCGTCGGCGGAGATTTGCTGCGGGGTTCCCGCTGCCAGGATCGCGCCCTGCGCCAGCACCGTAATGTCGTCGGCGATGCCGAACACCACTTCCATGTCGTGCTCGATGATCACGATGTCGATGTTGCGGGCGAGTTCGCGAATCTTCGCCACAGCGCGCTCGGTTTCGGCGGGGCTCATCCCGCAAATCGGCTCGTCGAGCAGCAGCAGCCGCGGCTCCGAGATCAGCGCCATCCCGATCTCGAGCATCGCCACGTCGCCATAGGACAGCGTACCGGCAACGCGGTCGGCCAGCGCCGTCATCTCGATCTGCTCCAGCGTTCGTTCGACCCGCTCGCGGGTCTGGCTGTCGCGTGATGCCGGCCTGAGCGGATTCAGGAAGCGCCGGGCCGCCTGCCGGGTGACCCACAGGTTTTCCGCTACGCTGAGCTGATTGAACACGCTCTTGATCTGCATCGTCCGCTTGATGCCGAGCCGGCTGATTTCGTGCGGACGCAGCCCGGTGATATCGCGATCGCCAAAAAACACCCGGCCGCTGTCCGGTTTCAGCAGACCGGATATCAGATTGAAAAGCGTGGTCTTGCCGGCGCCGTTCGGTCCGATGATGGCGTGCAGCCGTCCGCCGGGCAGGCTGAGGCTGAGATTGTCGGTGGCGGTCAGGCCGCCAAACGTTTTCGTCAGGTTCTCGGTGCGGAGAACGGCCGCGGTCATGGCTCGCTCCGAAATTTGGCCGGAGCCACGCGATCGGCGCGCCTGACCGTGAGGCGGTCGAGCGCATCGCGCCAGAGCCCGACCATGCCGCGCGGCGCATAGATGACGGCAAGAATGGCCAACGCGCCGACGATCAGGGAGTGATGTTCCCAGTGGCTGGAAACCACCTCGCGAATGACGATGAACAGCGTGGTGCCGACGATTGGCCCGAACAATGTCCCCGCGCCGCCGACAATGGCCCAGACGAGCCCCTCGCCCGAGACGTTGTAGAACATGTAGGATGCCGAGGAGTAACGGCCGAACAGCGCGAACAATGCACCGGCGACGCCGGCCAGAAAGCCCGCCATGACGAAGGCGGTCAGCCGTATCAAATAGACATTAAGGCCGATTAGCGACGCCCTGACATCATTGTCGCGAACGGCCAGGAATGCCTTGCCGAGCGGGCTGCCGATCACGAGATGCATCAGGTAAAAGCAACCGGCCACGATCGCGAGGATGGAGAAATACTGGAACGTCGGGTCGGCAAAACTCAATTGCGTCGAACCGAATGAAAATGTCGGCGGCAATGCGAAGTTGATGCCGTCGTCGCCTCCGGTCAGCCATTTCATGCTGACGGCGAGGAAATAAAAGATCAGCGAGAACACCACGGTGATGATCGCGAAATAGTGCCAGGTCAGGCGGACGGCGAAGACGCCGGCGACCAGCGCCATGGCGACTGAAGCGAAGATCCCGAGCCCGAATGCCGGCCAGAAGGAAAGGCCGAGTTGGTCGATCCCGATGCCGACGCCATACATTCCGAAGCCGAAGAACAGCGCCTGGCCGAACGATAACAACCCGACATAACCGAACAGCAGGTTGGCGCTGGCGGCAAACAGCGACCAGATCAGGATTTCGGTGATCACGCTGACCCAGAAGGTACTGACCAAGGCCGGAACCGACCACGGCACCGACAGCAGGAACGCCGCGAACACCACCATCACCCCACGCTCGATCGTGACGCGCGGATTTGCCGATGCCGTCACCTCACCTGCCACTTGACCGATCGCTTTGCCCGTCACTTGGCGAATCCCTTGAACAGGCCCTGCGGCCGCAGCAGCAGGACGGCGCTCATCAGCAATAATGACGAGATTCTCGCGATGGTCGGATTGGCGACGCTCTGGATCATCCCCTCCATCAGCGCAAGCAGGACGGCGGCGGCGGCCGTGCCCGGCAGATTTCCCAGCCCTCCGACGATCACCGCGATGAAACA
>Ga0208589_1000546_pt1 | contig 17523 bp, 15 predicted proteins | sample NGESurshal092012_2_FD_184486 | JGI IMG/M metagenome (GOLD analysis project Ga0208589, IMG submission 184486) | Arctic peat soil microbial communities from Barrow, Alaska - NGEE Surface sample F53-2 shallow-092012 (SPAdes) | ecosystem: Environmental > Terrestrial > Soil > Wetlands > Peat ... | reverse complement strand
TCCGCGCCTACCTCGGTGACCGGGTCCCGCAGGTCTACGACAACTCGCTGCGGGTCACCGAGCCCTCCCGGTTCTACGTGCTGGACGCGGACAAGTTCGCGTCGATGATGCGGGACTGGTTCCCGATGGCCGTGCACATGCTGGAGGGGCTGTTCTTCGGGATCAAGAACGTCCAGCAGCAGGTGGGCCAGCGCGAGCGGCTGCTCGCGCTGGGCTCGCTGTCGGCCGGGCTGACCCACGAGCTGAACAACCCGGCCGCCGCCGCCGTCCGGGCCACGTCCTCGCTGCGCGACCGGGTGGCCGGCATGCGCCACAAGCTGCGCCTCGTGGCGAGCGGCCGGTTCGACCAGGCCGCCCTGGAGACGCTGATCCGGCTCCAGGAAGACGCGGTGGAGCGGGTAGCCAAGGCACCTGAGCTGAGCCCGATGGAGGCCTCCGACCGCGAGGATGCGGTAGGCGAGTGGCTGGAGGATCACGGCATCAGCGGCGGCTGGGACCTCGCGCCCACGTTCGTCCAGGCTGGCCTGGAGGCCGCCTGGCTCGACCAGGTGGCGGCGGTCGTGGACGACGGCACCCTGGAGGGCGCCATCCGCTGGCTGAACTACACGGTCGAGACCGAGCTGCTGATGAACGAGATCGAGGACTCCACCAAACGGGTCTCCCACCTCGTCACGGCGGCGAAGCAGTACTCCCAGCTGGACCGGGCGCCGTACCAGGTGGGCGACGTGCACGAGCTGCTGAAGAGCACGCTGATGATGCTCGGCGGCAAGCTCCGGGACGGGATCACCGTGGTCAAGGACTTCGACCGCAGCCTGCCGCCGATCCCGGCGTACCCGGCGGAGCTGAACCAGGTCTGGACGAACCTGATCGACAACGCGGTGTCCGCCATGGACGGCCAGGGCACGCTGACCGTGCGCACGGCGCGGGACGACGACCGGGTGCTGGTGGAGATCGGCGACACCGGGCCCGGCGTACCCCCGGAGATACGGGAGCGGATCTTCGAGCCGTTCTTCACCACTAAGCCGGTCGGCGAAGGCACCGGGCTCGGGCTGGACATCTCCTACCGCATCGTGGTCAACCGGCACCACGGGGACCTGCGGGTCGAGTCGGAACCCGGCAACACGCGGTTCCAGGTCCGCCTGCCCATCACCCCCGCGGAGGCCGACAGCGTGATCGCGCCCGGTACCTCCGCACCGGCTAGCGTCGAGGAGAGCTGAATGGCTGAGATCCCGGGACTCGACCCGACTGTGCCGCCGAGCGGCACCGGCTGCGCGGAATGCGAGAAGGTTTCCGGCTGGTGGTTCCACCTGCGCCGGTGTGCCGAGTGCGGGCAAATCGGCTGCTGTGACAGCTCACCAGAGCAGCACGCCAGCAAGCACGCCGCCGCCGCCGGCCACCCGCTGGTACGCAGTTTCGAGCCGGGCGAGTCGTGGTTCTGGAGCTACCCCGAGGAACAGTTCTACGACGGCCCGGAGCTGGCCTCGCCGGAGCACCACCCGCTGGACCAGCCGGTGCCCGGCCCGGCCGGCCGGGTCCCCGCCGACTGGCGCCGTCACCTGCACTAGCCCGGCATCACTGATCCCGCCCTGCCGCTGAAGCCCCGGGAATGGCAAGCTAGCGGCATGGGCATCGTGTCTCCAGGGTTCAAGGGCCGCGGGCGGTCCGAGCGTGAGAAGCTCCCGCCGGGCCAGTACCTCGTCACGGACTTTCCGGTGCTCTCCGCCGGGCCAACCCCCCGCGTGGATACCGACTCGTGGAAGTTCAGCATCACCACCGAGGCCGGCCGGGCGCACAGCTGGGACTGGGCGCAGTTCCGTGCCCTGCCCAGCGAGGAGATCCACGTCGACCTGCACTGCGTGACCAAGTGGTCCAAGCTGCGGACCACCTGGCGGGGCGTGTCCCTGGACACGCTGCTGGCCCAGGCTGAGACCAGCGCTGAGTACGCGCTGGCGCACTGCTACGGCGGCTACACCACGAACCTTCCGGTCGCCGACCTGCTGGACGGCCAGGCGTGGGTCGCGTTCGAGTACGACGGCCAGCCGCTGGCCGCCGAGCATGGCGGCCCGGCCCGGCTGCTCGTCCCGCACCTGTACCTGTGGAAGTCGGCCAAGTGGGTGCGCCGCATCGACCTGAGGGCCAAGGATGAGCCAGGGTTCTGGGAGAGCCTCGGCTACCACAACTACGGAGACCCATGGCGCGAGCAGCGGTACTGGGGCGACTGACCTGGCAGGTGGGCACGGTCGCGGAGATCCGTGAGGAGACCGCCACCGCCCACACCATCGTCGTCGACCTCCCGGGCTGGCCGGGGCACGCCGCGGGCCAGCACGTCGATGTGCGGCTCACCGCCGACGACGGCTACTCGGCGCAGCGGTCGTACTCGATCGCCTCCGCACCCGGACCGGACCGGCTGGAGCTGACCGTGCAGCGGCTGGAGGACGGCGAGGTGTCCCCGTACCTCACCGACACTCTGAAGCCCGGATATCCGCTGGAGCTGCGGGGCCCGATCGGCGGCTGGTTCGTCTGGGACCCGGCCGAGCCGGGGCCAGTGCTGGTGGTGGCCGGGGGCAGCGGGGTGGTTCCGCTGATGTCCATGATCCGCGCCCGGGCCGCGGCCGGCAGTGCGGCCCCGTTCCGGCTGGTGTACTCGGTGCGCAGCCCGGAGACCGTGCTGTATGCCGCCGAGCTGGAACGGCTCAGCCAGGCAGCCGACGGGTTCCAGATGAGCTACGTGTACACCCGCAGTGGCCCGCCGGGGGCGAAGGTACGGATCGGCCGGCTGAACCCGGTGGTGCTCTCCGCGGCCGGCTGGACCTCGGCGGCCGCGCCCGCGGTCTTCATCTGCGGGCCGACGGGCTTCGTAGAGGCCGCCGCCAGCCTGCTGGTCAAGGCCGGGCATGATCCGGGCGCGATCAAGACCGAACGATTCGGACCCTCCGGAGGCTGACCGTGAACACCCACCTCGACGGCAACGTGCTCGGCGGGACGCTCGGCGAGATTTTCGCCGTGGACATCACGAGCGCCGTGGGGCAGTGCGCCTCGTGCGGCACCAGCGAGGCCATGGGTGAGGCACTGGTGTACACCGACGCGCCCGGCCTGGTGGCCCGGTGCCGGACCTGCGGTGAGGTGGTACTGAGGGTCAACCGCACCGGCGGGCGCACCTGGCTGGATATGCGGGGCATCAGCTGCCTCGAGCTGCACACGCCCGGCGAGTGAACCGGACCTGACCATGAGCAACCTCCCCCAGCCTGCCGACCGCAGTCACCTCCGGGTGTCCGACGCCGACCGGGAGCAGGCCGCCGAGGTCCTGCGCCAGGCCGCCGGCGACGGCCGGATCACGTTCGAGGAACTGGACCAGCGGCTCGAGACGGCCTACGCGGCCCGGACCTACGGCGACCTCAGCGAAGTCACCGCCGACCTGCCGGCTCCCGGTCAGCCACCCGCCGGAGCGGTGGACACGGCCCCGGGCAGGTTCCCGGCCGCCCGGATTGGCGGGGAACCCGGATCCGGGATGTCCGTCGCCATCCTGGGCGGGGTAGACCGGGGCGGGGTGTGGGTGGTGCCGCCGCGGCACAGCGTGGTCGCGGTGCTCGGCGGCGTGCAGCTCGACCTGCGGGAAGCGCGGTTCAGCCAGCGCGAGGTCACCATCGACGTGTTCACCCTGATGGGCGGGGTGGATATCACCGTGGGTGAGGACGTCGAAGTGGACGTGTCCGGCTTCGGCATCATGGGCGGCTTCGATCACCGGGCCACCGGCCCGGGCCTGCCCGGCGCGCCTAAAGTGCGGGTGGTCGGGCTCGCGCTGATGGGCGGGGTTAACGTGAAGCGCCGCCCGCTGAAGCGGCCCAAGAAGCCGCGGAACCGGGGCATCGAGCCCGCCACGCCCGATTCCCCCGAAATGTGATCTAGCAAACATTTCCTCCTGGGCATAAGCGGAGAGCTGGTCCGGTTGCAATCCCGATGGGTCTGCGGAAAAGGACGCTCACCCGACGAGACGGGACAGGCTCTCGATCAGCGCCTCTCCCGGCCCGCCGTAAGGAAACGGCTGATGCTGCCACAAGCGGCGTCAAGGAGGTACTCGTCATGAAGCTGAGCCTGCGGTTCGCGCTGGACAATCTGTTCGTGCTCGGCGCGGCATTCCTGGCTGTCTCAGCGATGGCATTCTCGGCCGCGGTGGCTGGCTGGCTCGCGTTCGGCGTCTCCACCGGCCTCGCGGTGGTGGCGGCGGCCAGCATGGCCACGGCCCGCCGGACCGGGCAGCGGATCGGCCACGGCGTGGCCGGGCTCGTCGCCCTGTGGTCCCTCATCGCGGCACTGATCTTCACCGGCAACGTGCTGACCTGGATGGTTCTGGCCGACGCGATTGCCCTCGGCGTGGTCGCGCTGGCAGATCTCGCCGCGCACGAGGTCAGCACCGAGAATGTGGTGCACCGCCTGGAGGTGACTGGCAACCCGCGGACCGCTGAGCCGGCCGCGGAGCGGCTGGCCGCCTGACGAAACAGGCATCCTGCGGAGGGGCGGGAACGGCTGCGGCCGTTCCCGCCCCTCCGCATTTCCGACCGAATGGGCCGGCCATCCCTTTTGGTGCGGGAACGGCTCCCCGGTACCCGGTGTCACGACATACTGTCTGCGCGGGCGTGCCGACGAGACGCCCAGGGGGACCACCTGATGACCCATCGGCCTGAACCATGGCAGCCGGCGTCAGCCAGACAGGGAGCGATCATGACCGGACATTCCTTCGTGCCATTGCCCGGCAGTGAGCGCGGCCCTGTGCCGGGATCGCAGGAACTAGGCGCGGTGGATGAATCCCGGCAGATCGAGGTCACGCTGGTGACCCGGCGCCGGGCCGCGCTGTCCCGGGATCTGGTCGAGGGTCCCGCCACCCTGACCCCGGAGCAATTCGCCGAGCAGCACGGCACCGACCCGGCCGACCTGGAGCTCATCACGACCGTGCTTACCGGGCACGGCCTGCAGGTCACGGCGGCCGAATCAGGCGCCCGGCGGGTCATGGTGCGGGGCACGCTCGCGGCCCTGTCCGCGACCTTCGGCGCCAGCCTGCGCCTGGTGCGCTCGCCGGACCCGGTCGCCGGGCAGGACATGGTCGAGCACCGCTACCGGGAAGGCGGACTGCAGATCCCCGCCGAACTGGACGGCATCGTGCTGGCCGTGCTGGGCCTGGACGACCGGCCGCAGGCCCGCGCCCAGTTCCGCCGCGCCCCGGCGGCCACGGCCCGGGGGGCGGCACCCGCGCCCACCGCGCCGGTCCCGGGCAGCCCGGCGCCTACCGCGGCCGCGGCACCCACGTCCTACACCCCGCCACAGGTAGCGGACCTGTACCAGTTCCCGGCGGGCACCGACGGGACCGGCCACACCATCGCGATCGTCGAACTCGGCGGCGGGTTCGGCAGCAGCGACCTCGATCCCTACTTCGCCGGGCTGGGCCTCCCGGTCCCCTCGGTCACCGCGGCCAGCGTGGACGGCGCGGTCAACCAGCCCGGCCAGGATCCTAACGGCGCGGACGGCGAGGTCCTGCTTGACGTCGAGGTGGCCGGCGCGGTGGCCCCCGGGGCGGCGCAGGTTGTCTACTTCGCCCCCAACACCGACCAGGGCTTCGTGGACGCGGTAACCACCGCGGTGCACGCGACCCCGACGCCCACGGTGGTCAGCATCAGCTGGGGCCAGTCCGAGGACTCCTGGACCGCGCAGGCCCGGACCGCCCTGGACCAGGCCATGGCGGACGCGGCCGCGCTGGGTGTCACGGTCTGCGTCGCGGCCGGCGACAACGGCAGCAGTGACGGGCAGAGCGGCAGCGGTGCCCACGTCGACTTCCCCGCGTCCAGCCCGCACGCGCTGGCCTGCGGCGGGACCAGCCTGCGTGGTGACGCCGGGACCGGCGTGATCAGTTCCGAGACGGTCTGGAACGACGGCGCCACGGGCGGCGCCACGGGCGGCGGCGTGAGCGACACGTTCAGCCTCCCGTCCTGGCAGGCGGCCGCGGGCGTCCCGCCCCGGACGGGTGCGGCGGCCGGGACCGCGGCGGGCCGGGGCGTGCCCGACGTGGCCGGCTGCGCCGACCCGCAGACCGGCTATCAGGTCCGGGTGGACGGGCAGTCCACGGTGATCGGCGGGACGAGTGCCGTGGCCCCGCTGTGGGCGGCGCTGATCAGCCGGCTGGCCCAGTCCACCGGGAAGTCGTTCGGCCTGGTCCAGCCCCTGCTGTACGCGGGCGTGACCGCGGGCACGGCCGCCGCGGGCTTCCGCGACACCACCAGCGGCAGCAACGGTGCCTACTCCGCCGGACCAGGCTGGGACGCCTGCACGGGACTGGGATCCCCGGAAGGGAGCACCCTGGCCACCACGGTGGGCGGCGGCCAGGCCGCGGGATCCGGGGCTTAGGCCGGCTTCCCGCCCAGGGTGGCGGGCGCCCCGTACTGCCGCAGCACCTCGGGGACGGTCACGACGCCCCTCTCGTCCTGGAAGTTCTCCATGATCGAGAGCAGCGACCGGGCCGTCGCGCCGGTCCCGTTGAGGGTGTGCGCGAAGTGCAGCTTGCCGTCGCGGCGGAACCGGATGTTCAGCCGCCGCGCCTGGTAGTCGGTGGTGTTCGAGCAGGAGGTGATCTCCCGGTAGCGCTGCTGGGCCGGGAACCACGCCTCGATGTCGTACTTCTTGGCCGCGGGCGCGCCAAGGTCGCCCACCGCGATGTTCATCACCCGGTAGGGCAGCCCGAGGGCCTGGACGATCTCTTCCTCGTGCGCGAGCAGTTCCTCGTGAAAGTCGGCCGACTGCTCGGGGAGGCAGTAGACGTACATCTCCACCTTGTCGAACTGGTGGACCCGGAACATGCCCTTGGTGTCCTTGCCCGCCGCCCCGGCCTCGCGCCGGAAGTTGGTGGTGAACGCCGCGTACCTGGCGGGCAGCTCGCTCTCCTCCAGCCGCTCGTCGGTGTGGATGCCCGCGAGCGCCACCTCCGAGGTCCCGGTCAGGTACAGGTTGTCCCGCTCCAGGTGATAGAGGTTGGACTCCTCGGTGGGCAGGAACCCGGTGCCGTACATGGCGCGCTCGCCGACCAGCACCGGCGGCAGCACGGTCATGAATCCCTTGCCGTTCAGGCGGTCGAGCACGAAGCGGTACATGGCCATCTCGGTCGTGGCCACGTCACCGAACCGGTAGGCGAACCGGGACCCGGACAGCCGTGCGCCGCGGGCCATGTCGATCCAGCCCGTCGGGCCGCCGAGATCGGTTGCGTCCCGGACCAGGAACGTGAACTGGTGCGGCTCACCCCAGGTGCGCAGCACCACCGAGTCGTCCTCGGTCAGGCCGTCCGCGGCCGTCGGGTCGGGCAGATTAGGGATCCGGGCCAGCAGCCCCTGCCGCGTGCGCTCGGCCTCGGCCAGGTCGGCCTCGGCGGCGTCGAGTTCCTTCCGGAGCTGCTGCAGTTCGGCGAGCTTTTCCGGACTGGGCTGGCCGCCCCGCGACGACCGCTTCTGCGCGGCGCGCAGGGTCTCGGCGCGTTCGGTCAGCTCCCGCCAGGTCTGGTCGGCGGCGAGCACGGCATCGAAGTCGTCGGCGGCACCGCGCCGGGCGAGCGCGGACCGGTAGCGGTCTGGCTCCTGGCGCGCGGCCCTCAGGTCAATCACGTGCGCGAGTCTATCGGGCACACACGGCGATCCGATGCGTCACGGCACCTCCCCCGTCCATTCGGTCGCCGCTCGCCTGTTAGCCGGTCAGGTCGACGCAAACCAGACCCCAGGGCCGGTCCGCCACCCGGGTCATCACCAGGGTGGCGCGCCGTGAGCCGGTCAGCTTCAGCCGCCGGTGCAGCTGATCCACGTCGCCGGCCAGCCCGCGACGGCGGATGTCGAGCGCACCGACGTCGAGGGCACGCAGCCGGGCGGGCAGCCGCTTCTGGTTCCACGGTCCCGAGTCGATGACCTGCAGGGTCCGGGCGAACGGGGTGCGCACCGCGGTGTCCGCGCACAAGAACGCGATCTGCTCGTCGATCTTCCAGGCCCCCAGCTGCCGGGCGAGCTCCTCGACCAGCCCGGCCCGGGTCACCGCGGGATTCGGGTCGAGGAGGAACGGGCCGGGGGCCGCCACCGGCACCGGCGGGCCTGGCTCGGGGGTGAGCGTGTGCCCGCCGGGCAGGATGGTGGCCCGGGTAGCCGGGCCTGCGAGGCACGGTGACCAGGCCGCCGCCTCTTTCAGGTCCCGCCCGATCGCGACGAACTCCAGTTCCCAGCCCCTGGGCACGGTGTCCCGCGCGATCCCCGGGGCCGCCTTGATACCGACCGCGGGCACGCGCCCGGCCAGGCCCACACACCAGTCCAGTGGCGGTTCGCTGGCGCCCGGGCCCAGCCGGCGCTGGCCCGTGCTGCGTTCCATCCGCCGGGCCGGGTCGATGAACACCGCGTCCACCCCGGCCAGGTCGGCCTCGCGGACGTCGGCCCGGACAGCCCGGACGCAGCCCGCCACACCGTAGGCCGCGGCGTTCAGGGCGGCCATCCGCAGGTGCAGCGGGTCCCGGTCCACCGCAAGGACCTGATGCTCCCCGGCCAGGACGGCGAGATCCCCGCCGATGCCGCAGCACAGGTCGGCCAGCACGCCGGCCCCCCCGAACCGGGCCTGCCGGTGCCGGGCCACCACCTCGGCGGAGGCCTGCTCCAGGCCGGCCCGGGTGAAGAACATGTCCATGGCCCGGCTGAACTTCGCCCGGCCCGCGAGCCGGAGCTGGTGCTGCGCCAGGGCCGCCGCGACCAGCGGGGCCGGGTACGTCTCACGCAGCCGGGTGCCCAGCGCCAGCGCGGTGTCCGGGGTGACAGCCTCGTGCCGCAGCGAGGCGAGCAGTCCGGCGCCCGGCCCAGTGAGCAACGCGTCGAGATCCGCAGCACCCGGATCCGCAGCACGGGGATCCGCAGCACCGGGATCCGCCGCGCTGGTCATGGCGTGGCCGGAGCACGCGGCTGGTCCGCCGGCCCCGGCTCAGCATGCGCATCCTCCGTGACCGCCGGCGGGCTCGGCCGGGTGGCCAGCACCGAGCCCGCCAGGATCAGGCCGAAAGCGGCGATGATCTCCGGGGTGAGCGGCTCGCCCAGCACTCCGACGCCCAGGGCCACGGCCACAGCCGGGTTCACGTACGTGATGACCGTAGCCCGGGCCGGGCCGACCTCGGCGATCAGCTGGAAGAACAGCACGAACGCGAGGGCCGTGCAGACCAGCGCCAGGCCGGCCAGGCTGCCCAGAACGGCAGCAGACGGGACGGACCGCGGCCAGGTCAGTGCGGCCGCCGGGGCGTAGACCACGGCCGCGAACCCGAGGCAGACCGCGGTTACCCCGAGGCCGGGCAGGTCGGCCAGCTTGCGGCTGGCGATCAGCGGCCCGGTGGCGTAACCCACCGCGGTGAGCATGACCAGAGCGATCGCCCCCAGGTCACCGTGCAGGGCGCCCGGGCCGGCGAGCAGCGCCACCCCGGCCAGCCCGCCGAGCAGGCCGGCCCAGCGCAGCCGCGTGAGCCGCTCCCCGCCCCCGGTCAGCCGGGCCAGGGCTACCCCGATGATCGGCACCGAGGCGATGAGCAGGCCGCTCATCGAGCTGGACAGCCGCCGCTCCGCCTCGGACAGGAACAGCCACGGCAGGATGATCTCCACACCCGCGAAGATGGCCAGCCAGCGCCAGTGCCCGCGCAGGGCCCGGAGCTGGCCCCGGTGCACCGCGAGGGGCAGCAGCACCACGGCGGCCCCGGCGACCCGCGCGAAGACGAGAACGGGAACCGAGACGCCGCCGTCCGCAACCTTGATGAGCAGGTAGGGCACGCCCCAGATCAGGCTCATCGCCGTGAAGAGGATCCAGCCACGGCGGCTCACTCAGGTACCTCCTGTAGTCCCGCACGCAGGTTACCCGGAGATACCGATTTACCCGGAGATGCAGACACCAAGAGGGCCCAGCTGCAGGCACAGCCCGCCCGCGCTGGCGGACGGCCGCGGGACCGCGCTGGCCAAGGGCGGCGCCGGAGAAGGCCAGGACGACGGCGACGGCGCGGCCGAGGCGGACGGCAGCACGCCTCCCGGGGCCGACCAGGTGCCGCTGGGCACCGGCCCGGGGCTGGGCCCCCCGGACGGCGACGACCCTGACGGCCCCGACCCGGATGACCCCGACCCGGATGACCCAGCCCGCGATGGCCTGGAGTGCGGGCCGGCCGAGGCGGCCGGGGATGCTCCATGTTTCACGGTGACCGCAGGCTGCGTGCCCGGCGGGACGCTGGCCCCTCCCCCCGGGGACCGGCCTGGCTCTGCACCCGCGGACCGGAACGGCGCCGCACCCACCCCGGCGGGCGGCCCGGCCGGGCGCGGGCTGAACCGTACCGTCACCGTGACGAAGAACGCGTAGCAGACCACGGCCGCGGCCACGACGGCGGCCAGCGCCGCTGACCCCGCGGGGTGGCACCGGATCGCAGCCAGGCTGTTGCGCGTGGTGGCTTTCGTGACGTCCCTGGCGACCGCGGCGGCGACTGCGGGGGCCCGCAACCGCGGCCCGTACCCCTGCCGGGAAGTGCGGATTAATCTGCGCAGGGCGTCCCGGCGCTGGGCGGGGGACAGGCCGGGAAGCAGGTAGATGACCGGCCGCCGGCCGTCGGCGCGGACTTGCGCGTGCAGACCCTGGGGCAGGTCTGCATAGCGGATCTTGATCACTGGCGGACCCTCGTGCCGTGCTGTCGGGGTTCGCCTGTCCCCCCACCTGGAAACAGGCTGTGATCACGCTATCACGCTGAAGAACCGCGATTCCGGTGCAACGGGTCGGTACGGGCCCGCCGCCGGGGCACCGGCGGCGGCGCTAACCCCGCATATCCGGCTACGCTCTGGCCATGCAGCCGATCCCGGAGGGAAGCACCGCCGGCCTGGCCACCGTCGGCCAGGCTGCCCCCGCATCGGCCGGTACCCCCGGGAACCGAGCCGGGCTGCGGCTGCGCTGGGCGCTGCCCGCCGCCGTGGCCGGCGGGGTCGCCCTGGCGTGCGCGTTCCCGCCGGTCGGCATCTGGCCGCTGGCGGCCCTGGGGCCGGCCCTGCTGGTGATCGCCCTGTACCGGCAGCGGTTGCGCGGTTCGTTCGTTATTGGACTGGTCTTCGGGCTTGCGTTCTTCGTGCCCCTGCTGTCCTGGCTGGTCAACGTGGCCTGGTACGCGTGGGCGGCGCTGGCCATCGCCGAGGCGGTGATCTTCGGGCTGCTCGCGGTGGGCCAGCGGCTGCTGCTCGGGCTGCCCGGCTGGCCGCTGGCGGTGGGCGGCTGGTGGGTGGCGGCCGAGGCGATGCGGTCCCGCTGGCCCTACGCCTTCCCGTGGGGCCGGCTGGCGATGAGCCAGGCGGGCGCGCCCACTGCGGGCTGGGCCGCGGTGGGCGGTCCCCCGTTGCTGTCCTTCCTGGTCGCGGTCACCGGAGCGATGCTGGCCTGGCTGGTCCTGTACGCCATGAACGGCCGCCGCCGTCTCGCCCTCGGAGCCCTGGCCACGGCGGCCACGGCCGGGGTCGCCCTGGCGGGCGCCCTGCTCCCGGTGGATGGGGCCGGGTCCGCGCAGCGCACCGTGCCGGTGGCCGCGGTGCAGGGAGACGTTCCGCACGCCAGGTCCCTGCCGGATCTGCTCCGTGCGAGCACGGTCACCGATAATCATGCCGCCGCCACGCGGGCGCTGGCCGCCGAGGTCGCTTCCGGTGCCCGGCCCGCCCCGGACATGGTGATCTGGCCGGAGAACTCGACCGACCTCGACCCCCGCGAGTACCCCGCCATCTACGCCACGATCGCCCGCGCGGTCGCCGCCATCAACCGTCCGGTCCTGGTCGGGGCGCTGCTGGAGAACCCGCTGCGCAACACGGGCCAGCTGTGGCTGCCGCGCCGCGGCCCGGTGGCGATCTACGTGAAGCGCCAGCTGGTCCCGTTCGGCGAGTACATCCCGTTCCGCAGCCTGCTCGCCCGCATCACCCCGCTGGTCAACCTCCAGCCGGTCAACTTCACCCCGGGCCACCGGGCGGTGGTGTTCCGCCAGGGTGCGATCCGGCTGGGCGACGTGATCTGTTACGAGGTCGGCTTCGACGGCCTGGTCCGGTCGGAGGTGACCGCGGGCGCCAACCTGCTCGCAGTGCAGTCGAACGACGCCACGTTCGAGGTGGACGGCCAGTCCGGCGAGTCCACCCAGCAGGTGGCCATGGCCCGGATCGACGCGATCACGTCGGACCGCGCCATCGTCTACGCCTCCACCACCGGGGAGAGCGCCATCATTGCCCCGGACGGTGCCGTGCTGGCCCGTACCGGGCTGTGGCAGCGGGCGGTGCTGGACGCGAGGGTCCCGCTGCGCAGCGGCCTCACCCTGGCCGACCGGCTGGCCGACTGGCCGGAGGGCGTACTCACGGCGCTGACCATCCTGGCCCTGGCCTGGGCCATCGCCCGTGCCGTGGCCGGGACCCGGCGCCGCGGTACCCCGGGCACCACGTAACGCAGGTCTCATGGATGGGCCCGGGTAACGCACGTATCACGGATGGGCCCGGGCGGACCCGGCGAACCGGGAGGGGCCGACAATAGGACTCATGGCAGTGTGGCGGGCGTTCGCCAAGCCTCTCCGGTATGCGGCGCTGGCGGCCGGCGCGCTGCCCGCATTGGCCTTCCCCCAGCTCAACCTGGAGTTCCTCGGCTGGTGCGGGCTGGTACCCGGGATCCTCATCATCAGCGCCGCACCGTCCGCCCGGGAGGCCGTGGTCCGCGGCTGGTGGCTGGGCGCCGGCTTCATCCTGGCCGCCCTGTACTGGCTGACCCCCAACATCGGGCCGGGGCTGCTGCTGGTCGCGGTGGTGTTCGGGGTCCTGTGGACCGGGTTCGGGGTGGCCGCCTGGGCCCTGCTGCACCCGCCGCTGCGCCCGGCCCGGGCGATCGCGGCGCTCGCCGTGCTCCCCGGCTACTGGGTGTTCACCGAGTGGGCCCGGTCCTGGCAGGGGTTCGGCGGTCCGTGGGACGTGCTGGGCGCCAGCCAGTGGGAACACCCCGTGGTACTGGCCCTGGCCAGCGTGGGCGGCGTCTGGCTGATCAGCTTCGCCCTGATCGTGGCGAATACCGCTATCGCGATCCTGCTGCTGGCCCGCGGCCTGGCGGTACGGGCCGTGGGGGCGGCCGGGGTCGCCGTCGCGCTGGCCGCGGGACCGGTGGCGTTCGCCCTCCTCGCGGCCGTGCCGCCGGTCCGGCAGGTCACGGTGGCCCTGGTCCAGCCGGGGCTCACCAGCAGCACGAGCCAGCGGGTCGACGCGAGCCTGCGCCTGTCCAGCCAGCTCCGGGCGGGCCGGACAGGGGCCGCGCGCCCGGACCTGATCGTCTGGGGGGAGAGCAGCGTCGGCACCGACCTCGAGCGTCAGCCGGTTCTCTTCCGGCAGATCAGGCGGCTGGCCGCGGCGACCGGCGCCGAGGTGCTGGTCAACCAGGACGCATCCCTGCCGGACGGGGCGCGGTCCAAGGTGGCCCTGCTGATCGGGCCGCACGGCATCGCAGGCTCGTACACCAAGACACGGCTGGTCCCGTTCGGCGAGTACATCCCGCTGCGCGGCGCGCTGGGCTGGCTCGCCCGGATCAGCAAGGCCGCCCCGAGCAATATGGTGCCCGGCGACGGCGCGCACCTCATCCACGCCACCAGCCGGTCCGGCCAGCCGCTGCCGCTCGGCGTGCTGATCTGCTTCGAGTCCGCCTTTCCCGACATGTCCCGGGTCGACACCGGCCTCGGGGCCCAGCTCATCGTGTACCAGACCTCGGACTCGACGTTCCAGCGGACCTGGGCCCCGGCCCAGCACGCGGCGCTGGGAGCGGTCCGGGCCGCCGAGACTGGCCGGCCGGTGGTCCAGGCGGCCCTGACGGGTGAGACGGTGGCCTTCGACGCACGCGGGCGGCTGCTGGCCCAGATGACCGCCCGGCAGCGGGGCGTGACCGTGGTCCGGCTGGGGCTGCCGCCGACGGCCGCCCGCACCCCGTACGACCGGCTCGGCGACTACGTGCCCTGGGTCGCGACCGGCATCGTGCTGGTGGCCGCTATCGCAGGTTTTCAGATGGTTCGCCGGGTCCATGGCGGGCGGGTACCTTTGGAGGGCAACCTCCGGCGCGCCCGCTCTGTCTCAGTAGTGGGTGCTTCCCCCGGAACCAGCCTGCCCCCGGACGACGTTGAACAACATGCGCCACCGTCTCCCCCGGCAGACCGTTAAGGGCCCGGCGCGCTGCCGCCAGGGTTCCCCCGGGTCAGCATGGCCGAGACAAGCACCACAGCTCCACAACGGAACCGACCGTGGCACTGCCTCGCCACGGCAGTGAGTGGTCAGCAACAGGAGGACCTGCAGTGCGGCACAGCGATAAGGCGGACGGCCAGCGGCACACCAGGGTGGCCCGCCAGGGCAAGACCGCCGGACCAGGCCGCTGGCTCGCGATCAGCGCCGTGACCGGCGTGGCGGGCCTGCTGATCGCGGCCTGCTCCAGCGGGTCACAGCCCACCACCCCGGAGGCTTCGCACAGCGCGGCCAAGGCCTCCGCGTCGGCGGCCGCAGCGGAGCTGCAGATCAGCCCCGGGGACGGGCACCACAACGTGAACCCCAGCAAGGGGATCAAGGTCACCGCGGCCAGCGGCAGGATCCACAGCGTCACCGTCACCTCCGGCCACCAGACCGTGAGCGGCTCCCTCAACGGCGCGAAGACCGTCTGGCGGAACCAGTGGGCGCTGCAGCCGTCCCGGAGCTATACGGTGCGCGCCACGGCGGTCAACTCGTCAGGGACGACGGTCACCTCGACGAGCAGCTTCCACACGCTCACCCCGGCCGCCTCCGACACAGCCATGATCTTCGAGGGCTACAAGCAGTCCTACGGCGTCGGGATACCCATCCGCATCACGTTCAGCTCGCCGGTGACCGACAAGGCCGCGGTGGAGAAGTCCCTCGAGGTGAGCAGCTCCAAGCCGGTGACCGGGGCCTGGTACTGGGACGGGAACCAGACGCTGTACTTCCGCACCATGAACTACTGGCCCGCCAACACCACGGTCTCGTTCAACGGGCACCTGGACGGGGTGGAGGCCTCGCCCGGCGTCTTCTTCACCGCCGACCTCACCCAGACCTTCGACATCGGGCCATCGCTGGTCGTGGTGGTCAGCACCAAGACCCACTACCTGAACGTCTTCTACAAGGGCAACCTGTGGGGTCACTGGCCGATCAGCACCGGGCGGCCCGGCCTGGACACGGTGGACGGCACCTACATCACGCTGGAAAAGGGCAACCCGGTCCGGATGGTCGGCAACGGGTACAACGAGCTGGTCAACGACGCGGTGCGGTTCACCTACAGCGGCGACTACCTGCACTCCGCGCCCTGGTCGGTGGGCGAGCAGGGATACACCAACGTCAGCCACGGGTGCGTGAACCTGTCCCCGGAGCACGCGGCGATGTACTACAGCCTGGCCACGCCCGGAGACCCGGTGACGGTCATCGGCAGCCCGGCCGCCGGGAAGTGGGACGACGGCTTCACCGTGTGGTTCCTCACCTGGAAGCAGCTGCTGAAGGGCAGCGCGCTGGATGAGGCCGTGCAGGTCACCCCCTCCGGCAGCACGTTCGTCAGCCCCTCGTCAGTGACCCAGACGCCGGAGACTTCCCGGCTGGCGGGCCCGAAGCCGGACAACTACGCCGCCCAGTCCTAGCCACGGCCCCGTGTCTTAGCTGTCCTCGGCCTGGTAACGGGCTAGCAGGCTGAGTTCAGCCTTATGGCGCGGGAACATCAGGAACACCAGCGCCGCGCCGAACAGGACGCCGATGATGGCCGCGGCGTAGGCCCACTGGTCGCCGGACAGGAACGCGCTCTTCGCCGCGGCCGTGATCTGGCTGGCGTAATGGGGGTAACGCTGGGCCACCTGCTGGGCCCCCGCGAAGGACTTCTCCAGCTGGCTCTGCACGCTGCCGCTGATCTTGCCCCGGTTGGGTGCGCTGGCCACCTGCCGGGCGATGGCGCTGGCGTAGCCGGCCGTGAGCAGCGCGCCCATGATCGACTGAATGATCGCGCCGCCCAGGTCGCGTTGCAGGTCGGCGGTGGCGGAAGCCATCCCGGCCCGGCGGGTGGGGACGGAACTGGTGAGCGAGTGCGAGGCTGGCGTGCCGGCCAGTCCTATCCCGACGCCCAGGAACGCGAAGGCCAGGCCGACGACCCAGTAGGCGCTGCCCTGCTTCCACAGCAGCAGCATGGTGAGGAAGCTGAGCATGCAGAACAGGTACCCGGTGAGCAGCGTGAAGCCAGATCCGCGGGCGTGCACCAGCCGCGCGGACAGCGGCGCGAAGCCCACCATGCACACGGCCGCCGGGAGGATGGCCAGCCCCGCCTGCAGCGGCGAGTAGCCGAGCACGTCCTGGAGGAACTGCTGGCCTACGAAGATGGCCCCCATCAGCGACCCGAAGACGATGATCCCGCCGACCGCCGCCACCCAGAAGATCTGCCGGCCGGCCACGTGCAGGTCGTAGAGGGGCGGCCGGGCCCGGTGCTGGCGGAGGAAGAACCCCGCGCCCGCGGCCAGCGCGATCACGGCCGTGCCGAGGGCGAGCGCCCCCCCGCCCGGCACCGGCACGAAATTGATCGTGATCACCAGGGCCGCGACGAACACCATCGACAGGACCCCGCCCAGGTTGTCAACGCGGCCGGTGGTCTCGTTGACGTGAGGCGGCACGCAGGCCAGCGCCAGGATCAGGGCCACCACCGCCAGGGGCAGCGTGAGCAGGAACGCCGATCCCCACCAGAAGTGCTGCAGGACCAGGCCCGCCAGCAGCGGCCCCAGGGACGTGATCCCGCCGCCGATACCGGACCATAGGGCGATGGCCTTGATCCGGGCACGCCCCGACCACAACGCCGTGATCAGGGCCAGAGTCGTGGGGTAAGCCATGCCCGCGGAGATCCCGCCGAGCAGGCGGCCGGCCACCAGCACGCCGGCATCCGGGGCGTAGGCGGCCATCAGGCAGGCCGGGACAGACAGCAGCACACCCAGCACCAGCATCATCTTGCGGCCGTAGCGGTCGCCGAGCGCCCCCAGGTAGAGCACCGATCCGGCCAGGCCGAGCGAGTAGCCGATAGCGATCAGGTCGAGCGCGGTCTGCCCGGTGTCGAAGGCCCGGGCGATATCCGGCAGCGCGACGTTGGCCACGGTGAGGTTCAGGTTCGCGACTGCGGCCACCGCGATCAGCGCGATGAGGACCAGGGACGCCTGGCGCGGCGCCGTCCCGGCACCGGCTCCGCCCGGGGCGCCGGGTTTGGTGGCTGTGGCCACAGTTCCTCCCCGGGGGGGCCTGGCCACGAGCCAATCAGGTCAGTGCGCCCACGCGTCATCCTCAGCGGGTGAAGTGACCTGGTCCGGGATGGGACCGCGGAGATCGTGGCTGGTCGCGGGCCAGCGGCGGCCCAGCCGGCTGGCCACCTGCTGGACCGCTGCGGCGGCCCACGCGGCCGGCCGCGGGCTGGCCCCGTCCACCAGGCCGTTCCAGTACAGCGACCAGG
>Ga0208589_1000545_pt1 | contig 17536 bp, 11 predicted proteins | sample NGESurshal092012_2_FD_184486 | JGI IMG/M metagenome (GOLD analysis project Ga0208589, IMG submission 184486) | Arctic peat soil microbial communities from Barrow, Alaska - NGEE Surface sample F53-2 shallow-092012 (SPAdes) | ecosystem: Environmental > Terrestrial > Soil > Wetlands > Peat ... | reverse complement strand
TATTGATGAAACGCCGGTAGTTCCTTTTCATGAACAAAAATCTATCTCTACAGAAAACACTTTTGGCCAGGATACTATTGACATGAATTTTTTGCGGGCTGAAATGCTTCGCATGACGGAACGGATTGCTTTTGAATTGCGTAAACAAAATAAACTCACAGGCTGTGTAACGGTTAAACTTCGTTATTCTAATTTTGACACTTTTACCAAACAACAATCTATTGCTTATACTAATGCGGATCATATTTTATTTAAGACTGCCAAAGAGTTGTTTGAAAAATTATATGACCGGCGCATGCTGATCCGGATGATTGGTATCCGGTTTACGAATTTAATTACCGGGAATTATCAAATTAATTTATTTGAAGATACCCAGGAAATGATCAAGCTGTACCAGGCGATTGATAGTGTGAAGAAAAGGTTTGGAGAGAAGATGGTGATGAAAGCGGGGGGAATGTGAGGGGATTGGGTATTGCTGCTATTAGGTAATAAAGGCGGCCTGTTGCATTCGCACAGGAAACTTAAAGATTTTAAATCAGATGAAGACCTGTTTCTTCAAAAGATGAGGGATTTAAAATGCCGCATACTTATTTCCACAATTTTTTTAAAATTGATTAATATTGCTTCAAGATTTTTTTTACCTGATGCCTAAAGATAAAAACAATATTGATGAAGAACTTTTATGGCAATCTTTTTTAGCCGGCGATAATGCAAGCCTTGAAAAAATTTACCGCGTTTATTTTGACGTGCTTTATCAATATGGAAATAGATGGCTCAATAATGCAACGCTTACTGAGGATGTAATACAGGATCTTTTTGTAAAACTAATCCGCAGCAGACAAAACCTTTCACCTACTACTTCTATAAAGTTTTATCTTTTTCGTTCTTTTAGGTCTTTGGCTCTTGATAAACTGAAAGCAAATACGAAAATGATGATAACTGAATCTGACGAATTTGATTTTCCTATTCACCTTACCCCCGAGCATCAACTTATTGAAAAAGAAGAATACCAGTTAATAAAAAAAAAACTTTCATTAGCTCTTTCCAAACTTACTCCTCGCCAGCGGGAAGCGCTTTTTCTCAGATATAGCGAAGGCTTTTCTTATGCAGAAATATCAACTATGATGAAGCTTACCACAAAGGCTACCTATAAATTGATGGCCCGGGCTATTGATGCTTTAAAGGAACAAATGCCTGGTTTATTCGCTTTTATTTTTTTAATGAAATTAGTTTAAGAAATATTTTCCTGTAATAACCAGAAATATTTTTTTATTTCATGGGGTAAAAAGGGAAATCATTTCGTTTTATCAATAATCCCTTCCTTCATTTAGAAAACTAAATTAAAATTAATGCAAGATTCATACGATAAATACTTTCATTATTCCGCAACAGATTTTGCGATGGATGATGATTTTATAAATTGGGTTTTGTTTCCCGATGACGAAAATGATACTTTCTGGAATGAATTTATAATAAGCAATCCAAAGCAGTATAAAAACATTGAAACGGCTAAAAGTATTATTTTCTCCTTTGATAATAAGACAGAAAAAGTGCCAGATGAAATTAAAAACAGGATATGGGACTCGGTAATTTCCAATGCAGGGAATGGTAGGGTGGTCAGCATGAAATCCCGCAGAATATGGATGGTGGCTGCTTCCTTGCTGATTTTGGTAATGGCGTCAATATCATATTTTTATTTTAGCAAAAATGATAATAAGGAAATGCAACGTATCGTTGCAAAAAAAACAAACCAAAAAAATGACATACCTCCCGGTGGTAATAAAGCTGTATTGACTCTCGCAAATGGATCATCTATAGTTTTGGACAGCGCTCAAAATGGTACACTTACCCAACAGGGGAATGCAAAAGTTGTAAAATTGAATGGCGGAAAATTAATTTACCAAAAAGATGAAAACACTAATGCAGTTGCCGTACAATTCAATACTATTACTACTCCATGTGGAGGACAATATCAATTAGTACTGGCAGATGGTTCCAAAGTATGGTTAAATGCAGAATCCTCTATCACTTTCCCTACTGCTTTTACAGGTAATGAAAGAAGAGTAGAAATAAAAGGGGAAGTCTATTTTGAAGTAGCACACATTGCGACAATGCCTTTCCATGTAAAAGTAAATAATATTGATGTAGAGGTGCTGGGCACTCATTTTAATATTAATGCTTATGATGATGATGAAGTGATGAAAACAACACTGCTGGAAGGTTCTGTAAAAGTGAGTAAAGGAAATGAAAGTATTCTTATAGCGCCAGGTGAACAAGCCGGAGTAAGTAACTCATCGGATAATATTGAAGTAAAAAAGAATGTGGATGTAGAAGAAGTGGTGGCATGGAAAAATGGTAAATTTATTTTTAATAATGCCGACTTGAAAACCATCATGAGGCAGTTACAAAGGTGGTACAACATTGATGTAGTATATAAAAGCAAAATACCTGATGATGAATTCATAGGGGTTATTTCAAGGAACGTAAATATTTCTGAAATTTTAAAAATGCTGGAAACGACTGGCGCTGTACAATTCGAAATTGATGGAAGAAAAATAATAGTTAAATAATTAAATGGAAGGCCAAATAAAAAACCGGAAATGCTACCAACATTTCCGGTAACTTAAGGCTCTTTAAATAAATAAAACTAGTCGGAATCATCTATTCTTAAACCTAAACTAAACAAATGTATGAATTTACTTACATGTGGGAACCAATTCTTTTTTGACACTTGTAATTTCAAAAAAGGATTTAAAAAACTGCTTTCTTCCCAAATTTTAAAAGCAATGAAATTAACTTTTGTTTTTATTACTGCTTTTTTACTACACATTTCCGCCAAAAGCGTATCGCAGAATGTTACATTTTCGCTAAAGAATGTAACCATTGATAAAGTGTTCAGGGAAATTGAGAAGCAAACCGGATTTGGATTTCTATACACAAAAAAAATGCTTAGCCATTCAACAAGAATATCGCTAAGTGTAAAAAATGAACCCGTAACTCAAGTGTTGCAATACTGTTTAAGCGGGCAGCCATTGACATATAAAATTCAAGATAATACAATTATTATTTCATCCAAACCTTTGTTAGCGCCCCCTGTGGTAGCGTTGCCACTACCCCCCATAATACATGGTAAGGTTACCGATGATAAAGGCAACCCTTTGCAAGGAGTATCTGTGATAGTAAAAGGCAGTTCTAATGGAACCTCTACTAATGCAAAAGGTGAATATGAATTAGGAAATGTAGATGATAATGCCACACTGATCTTCTCTTTTGTAGGATATGTAACGCAAAATGTTACTGTAAACGGAAAAAGTATGATCAATATTTCACTCAAGGTAAATTTAAAACAGCAAGGTGAAGTAGTTGTAATAGGTTATGGTACTGTCAATAAGAAAGATCTGACCGGTTCGGTATCTTTAATCTCCGCGAAAGATATACAGGATGTACCTTTTACTACAGTTGATAATGCGCTGGCCGGCAAAGCTGCTGGTGTGCAGGTCACAAAATCAGATGGTACCCCAGGGGGCGCCGTTCGTATTCGGATACGCGGTTCTAGTTCCTTATTGGGAGGGAACGATCCTTTATATGTAATTGATGGTGTGCCTCTACAAGTACAAAGTAATTTTATTAACCCGGGGTATACCTTAAGTAGCCCAATGGGGGACGTGGTTTCAGGGGGGAACTCAGTAGTTTCAAATGTTGGAATTTCTGGCTTATCATCATCCTTTATTAACGGGTTGAATAGCCTCGGTGGATTAAATCCTGACGATATTGAATCAATAACAATACTTAAAGATGCTTCGTCGACCGCTATTTACGGATCGAAAGCCGCCAACGGAGTAGTAATTATTACAACAAAACGTGGAAAAAATGATATGGAACCTGTAATTTCAGCCAGTTATTACACTACGGTAACATCTCCATATAAAACTCCACATTTATTAAATGCAGATCAATACAGGTCATTATTAACGGAAGCAGCACAAAATCAGGTAGGCTTTGATAGCCTTTCAGGATATCCTCTTTCCGATAATGCCGACTTAATTTTAAATCACCCTTCATCTTTTTTTGGAACAGCTAATACTGATTGGATAAAAGCGGTTACCCGAACTACGGTTTCGCACAATGCTGAAATATCGGTACAGGGAGGTAGTAAATCGTCAAAATATTTTAGTTCAATATCTTATAACAGCACTCCAGGTATTGTTAAAGCAACAGATTTTCAAAGGATTTCAGGGAAAATAAATCTTGAAAATGATATTAGCCCAAAGTTCCGGTTCATAACTAATATTATTTTAGGTTATACGAATCAAAATATAGGAGATAACGCTTATGCACAAGCTCTTAATGCAAGACCCGACCTTTCTCCATATGACAAGACGGGTAACTATCTTAACTTTGACCAGCAGGGAGAGCAATATACTGCATTCACGAACCCGGTAGCGTTATTAACTGCCACTAATAATGCCAAAACGCTTAGTTTGTTAGGTAGTGTATCTGCTATTTATGATATCACAAAGAATCTGCAATTTAAGAGTTCGGGGTCATTGAATTTAATGGCTTATAATCAAAGGAACTATACTCCAAGTTATCTTGACATTGGAAGTGCCTATGGTAACGTAAGTAATGAGGGGGGCATAGGAAGTAATTCTAACCGCCGGTTTGCTGACTGGTTTTTAGAAAATACACTAACCTATAATAAGAAATTTAATGATAATAATTCATTAAATGTTCTGGTAGGCCAATCTTACGAAACAACAAAAACCAGTTTCTTTAGTGCAACGGCTGCAGGATATCCTAATGATAATGTGCTTACGGGCCTTTCGTCTGCTGTTACCCCTTTATATGTAACAGGGGACGACCCAAGTATCCCGCAAACCTATCTGCTGTCCTTCTATGCGCGGGCAAATTACAGTTTAATGGACAAGTACCTGTTTACATTTACAGGCAGGACCGATGGCTCATCAAAATTTGGCCCAAACAATAAATTTGGTTATTTCCCATCAGGAGCTATAGCCTGGCGCATCTCCAAAGAAAATTTTTTGAAAGATATTAATTGGATAGATGATATTAAACTAAGAACCAGCTATGGTTTAACTGGTACGCAGAATATAGGCGACCAAATGTACCGTACTTTATTCAGCCCTTATTCATATGCAGGCAGCAGTGCATTAATACCTACACAATTGGGCAATACCAACATAAAGTGGGAAAGCACCAAGGAAGCTGATGAAGGTATAGATATAGCGCTATTTAACAGCCGCCTTACGGCAACCTTTGATTATTATAACAAACAAACCAGCGGCGATCTTTTATCATATCCTGTTGCTCCGAACAGCTCTTATACTTCATTATTAACCAATGCTGTTGGAATAAAAAATACAGGTTTAGAAATAACTGTAGGTGGTGATATTATACGTGACGCTCATTTTAAATGGAGTGGCTCCGTAAATGTAACATTCAGTAAATCCATAGTAACTCATTTAAGCCCTGATGCTGATTTAACCCAAATCGGCAGCAAATCGGGTTTAGAAACTCAGACAAACTTTTATGGTGGTAATACTACATTAATACAAGGGAAACCACTGGGTATAATGACCGGTCAAATTGTTACCGGCATTATAAAAACTCAGGCGCAGGCCGAAGCATACCAAAATCAGCTAGGGTTCTTTGCATCTTATTTGCCTTCTTCAATTGGTGATCCAATATTTGTACTGGATACAAGTACAGCCGCTGAAGGTTATGAAGCTCCTGCTTATAATCAAATTATAGGCTATGGTGCTCCGAAATATTACGGGGGGATTACACAAAGCTTTACTTACAAAAATTTCAATCTTGAATTCTATTTTACTTATTCAGTTGGTGGTCACCTCCTTTGGGGCGATCATGCTGCCAGTACACAGTTTCAAGGAATAGCAAACGCTAATGTTTCTATTTTAAATCGTTACTATCCAGGCAATACAAATGGAAACGAGCCCCGTTTACTCCTCGACTATTATAGTTATAGTACATCAAATCTGGATGTTTTTAGCTCTTCTTATATAAAGCTACGAACCCTAACATTTAATTACAATTTAGGCAGCAGCAACTGGATAAAAAAAGCTGGCATGAAAAATACTTCCTTATTTGTGTCTGCTACAAACCTTTTCACCATTACCAAGTACCCTGGTAATGACCCGGAAGTATCAGATGATCCATTCAGTGTTTCAGGAGGATATTTTGATGTAAGTAATTATCCTACTGTAAAAACATTCTCTATTGGATTAAAGGCAAGTTTTTAATTACTAATTTTTAACTAATCAAAATGAAAAATTTAAATATAAAACTTCTAATTGTGTTTTTATCGATCTTTACGATAAGCTCCTGTAAAAAGGAATTAAATGTTTATCCCACTACTTCGGAAGTGGACGGAAATGTAATAACCGATGAGAAAAGTGCTTTCACCGTATTGAATGGTATCTATTATAGATTTGCCGATGTTGGTGAGGATGAAAATAATGTTCCTTCAGTTGAATGGTCTGATGTTAACGAAGCTCTTCCTTCTTCGTTATGCGGTACTTTAACCAATTCCAGCCAATATTGGGATCCTTCTAGTTTTACTCCTACAACCTATGGTGCAGATTTTCAATGGGTAAATGATTATGAAATTGTCAATGCGGCAAATGGTTTTTTGAAAAATATTGCTCCTGTCACAACAATTCCGACAGCTAATAAAACAGAGATGGAAGGCGAGGCCAGGTTTTTAAGAGCATTTGCCAATACGCAATTATTACTTTATTACGGTCAGTTTTATGATGTTACCAGTAAATACGGCATTATTTTAAGGAATGAATTTGTTACACCTTCCAACATAAATCTTCCACGCTCCACAGTGGGCCAATCCTATGACTCCATATTGAATGATTTGGACACTGCCATTATGGATTTGCCCCCGTTAAATTCACAGATTTATTATGCAAATGCTTCTGCAGCCAAACTATTAAAAGCCAGGCTACTAATAAACAGAGGCTCAGCCAGTGATTATAACGAAGTAATAAGCCTAACGAATGATATAATCGCAAATGGGCCATTTGCCCTTGAGGATAGTACAAAAGATATATTTCTGTCAAAAGGATTTTCGAGCAATGAGGTTATTTTAGGAATTCAGCCTTATCCTAATGAAACTTACAAGTTCAAAAATAACCAATATTATTTTCAATACCCTGTTACTGACACACTTGTTAGCTTACTAAAAAATGATCCCAGAAACCAGTGGGTATACAAGAATGCTATCTATTATGGGACAGTGACTGTAAATTCGTTTAGTAAGTATTATTCCGGTGACCCTAATAACATATCTCAAACACCACTTAGTGAATACAGTTATGCCTTCAGGTTAACGGAAGCTTATCTTTTGGAAGCAGAAGCCATTACGCTTTCCAATGGGAATCTGACCATGGCAAAAACTCTTTTGGAGACCGTGCTGAGCCATGCAGGCATAAAGGATTTTACAACAATTGACAATACTTCTTCGGCTTCTGAATTGCAAGTAGAGATTGTTAAAGAAGAACTGAAAAATTTTGTGGGTGAAAACGGAGCCGATTGGTTTGCTTTACGAAGGTTACCACTGGATACAATAGAAACTATCCAGCCATTACTTAAATCTGTTGACAGGTTTCTTCTGCCTATACCGCAGGCAGAAATAACCCAGAATGGAAACATGATACAGAATCCGAGCTATTAATTTAATATTCAAATTAATATATTGAAAGACATATTCCTTGCTATTCCTTTTCTCTTTTTCGTTTGCCACGCAAATGGGCAAGCCACTGCTGGTAAATATGCAATTATTGGAGATATCAAAGGGTTAAATAATGACACTGTTATTATGTCTATACGGTCTACTAATGCGAATGGTTTTAGAGCAGATACGACAATTGCAAAAGATGATAAATTCCGATTTACCGGAAGGGCGACTATTCGCGAGTCGGATGCATTCGTAATGGTAAAAAAAGCCGGACTTGATTTCAGCTTTAGCTTATTTCTTGAAAAAGGGAATATTGATGTGAAGGGTGATATAAATTCAACTGATGCACCAAGCGTAACAGGAACTCCTGCCAACGATGATATGACCTTATTAGATGCAGAGGAAAATCCGGTATATAAAGAAACGAATGCCATCAGGAAAGCTTATAAAAATGCCAAAAGTGAAAATGATACTGCTGCCATGAAAGAAATAGAAAGTAAGATGGACACAGCAGGTAACCGCGCCCGTGAGGAAGTGACAAAGATAAGGGTAGCATTTATTAAAGGACACCCGCAATCTCTTGCAAGCGGGATTGCCATTTACCTGATACAGGATGATATTTCATGGCAAGAATTAGAAAATCTATATAATCGTTTATCCCTTAATGTTCAACACAGCAGTTTTTGCAAAAGAATACCTGAAAAAATTGCAGCGGATAAAAGATCTGACATTGGTCAGATGGCTTCCAATTTTACGATCAATGATATAAACGGACATCCGGTAAGTCTATCTTCCTTCCGCGGAAAATATGTGTTGCTGGACTTTTGGGCAAGTTGGTGTGTGCCCTGCCGACAGGAAAATAAGAATGTATTAAAAGTTTTTAATAAATATAAAAATAAAAACTTTGCCATCATTGGTATCTCATTGGATCAGAATGCAGCAAAATGGAAAGAGGCTGTAATAAAAGACGGTTTACCATGGATAAATGTTTGCGATCTTAAAGCGGATGCCGGTGAAGCAGTTCAACTTTATGGCGTACAGCCTATACCTGATAATTTCCTAATCAGCCCACAGGGAAAGATCATTGGCCGCAAGCTTTTTGGAGAAGAATTAGATAAGAAGCTGGCAGAAGTTTTGAAATAGAACATCAAAGAATTAAAAATAAATAACTAGTTAATTATGAAAAAAATTATTTTAAGTATTGCTATATTGACACTATCATTTTCAGTAATAGCACAGGACAATAATGAAGCTGCTGCTGATACTGCATCACTGACTATACTCAGGGAAGCCGTAGAAGCTCATCCGGATAGCATTTCTGCTCATCAGAAGTTTATTAAAGCATTTAAGCATAGTATTCCTAATGCAACTTTTCAAAATGAGGATTCGGTGTTAAGCCTTTTGGAATCACAATATAAAAATTGGATGCAACAGTTTCCGAAATCAGCAGCCGTTCCATTTGCGCTGGGTGATGCATATGCTAATGCCGAGAGCCCCAAGGCCAAACCCTATCTATTAAAAGCACTGGTAATTGATCCTAAATTTGACAAAGCATATTTTGATCTTTGGATTGATGCCGAAAGATGGGGAGAATTTAAGAAGGGGCAGCAATACATTAAAAAGGCATCAGAGTTGCAACCGGATAATCCGGATTATGCATTTTACTTTGCTGATACTTATGAAAATAGCGATCCTCAAAAGTATATAGCATTAAGTCTGGATGTTGTCAAAAGATTTCCCAATAGTGAAAGAGGAGCACAGGCGCTTTACTGGCTTGCTTTCCGTTCTTCAGATCAGAAAGATAAAATAGAGATTTATGAACAGTTAAAGAGCAAGTTTCCGCCGGAGAAATTTGGTTGGTCTGCAGGTGCTATGTCAAATTATTTTGATTTGCTGCTACAAGTGAATCCGGCAAAAGCGCTGACACTCGCCCAATTTATGTCTCACCTGAAAATGTCAGTTGATGACACAAAAGAATGGGGTAAACAGGCAATTTTGGCGAAACAAGTTGATCATGCCCGGAAATTTCTTGAGGAACATAAGCCTGCTGATGCAGTAAAGATTTTGTCTGAAGTAACTGTGAGCCGATGGTCTTCTGCACTTGAAGCTATTAAGATGCTTAAGGCTGAAGCCATGGATGCAGATGGCAATACATCTGCCGCATATGACAGTCTTTTAGTTTTTTTTGCAAAAACGCCTGGAGAGAAAACGAAAGAAAAATTATTGAATTATGGCGCTAAATTGGGTAAAAATTCAACACAGGTGAAATCGGACGTTTTGCAAAAACGCTATACAAATGCAAAGCCAGCGCCGCCATTCAATCTATTGGCCTATCTGACCAATGATTCCGTATCCTTATCGGATTATAGAGGAAAAATAGTGTTGCTTACTTTTTGGTTTCCCGGCTGTGGTCCCTGTCGTGGAGAATTTCCACATTTCCAAAAGGTGCTAAGCAAATTCAAAGGAAAGGATATAGTCTATATAGGAATCAATGTATCGGCTGAACAAAATGAATATGTGGTACCATTTATGAAATCGAGCGGCTATAGTTTCACGCCATTACATGAAAATGGCGATAGGCAAGAAAAATCATACAAAGTACGTGGGGAGCCTACAAATTTTTTAATTGACCAGGAGGGGCGAATAGTTTTTTCTGACTTTATGATCCAAGATCTCAAAGCCGAACAAATGCTGGAGCTTATGATAAGTTCTATGCTTGCAAATAATCCGGGTCAACCAGGAAGGATAACTCTAAATTGAAAATTTACTCATTTGAAATCTATTACTATTGAGGCGCAGCTTTCTTTAAATTGTTAAGGCCAACTGTGGAGAATGAAAAAATCTGGAATAAATTTATAACACATCATCCTGGAAAGCATAAGGAAATGAGTAAAGCTGTTGAACTCATTAAAGCGACCAACTATTTCAAATAAATTTCAATATATACTTATTATCACAAAAGCAGAATTGCAAAAAAATGGAAACATAAAACAAAACTCGGGTTATCCATCAATTTAATTAAAAAACTAAAAAAATATTATGACAAATATCTTTAACAAATTCTCATCTTTTCAGAAGTGCATTTTTTTATCAGCATTGTTTTTTTTCATAAATATTTCCTTTATAAATGCCCAAATAAATAGCAGACAAGAAACGGTTGATTCACTCAAAGCAATAATTGAAACACAAAAAGATAATGTTGCTGCGCTGAATGAGTACATCAATATTCTTGGTTACACAAATGATACGCTTAATAAACAATTCGATGCATGGATAAAACAGTTTCCTAAATCAGCATCCATTCCTTATGCCTTGGGTACAGCTTATTATAAAAAGAATGATCGCAAAGCCGGCAACTATTTCTATTATGCACTTGTAGCAGGAGACACATCAAAAAGAACAGGACAAATGATGGATGTTGCTTTTGATGAAAAGTGGAATTTAGATGTTCAGCGTACAGCAAACACCATTGATTCATTAAAAAAAGTTATTGAAAACAATCCCGACAGTCTTCTGCCTTTGCAGCAATATATTTTTGTGATGAGTAATAATAATGATATTGCTGTTAATCAACTAAACGCATGGATAAAACAATTTCCTTCTTCCTCTGCAATTGTTTTTGCAACAGGTGAAATGTATTATAACGAAGAAAGCCCCAAAGCCACGCCTTACCTGTTAAAAGCATCAGAGCTTGAGCCTGCAAATGCAAAACTATGGGAAATGCTTTCTATAGATGCAGAGCGATTGGGAGATAAAAATTTAGCCCTGAAATATATGGGTAAGGCAACAGAAGCAGCACCTGAAGATGCGGAGTATGCATTTTATTACGCTATGGATTTTGAAGATGTTGATACAGTTATATGGAAGCAAAAATTATGGGAACTCGTCAAAAAATTTCCGGACAATGAAAGAGGTGCCCAGTCATTGTATTGGCTCGCGTACCGTACGCAAAACGAGCAAGAAAAATTAAATACATACGAACAACTTAGAAAATTATATCCACCTGAAAAATTCGATTGGTCCGCAGATGGAATGAACGCTTTGTTTGACATGTATTTGAAAAATGGAAATACAGATAAAGCAATTGAACTCGCTCAGTCTATGAGTGCTTCGGAAGGTTTTCCTGAAAAACTTGAACTTGCAAAAAATGTAAGTACTATCAGGCTATTAATCAATCAAAAAAAGTATGCAGATGCAAGAAAAGAAATTGCTAACCTGAAACTGCCGCGTTATTCGGGTGTTGTCAATATGATAACACTTTTGAAATCTGAAGTAATGGATGCTGCAGGTTCAACAAATAATGCGTATGACAGTTTGCTTGTAATAGAAGCAAAAACTCCTGCAGATGATATCAATGCAGCTATAATAAAGTATGGAAAAAAATTAGGGAAAGATGCTGTGCAAACAGATAAAGATGTTTGGACAATCAGGAACAAATCTTCAAAACCTGCGCCACCATTTGAATTGGGCTTATATACTTCTCCAGCAAAAGTAAAATTGGAAGATTATAAAGGTAAAGTGGTATTACTTACTTTTTGGTTTCCCGGCTGCGGGCCGTGCCGGGGTGAAATGCCGCATTTTCAAAATGTAGTAAAAAAGTTCGATAAAAATCAACTTATTTACTTAGGCATTAACGTTCTACCGGATCAGGATGCGTATGTATTGCCTTTTATGAAAAATACAAAATTCAGTTTTACTCCATTGCGCGGTAATTCTGAATGGGCTGAAGAAACATATCATGTAAGAGGCGAGCCAACCAATTTTCTTATTGACCAAAACGGCAAAATCATTTATTCAAATTTTATGATTAATGCAAATAATGAAAGAATGCTGGAGCTTATGATAAGTTCTATGCTTGCACATAATCCGAGTTAACCAGGATGGATTACTCTGAATCGAAAATTTACTAATTTGAAATTTATGACCATCGAGGCGCAACCTTCTTTAAATTCTTCAAATCAATAATCATTATGATCAAATCAAATTTGACATTGACTTTCGCCACAATTGGGTTACTCGTTGGTTCCTGTAATAGCAGCAATTCAATTAAACAACATTATGCTGAAAGCTTTATTGTCAAGGGACATATACATGGAATACCTACTGGCACAATAAAACTACTGTCTTACAATGAGGACGACCGAACTTCAAATACTATAGATAGCGCTGCTTTCAAAAATGGCACTTTTGAATTACAAGGAAAGTCAGATCCTCAAATGGTTTCTGTAAATATTGAACCAGGTAACTGGTCGTTCAAGATCTTTTTAGAAGATACAGCATTGATCGTTATAGTTGATACAACGGATGCGCAGCACTTTGATTATACCGGGTACGGTTACACTAAGGGAGCCATGATAAAAAATTTCACAGAAACCGGTTCAAAGAATTTTGATGACTGGATGAAATATCAAAATGATCCTGAACAAAAGAAATATGATCCTGTATTTGCAGAATTAGATAAGAAAATTGAGACTACAAAAGATATTGATGAACAATATAGATACAGGGATCAGGCAGATTCTGTGAGAAAATTATTGAATCAATATAGGGCAACCTATATTAAAGATTATATCAACAAAAACCCTTCTTCTGTGACAGGCGCCTATATGCTTAGGGACTTGTATAACTGGTATTCAGATCTTCCATTAACCGATATGGAAAATATAGTGGCCGGTTTTACAGGGGAAGCAAAGAAATCAAAATATTATAACAGTCTTGAAGATATCATGGCAAAACGTCAAGCCGTAATGCCCGGAAGCATAGCTCCGGATTTCACGTTACTAAAGAGAGACAGCACAAAATTTACTTTATCTTCAACAAGAGGAAAATATATGATGATAGATTTTTGGGCAAGCTGGTGCCATCCATGCCGCCAGGCTATTCCACATTGGAAAGAAGTATATAATAAATATCATGATAAAGGTTTTGATATAGTTAGTGTTTCTGATGATAACCGATGGAAAGACTGGTTCAAAGCCCTTGACCAGGAAAAAATGACATGGATGCAGGTTTGTGATGAGTTCCCTGTTAAAAATATGCCTGCCCGCGTTGGCTCACTGTATATGACCACTTATATTCCTTTTTATGTTTTGCTTGATAAAGAAGGAAAAATATTAGTCTATTCGGGTGATGAAAATAAAATTGATGAGAAACTAAAACAGATTTTCAAAAGTTAATGTCAGCAGAGCCTACAAGCAATAAAGCTTTAATACGTTTGTCGCCTTAACCTAGTGTCAGAAAGTTAACAGATAGTTTATTAGTTAACCCTTCCATAAAAATAATCGGAAGATGGCTGTATGACAATGATTTAAAAAGATAGCTAAAAATAATCTTACAATGAATAATAGATTAACATTAATTTCCAGTAAAAGGAACTTTATTTTACTTATGGCCTTTTTGCTTTTTTTTAAAGTAGCAAATACCCAGACAGTTTCTCCTGCAAAAAGTTCATTCAATATCAGTGGCAACATATCCGGTATTAATAATGGAACTATAATGTTGGCATACCCGTCAGGCAAAAAAATTATTAGAGATAGCTCCGAAATTGAAAACGGACATTTTAATTTTAATGGATCTGTGCAATCGCCTGTTCCTGCGCATTTATATTTAAAGGGTTCCAAACATCAATACGCAGAACAAAACATCAATTTTTATCTTGAAAATAATTCCATTATTGTTTCAGTAAATAGGGATTCAATGAATTCCTCAAAAGTATTTGGCTCTTTGTCAAACAATGATAAAGATTCAATTGAAGCCATCCTGGCATCTTATTATGATTGTTTACATGCCCTTCGCTCCATATCAAATTTCGCTTCAATACATCATCTGCCTTCTGTTTTAGAAAACCTGGATAAAATTTATGATACACTGCCGAATGTTCAACGAAAATTGATTGTTGATTATGCTTTTTCCCATCCTGATTCTTATGCTATCACTGGTCAACTTGATATGGTTTTTACCAATGATCAGACCAATTTGCAGTTACTTAAAAAAGTATATGATAATTTTTCTGCTGAAGTAAAAGAATCTATGGAAGGAAATGATATAGCTGCGTTAATAAAAAGGATGGAAAGAGTTCAAATTGGTAATAAGGCTCCTGATTTTAGTTTACCTGATGAAAATGGTAAAATGGTAAATTTTTCTTCTTTTAAGGGGAAATATATATTGCTCGATTTTTGGGCAAGTTGGTGTGTGCCATGCAGAGCCGAAAGCCCTTTCCTTGTAAAGGCATTTGATAAATATAAAATCAAAAATTTCATGATAATAAGTGTTTCAATGGATGTAGCTAAAGACAAGCAAAAATGGATAGGTGCAATTCAAAAAGATGGTATGGAATGGACCAACCTGAGTAGCCTTAAGGGTTATGAAGAAGAAGGGGTCCGCCAGTTGTATAGTGTGCAAGGAATACCAGATAATTTTTTAATTGATCCGAGCGGGAAAATCATAGCGCGTGGATTGAGAGGCGATAACCTGAAGAAAACATTATCACAGGTTATTAAGTAATAATCTTACTATTTTTAAAATTAAATCTAAAAATAAATAAAAACACAATGAAAAAACTTTTTTTCCTCCTCACACTTTCTGCTTTTACATTCACCTATTCAAAGGCTCAGAAAGTAAACATTACCGGAACGATGCATTTTAATGAACCGGTGCAAATGGTTTATTTATCTTACAGAACAGCGGATAATCGGGTAACCGACAGTACGAAATTGCAGAATGGCAAATTCCATTTTACAGCAAAAGCCACAGAGCCAACACCAGCAAATCTGATGGCACGTTTTGCGCCAGTTGCAGGTCAGGAAGGGCCACGCATGGTGGGAATGCAATTATTTATGGAACCAGGAAACATAAATATTTCGATAAAAGATTCCATGGAACTGGCTAAAGTAACCGGTTCCAAATCACAAAAAGCGTTTGAAAGATTAGAAAAAACAGAAAAACCTTATAATGAAAAAATGGAAACATTAGATAAAAAATATGATGAATATTACGAGAAGAAAGATACAGAAGCAATGAAAAAGCTGGATGATGAATATGAGAAGCTCTCAAAGGAGAAGGATGAAAAAGTCTATCATAAATATATAATCCAGGACCCCAATTCCCCCATCGCTTTATATGTATTAGAACAATATGCAGGGTATGATATAGATGCAAAAAAAGTAGAACCGCTTTTTAAAAAATTGCCTCTAGCAACCCGTAAACTTCCTTCAGGAATTGCTTTTAAAAAACGCATTGAAACCGCTAAGGAAACATCAATAGGCGCATATGCAATGAATTTCACGCAGAATGATACTTTAGAAAAGCCGGTTTCACTTTCATCTTTTAGAGGTAAATATGTATTGTTGGATTTTTGGGCAAGCTGGTGTGGTCCTTGTCGTGCAGAAAACCCGAATCTGGTAAAAGCATTCAATGAATACAATAATAAAAATTTTACTGTATTGAGTGTTTCGCTTGATCAACCTGGAAAGAAACAGTCATGGTTAGACGCTATCCATAAAGACGGATTGACATGGACACATGTAAGCGATTTAAAGTTTTGGGATAATGCAGTGGCTAAACAATATGGCATCCGCGCCATCCCACAAAATTTATTAATTGATCCTTCCGGAAAGATAATTGCAAAAAATATCCGTGGAGAGGAGTTGAATAAAAAGTTAGAAGAGGTTTTTAAGGATAAATAAAGAAGCTTTTTCATGAGACAGAATATACATAAACTGATTATTATTCTTTTTTGTATATCATGTGTGTCTTGCAAAACAATTCAACCTGCTTCGGCAAATACTCAGCAAAAAGGGGAAACCATATCAACTTATACAATTTTAATAAGGCTACAGGATATTGATGGTACGGTGAACCAGGCAATGGATAAAATTCATGAAATGGTTACAACGCTGAATGTACAAGTGATGGATAAAAGTTCTTTTTTTAATAACATTCAAGAAATTCAGGTGACTACAGATAGTTCATCATATAACAGAATCAATATAACATGGGAGGACCTGAAAAAAATTCCTGGTGTAATATCTGTGTTCATTTATAAAAATGACCGAACCAAATAAGCCAGGGTTACACCCTGAAAAAAAATGAAACAATGAAGAGGTTTTTATTCTTTCGTATTCCACATTGTACCTAATGAACAATGACCTAAAAATTATCAAAAGCTACTCAGACTTTACTTAAAATGAGAAACAAAAAATTAATGATTTATTTAAAAAATAATTAATGCAATATTAAGATACTAAAATCTTTATCTCAAATTGTTAGGTTTGAAAGCGGAGGATGTTTCTACACCTTCAAATTCAATTCTTTTCTGCAGCCTTCTTAAAAACCTAAAGTAGTTAAAGAAAATAAAAAATTAAAAACATGAGGGGTAATTTTAAAATAAACCCTGTCTTTAGATATATACTAATGTATCTCATCACTTTTAGCATTAGTAAAAAAAATTATAAAAATAAAAAACAATTAAAAAATATATTCATGAAAAAATTACTCCTCGCTTCATTATTATTTCTGAGTGCTAATTTACTTTTTGCGCAGATTCAAGATCCCGTTTCCTGGACTGCTACCTCAAAAAAGATCAACGATAAAACTTATGAGATTCACCTGACTGCTAACATTCAAAACGGCTGGCATACTTATTCGCAAACTACTCCTGATGGCGGACCCATTGCCACCAGTCTTTCGTTTACCAAAAATCCTTTGCTCACAATGGAAGGAAGTGCAAAAGAAGTTGGTAAATTAGAAAAACATTTCGAACCGCTTTTTGGAGTAGATGTAAAACAATTTTCCAATAAAGTTGACTTTGTT
>Ga0208589_1000544_pt1 | contig 17555 bp, 17 predicted proteins | sample NGESurshal092012_2_FD_184486 | JGI IMG/M metagenome (GOLD analysis project Ga0208589, IMG submission 184486) | Arctic peat soil microbial communities from Barrow, Alaska - NGEE Surface sample F53-2 shallow-092012 (SPAdes) | ecosystem: Environmental > Terrestrial > Soil > Wetlands > Peat ... | reverse complement strand
GGGGCATCACCGGCACTGCTAGAATTGCTCGCCTTCCTCCCCATATGTTGCCGATGCGAATCCTCCTGACCGCGGCGTTGTGTCTGGCCGCCGCCCTTTCAGCCCAGGCCCAGAGCCAGACGGCGGCGCCGGTGCGGCCCAGTCGGTTGGGGCTGTGCGCGGCCTGTCATGGGGTGAGCGGTCACGCCAGCATGCCCGGCGTGCCGAATCTGGCCGGGCAGCAACTGGATTATCTGCGCGATGCGCTCAAGCAGTACCGCGATGGTCGCCGCGACGTGCCGCTGATGCGCGCCGCGATCGGCCCGGTCAGCGATGCCGAACTCGACGCCCTGGCGCGCTGGTACAGCGTGCAATCGCCGCAGCCGCAGGTTCGTTCATGAGTTTTTCCTACACACTGTGGTTCGCGTTTTTCGGCCTGATCATCGGCCATCTGCCTGGCGCGATCACCGGCGGCGTGATCGGCTTCATCTTCGACAACCTGCGGCATAGCCAACGCATGCATGCGACGCCGGAAGCGGGCGGTTTTGTCGGGCCGTTGTTCACCCTGCTCGGTGCGGTGGCGAAATCCGATGGCCGTGTGTCGGAGGCGGAGATCGCGGTGGCCGAGCGCTTGATGTCGCGGATGAACCTGGATACCGAACAGCGCAAGCAGGCCGCCGCCAGCTTCAATGTGGGCAAGCAGCCGGAGTTCGACGTCACTGGCACCATCAACGAACTGCGCAGCTGGGTCGGCATGCGGCGCGATCATGCGTTTCCGGTGCTGGATGTGGTGATCGAAACCGTGCTGGCCGAGGGCAACCCGCCGCCGGAAAAGATGGCGATACTGCGCCAGCTCGCGTTCGCGCTGCGCATCAGCGACATGGAGCTGATGGCGCTGATGGCGATGAAGGGTTATGCGTGGAATGCCGGCGCTGGCGGACAGCGCGGTTACGGCCAGGGTTATGCGGGTTATGCGCCGCCGCAGCGGGCGGCGCAGGGACCGGATCCGTATGCCGTACTCGGGATTGACCGCAGCGTCGACGATCGCGCGGTGAAGCGCGCCTATCGCAAGCTGATCTCCGAACACCATCCCGATCGCCTCGGCGACCTGCCCGAAGACATGCGCAAGCGCGCCGAATCGCGTGCCAGCGAGATCAATGCTGCCTACGACCGTATCAAGGAACAGCGGGGGTTCAAGTAGGAGCGCACCCTGTGCGCGAAAAACCAACGAAGCGCTGACACCGTAAACTCCATCGCGCACAAGGTGCGCTCCTACCAAGAGTCGAAGGCCATGACCAAGCAATCCCACATCATCGCCTCGTCCATTCTCTCCGCGGATTTCGCGCGGCTGGGCGAAGACACCGCCGCGGCGCTGACCGCGGGTGCGGACTGGGTGCATTTCGACGTGATGGACAATCACTACGTGCCGAATCTCACGATCGGCCCAATGGTGCTGCAGTCGCTGCGCAAGTACGGCATCACGGCGCCGATCGACGTGCATCTGATGGTCAAGCCGGTCGATCGCATCGTGCCGGATTTCGCCAGGGCGGGCGCCAGCCTGATCAGCTTTCATCCGGAAGCCAGCGAGCATATCGACCGCACGCTGGGTCTGATCAAGGAATCCGGTTGCCACGCCGGACTGGTGTTCAACCCCGCCACGCCGCTGGATTACCTCGACTACGTGATGGACAAGCTGGATCTGATCCTGATCATGTCGGTCAATCCCGGTTTCGGCGGACAGAAGTTCATTCCCGGCACGTTGGAAAAGCTGCGTCAGGCGCGCCGACTGATTGACGACAGCGGTCGGGCAATCCGGCTGGAAGTCGATGGCGGCGTCACCGCGGACAATATCGGCGCGATTGCCGCGGCCGGTGCCGACACCTTCGTCGCCGGTTCGGCCATCTTCCATGCGAAGGATTACCGTGCCGAGATCGCCGCCATGCGCAAGGCGATCGATTGAGAATGAGCGCCGCCATGCGCAAGGCGATCGATTGAGAATGGCCGCCGCCATGCGCCAGGTAATCGATTGAGAATGCCCGCAGCGATGCGCCAGACGCTCGGCTGAACGCCGCCGCGCGGTGGTATCAATCATAAAAATAAAAATCCCGGCGCAGCGATAGGGCTACGCCGGGATAAACGTCGTCGGAGACGTGAGAGGAAACACCATCGATTGGCATGTGCCGATGCGACCGCATCGGAGGGAGGGGTCAACGGTCGCATCGGCACAATCCACGGCTATGGAACAGCTGCCAATCAGTGATATAGACCGGGTCGATCCCGTTTGGTTCCCGGTTGCCCATGAACAGGCCTGAATGACGATTCAGCGCGGTTCGTGCGCAAATAATCCCCTCGCAAGGAGGGGAGAAGGAACCACCATGACGGGCGGGTGCATGAACGCAGCCTCGGCCAAGCTGCGCTACAAGGGTTGCCAATCCGGGTCAGGCTGTCGCTGCCCCGCGCCCGGCGCGATTCCGTTCGCACCGGGCGCATCCATGCCTTCCACGGCAAACGGATTGGCATTCAAGGGATGGTGATGCATGGCGTGTACCTCAATGCATGCCGAGGATCAGGCCCAGCAGCAACGCGCCGAGTGCCAGCGTTACGCGCAACGGTTCGAAGCTGTGCAGCTCGGCGTTCGGGTCGTGCTCGGTGGATTCGACTTTCGGCATCGCTCGGCTCCGTGCGTCGGACATGGATTGCATCAAACACCCCGCCGCGGCGCTGACGCCGGCGCAATCGGGCCAGCTTGCCGCTGGCTTGTGGCAAAACGCAGGCAGTCACGCTGGATGGCTTGCGCGGCGGCAATTCGCATAGCACGCTGCGGGCATCACCAAGGGAGGGCGCCATGGGCCGCAGCATTGCCATCGTCGAAGACGAACCGCTGATCCGTGCCAATTATGTCGAGGCGTTGAACCGCTTTGGCTACGATGCGCGTGGTTACGGTTCGCGCCAGGAAGCGTCGAGTGCATTCGCCATGCGCCTGCCGGAACTGGTGATCATTGACATCGGTCTCGGCGACGAACCGGAAGGCGGCTTCGACCTGTGCCGCGAACTGCGCGCGAAGTCGGCCACGTTGCCGCTGATTTTCCTTACCGCGCGCGATTCGGATTTCGACGTGATTTCGGGATTGCGGCTGGGCGCCGACGACTACCTCAGCAAGGACACCAGCCTGCACCAGCTTGCCGCGCGCATCGCCGCGCTGTTCCGTCGCATCGAATCGCTGAAAGCGCCGGCTTCCAGCGAAACGGTGATCGAACATGGCCCGCTGAAAATGGAGTCCGAGCGCATGCGCATCACCTGGCGCGGTTTGGAAGTGCCGCTCACCGTCACCGAGTTCTGGATGGTGCACACGCTGATCCGTTTCCCCGGTCACGTGAAAAACCGTGACCAGCTGATGCGCGAGGCCGAGCTGGTGGTGGACGACGCCACCATCACCTCGCACATCAAGCGCATCCGCAAGAAGTTCATCGCGGTGGCGCCGGAGTTCGATGCGATCGAAACCGTGCACGGCGTCGGCTATCGGTGGAAACCGTGATGCGGTGGGCCTGTGCGCTGTTCGCGCTGTTGTTTGTCGTCGCGTCGACGCAGGCGGAAGATCGTTCCACTGCGCCACCTGACGATAAGACCATTATCATTTATGGAAAGTCTGATGGCGCGGCTTCCGGCTGGGCAATCGTGACACTGTTGCCGGTAGGTTGGACTGGGGACTGCTGCCATTACGCCAAAGCGATCGGCGTGAATCTGGTGCTCTACAAAGGCGACTGGACCGGCGAGCCGGACCGCGTGATGGTGCTCAATGTATGGTCGACCAAGCTGGCGACACTGGACGCCGAATGGAAAGAAGACCAGAAACAGTATTTGCAGCGCGATCCGGCAGCCAAGGTCGAGTCACTCTCGTTGCATAATCCGAAAATGACCTGCCGCGGCTTTATCTACCATGGTAGCGATCACATTGATGACGTGGTGATCTTCTGCGATCCAGGCAAGCCATCCGGCATTCACTTGAGCTGGTCGATGACGGTAGCCGCCAGCGATCCTGCACGTCAGCAGGTACTGGCACTATTCCAGCAGGTCGTCGAGGCATCGTTCTACATGAAATACCAGCCGAAATCCGGCGCGACTGGCAAAGCGGCACCGCACAAGTAGCCTGACCGAGCCCGAATGGCTATCCACACCACCGTCGCTGCATCGCAGACTACTGAGGATGGTCCAAAGGATGGGCAAATGACGAACGGCAATGACGCACCCGATGATATGCAGCCACCGTCCTGGCAGATGCCGACACGACGGAGTGCGGTGTGGTTCTGGTTGCGTTCGCGGTTGCTCATGGTGTTGCGGGCCTGTCGAAACCTGATCGATCCGCAGGTGCGACGCTGGTCTCCAAGTGGCGAGTTGGAGGATGCGCCGATTCTTGCCCAGGTGCGCACGCCCCTGTGGGCCAGTGAACGTGAAAATGAGTTCATGCTGGTTGCTGGCAAGGTGCAAAATCTTCGTATTGCTGCCCGCAGGTTTCAGGCTACGGTGGTACCAGCCGGGAAATGCCTGAGTTTCTGGCAGCAGCTTGGTCGACCTGTCGCACGACGTGGCTTCGTGCTTGGTCGGGAAGTACGCGAGGGATGCGTAGTGCCCATGCTGGGGGGCGGCATCTGCCAGATTTCCAACGCACTGGCCACCTGTGCACAACGTGCCGGCTTTGAGTTGGTCGAGCAGCATGCGCACAGCGCTCGCGTCGGGTATACCGGGGATCACGTCGACGCGACCGTGTTCTGGAATTACGTCGACCTCAGGATTCGTGCGCCAATGACATGGCGACTTGAGTTGACGCTTGGCGCGACCGATCTGGTACTGACGATCCGCGCAGAGGCGGCACCGCTTCCAGCGCCTACGTCCAGGGGCATGGCGGCCACAGCGATACCGGGTGTGGTGATGCGCAGTTGCATGAGTTGCGACGAGACTTCGTGCTTCCGCCATCAGCCGCAGGCAGGCGGACAACGAGGGCGTACGGCATGGTTGCTTGATGCATGGACACCCGAGTTCGCACAGTACTTGCTCACACAAGGTATCGATGCCGACCGCCTGCTGCCGATGCCTCCACGTCGATTTGTGGCATTGCTTTCAACGCCAACCAACTCCGTGGCGAATGATTGGGAATCCCTGCCTCAGTCCCATGAGACACGAGTTTTCCATATGCGATGGGCTAGTCTTCGGCGCAGCTTCTGGCAACGACGCTGGGCACAGCACGCGGGCAAGCGACAGGCCAGCGTGGTCGATGGGCAACGCTGGTTGGCGCAAGCCTACGCCCGACAGCTGCGGCCGGAACATACACATCTGCTGATCGATCAAGGCCTGCTGCCGCATCTGCAGCGGTGTGGTGCACTGGGTGGGCGCAGTTACGATGTACTGGCCAGCGCACTGCCGATGGACGAGATTCAGCGGCGGCTCGACATGGCGCGTCAATGCGGTCGCAAAAGCGTGGCGGCATCGGCTACGTTGAAGGACTTCAGGGCCGGCTCTGCCTTGTTGACCAGTGAAATCGATGCCATGTCGGGTGCCCGGAGAATCATTACGGCGCACGGCGAAGTGGCGGAACACTGGCGCGAGCGCGCCGGCCTGGATGTTCAGCGGCTTCCGTGGGTATTGCCCGAGATGCCATGCTGCGAGAAGACTACGACTGGCATGAAAGAATCGCCACCGTTGGTAGTGTTTCCAGCCAGCGCGCTGGCTCGCAAGGGTGTGTATGAATTGGCGCAGGCCATGCGTGGACTGCGTTGTCGGCTGTGTGTGCTGGGTTCCCCATCTCGCGATTCGACCCTCTGGCAAGGTTTGGAGGTCGAACACGCCAGCTATGCGAGCGATTGGATCGCGCGCGCGCATGTCGTGGTATTGCCGGCGCACGTGGAACATGCGCCACGAGCCGCTCTGATGGCCGTAGCTGCCGGTGTACCGGTCATTGCGACACCGGCCTGCGGATTGCAGGGATTGACGGTCGTCACCATCGTGCCAGCCGGAAACGAGGCAGCCTTGAGGGTTGCGTTGCAACGGGCATTGGCCGAGTTCGGCGGTGTAACAGGTGGCCATGGCGATGACCTGCCAAATGGTCAATCCATCGCGGTACCCGCATCACCATGAGTTTGCGCCGCAAACTCCTGCTGGTCGCCCTGTGCACGCTGGCCCTGCCGATCGCGGGCTGGCTGTATGTGCGGCAGATGGAAACGCTGCTGCGTGAAGGGCAGGCGCAGGCCCTGCTGGCGTCGGCGCGGGCGGTGGCGCGCAGCCTGGTGGTGATCGGTGCCGTGCTGCCGCAGGATGCAAAGGGCTGGTACGTGCAGCAGGCACCGAGCCCGATCACCGTGGATGGCTACGGCGACGACTGGGCGCCATTGACACCGTGGAGCCAGCCACTGGATCAGCACGGCAAGCTGTTGCTGGCCGAGGACAGCGACTGGCTGTATCTGTATGCCGAGGTGCCTGATACCGAGCGCACGCGGGCCGATGCGGACGATGCAAACGCCTTGGCGGCCGACCATCTGATCCTGACGCTGGGCAGCGCCGCCGGTCAGCGCCGTTATCTGCTGGCCAGCGCTGCGCCGGGCGCGCTCACGGCGCGGCCGCTCGATCCGGCCGTCGCCGGCTTGCCCGACCAGCTCACCGCGCAATGGCAGGAGGATGGCAGCGGCTACCGGGTCGAACTGCAACTGCCGCGCAGTCTGCAATTGCACACGCTCGGCGTGGGTGTGTACGACGCGGCCGCGGGTGGCGATCCGATGGCGTCCGATATCCGCCCGCTGCTGGATTATTCCGCCACGCTTTCCCGTGAACTGGCGCAGCTCGCGCCCGACCAGGTGCAGGCGCGCGTGCTGGCGCCGCAGGGCTGGCTGCTGGCGCGCAGCGGGCGTCTGGACACTGCGCCCGGTATCGATGGTCAGCCTGGCTGGTTCGCCTCGCTGATCTACCGCTCGCTGCTGGCGACCCGGATGGAGGATGCCAACCCTTGGTCGCAGGATGTACCGCGGCTGGATACCCGCGAAGTCAGCCAGGCCCGTGCCGGCAAGTCGGCAAGCGTCTGGCGCAACGGTGAGGAACGCGACAGCGTGGTGCTGGCCGCGGCGGTGCCGATCGAGCGTGCAGGCAAGGTCGACGGCGTGCTGCTGCTGGAGCAGGCCAGTCGCATCGTGCCGCTGCTGGCCAACCGCGCCCTGCTCGGTCTGCTGCTCACCAGTTTCGGCGTGCTGCTGGTGGCGGGCGGGATTCTGCTGGCATTCGCGACGCGCCTCAGCCTGCGGCTGGGCCGTTTGCGTAATGCGGCCGAGCGCGCGCAGCTCAACGATGGACGTCTGGACGGCTTGTTCGAGCAGGGCCGCTTCCCGATGGCCGACGCGCCGGACGAGATCGGCGATCTGGCGCGCAGCTTCGAGCGTCTTTTCGAGGTGGTCGACGGATATACCGATTACCTGCGCACGCTGGCCTCCAAACTCTCGCACGAACTCAACACGCCGCTGGCGATCGTCCAGACCTCACTGGACAACCTCGAACATGCGGCACTTCCAGCCGAGGCGCAACCGTATCTGGCGCGCGCACGCGACGGCGTGGCCAGGCTCGGGGCGCTGGTACGGGCGATGAGCGAGGCGAGCCGGATGGAAAGATCGATCGCCGCGGCCGAACCCGAGGATGTCGACCTGCGCGACGTGGTGCGCGGCTGCGCCGACGCGTACCGCTCGCTGATCGGTACGCGTCGGCTCGAGTGCGTGCTGCCCGATGTGCCGCTGTCCCTGCACTGCGCTCCCGAGCTGATCGCGCAGGCACTCGACAAACTGCTCGACAACGCCCTGTCATTCACCCCGGAGCAGGGCTGGCTGCGTCTGAGCCTGCACGCGCGCGACGACGGCGCCGAGATCGAACTGGCCAATCAGGGGCCGTCGTTGCCGGAGGCGATGCAGGGTCGCCTGTTCGATTCGCTGGTCAGCCTGCGTGAGAGGGCCACGCCAGGCGACGCGCCACACCTGGGTCTGGGTTTGTACGTGGTGCGGCTGGTCGCCGAACGTCACGGCGGTATGGCCAGCGCGCGTAACCTGGATGACGGCAGTGGCGTGGCGTTCTGCCTGCGCCTGCGCGGCATGCCGCGGCAACGGTTGAGTGGAAAAGGGTAGGGCGAGTAGCGAGGAGCGAGGATGTCACCTGCTGCGGCCATTGCGTGAGCCACGCCATGGCGCCCTCGCCACTTGTCCCTCGCCGTGTGCCCTACAATTCCCCTTCGCTCGATTACACGGAATTACTCTCTTGATCTCCCGAGACGAATTCGACGCGCTGGTTGCGGAGGGCCATACGCGCATCCCGCTGGTGCGCGAGGTGTTCTCCGACCTCGACACACCGCTGTCGGTGTACCTGAAGCTGGCCGATGGCCGCTACACCTTCCTGTTCGAATCGGTCGAGGGTGGCGCCACCTGGGGACGCTATTCGATCATCGGCCTGCCGGCGAAGCGCGTGTACCGGCTGCGCGGACACGAGCTGGAAGTGGAGGATGCCGGCGAGGTGGTCGAGCACCGCCATCTCGACGATCCGCTGGGCGAGATCGAGAAGCTGCGTCAGCAGTACCACGTGCCGCGCTTGCCGCAGCTGCCCGCGTTCAGCGGTGGCCTGGTGGGCTACTTCGGTTTCGAGACGATCGGCTACATCGAGCCGCGGCTAGCGCAGTGGGACCGCGCCGACGAGCTGGGTACACCCGACGTGCTGTTGATGCTGGCCGAGGAAGTCGCGGTGTTCGACAACCTCAAGGGCCGGCTATACCTGATCGTGCACGCCGATCCGGCGCAGCCACAGGCCTATACCGCCGCGCAGCGCCGGCTCGATACGCTGGTCTACCGGCTGCGTCAGGGCGGCGCATCGTATCCGCAGCTCACGCAGTCGGTCGCGCTGGACGAAGGCGACTTCAAGTCCTCGTTCACCCGCGAGGAGTTCGAGGCGGTGGTCGAGCGCGCGAAGGAATACATCCGCGCCGGCGACATCTTCCAGGTGGTGCCGTCGCAGCGGCTCAGCGTCGGCTTCAATGCGCGACCGGTCGACGTGTACCGCGCGCTGCGCGCCATGAACCCGTCGCCGTACATGTACTTCGTCGATCTGGGCGACACGCAGATCGTCGGCTCCTCACCGGAAACCCTGGCGCGCCTCCGGGACGGCAAGGTGGTGGTGCGTCCGCTCGCCGGCACGCGCCAGCGTGGCGCGACCGAGGCAGAGGACCAGGCGCTGGAAGCCGAGCTGCTGGCCGATCCGAAGGAGCGCGCCGAGCACGTGATGCTGATCGACCTGGGTCGCAACGACATCGGCCGGATCAGCGAGACCGGCAGCGTCGAGGTGAGCGAGTCGTTCGCGATCGAGCGCTACTCACACGTGATGCACATCGTCTCGCAGATACAGGGCACCGCACTGCCGAACCTCAGCTACATGGACGTGCTCAAGGCCACGTTCCCCGCCGGCACACTGAGCGGCGCACCGAAGATCCGCGCGCTGGAGATCATCCAGGAACTGGAACCCTACAAGCGCAACATCTACGCCGGCGCGATCGGCTGGATCGGCTGGTGGGGCGACGCCGACACTGCCATCGCGATCCGCACCGCAGTGATCCAGAACGGCCGCCTGCATGTGCAGGCCGGCGCCGGCATCGTCTACGACTCCGATCCCGCCGCCGAGTGGGAGGAGACGATGAACAAGGGGCGTGCACTGTTCCGCGCGGTGGCGCAGGCGGCGAAGGGGTTGTGAGGCGCGTTAGCGCTTAAGTTGGCAGGCAATTGCCTCACGCTGTCAGACCGCCATCAATTACCAGACTATGACCGACAACGTAAGACGATATAGGTGAGCTCAACCAGATGATGGCATTGGCAATTTCCTCTGCTGCTGCTGGCCTACCAATAGGAATTTCCAATGCCAGTGCCTGATCTTGTTTCGACCTTTCCGCATGACTGAGATGCGCTGTACGCCGCTCCCGGCGTGGCGTGTTAGTCACTCCAGGGCAAACAGCGTTTATGCGAATTCCGTTCCCTATGTATTCTTTCGCTGTTGAACGGGTAAGTCCGATCACCGCGTGCTTTCCGGCACTGTATAGCGCCGCAGTCGGCGTTCCAGACAAGCCGGTTGTCGATGCGACATTTACGATGGTTCCGCCCTTGTTGCCAAGCATTGCCATGATCTCGGCACGCATGCAATTAAAGAGACCTTGGACATCGACTGCCAGATGCTCTGCAACTTCTTGGCTCGGTACTTCATGCGCCTTTGCCAGCTTAAAATCATACGCAGCACTGTTGACAGCACAGTCCAGTTTGCCGAATTGTCTGAGTATGGAATCTAAAAAATTCGAGACAGATGATGCGTCGCTGACATTGCATTCGAAAAAAGTGGCGTTGGCGCCAAGTACGGCTAGCTCACGAACGGCCGCAGCGCCTTTCTCGCCATTTCTTGAGGCAACAATAACTGTCGCACCGGCCGATGCGAACGCTTTCGCCGTTGCAAGGCCGATTCCCGTTGTGCCGCCGACAATCAGGGCTACTTTAGAAGTAAGTGCGTAATTCATCTTGCCTGCTAACGGTTGAGTTCATTGGTTGTTGGAGGCAATCCGGCGCAACGACGGGTTAGACGGCGGCATTGGGAATTTGAAATCGCATGCTTTGGCTCAACAGCACGGAACCGGAGCGCAATGGCTCGACTTGGCCGAACGGGACGAAGCCCTCGCTGACGTACAGGCGCATGGCTGGCGATTCCCCGCAGATTACCCCAAGGTGTATCGAACGAGCTTGCAGCGATGCGACCCATGCCACGATTGTTCGCAACAGAAGGCGCGCTACACCACGGTCTCGGAATTCAGGCGCTACCCACATTTGGTAAAGGTGCACGATTGTGCAGTCGGACCTATCGACTTTGCCCCACGCCAAACCAGCTGCTGTCGTGCCAACTTGCCCGATCAACGGAAGGTCTAGCCCCGAGTTGCATCCGACCTGAAGCCGCGAAGCCCACTCTTCGTCCGTACGCGGCTGCTCTGCACCAAGCGTACTTCCAAAAGCATCGGGCGACTCTTCGAGCGCCAACAAACGTAGCCTCCGATAGGCGGAAAATTCAGCCACATCGAATTTTCGGACAGTGATCGCACAAGAGTTCATCATGGCCCCGCCGTCCAGTTCGTTGTAATCCAAAAATCCGGGATAGCACCGGATGTTCAGGCTCCGTAGGCATGCCGTCAAGCTGTCGAAGCCTCGTGACATCAGCGCTCTGATCGATGGCCGTGCAGTCAGCCATGGATGAGTTCGTCGTTGTATCTTTCACCGATTGAAGTGCTAGCTCTTATCCCTCGCAGCATGCGCTGATAGCGGCGAGTGTGCCGCGGTCCATGCCGTCGCGGTGCTGCGGTTATCATTCGGGCTTCGCATCCGAACACCCGCAAGGAATGTCATGAACCTATCGCTGATGCGCAACGGTGCAATCGTGCTGCTGGCATGGCTGTGCGCATTGCCCGCCGCCGCCCGCGAGTCCGCGCAAAGCTGGCCGGATACACCACTCAGCCGCACGCAGGCGCTGGCCGAGTTGCAGACCTTGAACACCGATCTGTTGAGTCACCCGAGCGCCACGCTAACCCTGGAACGCTGGTGCGGCGCGCATCATCTGGCGGCCGAGGCGAAGATCGTGGCGCAGCGCGTGCAGGGCGCGGACAAGCCGTTGCCGCCGGATGGACGCACGCTGCTCGGCATCGGACCGAATGAGCGGGTGCGCTATCGGCGGGTGCAGTTGGCTTGCGGTAACGTGGTGCTGTCCGATGCGGACAACTGGTATGTGCCGGCGCGGCTCACCGCGGCGATGAATCAACAGCTTGACCATTCCGACGTGCCGTTCGGCAAGATCGTCCAGCCGCTGCATTTCCGTCGCCGGACGCTCTCCGCCGAATTGCTGTGGTCGCCGCTGCCTGACGGCTGGGACAGCGGCGCAACGCTGCCGCCGTCAAGCGACAAGCCGCTGAGCATCCCCGCTCATGTACTGCAGCACCGTGCGTTGCTGGTCGCGCAGGACAACCCGCCCTTCAGTCTGGTGGTCGAGAGTTATACGGCGAACGTGCTGGCTCGCCCTTGAGCGTGACGCGGCGATACATGGCTGATGGATCCACAACCTGCCGGGCGAGAAGGAAGCCTCGTGCGCCAATCCGAAGATTCCGGCTCAAAATCGCTCGAGTTCGGGAACATACGGAAGATAGTTTTTCCAGCGCCCGACCGATGAGCGATATATCGGTTGACGGGCCTGCCACATGCTGGCCGAAGCGATCGCCGTCGGCGAAGATGACGTTGTGTCACGCACGGCGATCTGCGGAAGCCCGATGAAGCTCCGGGCTTTTTCGAGGGTCGACTCGGGATCGGCCACCATGGCTTCGTAGTCAAGACGGTGTATCGGCAAGCGGATGGATTGCTGCCAGTGCTGCATCAGCTGGTCATGGCCTTCGAAGAAATCGGCGATGTCGTCAAAATCGTTGGCAAACCCGTAATGCGCGCGTGCGAAACCCTGCGACCAGATGGAGAGCGCGGTGTCGCGATGGTCGCGTCGGCAATGGATGATCCGTGCTTGCGGGAACAAGACTGCAATGAGGTCAAGATAGCGAAAATTGTTGGGATCCTGGTCGATGTACCAGCGTACGCGGGAATCATCCTGGATGACGTGCGTGCGATACAGCTCGGCTGCTTCGCGCAGCGCGCCGACATCGTGATGGTGATTTCCTCCCTGCAAGCGCTCGGCGATGAAACTGAGCAGCGACATCTCACCCCGATCGCGGACTTCCGCATGTCTGGCGAGTTGCGTCGCCGCCAACGTGGTGCCGCTGCGGGGCAATCCGACGATGAAGATCGGCACGAAATCAGGCGCCGTCTGCAGTTTCATATCGAACAGACGCGATTGCATTCGGGTGCCCAGCCACTGCGCCCACGCTTCGCGCGACCAGGGTTGCGCCTGTTGCGACAACAGGTTCGCCTCGCGCAATGTCTGGGCGGCATTGGCGTAGTCGCCGATGTCGTCATAGGCCTTGGCCAGCCCGAAACCGGTCGTTGCGCGCGCATGCAGGGAATAGGCGGCATCGTGGAAATGGACGATAAAACGCCCGAAATCGGCATGCGCGCGGGTGGTGTAGCGCTGGGTCATGGCGAGTGCGCCCAGCACGAACCACGCGTTGAGGTCGATGCCGGCTTCGAGGGCTGCGAGATAGTGCGTGCGCGCCGCATCGAATTCGCCTATCTCTCTGATGATGTTTCCTGCCAGGAAGTGCAGTTCGGCGCTGGCATTGCCGCGCGCGAACGCCTCTTTGCATAACGTGGCGGCCAATGGCTGGCGCTGGCATTGCTGGATGAATTGGGTACATCGAAACGTGATGGCCGCGTCCATGCCCGAGTGGCGACACAGACTGGCCATGACGTCGCTTGCGGCATTGAGCTGACCCTGACTTTGCAGCAGCCTGGCGAGCAAGGTCGCTGCCTCATGGTGCGCGGGATGATGGGCGACGATGTCATCCAGCAGTGCGCGCACGGGCGCAACCTGTCCCTGCTGCCAGAGCGCTTGTGCGGCACGGAAGCGCTCTGCTTCGTCAGGGCGGAGAGTCGTTGGCATCACGCTGGGCAATATCAGGTCGGATTCGTGGGCACGCTGCATCAGCATATATCAATAGCGGTGTGTACCCAGGCGCGCGGAGTACGGTTTCCTGTCGCGACAGATACGCTTGCGTCCCGTGCGTTATGCTTTATGCGTTGCATAACCCCCGTTGCCCATTGGTTGCAAATGTCATGCTCTTGATGATCGACAACTACGACAGCTTCACCTTCAACCTCGTGCAGTACCTGGGCGAACTGGGGCAGCAGGTGAAGGTGGTGCGCAACGATGCGCTGGACGTGGCGGGGATCCGCGCGCTGAAGCCTTCGCACATCATGATCTCGCCCGGACCAGGCACGCCGGACGATGCGGGTGTGTCGCTGGCCGTGCTGCGCGAGCTGGGTAACGAGATTCCGGTGTTTGGCGTGTGCCTCGGTCACCAGGCAATCGGTCAGGCGTTCGGCGGCAGGGTGATCCGCGCCAAGCGGATCATGCACGGCAAGACCTCGCCGGTTTGCCACCGTGGGCTGGGCGTGTTCGCCGGGCTGCCGGATCCGTTCGAGGCGACGCGCTACCACTCGCTGGTGGTGGAACAGTCGTCGCTGCCGGATTGCCTGGAAGTCACGGCGTGGACGGAAAATCCGGACGGCTCGATCGACGAGATCATGGGCCTGCGCCACAAGACGCTGCCGGTGGAAGGCGTGCAGTTCCATCCGGAGTCGATCCTGACCCAGCACGGCCACGATTTGCTGCGCAATTTTCTCGGCCTGCCACTGCAGTTGGCGGCATGAACGCGGACGTGATCAACAAGGCAGGACGCGACATCACGATCACGCCGCAGGAAGCGTTGCAGCGCACGATCGAGCACCGCGAGATCTTCCACGACGAGATGGTTGAGCTGATGCGCCAGATCATGCGCGGCGAGGTCAGCCCGCTGATGACGGCGGCGATCATCACCGGCCTGCGCGTGAAGAAGGAAACCATCGGCGAGATCACCGGCGCGGCGCGGGTGATGCGCGAGCTGTCGGCGAAGGTCACGGTTGCTGGCGGCCATGAGCATCTGATCGATATCGTCGGCACCGGTGGCGATGGCGCGTGCAGCTTCAACATCTCCACCGCATCGATGTTCGTGGCGGCGGCGGCCGGAGCGCGCGTGGCGAAGCACGGCGGGCGCAGCGTGTCGTCGAAATCCGGCAGTGCGGATGTGCTGGAGGCGCTCGGCGCATCGATCGACCTGACGCCGGCGCAGGTCGCGCAGTGCATGACCGACACCGGCATCGGCTTCATGTTCGCGCCGAACCATCATCCGGCAATGAAGGTGATGGCGCCGGTGCGCCGGGAAATGGGCGTGCGCACGCTGTTCAACATCCTCGGCCCGCTGACCAATCCGGCCGATGCGCCGAATATCCTGATGGGCGTGTTCCATCCGGACCTGGTCGGCATCCAGGTGCGCGTGCTGCAGCAGCTTGGTGCGCAGCACGCGATGGTGGTATGGGGGCGCGACGGCATGGACGAGATCTCGCTGGGTGCGGCGACCCTTGTCGGCGAACTGCGCCATGGCGTGCTGCGCGAGTACGAGATCGAGCCGGAGGATTATGGCCTGGCGATGGCCTCCAGCCGCAACCTGCGCGTGGAGAATGTGGATGAGTCGAAGGCGATGCTGCTGGAGGCGCTGGAAGGCCGCCGCGGGATACAGCATGACATCGTCTGCCTGAATGCCGGCGCGGCGTTGTATGCGGCCGATGTGGTCGATGCCATCGACGACGGCATCGAACTTGCCCGCACCACGATTGCCGGCGGCGCGGCACATGCGAAGATGCAGGCCTTCGTGGCGGCCACCCGGCAGCTTGCGGGCCTGACGTAGGAGCGCACCCTGTGCGCGAAAGCCGGTGGGTCGGTATACCCGTACTCCTATCGCGCATAGGATGCGCTCCTACAGCAACGAGCGAGATGCCATGACCGACATCCTCAACCGCATTCTCGCCCGCAAGGCGGAAGAGATTGCCGAACGCCAGGCGAAACTGCCGCTGGTCGAGCTGACGGCGCGCATCGCGGAGTTGCCGGATACCCGTGGTTTCGCTGCCGCGATCGAGGCGAAGATCGCGGCCGGGCTGCCGGCGGTGATCGCCGAGGTGAAAAAGGCCAGCCCCAGCAAGGGCGTTATCCGCGCCGTGTTCGATCCCGCCGCGATTGCGAAGAGCTACGAAGCAGCGGGCGCCGCCTGCCTGTCCGTGCTTACCGACAGCGATTTCTTCCAGGGCAGCGAGGCGTTCCTGCAGCAGGCCCGCGCGGCGTGTTCGCTGCCGTTGCTGCGCAAGGATTTCATCATCGATCCGTACCAGGTGCATGAGGCGCGCGCGATCGGCGCCGATTGCGTCCTGCTGATCGTCGCCGCGCTGGATGACGACGTGCTGCTGCAGCTGTCGTTGCTCGCCGCCGAGCTCGATCTGGATGTGTTATGTGAGGTGCACGACGAGGAAGAGATGGAACGCGCGCTGGCACTGCCGGTGCCGTTGATCGGCGTCAATAATCGCAACCTGCGCAATTTCGAGACGTCGCTGGAAACCTCGCTGACGCTGCAGGCCATGATCGAATACGACCGCGTGCTGGTGGCCGAGTCGGGCATTCATACACCGGAAGACGTGGCGCGCCTGCGCGAAGGCGGCATCCAGGCGTTTCTGGTCGGCGAGACATTCATGCGCGCCGAGGATCCGGGTAGCGAGCTGCGTCGTTTGTTCGGCACGCCGTGACCGTCATGCTCCCCGCGGACACGCAAGTGATGAAGCAGCAGGATACGCTGACGGCGGCGCCGCGCGTCGTGCTGTTCGATTTCGACGGTGTGCTGATTCACGGCGATGCGTTCTATCTGTTCATGAGCGAACGCTATGCCCGCTCGTTGTGGCGCCCCTTGCTGGTGCTGCTGTGCGTGCCGCTGTTGCTGCTGCAGCGGCTGTTCTCGCGCCGGTTGCCGATGCGCACACTGGTGCGCATCGGCTTGCTTGGGCTGGGCGAGCAGCGTTACCAGGCCATCGCCGCCGGATTCGCCGCCACGCTGGTGCGTCGACCACGTCAGTTCTGCCGCGACGGCTTGCAGGCGTTGCGCCGGCATCAGGCGGCCGGCGATCGGGTGATCGTGGTGACCGGCTGCGAGCAGGCGCTGGTGAACGGCATCCTGCAGCAACTGGGGCTGACGAATCTGGAAGTGCTCGCCTCGCAGCTGCACACCGGCTGGCTCGGCATGCGGCCGCATCTGCACAACGTGGGCAAACGCAAGGTGCAGCAACTGGCACAGCATGGCCTCACCGCATGGCAGGTGGCGTACAGCGATTCGCTGGTCGATGTGCCGATGCTGAGGCCGGCGGCGGAGGTGGTGCTGGTCAACGGCACGCCGGCGCTGTGCAAGAAAGTCGAGAAGGCACTCGGCCGGGTGATTACCCGCGTCGACTGGTTCTGAGTTCACCACCGCCGCACCCACGGATTCTGGCCAGGTACGCCACGTTGATACAGTCGAAGGTCGAGATCGTGCCGTTCGAATCGCGCCTGCGCGAGCATTTCTACACGTTGAATGCCGCCTGGCTGAACAAGCATTTCATGATCGAGCCGATCGACGAGCAGCTATTGCGCGATCCCGAGCATGCCGTGCTGGAGCCCGGCGGTGCGATCTTCTTCGCGCGGCTGGGCGACGTTGTGATCGGCACCTGCGCGCTGCTGCACGAGACGCCGGGCGTCTACGAGCTTTCCAAGATGGGCGTGGACGAATCGTTTCGCGGCATGGGCGCTGGCCGCATGCTGCTGGATGCGGCGATCGCCGAATTCCATCGGCGCCGCGGGCGCACCCTGTTCCTGGAATCCAACAGCAGCCTGAAGCCGGCGCTGCGCATCTACGAACGCGCCGGCTTCGTGCTGCAACCGACGATACGCGGCGGTTCGCATTACGCACGTGCGGACGTCTACATGATCTACACGCCGGAAAAGGC
>Ga0208589_1000543_pt1 | contig 17612 bp, 17 predicted proteins | sample NGESurshal092012_2_FD_184486 | JGI IMG/M metagenome (GOLD analysis project Ga0208589, IMG submission 184486) | Arctic peat soil microbial communities from Barrow, Alaska - NGEE Surface sample F53-2 shallow-092012 (SPAdes) | ecosystem: Environmental > Terrestrial > Soil > Wetlands > Peat ... | reverse complement strand
GTGCCAAAGGTGATTTATCACAAAACCATCATGGCCGGAGGCGCGATTTTTTGGAATGGCCGTTGAACGGTATTGCGTTTAGCCGCGGCACTTGTGCCGTGCGTGTGACCGCGAGGACTGTGGAATCACGGGGGAATTATCCACGAAGGGACACGAAGGACACGAAGAAATGCAAAGAATCATCCACGAATCGACACGAATGAACACGAATAAGAAAAATCAGATGGAACTGCATTCTCCCTCCTACTCCCTCGCCCTGTACTCAGGGAGAGGGCGGGGGTGAGGGTTCTTTATTTGATTGGTAGAGCGGGCACTGCGATGCGGCGAACTACGGCTTTTCTTCCTCGTGTGGAGGACGAACGTTTTTAAGCCGCCGCGCTTCGGAAGCCCCGCATTCGCGGAAATTGCTTCGAGCCTGTGTCAGGCTCAGGCGTCTGTTGGGACCGCCTCGTACCGTATCGGCATCTTCATCATCCTGTCCATCGTCTTCCCAGAAACAGACAGGGCAAATCTCATCGCCGCCACGCTCGTCGAGTGTCAGGTAGCCACAGCACGGGCACGCATATTTGTTGCCCTCTTGTCGCTTTCGAACGACAGAATGATTGGTGAGGCGATCGATATATCCGGCGAACCACTTTTTGCGTCGCTGGAGTTCTTCTTCGGATGGATTGGCTTCTTGGGGCATGACAAAGATATAAGGGATCGCCGTGTACGCTGCGGCGGCATCACCCTCTATCCCGCCTTCTTTTTCAGTTCAGGCGGTGCCGCGGGCCGGGGAGGGCGCGTTATGGTCTTGATTCCGCGTCCATTCGCCGGATCGCGCAGGTCTTCACATACCGCGTGCATGTCGTGACCGAAGCGGTCAAATAATTCATTGCCGGCCTTGCGAGTTTCTTCAACAATCGGGTCTTCATTCACGGTTGCACCTCAAGAATCTCGGCGTGGCAGCAACAGATTCGGGATACTGCCCGTTCAATACGTTTGTCCCAGGAATCATTTTTACACCGGCGAATCCTTCTTGTCCTGGCCGATCGCTTTTCTCTGATGGTCCATCTCTTGTTGTCTGAATTTGAGTAAAAATGTCCTGCCCAAGATGAAGGCTGTCACCAATGAGGTGACGCCGCCAGTTCCGATGAAAGATGCCGCCAGTTGTGCGCCATGCAAGGCCATGATTATCGCGGCAATGATGGCAGTGAGACCAATCACCAGGCCGAAAACCTGCCCAAGCATTTCCGACGTTCTATAGGCCGATTGTTCTCTGCTCTGAACTGCAATGACCTCCGCTTCCATCTTTCGCCGGTGTAGAGCCTCATCCTCCGCAATTTTTATAAGCCTGTTTGCGATCCCCGGCGAAATCTCTTCGTATTTTTTTAGAATATCCGGGCTTGGAAGAGGGCCGCTGATATGCTGCATCTCCGCGACCTATTGGCTGAACATAAAAACAGGCGAAGGCGCGACCGCAGCATCTAATATGGAGCCGGTTTTGGCCGAGAGGGATTTATCGGGTGGCGGTTGGTTCGGTTTCTTTGGCACCGGCGCTATGCTCCATGCCGGAGGAGTCAATAGCGGAGCAAAGCGCTTGTCCGACTCTATTCCAATCGGATAGGAGGCGTTGCGCGTCGGTCATTCCGCTGAATTGGCGTCCAATCGGTTGAAGATGGGGAATCGGATATACTTCAAGGGCGGACCCAATCCCGGCCAGAAAGAAGCCTAGTGATGTCTTCCGCATACGGGCAATCCTACGGGACGAGTTGAGCATTGTCTTCTTACTTTTTATCGCCCGTCTCAATGTAAATCATCGCTTTCATTTCTCCGGCTCAATCGTCACCGTCAACCCCTTGCTGGCGAACTGTTCCTTATACAATTCCGCCCGCTCCTTGTGCGTCGTCAGCAGCAGGGCGACGCCGGTTTTGTGGGCCTCAATGGTTCGCAATTCGGCGTCCTGCTTATTCAGCTTGGCCAGTTCCATCACCGTGTCGATCACATAATTCATGGCGTTGTGATCGTCGTTGTGCAGCAGCACCCGCCACATCGGCATCAATTCCGGCGGCTTCTTCTTCGGAGCCTGCTTCTCCTGCTTCTTGGGTTTCGGCTTCGGCGGCGCGGTCGCTACGCCGCCGCCTTCCTGTTCGGAATGATCCTTCTCTGACATGTTTAATACTCCAATTCCTCATTATACCCGGACTCGCGATGAAAACATTACCCTTGGATTTCTCCAAAACCGCGGCGAAATTCACGCGCTCCTGAATCCGCCTGACCAATCCCCGCATCGGCCCAGTTGATGGCCGCGTTCAAAAAGCCGACAATGCGCGTCCTGATCATTTTCCAAACAAGGAGACGTCCATGGCGATTCTCGATCTATTCAAACTCAACGGAAAAGTAGCCATCATCACCGGCGCCGCCCGCGGCCTGGGCCAGGGACTGGCTCTGGCAATGGCTGAAGCCGGCGCCGATGTCGTCACCGTCGATGTCCTGGAGCAAGCCGAAACCAAAGCCAAGGTCGAAGCCCTCGGCCGCCGCTGTGCGACGGTGGTGGCCGATCTTTCCACGACCAAGGATATTCCGCGAATCATTGAAACCGCCGTCAGCAAGCTCGGACGCGTCGATATCCTTTTCAACAACGCCGGCATTATCCGCCGGGCCGATCTGGTCGATTTCAGCGAGAAGGATTGGGACGACGTCATCAACATCAATCAGCGCACGGTCTTCTTCCTCTCGCAGGCCGCCGCCAAACAAATGATTTCCCAGGGCAACGGGGGGCGCATCATCAACACCGCCTCCATGCTCAGCTTCCAGGGCGGTATTCGCGTCCCCAGCTACACGGCTTCCAAGAGCGCCGTCATGGGGCTGACGAAGCTATTCGCCAACGAGCTGGCCAAGCACAAGATCACGGTGAACGCCATTGCCCCCGGCTACATGGCCACCGACAACACTGCGCCGCTGCGCGCCGATGCCGGCCGCTCGGCAGAAATCCTCAACCGCATCCCCGCCGGACGGTGGGGCACGCCGGATGATCTGAAGGGCGTGGCGGTGTTCCTCGCATCGGCTGCGTCGGAATATGTGACGGGATATACGATCGCCGTGGATGGCGGGTGGCTGGCGAGGTAGACGGCCGCAATTCCTCAGCTTCCGGCTACCGCCATTGCCCTAACCGCCGGCCGGTCGGCGTGAGTCGGCGCGCGAAGTAGACCTTCAGGCACCGTTGCCACCGCGACGGTCTGGCCGGTCATATCGAAGAACTCGACGCTGTAGCCGATCTCGACCCCCGGCACGACGTGGCGTTCCACCACCGTGCCAACATCGCCTGCCTTCAGGTCTTCGTCGGGCAGATCCTTAGTTAGAATTACGTCGGAGTAAGCCTCAAATGACATACGTCACCTTGGGTACAGGGTAATCAGCCGCGGCACTTCTGTTCCATCGTCAATTTGCCAAACGCTCTGGATTACAATCTGACTTCCACTGGGAGTCATCAGCGGCGCGCAAACCGTGAATCGTCGCCCGAAGACATTATCCTTGGCGACAGCCAAATTCGAGGTCAGATGCTGTGACCTCAAATCCGCTTCCAGCCCGCGCCACGCATCGGCTCGGTAACCGCAACTCAACAAAACCCGCGCCTAGCTCGAACCTCGGCGATGAGCCGGATTCAACAGGTAGTCACGCAATTTCTCCGGCGCAATGATCGCCATATCGGCGTTGGGAATCCACATCGATTGTTTCGGGCAATTATACGCCTAAGACGCAGATATTGACAAATCCAGGCAAGGCTTGCCGGGTCAGCTATTCCGGCGCGCGGGCGTCATCCAACGCCATGTTGATCTTTCCCATGGTTGCCAGATCAGGCATGTGTTTGCCTTTTTCCAGGCGATTCAGAGTTTCAACGCGAATCCCGGCCTTTCGGGCCAGGGCCGCCTGAGACAACCCGACTGTGTTTCGAGCGGCGATGATCTTCCGCGCCATCATCGCGCGCATCGCGCCGGCAGCAGAATAAGTTCCGTCGGGCGAAATGGACGGCAGCGGCGCAAACGCCTCCGGTCTTGGTTTCAATCTGGGTGAATCTGTGTTCATCTGTGGCTAATAATTCTTATTCCAATGTCCCTCGCGTAACCCCCAATTGGCTAATTACCCGCAACTGCCGCCAAGCCGATTTCCCCGACTCCAACCCCGCCAGAATTCTCGCGTAATGATCCAAAAGCAATCGCGTCTCCTCCGGCGTCTGCCGCAACAACTCCACCCTAAAATGCCGAATCCCCAACTCCAGCATCTGCGGCACATACTCCGCCGCCGATTGCGCCGCGGCGTTGTACACCGTATTACGACATCCGACGTCGGCCACCAGCGGATGCCCCGCGCCGGCCCGGTCGCGCAAATCCACCTTATGTGATTCGCACGGCCGCCCGCAGTCGCGGTAATCTTTTCCGTTGGAAAGCGTATGCGCGAAGACGCAATGCTCCATGTGAAACATCGGCATCTGCTGATGAATCACCACTTCAAACCACGGCGCCGCGAATCGCGTCAGCAGCGATTGAAGCTGCCGCCATGTCAGATCGTAGCCGGGCGTCAACCGCCCCAGTCCGCGTCGCGCGAAAATATCGGCTGTTAGTTCGTTCGTGATGTTCAGCGAGTAATCGCCGAGCAGGGGGATGGCCGGGTAATTGGCCGTGAAATATTCCAGCCCGCCGAGATTGCGAACCAATATCGCATCCGGCTCGGCTGCCGCGACCGATTTAAGCAGCCCATGCTCGTGCGGCTTGATGACCCGCACCGTCGCCAGTCCGATCGGCACTCCCGCCGCCCGCGCCGCAGCCACCGCTTCCGGGTAGCGGCGAATGTCCTCAAACTCGCAGTAAATCATCCCCCGATCCACGCCGCACGACCCCGGCGACCATTGCAACGCCGCCTTCAATTGCTCCATCGTCCGCGCCAGCACATACATTTGCGGACGCTCCGGCGCCGCTGGCGTGGCAACCTCCGCCGCTTCCGCTCGCATCAACTCCAGCGCCCGCGGCTCAGCCGCCTCGTGCCGCGAATGTTGCGAACGCAGCCGCAATAATTCTGCTGCGGCCTGCCGCCGCAAATCGTTCAATACGCTCTTGGGTATCATCACTGGCGGAAACTCCACCGCCGCATCTCCATTGATTTTCACTTCTCCAAGTTCAAATGGCGTCTCTCCCAACCGCCCGACCTGCTGCCGGAAAATCTCCCGCGTCATGGGAAACTTTTCCGCCAATTCCAGCGCCCGGTCCCACGAGACACCGGCGCGATGCCCGCGATCATCCGCGACCGTGATGCTCAGCATTGATCCAATGGCAGCCGACACCTCCACGTTCAACGGAATCCGCCGCACCGCGCGGTCGCGGTTGTACGATTGTTCCATCCGCCGGCGGATTTCAGGATCATCCGTCTTCCAGACCGTGCAATTCGGCATAATCGCGCGAAGATTCACCTGCCCCTGATGCAGCGCGATTTCCACCTGCCCCGGCCGCCGCGACGGGCGAACCTCGATCACGCGCCCGCCTTGCTCGTCCTGCTCGGGATGCCCCTCGTCAAAGACGATCCCGTCGCCCGGCTTGAGGTGTACGCCGCGCTCCAGGGCCACGACTCCGCCGCGTTCGGTGATCGACACCAGAGTTCCCGCGCGCACGCCGCGGCTCTTGGGAAAGCGCGCATGAACCAGTTCCTGATGATTCACGCCGTCAAAAAAGCCGTGCGTGAATCCACGCGAAAAACTCTGAGCCAGATCAAGCCGCTGCTGTGCGGTCGGCTCAAACCGCAAGGAATTCGCCGCCGCATCCAGCGCCGCGCGATAAGTTTGCGTGGTTGCCGCAACGTATTGTGCGCTCTTGAGCCGCCCCTCGATTTTCAAACACGCTACTCCGATTTCCGCAAGATCGCTCACCAGATCATGCGCCGCCAAATCCTGCGGGCTGAGCAGATACGCCCGATCACCCAGCTCACGTTTTGCTCCATCCACGATCAGGTCATACGGCAATCGACACGCCTGCGCGCACTGTCCGCGGTTGGCGCTGCGACCGCCGAGCGATTCACTGGTCAGGCACTGCCCGCTGTAGGATACGCACAGCGCCCCATGCACGAACACTTCCACCGGCAAATTCGTCGCCGCCACGATTTTCCGAATATCCTCCGCCGCCAGCTCGCGCGCCAGTATCGCCCGCTCCACGCCCAACGATCGCACAAATTCAATCCCCAGCGGCTCGGTGAGAGTCATCTGCGTTGAGCCGTGAATCGAAAGCGTCGGACACAGCCGGTGAATCAAAGCCGCCAGCCCCAAATCCTGCACGATCACCGCATCGGCTCCCGCCGCCGCGACCTCGCCGACAAACCGCGCCACTTCATTGAGTTCATCCGAAAAGATGAGCGTATTGAGCGTGACATACCCGCGAACATTTCGGCTGTGCAGAAATTCCACAACCTGCGGCAGTTCCTCCAGCGCGAAATTCGCCGCCCGATGCCGCGCGTTAAAGGCCGACAATCCAAAATAAACCGCGTCCGCCCCATTGGCGCAGGCCGCGCGCATCGCCTCCCAATCCCCCGCGGGGGCGAGGAGTTCGGGGGTCGATGATGGAATGGACAAGTCAGGCATGATTCCATCTTAGCCGATCAACCGGGGTAGAGGAGAATTGTGGCGATGATATAATGTCTCAACGCTCAGTAAACAGGAATCATATGCCTCCAGCATCCGGCACTCTTCAGCTCAAAGGTCTTGCCAGGCGTCAGGTGGTCGAAGTCGAACGGCGCGCCAGCCGGCTCGGCATGACCGCCGAGGGCTATCTAAAGCACCTCATCGAGGAGGACCTGGCGATTTCGCGCGAAGCGAAGACCACGACTTTCACCGAGTTGATGGGATCCGGCCGCGAAGTGGACGAAGAGGAGCTTGACCGACTGGTAGAAGCCGCCAAGGCCAAACACCACCGTCGCACACTGCGCAAAGGATGACGTGCCGCTCCTGCCCATGCGTCTTGTTCTCGATACAAATATATTGGTGCGCGCCTTAATCAACCGAGGGTGTGATTCGGGCAGAATACTATCAGCCTGCGAAGATCGCCGCGTGTTGGTACTGCTCAGTAAGCCGCTTCTCTCTGAATACCGCTTCATTTTGACTGAGGTCGATCTTGTCGCGCGTTACCCCGCACTTGAAGAATCAAAAGTGAAAACAGCGGTCGAGCGCCTTGCATATGTGGGCGAAGTCCTTCGCGTCGTTCGCTCGCATTTCGAGTACTTTCGCGACAAAAAGGACGAAAAGCTGATTGAATTGGCGATTTCTGGACAGGCCACGCATCTGATTACAACTGATCGTGACCTCCTCGATTTACCGCACCGGACCAGTGAAGCCGCCAGGCGCTTCCGTCAAAGGCTTCCGAGAATCGAAGTTCTGAAACCGGAAGCATTCGTCGACCAATATGGAGCTCATCTGCGCATCGAGCGAAACAAGCCGGAACAGATGTAATCGTATTTCAATCCGGTCGCTTCAATGCCCAGGCGCCATCAGGGGGTTCTGCGCGGCTCGTTTCCTTCTCCTCAGCAGCGCCAACCCGCCCATGGCCAGCACCAATCCGCCCGGCTCCGGCACGGCCTGCTGGCTCAGCGTCGCAAGCAGATAATCCGTCTCATTCAGCCCCGCGCTGCTCTGCAGGTTGTAGGTTACGCCGTATTGAAAGTTCGAGAAACCCGGCGGCGAAATGTCGGGCGCGTAATCGCTGTCGAAATCATAAGTGTACGTTGTCGTCAGCCCACCCGGCGCGGTGATCGCATCCGTGAAATCGTACATGTAAATCGTCTGCCGCGGCGTGATCGAAATGTCGTAAGTTGAGTCATATGAATACGTCGTCACCCTCCCCAGCGGATCGGTCATCGTTCCCAGCGCGTCATACGTATACGTTGTCGCGGTTGGAGCCATGGCGAGTGTGGAGTTGTAGTCGTAGGTATATCGCGTGGTGTTGCCCAGCGGATCGACCATGCTCGTCATTCGATCCAGCGCGTCGTAGGAATAAGTGGTTGTAATGCCGCCGGTATTCGTGGAATTCTGGCTCTGCGTTCGATTGTAATCGTAGGTTGTGGTGGTCACGCCGCCGAGCGGATCGGTGGTTTGCAGCAGTTGGTCGCGAGTGTCGTACTGGTAGGTTGTCACTATCCCGCCTGAATTGGTCGAGTTCATCGACCGCGTGCGGTTTTCGTCATATTGATAAGTCGTGGTGTGGTTCAATGGATCGATCTGTGTGATCACGCGATTCAGCGTGTCATAGCTGAAGGTCTGGATATTGCCGCCGGTGTTGGTGCTATTCTGCGCCCGCGTGCTCTGGGAATCGTACTGGTAGGTCGTGACGTGGCCGAGCGGATCGGTCTGCATCAATTGCCTGTTGAGGGCGTCATATTGATACGTCGTGACAATGCCGCCGGTGGTCGAGGGCGCCTGCGTGCGTGTGCTCTGCGTGTCGTATTGATAGGTGGTGGTTCCCGAAGTGTCCGTCTGCGTCGTGACGCGGTTCAATGCGTCGTAGGTGTAGGTCGTCGTGATCCCGCCGGTGCTCGTGGACGTTTGCGCGCGGGTGTTCAACGCGTCGTAAACAGTGGTCGTTGTGCGGCCGAGCGGATCGATGGATTGTATCTGCCGGTTGTCGGCGTCGTAAATCGTGGTGGTGACTTTGCCGAGGACGTCAGCGGTCTGCGTATTGGAGGTTCGGTTGTCCGCCGCGTCATAGACGGTTGTGGTAACGTGGCCGAGCGGGTCGGTCATCTGCACGGTGCGGTCGAGGGCGTCGTAAACGGTGGTGGTGAGGTGGCCGAGCGCGTCGGTGCCGGTGGTGCGCGAGACATTTCCCTCGGCGTCGTAAACGGTGGTGGTGACGTGAGCCAGCGGATTGCCCGGCGAGCCGATCAAATTTTCCGTCGCGTCATAAACTGTATGCACATCCGGCCCGTACGGATTGCTGTCGCGAATCACATTCCCCACGTTGTCATAAGAAAACGTCACCGCATAATCCACCGGATCGACCAGGTTCGTCGGCAGGCTGATGTTCAGTGTCGTGTCTTTTAGAATTGGATTGGTCAGACATGACGTATCGGGCAACGCGAACGGATCACACCCAAGGATGCGGGAACTTTGATCCAAAACATCCTGATCCAATCCACCCGCCTGAACCCGTTGGCCCAACGCACAAACCGCCGCCGCCAGAAGTGACGCGCCCACTTTTTTCCGATTCATGGCTACTCCCCTTCCAAAAAAAGGCCTGCCGAAAAATAACGCATAAACCGCCCAAGTCAACAAAATTCGCTGGATTTACCGAAGGTTTATAACTTGACCGGCTCCCCGCCAGTGTCCATACTCCGATCGACTATGGAACAAGTACAGTCCATATATGGAATTGCGCCGAATTGTCTGCCCCCTGGAAATGCGTCAGGTGGCATTGAGACTTTCCCGCTGCCGCGGATCGCCTCATCCGATCCCAACGAGCAAATCAAACTCTCCCTTTGCATGATCGTCCGCGATTCCTCCGCGACGCTCGGCCCCTGCCTGCAAAGCATCAAGCCATGGGTCGACGAAATCATTGTCTTGGACACCGGCTCGCTCGACAACACCCGCGACATCGCCCGCGAACACGGCGCCAAGGTCTTCGAGTTTCCCTGGTGCGACGACTTCGCCGCCGCACGCAATCAATCCCTTCAACATGCCCGCGGCCAGTGGCTCTTCTGGATGGATTCCGACGACACGATAGACGCCATCAGCGGCAAAAAACTCCGCGACCTCGCCAATCAACCCGAACACAAGGCCATGGCTTACGTCTGCCAGGTCCGCTGCCCCGCAGGCCCGGATGAGGGCGACTATGCCACCGAAACCGTCGTTGATCACGTCAAGCTTCTCCGCAACCATCCATTGATCCGCTTCACCGGCCGCATCCACGAGCAGGTGCTTCCCTCCATCCGCAAACTGGGCGGCGAGGTCGAATGGACGGACATCTCCGTCATCCATTCCGGCTCCGATCTCTCCCCCGCCGGACGACAACGCAAGCTCGCCCGCGATCTGCGCCTGCTGGAACTCGAACTCACCGACAACCCCGACAGCACCTTCGCCCTCTTCAACTTCGGCATGACTCTCCTGCACAGCGGCCGCGCCGCCGAAGCCGTCAACCCGCTCTCTCGCAGCATCGCGCTCGCCTTTCCCGGCGAATCTCACCTTCGCAAAGTATATGCATTGCTCGCGTCGGCTTATGCCCAGCTCGATCGCACCGAAACATCACATAAAATCTGCCTTCTCGGTTTGATCGCATGCCCTCATGATCCCGAATTGCTCTTCCGCAAAGGCTTGTGCGAGCAATCGCTCGGCCAATGGTCCGAGGCCGAACAAACCCTCCGGCGTCTCGTTGAGATGCCGCCCGGCAAGCATTTCAGCAGCATTGATCGCGGCATCGTCGGTGTGAAAGCCTGGCACAATCTGGCCGGAATTTACGAACGATTGGGCAAGCCCCATTCAGCCTCCGCCGCGTGGCGGCGCGTGATCGCCTTCGATCCGCGCAACTCCGCTGCCTGGCGAAACCTGATCTCATCTCTGCGCCTGGCGAAGGACTTCGCCGGTTTGGAGGAGATCGCCGCCCATCCCGATAAAACCTTGGTAAGCGCCGATCTGCGCCTCATCGCCCAAGCCAATCTTCTCGTCGCTCGCGGCGATATGAACGCCGCCGCCGCTCAACTCGAAAGCGCCGTTCAATCCGGCGGCTCCACCGAAATTCTGGATGAACTCTGCCGCCTCACCTTCATGAACGCGATGCTGCCCGAAGCCGCGCGAGCGCTGTCCGAGTTATCCCGCCGCCGCCCCGATGACCCCTCCGTCTGGCTGAACCTCGCCAGCATCCAACTCCGCAGCGGCAATCTCCACGCCGCCGCCGAAAGCGCCGCCCGATCCCTGCAATTGCGTCCGAATCACGCAGCGACAATTCAGATTCTTGAACAAGCACGACGCACTAAATGAGACTTTCAAATCCCCTCGTGAAGCATCTTCTCCTGAAGTGTCTTATCCGTATCCAGCTTCGCCAGCGCATCAATTACCGCCTGCGCCTTTATCAGAACCTCCGCGTTAGTGGCACGATGCTGCCCCAGATCATTCACCGACCGTGCAAATTCCCAAGCCATATTCACATAAGACAGAAACTGCGGATCGGACACCTTGCGAACTTTCTGAATCTTGGCCATGCAATCCTGGATAATGGGTTGCCCCGGCGCAATCACATTCACCTTTGCCTTACCCTTGAATAAATCCGGCAACATCGGTTCCAGCGCGACGTTGGTGTAATACTCCGTCGCCCCGCCGGTCAGCCCGCGCGGCTGCTTGTTCTGTGCCTGCAGCAGCAGGTACCTGGCCGACAAATGATTCGGAACCAGTTCCAGCACTTGATTCAGCTTTTCGATATTCTCCGGCTGATGAATCCGCTCGGGGTACGCCTTAACCGCGGTCTGCACTTCGGCAAAAAGATCAATCGCCTGCTTGAGCTTCACATCGCGATCGGCCCGCACCAGGCCCGCGGCATCGTCGAGATTCTCAACGGCAATCACCTGTACATTCGTCATCGGCGCCGGGCCATCATAAACAAACGCATCGGCGACCTGATCGACGTTCTCACTCGGCACCACGACAATATCACAGTGGGCCGCGACCGCCCCGCGAATTTTGGCCGCCACGCCGCCGATCGCATGGATTTTTCCATTCGCCGCCACATCGCCGGTAATCGCCAGCCTGGGATCGATATCGAAATTCTGAATCAGCGAAAGTAGCAACATGCCGCACGCTGCCCCAATTGATCCGCCGTCATGATCGTCGTACTTGTCCTCGAAGCTGAATTCGTATTTCTGCGCCGCCACATGCGGATATTTCACATTGACCGCCCGAAGCACGTCCTCCAGAACCAGGTGCATCTGCGGCCCGACTTTGGTGGCAAATGTCACGGGAATGCCGCCGCCCTTGGCCGTGCCGGGAGTGGCGGTAAGAATAAAATCGGCCGCGTCACCCAGCATGTCGCCGTTGTTTTCGTGCAGGATGTAGAGTGCCTTGATCGTCGCCTGAAAGCGCAGAAGCGGCGTGGTCGATCCCGCCGCCGCGAACGCCTGGGTTGGCGTGGGGCTTTCCTCCGCTGGGGCGGGCGTGTTGCCGGCCGGCGCGGGCTTGGCCGTGAGAAGTTCCGCGCGTTCTTCGCTGCTGAGGGCAGTCCTCTTAACGGCAATTTCAAACACTGTTTTGTCTATCGCGCCGCCTTCCCACGAATAGCCTTGTGTGTGAGTCTTCGACGCCTGCCGGCTGAATCCCCAGCCGCGAAATCCGGTATCCACATTCTTCCCCGGCTGGTGCATCACCATCTGCTGGTCTTCGGTTTCCGCCGTCCAGGATTTCTGGCCGATCCCCAGCATATTGATGCGCTCCTTATTGGCCCCCGCGACGAACTGTCCGCCATCCCACACCAGATTCCCGTCAAGAGTCGCGGTTCTGGTCAACTGCTCCGGCTTCCACGGCGCCGGTTTGGCGCCGCGTCCCAACGCTATGATCACGGCGGCGGCGGTGTCCATGCGGGTCAATTTCAAAAATCGCAATTCAGCCGGCGCTGATGTCAATTGAATGGCGTATCCGTTTTGCGAGGAAGAATCGCCGGCGTTTGTGTTCCACAGCAAGGGATTATCGGCGCGGAAAATGACAGTCCATCCCGAGTTGTCAGCGGATGCCGCCGCCAAATCCGCCGCCCCAGCCCCCACTTGAACGCCGCCCGCCCATGGCAGCAGCAAACCAATCGTCCAAAGAAGCGCCATCGCACCTATTCCACCGCTACTGGACCGACACATAGTGCCTCCCATTCATGAACCACAGCTTACCGATGAAACCAGTCCTTTTGCAACAAAATGCCGCCCTCCACCCATTTTCCAAAAAATGATCACTTTCCGCCCGACCACAAAAACAGAGGACGCGCAATTCCCAGTCTGAAAACTGAAAACTTCAAACTCCCGCCCTCTCTTGCCTCCCTTCCCCGCCACGGCGAAGATACCCCGCACACATGCGTATCCTGATTGTCGAAGACGACGCCAAAACCGCCGCCTACTTGCGTAAAGGCCTCAGCGAGGAGGGTTTCATCGTCGATGTCGCCGCCAGCGGGGGCGACGGCCTGCATCTGGCCCGCTCCGGCCCGTTCGACGCCGTCATTCTCGATATCATGCTCCCCGGCATGGACGGCTGGGAAATGCTCACCACCCTCCGCCGCGAGGGCTTCACCACGCCCGTCGTCATTCTCAGCGCCCGCGATGCCGTCTCCGACCGCGTGCGCGGCCTGGAGCTGGGCGCCGACGATTACCTCATCAAGCCTTTCGCGTTCACCGAGCTAGTCGCCCGACTGCGCACCGTGCTTCGCCGCGCCCCCTCGCGCCGCAACGACATGTTGCAGGTCTCCGACCTGGAAATAGACATGATCGCCCACAAGGTTACCCGCGCCGGCCAGAAGCTGGAATTAACGCCCAAGGAATTCGCTCTCCTTTCGCTCCTCGCCCGCCGTCGCGGACAGGTGCTCACCCGCACCGTGATCGCCGAGCAGGTCTGGGACATGAATTTTGACAGTGACACCAACGTCGTTGATGTCCACATCCGCCGACTGCGCGCCAAGATCGATGACCCGTTTGAAAAGAAACTGATCCGAACCGTCCGAGGAGTCGGCTATGCCCTCGATGAAGCCCAATGAAGCCCGCTCCATCGCCGGCCGCAAGCGCCGCCCGATGAGTCTGGCCTGGCGTCTGACCGTGATGTATGCGGCCGGTTCGAGCGCGCTGCTGCTTGTCGCCGCCGGACTCATGTATTACCAGCTCATCGCCAGCCTGCGACACGAAAACCTGGCCTTCCTGGGCGAAGAAGTCCGCGAATTTCGCTCTGATTTTGTGCAGCCGCTTGCCACGCCTGCGATGATCCGCCGCCAGGTCGAAAGCGATTCCCCGAGTACCGGCGACGCCTTTCCCACTTTCCATCGCGTCTTCGATGCCACCGGAAACCTCCTCGCGCAAACTCCCGGCCTGCCTGACGGCCTTGCCGTTTCGCTGTTTCCCAAGGTTCCCGCCGATGGAGTCTCGCAGAGCAAATGGCCGATCGTTCGCGTTGGCCCCGAAAAATCGCATTTTCAGATCGGCTCTGCCGCCGTTACCGGTCTCGGTGACAGCCAGTATGTCGTGCAGGTTGCGCTGGACCTGACCGAAGAGGACAAGGTTCTTTCCCAATACCGCAATGGCGTCATTTTCATCATCGCCCCCGCGCTCCTCGCCGCCGCGCTCGGCAGCTATCTTCTCGCCCGCAGTGGACTCAAACCTCTGCGGCAGGTTGTTCAGGCCGTGCGCCGCGTTGAATCCACAACGCTCGACCAGCGCCTGGACCCCGCCGGTTTTCCCGGCGAATTGGCGCGCCTTGCCGGATCGTTCAACGACATGCTCGGCCGCATCGAGGACGCCTTCGTGCGTCTGGCTCGATTCTCCGCCGACATCGCTCACGAGCTGCGCACCCCGCTCGGCTGCATTCGCGGCGAAATGGAAGTCGCGCTCCGCAAGGCGCGCAGCGGCGAGGAATACCGCGAGGTATTAGGCTCCTGCCTGGAGGAATGCCTTCGCTTGAGTTCCCTGATTGACCGGCTCCTGTTCCTCGCCCGCAGCGAAAGCGATGAAACCATGATTCGCGTTGAAGTTCTGGACCTCGCGCGCGAGCTTAAAAATGTCAGTGAGTTTTACGAGCCTTCCGCCGCGGAACATGGCATCGCGCTTTCGGTTGATGCCGCCCCCGGCCTGCAAGCGCGCCTCGACCGCACGCTGCTGCAAAGTGCCCTGGGGAATCTGCTGGAGAACGCCATCGCCCACACCCCGCTCGGCGGAAAGGTCAAACTCTCCGGCTCGCGCGACAACGGCACCGTTCGCCTCGAGGTCCGCGACACCGGCTGCGGCATCGAGGCCGATCATCTGCCGTTCGTCCTGGACCGCTTCTACCGCGTACAAGCCGCCCGCGGCCGCCAGGGCGGACATGTGGGATTGGGCCTCGCCATCGTCAAAAGCATCGCCGTCCTCCACGGCGGCACAGTAGAAATCGAAAGCCAGGCCGGCGCGGGCACCGTCGTGCGGTTGGTCCTTCCCTCCGCCGCCTGACCCCGAAAGCCGCCGGATGGCCATCCGGCGGGTATTTCCGCGAACATATCGCACTCGGCGCAGTCACAACTATTTCCACCACCCTATGCGCACGTCAACTCCAAATCCAAACTTCACCCCAGCCCAGCGAGTTCATACAACATCCCCATGCACGGCGCCGCCACCCCATTGGCTCGCGCAATCTCCAGCGGCCGAAGCAGTATCGAATCTATTTCCATCGCCCGCCCCTCCTGCCGGTCGATCTGCATGCTCGTTCGGTAGGCTCCCATCGTCTTGGTCTCCGCGATCTTCCGATCCGGTAAATCCGCCGGAAGTTTCACGCCTTCACTGGCGGCGATGGCGATCACCTCCAACATAATCCGTTTCAACAGATCGCGCCCCGAAGCCGTGGCGATCAACCGGTCGGTGGTCTTGTCCAGTGCGCCGCCCAGCCCGTTAAACGGCACATTCCACACCAGTTTTTCCCACCGGCCGTAGCGCAAACTCTCTAATACATCGCAGCGAATCCGGCTGGCGTTAAACATTTCAGATAGGCGATGCGTCCGTTCGCCCGGAGGGCCGGCGAAATCGCCGATGCGGATGTGGCCGTGGTCCAGATGCCGGATCGTGCCGTCGGCATGGCGATTGATGCACACGAACGCAAGCCCGCCGAGAATGCGTTGCGCGCCGAATAGCGCAGCCAGTTGATCTTCATTTCCCAGGCCGTTTTGCAGCGTGAGGATGTGCGTGCCGTCGCGCAGCAGGGGGGTGATCAGCGGCTGGTATTGATCGTTGGCCGTCGTCTTCAGCGCGACGATGACCAGATCCGCCTTGGGCATATCGCCGGCGTGTTCATACACATTCAGCCGCGAGGGAGCAATTTCAAAATCGCCATCAGGGCTGCGCACCACCAGACCGTTTTTACGCGCGGCCTCAAAACCGGATCGAAGCAGAAAATGAACGCTTTGCCCGTGCTGGGCGAGTCGCCCGCCGTAGTAGCAGCCGACCGCGCCGGCCCCGACAATGGCAATCACTGGTTTCATTTGGAACAGTCCATCGTCGCCGCTTCCGCCAGAAATTCCGACGCCAGTGCATCAGCCACCCGCCAGCCCTCCTCGGTCAGTCGCGCCCCGGCGGCGTCGGCTTCCAGCAGACCCTGCGAAGTATATCGCGTGATAATCGCAGAAAATGCCTCCGCCGCATCGACACCAAATCGTTCCTGAAAATCAGAATAAATAAGTCCGCGCGACAACCGCAGCGAGAGCATCGCCAGTTCTCCCACGCGTCGCATCGGCGAAAGCTGCTCAACATCCTTCGCCGGCAGCGCTCCGGCGCCGACGGCATTTTCCCATTCGCCCAGATGCCCCGCGTTTTTCCATCGCCACCCCTGCACATGCGACGCCGCCGACGGACCCAGCCCGATGTAATCCCCGCCCGTCCAGTAAATCATGTTGTGGCGGCACTCGCTCCCCGGCCGGGCATGATTGCTGATTTCATACCCCTCCAGCCCGCACTGGCGCAACCGCCGCCGCGCCTCGCCGGCCATCTCCAGTTCAACCTCCTCCGCCACCGCCGAAACCCGCCCCAGCCGCCGGCGCACCGCCAGCGGCGTATTCGCCTCATACGTCAGCGCGTAGCATGACAAATGTTCGGTATGCAGTGAGATCGCCGTCTCCAGCGATTTTCTCCACGACTCCAGCGTCTGCCCGCAGATCGCGTAGATCAGATCGAGGTTCAGCCGTGAAAACCCCGCCGCCCGCGCCAACTCAAGTCCGGCCGGCACGTCATCGGGATCATGATGCCTCTCCAGCATCGCCAGATCGGCTTGGTCAAAACTCTGCGCCCCCATGCTGATGCGGTCCGCGCCGCATTCGCGGAGCATCTGAAAATACTCGCCGGTTACGGTCGCCGGATTGGCCTCGACCGTCCACTCGTTGCACTGTGAAAAATCAAAGCGCTGCCGCAGCCCATTGATGAGCCGCCGCATCGCGTCCATCGGCAGCAGGGTGGGCGTCCCTCCGCCAAAGAAAACAGTGCGCGGAACCACCACCGGACCGGCGTTCCCCGTCCATTGATCCGCCTCGCTAAGAACCAGATCAACAAACCGCGTCATACGGTCGGGAGTCTGCCGTGTGATGCTGTAAAAATCGCAATAATGGCACTTATGAAAGCAAAAGGGGATATGCACATACAGCCCCGGCGCCGCAACCCGCGGCAGCCGCGACGGGCTTAGCTCCAATGGCACAGAAATTTCCGGGAAAATAGTCACAGGTCAGCTAAGTCGTACCAAATCCGCAGCGCAATTGCATGTTCCCCTCTCATCCCCTCCCCTGGTATTCCGGGGGTTAGGGTGGGGGTTGAGAACCAATCAGCGCCCATAACAGCCTGTGGCAAAAGTCTCGCGGGCCATGCTCGTGTCTTTTGGCCGCGAGCTTCGTTGCTCCTCCTCAGCGTATTTGGCTGCAATACGCTTCGTC
>Ga0208589_1000542_pt1 | contig 17629 bp, 26 predicted proteins | sample NGESurshal092012_2_FD_184486 | JGI IMG/M metagenome (GOLD analysis project Ga0208589, IMG submission 184486) | Arctic peat soil microbial communities from Barrow, Alaska - NGEE Surface sample F53-2 shallow-092012 (SPAdes) | ecosystem: Environmental > Terrestrial > Soil > Wetlands > Peat ... | reverse complement strand
CCGACCCGGTGTTCCTTTCCACCTCCGCGTTCGGCTCTGGCGGCTCCTTCTCGGTGACCGCCAGCTCGTAACCCCGGCTTCCACGGGTAACCGGGGCCCGGCACGGATCATCGTGCCGGGCCCCCGGGCTTAACCGGTTGCGCTAACCGGCAACACCGGGTATATTCGTAGCAACGGCCTGATGGGCCGGAGTGAATCGGTTACCTTGTGGAGGAGAGGACGCGGGTTCGAATCCCGCCGCCGGGGCTCGGCCCCGGCGTGGGCGAGCGGCCTAAGCCATCTATCCCGGTTCGCAACATTTGCCCATCAGGTCACCACGAGCCCGGGGAAACGGGCCGGAGCTGATCGGTTACCACTTCTAATGGGGATGTTGCGGGTTCGAGTCCCGTCGCCAGCCTGCCTGGTGTAGTTCAATTGGTAGAACGCCTAAACCCGGTCTGCATACCTAGCCCGTTTCCCCGCAACTTAATAAGCACGGATGGGCCGGACACGATCGGTTACCTGTTAGCCGGTAAAGGCTATAGCTCAGGATAGAGCGCCGCACTCCCGTTGTGCGGAGGTCACAAAGTTCCGGACGTGGTGCCCTAGCCCGTTCTCATAACTGCATAAAGGCCGGGCCGGAGACAGTCGGTTAACTACACTGCAAATGTCATTCCGGCAGTCACTCACTCGCCCGGCCCCGCAACTGAATATGACCCGGAGACGGGTCGCCGCAGATCGGTTACCAGTTCGAATCTGGCCGGCGCTCGCGGGGGCTTCGCACCCCGCTACGCGCCCCCGGCAAGTGGCACCCAGATAACTGGGTGGGCTTCGGTCTGCATCTTTAATCCGTCTACCCGGTTGCGGCCTGCGGGCCGGAGGCGCGTCGGTTACCTACAACTCTTAATTGTAAATGTTCCGGCCGCCATTCACTCGCCCGCAGGACCAACCGGCAGTCCAGGAGGACTGTCATGGCTGACTCGCTCAGCAAGGTCTCCACCCGCAAGACCCCCCAGTCGGAGCAGGCCGGCCCGCGCCAGGTCCCCAACAGCGCCGGCGGCTTCACCTTCAGCGTGGGCAAGGCCGGCCAGCTGCACCGTTTCCTCACCCTCGGCACCGAGGGCGGGACGTACTACACCTCGGCGCAGGCGCTGACCAAGGAGAACGCGGGCATCGTCCTGGACTACGCCCGCAACGCGACCCGCGAGCTGGTCCGCCAGGCTGTCGAGATCTCCCAGGCCGGCCGCGCGCCGCGCAACAACCCGGCCCTGTTCGCTCTCGCCGCCGCATCCGGGCTCGGTGATGACGCTGGCCGCAAGTACGCGCTGGAGCAGCTGCCCCTGGTCGCCCGCACCGGCACCCACCTGTTCGACTTCGTGGGGTACGCGGAGAACTTCCGTGGCTGGGGCCGTGGCATGCGCCGGGCCGTCGCGAACTGGTACCTGCAGGCGGACGACGAGCAGAAGATCGCCTACCAGATGCTGAAGTACCGCCAGCGCAACGGCTGGACGCACCGCGACATGATGCGGCTCGCCCACCCCGAGCACCGGCAGCTGTTCCGGTGGGTCACCGGCCACGCCGACGTGGACGTCAGTGAGCTGCCGCCACTGGTTGAGGCGTTCATGCGGGCCCAGTCTGCGGCCACCGTGAAGGAATGGCGCCCGCTGATCCAGGCGAACCCGTCCCTGTCGTGGGAGATGCTGCCCGACGCGGCGCTGGGCGAGCCGGAAGTGTGGCGGGCCCTGATCGAGCAGGGCATGCCGCAGACGGCCCTGATGCGCCAGCTGCCCCGGCTGACCAAGCTGGGCGTGCTGAAGCCGATGAGTGAGGCCGCCAAGGTGGTCGCGGATCAGCTGGCCGACCCGGAGCGGCTGCGCAAGGGCCGCGTCCACCCGGTCAACGTGCTCATCGCGCTGCGCACCTACGCCTCCGGGCACGGAATGCGCGGGTCCATGGAATGGTCGCCGGTCAGCCAGATCACTGACGCCCTCGACGCTGCGTTCTATGCCGCGTACGGCGCGATCGAGCCGGCGGGCAAGCGCACCATGCTCGCCCTCGACGTCTCCGGTTCCATGGGGTCGGAGATCTCCGGCCTGCCGATCACCTGCCGGGAGGCGACCGCTGCGCTGTCGCTGGTGACCGCCGCGACCGAGCCGCATACCATGACCGTGGGCTTCACGTCTGCGGGCGGCAACTGGGCTAACACCGGGCTGAGCACGCTGGACATCAGCCCGCGCCAGCGGATGGACGACGTGCTGGCGAAGATCTCCGGGCTCAGCTTCGGCGGCACCGACTGCGCGCTGCCGATGCTGGAGGCCGCGAAGCACAAGTGGGAGATCGACACGTTTATCACGCTGACCGACAATGAAACTTGGGCTGGAACTTCTCACCCCCATCAGGCCCTTGAGGCCTATCGCCAGAAGATGGGGATTCCGGCCCGGCTCGTTGTCGTCGGCATGACCGCGACTGACTTCACGATTGCCGACCCCTCTGATCCCGGGAGCCTTGATGTCGCTGGTTTCGACTCCGCTGTCCCGAGTCTCGTCAGCGACTTCTCTGCCGGCCGTATCTGACCTGGAGCTGGGCTGGCTCGCCGGCCTGCTCGAAGGTGAAGGCTACTTTGGCATGACCAAAAATCATGTCGGCGGCAAGACGTACCGATACCCCCGCGTGGGGGTGAGCATGACTGACAAGGATGTGATCGACCGCGTGGGAGCGCTATGGGGAATCAAGACCTATGCGCTCCCGCGCTACTCAAACGAGGGACGCGAGATTCCCAGCTACAAGGCGGCGTATCGCGTGATGATCCACGGCTGGGCCGCCGCCGAGTGGATGCGACTCATGTTCCCGCTGATGGGTACTCGCCGCCAGGCGCGCATCACGGAGGTGCTGGCCGAGTGGGACGCCAGGGAGCCGACGCAGGCGCGCAGAAGCCGTTCCTGTAGTGCTGCAGCAGCGAAGCGCCAGCGTCACCTCGACGGAACTTTTAAGGTGAGCGCCGCATGAAAATCCGCTGGCCTGACCGCTCGTTCTTCGCGCCGGTCATCATGCCGCTGGTCGATGCGTCCCACCGCAGGTTCGGGTACCCCGACGTCCAGGCCACCATCAAGACCGCGAAGATGATCTACGCGATCGGCGGCTGGCTGTGGTCCACGTTCAGGTGGGCGCGCGGCCTGGAGATCGCCATGATGGCCGAGGATCTCGACCCGGTTCACTTCCCCCACTGGGGCGAGGTGCCTGAGACCGGGACAGTCCGCTGCCCGGTCTGCGGAGGCCAGACCCAGCCGCCGCTGGACGGGTGGCATGCGGTCCCCACATCAGGCCGGGCGTGATGTTTTACCAGCCTGAGCACAAGGTGCTGCTAACCCCCCGCCCGCGCTACGCCGACGACCAGCCTCCCGCAGAGGGATTCTGCCTTCCGGCAATGGTGGTCGTTGACCTGGCCGGCTGCTCCCGGCAGGCGGTCGTGACCGCCTGCCGCACGCGCAAGCTGAAAGCGGTACACACGGGCGGAGCCGGGCCGGGGTCGGGATACCGGATTGATGTTGAGGCCGGCCGCCAGTGGGCACGCGAGTTCCGTGCCCGCCACCCTCACGGCGGGCACGACGTGTAAGGGTGGTCAAGGGGCTGTAGCTCAGCTGGCAGAGCGCCTGCATCGCATACAGGATGTCTGGAGTTCGATTCTCCACAGCTCCACGAGACCCCGCTGTCCTCCCGCTGGTCCCGGGCGGCGGGGTCCTCATTTCCGGCGGGAGTGGGCGACAGGCCGCCCAGCGGACTGTAAATCCGCCGCCTCCGGGCACACCTGGTTCGAGTCCAGGTCCCGCCACATGAACCCTCTCGTCTCGGTGATCACGGCCACCTGGCAGCGCCACGACCTGCTACTGAACCGCTGTATTCCTTCTATAGCCGCCCAGGACTACCCCGGCATCATCGAGCACATCGTGGTTAGCGACGGCCCGGACCCGCAGCTGGCCGCCCGGCTGCCCAGCATCATCGAGCTGCCGGCTCACACCCCGTCCCGGTTCGGCCACCACGCCCGGGTCAAGGGCATCGGGGTGGCTTCCGGCGAGTTCCTGGCCTACCTGGACGACGACGACTCCTGGCGGCCAGGACATGTGCGGCTGCTAATGGAAGCACTACAGGCTGACCCGCAAGCCGGTTTCGCCTACTCGCGGACCATCGTCCATACCGCGCGGGGCCCGGTGCGCATCGGTGACGGACCGCTCGCCCACGGGCGGATCACTCCTGGCTCAGGAATGCTGCACCGCCGGGACATCCTGGCCACGGCCACATGGCAGGACGAGTCGGGGGCCCCCGACTGGGACCTGGTGCGCCGCTGGGCACAGGCAGGCATCCCGTACATCTCCGTGGACGCGGAGACCGTGGACTACTACCCGAACCAGGAAGACTTCAGTAATGCCGTGCCGGTTAGCTTCCGGCCCCTGAGTTAGATCATGTAGCCTGAGTCGCGTAACCCCCCGTTTTCCGGCGGGCGGACCCCCAGCGAATGCTGAAGCTGGCGACTTAGCCACCCGGACTTCCCTAACCAGGAGTCCCGAGATGGCATCTGAAGTTGCCAAGCGGCTGCGCGACCGCCGCCTCAACGTGTGGAACGAGGCCAAGGGCCTCGCTGACCAGGCCGCCGAGGAGAACCGCGCCTTCTCCGCTGAGGAGCAGGGCAAGTGGGACGCCCTCAACGAGGAGATCGACAAGCTCGACGTCCGGATCAAGTCGGTCCTGGAGACCGAGCAGCGGTCCAAGGATGCCGACGCCGCGTTCGATGCGCTGTCCGGCAAGAAGGCCGACAAGAACCGGCGCAACGCGGCCGGCGACGGCGAGGGCGACCCGCAGTACGCCACCGAGATGCGCCGCTTCTTCACTGGCGAGCAGGGTGCCCCGCGTCACTTCGACGTGACCCCCGAAGGCCCGGTTAACTACCGTGTCCTTTCCTCGCTGACCACGGGCGCGGGCGGGAACCTGACCCCGACCGACTTCTACGACCAGCTGATCGCCCACCTCATCGAGGTTTCCGGCGTCATGCAGGCCGGGCCGACCGTCCTGAACACCCAGGGCGGGGAAGCGCTGCAGATCCCGAAGACCACCGCGCACTCCGTGGGCGCGACCGCCGCCCAGGCCGGCACCCTGCCGGTCTCGGACCCGGCGTTCTCCCTGGTGACCTTGCACGCGTACAAGTACGGCATCATGCTGCAGGTGGCCCGCGAGCTGCTGGATGACACCGGGGTGGACCTCATCGGCTACCTGTCCATGCAGGCTGGCCGCGCGATCGGCAACGCGTTCGGTGCTGCGCTGGTGACCGGCAACGGCACCAACCAGCCGACCGGCTTCATGAACGCCATCACCGTGGGCGTCACCGGCACCACCACCGGCACGGGTGGCGTCCCCACCTACGCCAACCTGGTGGACCTGGAGTACTCGGTCATCGCCCCCTACCGCCAGTCCCGGTCCTGCTACTGGATCGCCGCTGACAAGACCATCGGCGGGTTCCGCAAGATCGTGGACTCCAACGGCCGCCCCGTCTGGGAGCCCTCGGCGGTTCTGGGTGCCCCTGACCTGCTGCTCGGCAAGCCCCTCGTGGCGGACCCGTTCATGCCCGGCACTGCCACTGGCGGCCAGTCGGTCGCCTTCGGTGACTTCAGCCAGTTCTTCGTCCGGCTGGTCGGCGGGGTGCGTTTCGAGCGCTCCGACGACTTCGCCTTCAACGCGGACCTGACCACCTTCCGGGCCATTATCCGTGGCGATGGCGGGCTTGTCGATTTGACGGGGGCCATAAAGTGTTATCAGGGGGCTGCCACCTGACCTGCGGAAACGTGGTTGGAGATACCACGTAAGGTCCACCAGTACCACCCTCCGGGGACAGGCAGCTGCATCTGCCGGTCCCCGGAGGCGTTTTATCTGGAGACATATTTCGCCTTTCAGTGGTCCGGCATTACCGGGAGCTGGCCGAGGAGCAGCCGGCGTCCTGACTCGCGGCGGACTATATAGACCGGCACCGGGCGCGTATGCTGATCACGTTCCCCTGAAAGCCCAGGAGGCCGCAATGGCAGGTCAGAACCGGCAGTCCCCGTCCGGCAAGGCCCGTGCTGGCCGTGGCGTGGGCGAGGACTCCACGAACATGCCGGGCCAGTATCCGTCCGAGATCTTCGGCCTGACTGTTCCGCAGTCTTCCGGCGCGAAGGGCTCCATGGGGGACCACTCCGAGCCGGAGTCGGTGAACCAGCCGGGCCAGTACCCCTCCCGGGACCCGTTCACCGGAGTGGAGTACACCCAGCCGGGCGGGGCGAACCAGCCTCCGGGGTCTGCCGGGCGCGGCGCTGACGAGGGCGCGAACGTCCCTTCCGCCAGCGTGTCCCCCCCGGGACTGTTCTACGCCTCGACGGTGGCAGACCATGCGATGGAGTCGGTTCCGGCCCGTGCCGACAACCCCTACCCCCCCAGCCAGCAGACCGTGGCCGTGAAGACCCCGGCCAGCACGGGTGCCGGCGGCGGCAGCGTGCAGGGGCCCGGACACCCCAACGCCGGGAGGTAAGCCGTGAAGCGCCTCAAGGACCCAATGGTCACTCCCACGGCGCAGTACGGTGGCACCACCCAGGGCAACGACTACGCCATGACCGCGCCGGGGTCACCAAACATCCTGCCGGTGCAGGCGTTCAATTCGCCCATGGACATGCAGTCCACAGACGGTCCGGCCGGGCGCCCCCCGGTCAGCAAGACGGGGAGCCGTGTCAGCGGGAACCCGTCATGGCCGGTCCAGACCCCCGGGGCCGGCTGGAGTAATCCGCCACAGGTTCCGGGGGACCCGGACTACGACGACGGGCCGCCGCTGCAGGCGGTCGCCCCGTCCGGTGACCCGATCGACGCCACCAGTTCTGCTGTCCTGATGCAGGGCGGGGGCGGCAGGGCGGTCCCGCCGACAACCGGGGCGGGATACCCGGGGAGTGACACCGCCCCCGAGAAGGGCACCGAAACCCCGTTCGACGGGGGCGGCTGGGCGTACACGGACTCCAGGCCGGACGCCGGGATGTGGAGGAACGTCTGATGCAGGATCTGACGGGGAAGTACGCAGCCCGCCTGACGCCCACCTCCCAGGAGGGCGGCGGGATGGTCTACGACAACACCCCGGCGATGACTGCTCCCGGCAGCGCGCCGGTCACCCCGATGATGACGCCGTACGGGGCGAAGATCCCGTTCGAGACCCCGGACGACATCCCCTCGGACTCGAAGAAGATTGCCGTCTCCAGCCAGGCGGCCCGCACTGGCGGGAACCCGCCGGCGGCAGATAACCATTCCGGCGGCGGCTGGACGAACACCGACGACACGCCCGCTGCGGGCATGTGGAAGAAGGTCTGAGATGGCGAACAGCAATGGGGCCAGCGAGCACGTCCAGGTGCCGGCGTCCCAGCCGAACTACGACGTGTCCGACGAGGGTGCGCTGGGCGGCTGGGAGTCGATCGACTCCCGGTCCGGCGTGTGCGAGCCGGGCACCTTCAATGTGGTGAAGGACTGGCCGTCCGAGGGCTGGGTGCAGGCGTAACATGCCTGCATGATCACAGACTGGCCTGCGTTCCTGGCGCGCATTCACGCCATCGAGCGCGAGTGGATGGGCAAGGGCAATCAGGGTGTGGCGCAGTCGCTGCCCTGGATGCCCTTCTCCATTTCCAGGTTCGTCATGTACCTGACCGACGCGGTGTGTGCCGCCCCCGGGACGGAGTTCCTGGAGGTCGGCTGCGGGCCGGGCTCGAAGGCCCTGCTCGCAGCCGCCCTGTTCGACCTTGATGCCTACGGGTTCGACCTTGATGAGGACATGGTGAAAGCCGCCCTGGATAACGGGGCGAACGCCTGTGTCGCGGACGCGCTGAAGTACCCGGCCTACGGCGGCGCGGACATCGTGTACGTGAACAAGCCGCTGCACCTGCCACTGGAGGCAGACCTGGAGCGCAAGGTCTACGAGGACATGAAGCCGGGCGCGGTGCTGATCCTGGCGAACGGCGCGACCCGGCCGCCGGCGCAGTGGTACCCGGTCAGCGTCGAATGGGATATGAACACCGGGGTATTCCAGAAGCCTCCTGTGTAGCCTGCCGGTCATGAACCTGAATGCCGGATGCGGCCAGCACAAGCCGGAGGGCTGGACCGGGGTGGACATCGACCCGGAGTGCAAGCCGGACGTGGTGGCCAGCCTCACGCAGCTTCCGTTTCCGGACCGCAGCGCGGAGCGGATCTTCTGCTCCCATGTGTTCGAGCACCTGGGGTACTTCTCGGAGCTGCCCGCTGCCCTGCACGAGCTGCAGCGGGTCCTGGCCGATGACGGTGAGCTGTTCATTGTGGGCCCGGACATCGAGCGGGCGGTCCTCACGGGTGAGCCCCGCAAGCTGATGGAGTCGATCATCCACTGGCCCGATGAGTACTCACGGGGCTGGGCGCACAAGGTAGAGCCGGTCGCGCACGCCTGGACCCCCACGGCGGACTTCATGGAGCACGCCCTGCTCCAGGCGCGTTTCCAGTTCGGGTCACTCACCGGACACCTGCACGACGCACCCAGGCTAGGCTGGCCGCTGGCCAACACCGAGGACTGGCAGCACGGCTACGTGTGCAGGAAGGACTTCTCTTGAAGTATTTGATAACCGGGGGGGCTGGGTTCATCGGCTCCGCGCTCACCCGGCGGCTGGTCAGCGACGGGCACAGCGTGGTGGTCCTGGACAACCTGTCCCGTGGGACCTCCCGCCGGCTGGCCGGGATCTCTGGTCCCCTGCAGATCATCGGCGGCGATGTCCGCAGTCCCCACGATGTGGTCACCGCCATGGACGGCTGCGACAGCGTGATCCACCTGGCTTACGTCCAGGGCACCCAGACGTTCTACGAGAAGCCCAGACTGGTCCTCGACGTCGCCCTGCACGGCATGTTCAACATCCTGGGCGCATGCGAGGCGCTGCGCGTGCGGGAGCTGATCCTCATCTCCAGCTCCGAGGCGTACCAGATTGCTGACCCGGTTCCCACCCCGGAGACCGTGAAGTGCGTCATCCCTGACACCCTCAACTCCCGCTACAGCTACGGCGGCGGGAAGCTGGCGTGCGAGCTGATGGCGAACGCCTGGCTGCAGGACGGGGTACTGCAGCGCCTCATCATCGCCCGCCCCCACAACATCTACGGCCCCGACATGGGCACTGAGCACGTCATCCCCGAGTTCGCGCTGAGGATGAAAGACCTGGGCGCCCGCGAGAAGCGCATCGTCATGCCATTCCGTATCCAGGGGTCGGGTGAGGAGACGCGCTCGTTCTGCTACATCAGCGACTGCGTGGATGCCCTGACCCTGCTGCTGGAAACCGGGGACAACGGGATCTACCACGTCGGCACCATGGAGGAGAAGACGATCCGCGAGGTCGCCTGGGCGGTCGCTAACTGCTTCGGCCGCGAGATCGCCCTGGTGCGCGGCAGTCTCCCCGAAGGCTCTCCTGCTCGCAGGCTGCCTGACACGGCCAAGATCGCGAAGCTGGGCTACAGCCCGCAGGTCCCGTTCGCGGAAGGTATTGCGCCGGCCGTGGACTGGTACCGCACCCATGGATAAGCAGCCCCGCCTCATTATGGCGAAGGAGCTGTTTGCCGCTCTCGTGGCGGCAGGGATCTTCCATGAGGACGAGGCCCGCAGTACCAACCGGGTCGTGATCGACGCCAGGGCTGGCCATGCTGTCCGGATTCACGTCGAGCGCACAGGCGACGAGCGGCTGCTCAATGTCGTTCACACTCTCGACGGCATCGAGGTGACCCATGGGTGACGTGACCGGGTGCCAGGTCTGCAGCAGCGTGAACATGAAGCCCCTGCTGGACATGGGTGCCCAGCCGCTCGCGGAGAGCCTGGGCGACGGCACTGCCTACCCGCTGGTGCTGATGAAATGCACCCGCTGCCAGCTGGTGCAGCTGGACTACATCGCAGACCCGCACAAGGTCTTCCCCCTTGATCACCCGTACGCCACGGGGAACACCGGGGCGCTGCGCGATCACTACATGAACCTGGCCCGCGAGCTGTCATGGAAGACCAGCCCGTGCCGGGGGAAGCTGGCCGTGGACATTGGCGCGAATGACGGCACATTCGTGATGTGGCTGCGCGACCTGGCCGGCTACGACGTGCTGGGGGTCGAGCCCACCAACCAGATCCGCAAGGCCCGGGACAAGAAGCTCAGCACCCTGCAGGCGTTCTGGTCCCAGGAGGTTGCCCGGGAGATTGAGCGCTCCCACGGCAAGGCGAAGCTGATCACCGCCATGAACGTCCTGGCCCACGTCCCCGACCCGCACGACTTCATGGACGGCGTGACCGGCCTGCTTGATGATGACGGCCTGTTCCTCACCGAGAACCATGACCTCGCCTCGATCACCGAGGGCCTGCAGATCGACACCATTTACCATGAGCACCTGCGCTACTTCTCCGTCGCCTCACTGTCACGGCTGCTGGCGATGCACGGGCTGCAGGTCACCGAGGCCGTGGCCATTTCCACTCACGGCGGCTCGATGCGGGTGACAGCCCGCAAAGAGACGGGGAACCTGGCGGTGCGGGCGGCGGATGCTGCGACCCGCCTTCGCGTCCTCCTGAGCGGCATCACCGGCTACGGGGAACGTGTCTACGGCATCGGGGCCACTACCCGCGCAACCCCGCTGATCCACTTCATGCAGATCGCGGGATACATCACCTGCATCTGCGAGACGCCTTCCAGCCAGAAGATCGGGCATGTGCTGCCCGGCACCACGATCCCCATCGTGGACGAGCGGATGCTGATCAAGGACCAGCCCGGGTACGCCCTGCTGCTCGCCTGGCACATCGCCGGCGACCTGATCCCCAAACTGAGGGAAGCCGGGTACCAGGGGAAATTCATCGTGCCGCTTCCCGTCCCGCAGGTCCTCGATGACTGATCGGTTTGAAGATTCCAGGGGTGTCATCCAGGACCTTCTGGGCCCCGTGGATTCGGTCACTGAGATCTTCACGAAGAATGGCGCGGTACGCGGCAATCATGTTCACAAGCTCACTACCCAGTGGACCTACATTGTTTCCGGTTCACTGCTGGTTGCCATGGACGCCCCCGAAGTTATTGATCTTCGGTACCGTTACGAGGGCGAGCTGATCACCGAAGTGCCGGGCGTGGCGCACGCCTGGCGGGCACTGGAAGACACCACGGTCCTGGTGTTCACCCAGGGCCCGCGTTCCGGTGAGAATTACGAGAGCGACGTGTACCGCCTGCCGGAGGAGAAGCGCCTGCTGTGAGCAAGGTAGCCGTCATCGGTCTCGGGGTTGTCGGGTCAGCGCAGGTCCGCATGCTGGAGAAGATCTACGAGGTCACCGGCTACGACAAGGTGTCCGGCCTGGACTATCCCGCTGAGCAGATCGGCCAGTGCGAGTTCGCCGTCATCGCGGTCGGAACCCCCGCCTACGGTGACGGCTCGATCAACCTGGACCACGTGACCGAGGCCGTGGCCGCCCTCCCTGATGCGATGCCGGTCATGATCCGGTCCACCGTCATCCCCGGCACCTGCCGGTGGCTCGATGAGGTTCACGCCGGCTGGGTCGCGCACGTGCCCGAGTTCATGCACGAGCGCATTGGCGGCCCCTGGCGCGATACCACCGACGTCCCGTTCACCATCCTGGGCTGCGACGACGCGGCCGGGACCGACTTCTTCCTGAAGCACCTGAAGGCCTGCAGCTGGGGCGCGAAGATCCATGAGACGTCCACTGTCGCAGCCGAGCTGGTGAAGTACGCGGCGAATCTGCACTGGGCTGCCCAGGTCACGTTCGTCAACGAGATGGCCGCCATCGCGAAGGCCGCCGGGGCTGACTGGGAGGCGGTGCGCACCGCCTGGCTGATGGATGACCGGATCAGCGCCGAGTACACATCCATGAAGGGATATGAGCCTGGCTTCGGCGGCCGGTGCTGGCCCAAGGACCTCGCGGCCCTGATCGCGGCGGCGAAAGAGCTGGGCTACGAGCCGCAGTTCCTGGAGGCCGTCCAGGAAGCGAACCGCAGGTTCCGGGCATGAAAGACCTGCTCCTGGTGGTCCCATCGCGGGGCCGTCCCGCGAGTATCGGCCGGCTGCGTGAGGCGATGGCCGCCACCTGCCGGGGCGACACCACCTTGCTGGTCGGGCTGGACGACGACGACCCGCAGCTGCCGGACTACCTGGACCTGAAGTCCACCTGGAAAGACCTGGTGCAGATCGAGCCGGACCTGCACCAGGTGGTCGCCTGGATCAACAAGCTGGCCATGTCCCACGTACGGGGTTACAAGTACGTCGGGCACATCGGGGACGACAACGTGCCGTCCACTATCGGCTGGGACGTCGCGATCATGGAGGCGCTGGAGAAGACCCCGTTCGCGTTCGGTAACGACCTGTACCCGCTCCGGCCGGCCGGAGCGCTGTGCTGCCACGTGTTCTGCCGCAGTGAGGTCCTGGCCGCGCTCGGCTATTTCGGTCCCCCGTCGCTACGGCACTCCTATGTGGATGACGTCTGGATGAGGTGGGGCGAGGCGACGGGGATCACGTTCCTGCAGGACGTGATCATCGAGCACCTGCACCACACGGTGGGGAAGTCCCCGGCAGACCAGAATTATGCGGACTCCGGCGGCCTGACAGGACAGGACGCAGCCGCTTACAGCGCCTACTGCGCGACGGAACTGGAAAGCGACATCGGGAAGATCAGGGGGTGCCTGTGACCCCGGTCTGGACGATCCTCATCGCCACCCTCGGCTGCCGTCAGCACAAGCTCGGCAACCTGCTGGAGGGCCTGCTCCCGCAGGTTGAGGCGGCCGGCGGGCAGGTGACGATTGAGGCCCTGTGGAACAACAGGGAACGCTCCTGCGGGCTCGTCCGCCAGGACCTCCTGGATCACGCCACAGCCGAGTACGTCTGCTTCGTGGACGACGACGACAGGGTGGCCGCCAGCTACGTGGCGAAGATCCTGCCGCTGCTCGACGGCGTGGATTACGTCGGCTTCGACGTGGACGTGGACGTGCTCGGCCAGCCGGGGATTCACCGCCGGGCAAGTCATAGCCTGCGGCATGCGGAGTGGGATGACGACACGCTGTCCCGTCACGTCAGCCATCTCAATCCGGTGAGACGTGAGCTGGCCAGGAAGGTGCCCTTCCCGGATCTTGGCTACAGGGAAGATAATGTCTGGGCGCACGCCATGCGGGAGCATCTGGACACCGAGCACTACCTTGATGAAATCATGTATTTCTATACACCTGCTGGCGAGACCACTGCTGAGGGTCAGCCGCCTCCGGACAGGAGGCCTCACTCGCGGCTGCCAGTGGGCAGCCCGTATTTCAGCTGGAACCCCGCTAGCTCACAGGAAGGCTTAACCGTTATGACCTGGGTACTGTCAGCCGTGGGAGACTGCCCCGCCGACGATGAGGCCAGCCTGGTGGCTGACCTGCAGGATGTGCTGTCGCAGTACGGGACGACCAGCTCCCAGCTCGGCGGCGAGTCAGTGAACGGGCCGGTTCACGAGAAGCCTGCCCCGAAGAAAGACAAGTCGGACTAGCCTGCCTGCCGTGACGTACGGCTATGACGACGGCTTTCACCCGGTGCCCCTGGTGTCGGTCGTAACCCCCACCTGGCACCGTCACGACCTGCTGCTGAACCGCTGCATTCCCTCGGTCGCCGCGCAGGGCTACCCGAACGTCGAGCATGTCATCGTCAGCGACGGGCCCGACGACGAGCTGCGCGCTAAGTTCATGGCCTGCCAGACCCCGGGGTTCCGCCGGCTGATCCTGCTGGACGAGCACCCGGCCGTCCCGCACTGGGGCACCTTCGCCCGCCGCGCTGGCCTGGAAGCGGCCCAGGGGGAGTTCATCACCTACAACGACGACGATGATGCTCTGCGGCCCGAGCATTGCGCACTGCTCGCCCAGGCGCTCATCGACAATCCGCAGGCCGGGTTCGCCTACTCCTGGATGCTCAGCCACAATCCCTCCGGGGACCACACCATCGGGGACTGCGTGCCCCCGGTCTACGGCCAGCTGGGGAGTCCGATGATCATGCACCGCCGTGAGCTGACCAGCAAGTATGCCACCTGGGGTGAGCCGGACGCGGCTGAGGACTGGAAGATGGTTGAGCTGTGGATCGCCAACGGCGTCCAGTTCACCCATGTCCCCCAGGTCACTGTGGACGTCTACCCCTCCACCTTTGCGAACCTGCTGTGAGTGACGACCGGGATGAAATTGCCGTGGCGATCCCTGCTCACGTCGGAAGGGACCGTGCGGGGGCTTTCCTGGCCCGCGCCGTGGGGAGCGTCAGCCAGCAGACCCTGCCGGCCAGGGCTATCTCCATAGCGGTGGACACTGCCGGGGAGGGTGCGGCGGCGACCCGGCAGCGGGCTCTCGACGCGGTAACCGCGCCGTGGGTCGCTTTCCTCGATTCGGACGATGAGTTCAAGCCGTCCCACCTGCTGCTGCTCAGCCGGTGGGGACGCAAGCATGGTGCGGACTTCATCTTCAGTCACTACGACGTGGGCAGCGGCGGTATCGCTGACCCGCGCCCCTGGGCGCTCGGCAAGCCATTCAATCCGGACGCCCCCCACGAGACCACCTGTACGGTCCTGGTACGAACCGGACTGGCGAAGCAGGTCGGCGTCATGCGCCCAGGCCAGGATGCGGCCAGCCTGCATGACGGCCGACTGCATGCCGGCGAGGACTGGGAGTTCACCAAGGGCTGTGTCACGGCAGGAGCGGTCATCGTCCACCTTCCGCGCCGCACCTGGGTGTGGCACCATCATGGCGGTAACACGAGTGGTATCCCGGGCCGTGGTGATGCCACACCAGAGGAGACAGCATGACTGAGTGGACTATCCCCGTTAAGAGCCTGGACGCGGTAGACGTCAATGGCACTGGGGGAGCGGCAGGCAGCACGATCGACCTGGGTGAAGTTATGTCACGACATGGCTGCCAGGTCGCGATTATCCTGGCCTCAGGTCAGTCCGAGGCCTTCCTGAATGGGTCACTGGACGGCACCGAGTGGTTTAACCTTGACACTTACATAACCCCGAACGGGGCTCCTGGCGGAACATACACGGCCCGCCTCGGCAGCGACGTCCCGTGCCGGTATATTCAGGGTTCGGCCTACCAGCCCGTGGGTACCGGCACCCCGTCCGCCACATTCACGACCTGGCATACATCTGCCCCGTGAGTAAGCAGCCCGATCCGATCCGCGTGCATGGGATACACGACAATGCGGACGGTAAAGGCACGCCCTCAGGATGCGGATTCTATAGAATCTGCCTTCCTTTTGATGAGCTGAAACGCCACGGCCACCACATGACTTATGCGGCAGGGAAGCCGAATGTCCCTGATGGCTGTGACGTCATCGTCGGCCAGCGGTTCGACAACCCCGACGTGCTGCGGTTCTGGCGGCGGCTGCGAATGAAAGGCCGCCTGGTCTATGAGATTGACGACGACATCTGGAATGTGCCACGGGCCAACTACATGGCGTTCAGGACCTATAGCTGGGACCATTCCCGTGACGCGGTGGAAACGGCTGCGGGCATCGCGGACATCGTGACCGTGACCACCGAGCCGCTGGCCGAGCGCCTGCGCAAATTCAACCCCGAGGTCAGGGTCGTCCCGAACGTCATCCCCGGCGCGCTGCTGGACTGGAAGCACGACCCGCCAGGCACGGTCAAGGTGGCCGGGAAGGACGCCCGGCAGGTGCGCATCGGCTGGCGCGGCGGCGGCTCCCATGCTCTCGACGTCCAGGTGATTGCCACCCCCGTGCGGAACGTGCTGCGGAAGAACCCGCAGGCCAGGCTGCACATCATCGGGACCGATTTCCGTCCCACTATCGGGGTGGACGCCGACTTCACCAACTGGGTCCCGGTCGGCGCTGATCTGGACTACTACCGCACCCTGACCGGGATCGACATCGGGCTCGCCCCGCTGTACGGCATCGAGTTCGACCGCTCCAAGTCGGCCATCGCGGCCATGGAGTATGCCGCGTTCGGTATCCCCACCATTGCGTCATACTCCGAGGCGTACCGTGACTTCATCGCAGACGGGAAGACCGGGTACCTCATCCGCCGCAAGTCCGACTGGGCGAAGCGGATCGCGGAGCTGGTCAACGACCACGAGGCCCGCGAGGCCATGGGTGCTGCGGCAAAAGAGCGGGTGGCAGCCTGGACGGTAGAGTCAGGGCAGGCCACCTGGCTGAAGGTCTATAAGGAGCTGGCGCGATGAAGGTCATCATGACCACTACGATTTCCGGGTCGCGCGGCGACGACATGTGGCCGCCGGCCGGCGAGAGCCTCACGGTCAGCGCCGGGGAAGGCGAGAAGCTGATCCGGATGGGAGTAGCCGTGCAGGGCCCCGAAGACCCCGAGCCCGTCCCTGTCCCGGCCGAGGAGAAGGCCGCGTGGCCGCCGCCCGCCGAGACCGCCGTGATCCCTGACACTGACGTGGAGCAGCGCGCCGCGCAGCCCGGTACCGTGGAATCTGATGTCGCGAAGGAAACTGCAGAAAGCCCGCTGACCCAGGTCGCGCCCCGCCGTGGCCCCGGCCGCCCCAGGAAGGATTCCCTGCCCTCATGACACGCCGCCACCGCCAGCCGTCGCTCCAGATGCGCTACGAGCACTGGGACCCACGCTGACAGCAAGGTAAGACCTGTACGCTCGGGATAGCCAGGTTTGATCTTCCCCTGAAGGGAATCTCAGCCTTCAGGTTCCTTACTGGCCCTGGAGGCTGAAGATGTCCGCTGAACGTGAATCACAGGAAGACCGCACAGCCGGGGAAGATCGCGCGGGCAAGGAAGGCCGCCGCAGGGGAGACCGTGCGGCTACTGACGCTGCCCCGTTCCCGCCTGAGCGTCCCGAGGACGACCAGCGCCCGGACAGCCAGAAGGAAGGCGAGGCCCGCGCGTCGGAGGCCGCTCTGGAGGGCGAGCACGGCACCGAAGGTCCCCCGCAGTACCTTGACGCCCCGGAGCCCGAAGGGCACAACGCCGGCGACTACCCCATCACGGGCAGCAAGAAGGGCAAGGCCAAGAGTAAGACCTCCTCGCGTGACGAGGACGAGGCCAGCTCAGGCAGCAAGGATAAGGGCTCGGCCTTCGGCCCGTCTTCTAGCTGATCATGTAGCCTGGAGCCACTAACCCCGGCGGGCGAACCCCCAGCGATCAAGGCTGGCAACTGAGCCACCCGGATCTCCATTCGGAGTCCTGGGAGGTGGCCAGTTGTACCGGGTCACGTGCAAGCAGTGCGGGGCTAACACCCTCATTACGGGCGGCGACCCGGATGCGGCGCTGTCATGTACCTGCTGCCAGCAGAAGCATCATCACGGCGTGGCGGCTAACGCCTGCCCTGGTGCTGGCTTCAATCACCTGGATGCGGTGTGCTCGCATCCAGATGGCGGCCAGGCCTGCAATGCGGTCACGGAGCTGGGCCAGGACTGCCCTGGCGGCCACTGCGGCACAGGCGTGGACGGCTGCACCGTCTGCCGCCCGGTAGACATCGAGTTCATCGGGCAGCTGCAGATGGGCCAGGTCTGACATGGCTAGCATGACGGACCGCAACGCCGCCGGGAACAACCTGGTCACCAAGCTCATGCAGGCCATTTACACGGCCAGTACCACCGCGACATTCACCCCCGGGACGAGCGGCGGG
>Ga0208589_1000541_pt1 | contig 17667 bp, 12 predicted proteins | sample NGESurshal092012_2_FD_184486 | JGI IMG/M metagenome (GOLD analysis project Ga0208589, IMG submission 184486) | Arctic peat soil microbial communities from Barrow, Alaska - NGEE Surface sample F53-2 shallow-092012 (SPAdes) | ecosystem: Environmental > Terrestrial > Soil > Wetlands > Peat ... | reverse complement strand
AGCCGGCGCCCGGCCACGGCGTGGTGCCCGGCCCGCTGCTTCAGCAGGTCGACGAGGGCCGCCGCGTTGTCGTAGGCGGGCCGCCAGCCTGCCTCGCGCAGCGCCTGGCACTCGACCACCCACGGGTAGACCATGTAGCGCAGGTCGGCGACCGGGGCAGGGGTGATGCCCAGCCGGTGCAGCCGCTGCGCCGTGCCGAACGTCAGCCCGGCGGGCAACTCGATCCGGCGCAAACCGCTGAGCTCCTCAACCTCTTCTTCCTCCAGCCAGCCGTCGCAGCCCACCGCGAAGGACCCGGCGATCTTCCCGGTCACCGCCAGCTCCAGCGCGGACACCAGGTCCTCGATGTGGCAGAACTGCCAGCGCGGCGCGCAGCCCTTCACGGTGAGCAGCCGGGGGGACTCGAAATGCCGGGTGACGAGGGTGTCCACCCCCTCGCCAACCAGCGCCGCCGGGCGGACCACAGTGATGGCCATGCCCGGGTGGGATCGCGGCGACCGCTGGGCCAGGTGCTCGATCTCGAGCAGGTCACCGGCCACGCTGCCGTCATGGTCCACGCCCAGCGGCGCGTCCTCCGGCAGCGGCACCGGGTTGTCCGGGGCGGCCCCGTAGACCATGGCGCTGGTCACCAGGATCACCCGGCCGACCCGGCCGGCGGCCGCCGAGGTCAGCACGGTCTGGGCGGCGCGCACGTTGAAGGCCCGGCGCGCCCGGTGGTCGGTGTCGGCCGCCATGTCAATGTCGGTGTGCACCAGCACGTCAACCCCGCGCAGCCGGCCGGCCAGGGTGGGGTCGCGGACGTCGGCCAGCCGCCACGTCACGCCGACCACATCACCGCGGTGATCATCGATCGCGATGACCCGGCGGACCGCGGACGAGGCCGCGAGGCGCAGGGCCAGGGCGTGCCCCAGGCCGCGCGCCGCGCCGGTGATGGCCACGACGGGGCGTGGCTCCTGATCAGTGCGCTCGCGGCGAACTTGGGCCCGTGCGGTGCTCAACGTGTGGTGCTCCCGAGATAACGTGGCGGTTGTGACCCTTCCATCCTGCCTGAGAGGTCGCGGAGATGGCTGATCCTCCCTTCGGCTTTGGTCGACCCGGCGGTTCCGGGAGTTCTGGCGGCCCGGGTGGCTCCGGCGGATCCGGTGGATCCGGGGGCGGCTCCGGGGACAATCCGGGCGGTAACCCGCTCGGTCCGCTTGGCGACCCGCAGCAGTTCGCCGATGCCCTGCGCCAGTTCGCCGACCTGATGGCGTGGCAGGGCGGCCCGGTCAACTGGGACCTGGCCAAGAACGTCGCCCGGCAGACAGTTGCGGCCGAGGGCGACCCGAGCGTGCTGGACGCCGACCGCAAGAAGATCGTGGAAGCCATCCAGCTCGCGGACTTGTGGCTGAACGAGGCGACCTCGTTCCCCAGCGGGGTCCGCACCGCGCAGGCCTGGAGCCGGTCCGAGTGGGTCGAGGCCACGCTGCCCGTGTGGTCCTCGCTGTGCGACCCGATCGCCGAGAAGGCCGTGGACGCGCTGGGCGGGATGATCAGCGGCAACCCGGAGGATCTGGCCGGCGAGATGCCCCCCGAGCTGAGTTCCGCGCTGCAGGCGGTCACCGGCGGGCTGGGCGGCATGGCCGGGCTGGGCGGCGGCCTGGGCGCCATGATGAAGCGCATCGGCGGGATGATGGTCGGCGGCCAGACCGGGGCCGCGGTCGGCGGGCTGGCCCGCGAGGTGGTCAGCTCGACCGACGTGGGTCTCCCGCTGGGCCCGGAGGGCGTGGCGGCGCTGCTGCCCGCCGGGGTGGCGGACTTCGGCCAGGGCCTGTCCACCAGCGCGGAGGAGATCCGGATCTTCCTCGCGCTGCGCGAGGCGGCCCACCACCGGCTGTTCGCGCACGTGCCGTGGCTGCGATCGCGGCTGCTGGCCGCAGTCGAGGACTACGCCCGGGGCATCACCGTGGACGCGTCGGCGCTGCGCGACGCCATGCCGCAGATCGACCCGTCCAACCCGGAAGCGCTGCGTGAGGCGCTGTCCGACGCCAGCATGTTCCAGCCCGAGGACACACCGCAGCAGAAGGCGGCCCTGGCCCGGCTGGAGACCCTGCTCGCCCTGGTCGAGGGCTGGGTCGCCACCGTGGTCGAGGACGCGGCCGCGGACCGGCTGCCCCAGGCGGGCGCGCTGGCCGAGGCCATCCGGCGGCGGCGGGCCACCGGCGGCCCCGCGGAACGCACGTTCGCCACGCTGGTCGGGCTGGAGTTGCGGCCGCGGCGGCTGCGCGAGGCGGCCGAGATCTGGCGGCGGCTCACGGACGTCCGTGGGTCCGGGGACCGGGACGCGCTGTGGGCCCACCCGGATCTGATGCCTACGGCCGAGGACTTCGACGACCCGGAAGGGTTCGTGGCCGGGCGGCCCGCGCTGGACATGTCCGCGCTGGACCAGGAACTGTCGACGCTGGACGAGGAACTCGCTGAGGCGCCCGGGGCCGGGTCCGAGGACAAGCCCCAGGACAAGCCCGGGGACAAGCCAGACGACGGGCCGGACAACGGGCCGGACAACGGTCCCGGGCAGCCAGGGCCGGGCAGCAGCACCCCGCCGGCACCGTAGCCGGGAGGCAGCCAGAAAGTCCGCTGTCCACAGGCGGTGCACGAAGACTTGGCTGTTCGGAAGCGTCCTGGACCGCTAATGGTCCGGGAATTCACCGCCCTCCCCCGCTATATCCACAGCGGCGCTCCGCAGCGTCCCCAGGAAATCCACAGGCCTGTCCACAGGCGGCTTTGACGAGACGGCCCGCCCGCGCTTAATGTCGCCGGCACGGGTCCCCCGGGTGGCGGGCCGACGTCACTCCCGGGGAAGGGGGGCGCACGACCCGCCGGGGAGCCGCAGCAGTGCCTGGCTAAGTGGCGCCTGATTCACGGCGCCTGGTCAATTTGTGCCTGTCCACTGCCGTACCCGGGGGACCGCATTCCGGCATCGCCGGCAGCGCCGCAGCCCACGTGGAGCTCATCAGCCAGCCAGTGCGGCGCCCGGGAATGTCGGTCCGCCGTGGCAGGCTCGGGGCATGAGGCCGGCGATCAAGGCAGGACTCCTGATGGTCTGGCGTGACCCGGACACCCTGCAGTTTGGAATCGACCCGCGGCGGGCCGTCGCGCTGCGGGGGATGCGCGGCGCGGAGCCGCTGATCAACCTGCTGGACGGGAGCCGGGACCTCGGGCAGGTGCTGGCCGCCGCGCACGCCCAGGGGATCGGCCGGCTGGCGGCTGAGCGGGTCATCGGCCTGTTAGCCGCGGCGGGGGCGCTCCAGGACTTCCCGGCCGCCACGTGGCGGGCCCTGCCGGACGGGCCGCGGGACCGGCTGGCCGGGGAACTGGCCACGGCGTCCCTGGCCCACGGCTACTCCGACGGGGGCGCGCTGGTGCTGGCCCGCAGGCAGGCCGCCAGCGTGCGGGTGCACGGGACCGGCCCGGTGGCCGCCAGCCTGGCCAGCCTGCTGGCCGCGTCCGGCGTTGGCCGGGTCAGCTGCACCGGCGTGACGGCTCCGGCTCCCGGGGGTGAGCGTTCCTCGGCCGGCCCATCCGCCGCCGGCCCATCCGCCGCCGGCCCATCCGCCGCCGGCCCATCCGCCGGAACCCCGCTGCTCCCCTGGCCGCCCGCGGGCCGGGTCCGGCTCGGCCCCCCAGACGCTGGCGGGTCACCACGCGGGCAGCGGAACGCGGCGGGAGGCCGCCGGAACGCGGCCGCAGCACAGCGGCTGCCGCACCTGGCCGTACTCGCCGACGGCTACCCGCCGGAGTTACCGGGCATGCTGGTGGCCGCGAACGTCCCGCACCTGACCATGGCCGCCTCGGAAGCGATCGGCATGGTCGGACCCCTGGTCGTCCCAGGCCGGACAGCCTGCCTGAGCTGCGTGAACATGGCCCGGACCGACCGTGATCCGGCCTGGCCGCTCATCCTCGCCCAGGCCTACGGGCGGGCCCCGCGGCCCGCCGCCTGCGCGGCCGTGCTGGCGGCTGCGGTGGCGGCCCAGGCCACCGCGCAAGCGCTGGTCTTCCTCGACCGGGCTGCCCCGGCCCCCGCCGTGATCAACGGCACACTGGAGCTCGTGCTGCCTGACTGGCAGTGGCGCCGGCACAGCTGGGTGCCGCATCCGCAGTGCCGCTGTAGCAGTCGCTCGGCATCCTGACGAGAATGGAAGGGTGAACGATCTCCCTCGACGTGCCGTGACCCGGACCGCGAAACTGGCCACCCTCCCCGCCGGCCTGGCCGGCCGGACCGCGCTCGGGCTGGGCAAGCGGCTCGGTGGCCGGCCTGCCGAGATCGTCGCTGCCGAGATCCAGCAGCGCACGGCCGAGCAGATCTTCCGCGTCCTGGGCGAGCTCAAGGGCGGAGCCATGAAGCTCGGCCAGGCGTTGTCCATTTTCGAGGCGGCCCTGCCCCCGGAGATCGCCGGCCCGTACCGGGCCACGCTGACCAAGCTGCAGGAGTCCGCCCCGCCGCTGCCGGCGCGGACGGTGCACCAGGTCCTCGCCGGGGATCTCGGCCCGTCCTGGCGGGACGAGTTCGCGGAGTTCGACGACACCCCCCGGGCGGCGGCGTCCATCGGCCAGGTGCACCGCGCGGTCTGGAAGGACGGCCGCCAGGTCGCCGTCAAGATCCAGTACCCCGGGGCCGGGCGGGCCCTGCTCAGCGACTTCAACCAGCTCAGCCGGGTCGCCCGGCTGTTCGGGATCATCATGCCCGGGCTGGAGGTCAAGCCGCTGCTGGACGAGTTGCGGGCCCGGGTCGCCGAGGAGATCGACTACCAGCTGGAAGCGACGTCCCAGCAGGCCTTCGCCGACGCCTACGCCGGTGACCCGGATATCTACGTCCCCCCGGTGGTCCAGGCCACCGACCACGTGCTCATCACCGAGTGGATGGACGGCACGCCGCTGGCCCGGATCATCGACTCCGGGTCGCAGGAGGAGCGGAACCGGACCGGGATCCTGTTCACCCGGTTCCTGTTCTCCGGCCCGTCCCGCGCCGGGCTGCTGCACGCCGACCCGCACCCGGGCAATTTCCGGATGCTCGCCGACGGCCGACTCGGCGTGCTGGACTTCGGGGCCGTGGACCGGCTGCCCGACGGCCTGCCGCCGTTCATCGGCAAGCTGCTGCGGATCATTCACGGTGACGGCAGCATCCGCGAGGCTGAGGACGAGCTCCGTGAACAGGGTTTTCTGCGCGAGGGCATCCACGTGGACCTGGATGCCCTGTACGCCTTCCTGGCGCCGCTCGCCGAGCCGTCCCGGGTGGACACGTTCAAGTTCAGCCGCGAATGGCTGCGTGGCGAGGCCGCGCGGGTGACCGACCCGCGGTCCTCGAACCTCGGACGGCGGCTCAACCTGCCGCCGTCCTACGTTCTCATCCACCGGGTGTCCACCGAGGGCATCGGGGTGCTGTGCCAGCTGGAATCCGAAGGGCCATTCCGGGCCGAGATGATCCGCTGGATACCCGGCTACCGGCGGGCAGGCGACCCGCCGCTGGATGCCGTAGATGTCCATGCCACCGGGAACGATCCGGAGGCCGGGAACGATCCGGAGGCCGGGAACGATCCGGAGGCCGGGAACGCTGAGGGCGCTGAAGAGGCGCTCACCCCGCCACCCAAATAGCCCGCAAACCACACGTGGGGGCGGCCGGTTCCGGCCGCCCCCACGCCCCCGCGGGAGAAACTCACCACGTGCTACTCGGTGTGCTTCTCGTGCTCAGGGCACCAGCCCTAACCCGCTGCGCAGCCGCCTCGCCGAGGCTTTGGCGCGCTCCAGCTTGCGGGATGCCCGGTCCACCCGGCGCGAGGCCCTGCGCAGTGCGCGGAGCTGTGCCGCCTGGGCGTCCCGGCGGGACTGGGTCAGTAGTTCTCGTTGCCTTTCCGCTGGATAGTTGATCGGGTGCATTTCACAACCGCCCGTCTTCGCTGACTGACAGATCGACGACTCGACTCAGGCCGCCACTTCGGTCTTGCGTGGGCGACCACGCGGCCTCTTGCGCGGCACGATCTGGCCGCGCAAGAACAGCTCACCGCCCCACACGCCCCAGGGCTCCCGGCGCTCCATAGCCCCAGAGAGGCACGCCATCCTGGCGGCGCAACCGACACAGAGCGCTTTCGCTGTCTCCACGTCCCCGGGAGACTCGGCGAAGAACAGCTCCGGGTCATCCGTGCAGGGCAGCTGCGTGCTGCGTGCCGCCGGCAGCACAGCGCGGCTGACCTCGGTCAGGCCTGATCCTGAGTACACGGGTTCTGGTGCGGATACTGCCTCGAACCCCGCCGCGCCCGCAGCAACGGCGGCGGTACCGGGCCCGTACATCGTCCAACCCCTCTCGTCCTGGTCTTACCGTCTCTTGTGGGTCTGACAAAAGGCGGGCCCGGCATGACTAAGGCCGCGGACCCGGTAGCGGGTCCGCGGCCTTTTGAGGGATCCAGGCCGGTCTTTCTAGACCGGATCCCAGGCTGGGAGCGAACCCGTTTGGCTGCCACCAGTGGCGACAGCGCCGATTGCGTGGGCGTACGTCTGAGCGGGGTCGTTCTGCTTGCGGTGGGCAAAGCCGAGGCGCGGCTTGACCTGCGCCGGACCCTGGCGAAGCCACGGCATGCCAACACCCATGGCAGCGCGCGAAGGCGCCATCTCACGGATATTTGCGGTGCGGGCGGTGGCCAGGACGCTCGTGTCCATGACAGCGAGGGACGGGCGAGCATCCAGCGACGCAGCAGAAATTCCGGCGCACAGACGTGCCACCGGAACGAAGATCTCGTTGCTATTCACTCGGCCACCCCCTTCCGTCAAGGTGTCGTCAGTTCACCGAGGAACATGGGAAGAAGCCTAAGGACCCTAGTCGGGGAGGGCAACTCCTTTTTCTGGTCGAGTTCTGTACCCTCACCGGCGCGCCCTGTCCGCGGAGGCCGGCCGTGCTCAGGTCGCGCTGCGGACCAGGCCTTCCTGCACGACGGACACCACGAGCTCGCCCTCTTCGGTGAAGACCTGACCACGGGCCAGGCCCCGGGCGCCAGCCGCGGTCGGCGATTCCTGGTCGTACAGGAGCCAGCGGTCCGCGCGGAACGGACGGTGGAACCACATCGCGTGATCCAGGCTGGCCCCGCTGGTGTGGGCGTCCCACGACAACCCGTGCCGGCGCAGCACCGAATCAAGCAGGGTCAGGTCCGAGGCGTAGGTCATCAGGCACACGTGCAGCAGCGGGTCATCGGGCAGCTCACCGTTGGCCCGCAGCCAGACCAGGTTGTGCTCGGTGCCGGCCACCCGCAGGCCAGCCGGGTCGTCACGGGACGGCCCCACGAAGCGCAGGTCGATGGGGTTGGACGAGAAAAACTCATGATCGGGCCGGCTGAGGGTATCCGGGGGCGGCACGGCGGGCATGGCCACGGCGTGCTGGACACCCGGCTCGGGGTGGTGGAACGAGGCGGAGAGGGTGAAGATCGTTTTGCCGTGCTGGATGGCGGAGACCCGGCGGGTGGTGAAGGACCGGCCGTCCCGGACCCGGTCCACGGTGTAGACGATGGGGACCGCGGGGTCACCAGGCCGGATGAAGTAGGCGTGCAGCGAGTGCACCGGGCGCTCCGCAGGCACCGTGCGCCCGGCCGCGACCAGCGCCTGGCCGGCGACCTGGCCACCGAAGACCCGCTGCCGCCAGTCACTGGGACTGCGGCCGCGGAAGATGTTCGCCTCGATCTGCTCCAGGTCGAGCAGATCGATGAGGTTGTCCAGCGGCGTGGTCACGCGGGCACCGTACCGTTCGGCGGCGCCCGGCGCGGGTCCGGGTCGGGCCTGGGTCGGGCCCGGGCACCGCCGGCCCAGGAACAGGCCCAGGAAGCTAGCGCCGCAGGCTGCCGAGGAACCGGGATGGCTTGCGGGTCCGGCGGCCGCCCGGAGACCGGGCCAGCGACCAGGACAGGAAGATCCGCTCCCGGGCCCGGGTCACGCCCACGTACAGCAGCCTGCGCTCCTCCTCGATCGCTTCCTCGGTGTGCGCGTACACGATCGGCAGCGTGCCCTCAGTCAGGCCGGGCAGGAAGACCACGTCCCACTCCAGGCCCTTGGCCGCGTGCAGTGAGGCCAGGGTCACTCCCTGGATGGCCGGGGCGTGCTCGATGGAGCTGCGGTGAGCCAGCTCGGCAACGAACCCGGCCAGGGCGGCGTCGGGATGGGCCGCGAAGTAATCCACGGCGAGCTGGGCCAGCGCCTCCAGCGACTCCCAGCGCTCCCGGGCAGCGCCCCGTCCGGCCGGGGCGTCCCGGGTGAGTCCCAGCCCGGACAGGATGTGCCGGACCTCCGCCGACGGCTCACCGCTGGCCTGGGACGACACCGATTTCGAGGCCGCACGGAGCAATCCGGTCGCCTGACGTACCTCGCGCCGGTCGAAGAACCGCTCCGCCCCCCGGACCTGGCAGGGCACACCCCGCTCGGCCAGCGCCCGCTCCAGCGCCAGCGTCTGGGCGTTGGTCCGGACCAGCACCGCCACCTGGCCCGGGGCCAGCCCCGCCGCGCGCAGCGCGTCCACGCGGGCGGCCACCGCCGATGCTTCCTCCTCCTCGTCCGCGTACTCGGCGAACTCGGCGGCCGGCCCGGCCGGGCGCTGCGGTACCAGGGCTGCCGTACGGCCGGCCGCGGGCTGGCGAGGACGGCCGGCCACCGGCCGGAAGGTCCCGGTCCGCAGCTGGTCGGCCAGCGATTGCGGGCCGGACGCGCCGGTCAGCTGGTTCGCCAGCGCGAGGATCTGGGGCGTCGACCGGTAGTTGCGGACGAGCTCCACCACCGTGGCATCGGGGAACTCGGCGGTGAAACCAGTCAGGAAGGACGCGGTGGCCCCGGCGAACGAGTAGATGGTCTGCCGGGGGTCCCCGACCACGCACACGTCGTCGCGATCACCGGCCCAGCTGTCCAGGAGCAGCTTCTGCAGCGGGTTGACGTCCTGGTACTCGTCGATCACGAAATAGCGGTACCTGTCCCTGACCTCCGCGGCCGCCTGCCCGTGCTCGGTCAGGATGGCCGCGGTGAGCTCCAGCACGGATTCGAAGTCCACTAGGTGGCGCTCCCGGCAGAGATCGTCGTAACCGGCGTAGAGCCGGGCGACCATCTCGGCGGCCAGCGGCGGGGTGCGGCCTGCTTTCGCCGACGCCCCGGCGTAGTCATCCGGCCGGACCTGGGACACCTTGGCCCATTCGATTTCCGACGCGACGTCCCGCAGTTCCGCTACCCCGGCTTTCACCCGCAGGCCGCGGGCCGCCTCGGCCAGCAGGCTCACCTTAGAGTCCAGGACCGCCGGGGGCCGCCCGCCCACGGTGGCGGGCCAGAAGTGGGTCAGCTGGCGCAGCGCGGCCGAGTGGAAGGTGCGCGCCTGAACCCGCTCCAGTCCCCCTCCGGACCCGGCCAGCTGCACCATCCTGGCCCGCAACTCCCCGGCCGCCCGGGTGGTGAAGGTCACCGCGAGCACGTGGGCCGGGTCCACCACCCCGGTCAGTGCCGCATAGGCGATGCGGTGCGCCACCGCGCGGGTCTTGCCGGTCCCCGCCCCGGCCAGCACGCACACCGGCCCGGTGGTGGCCAGGGCCACCTGCCGTTGCTCCGGGTCCAGGGCGGCCAGCACGGCCTCCGGATCTGCTGCCGCCGGCGTCCCGGGATCTGGTCCGGCCGGCTCACCCGCGACTGCGCGCACGTCCCACCTCCTGTGCCCGCCATCCTCCCGCATCCCGCCGACACCCGTCGCGCCCTGCCTGACCGCGCTCCTCTTTCCGTCACTGACCAGCACATACGTCCAGATAACGAACACCAGCCGTGGTTGCGGGAAGCCGGCGCGCCTCCGGTGTGTTGAGGAAGCGGAACCAAACTGAGACGATTGGAGCGGCTGCGTGTCTGAGCCGGTGACGATGTACACCACGCAGTGGTGCGCTTTCTGCCGACGGCTGAAGAGCCAACTGGCCCGGGACGGGATCGAGGTAGCCGAGGTCGACATCGAGCATGACGACGCGGCGGCCAGCTTCGTGATCAGTGTCAACGGGGGCAACATGACCGTCCCCACCCTTGTATTCTCTGACGGGACGGCGATGACTAACCCATCAGCGGCCCAGGTCAAGGAAAGGCTGCGCGGGCTCGCCGCGAACTTATGACTGGCAGGCACGACCGAACGAGTGCTGGTACGCGTGCGCGCGCCAGCCGCTCTGTCGTGCCCGCCGACCGGGCGGAGAGCCCAGTTGGTGCCGCTCCAGGCCAGCATGACCAGGTCCGCGATGACGGGAGCCAGCGGGCTGCTGACCGGCCAGGCCCGGACGAGCGCGGTGTAAGCCGGGCCGGGGGCGGGGATGGCCTGGGCATGACTGATCGCGCAGACGCGGGTGGCGACCGGGACCAGGGCCCGGCCAGCGACGGCCCCACCGCTCCGATGGAAGCGGTCGCGCGGCGCACCCCGACGGGCTGGCGCGTAGGCGATGAGGAAGTACCCGACCTGACCAGCGCCATGGTGCTGGCCGACCTGCTCGCCGCGGAACTGTCCGCGGAGGAGCAGGCCGAACTGGACGCCGCGGCTGCTGCTGCGCCGGAAACGGCCCCACAGGACGCGGCCAGGCACAATGCAGGCCTCCTCAGCGGCATGGCCCAGTCGGCTGGCCGGACCAGTCCCGGCGGGTCCGGCGCGCCGGGTGCCCGCGCGCGCGGCCCGGCTCCGCGGGCCGGCGCCCACCGGGCGGAGGAGACTCCCTTCAGCCCCGCCGATGCCGCCCAGCTCCGTGAAGCCGAGCAATTCCTCGAAGCCGAGCAGCTCAAGGCGACGGTCGCGCAACTGGAGCGCGCGCTGACGGTCCGCGTCCGGGTGGAGCAGGCCATCGGGGTCCTCGCGGAGCGGCACCGGATCCGGCCACGGCAGGCGTTCGAGCTGCTCAGGTCCGCGTCCCGTGCCCGCGGGCAGCGGATCATGGAAACGGCCAGCCAGGTGATCGCCAGCGCCACCAACCCGTTGCTGCGCCTGCCCGAGGAACTGGCCAAGCCACCGATTCCGCGGCGGATGCCCCGGCGCAGCCGGGGCGGGGCCTGACCCAAACCCCTCTGCCGAAGCCGGGCCGCGGCTCGCGCCTCGCGCCTCGCGCCTCGCGCTGCCACCCTTGCCGCGGCCGGCCTGGAAGCCCAGGTCATCGCGGTGGTGGGCCGGTCCGCGCAGGTCGCGGCGCTGTGGCGGACGCCGCTGGGCATGCTGTTCATCGACGGCGGCCAGGCCCTGCGGACCCAGATCCGTGGATCAGCCGGCGAGCCGGCCCCGCCTGCAGGACGTGAATGAAGGATTGGTGCAGTCAGGACTACATCAGGTTTACATCCACGCATCAGGTGTGTCCGGGGCGCCGCATTCCTGGGTCACGATGGTCAACCTGGATACCGGGAGCCACTCTGGTTGCGGGCCTTGCGGGCCGTACGGGCCGCGCCAGCCGTGACTTTTCCCAGGACCCGCCGGTGCGGGCCTTCATTGTCGCACGCCGAAAGATGACCTGAATTGTTCCCTCTCGTTACCGGCCATTATCACGCCAGATGCGAGACTTATCCACGGCAGCGGACCCTTCGCTGATACGTGCTGCGCTGGTCATTACCGTACGGGCCTTTCCACCGATGGTGGTGACCGCACCGGCTGGCCTGCCGGCGTGCGGGTTCGCGATCACTGTGGGACGAGGCGAGGGACACGCGACGTGGTGAACCCCGGGCCATCCACACCGGCAGGCGCGCCTTCCGGCGGCCCCACCCGGATGGCTATCCGGGCCAGCGCCCGCGCCCGGCCCCTGCTGGACCACCCCGTCCAGGCCGCAGCCGGCCTGCCCCGGGTCCGGGCTATGGCGGCCGGCATCCTGCTGCTGATCGCGGTGCTGGGCGCGGCCCTGGAGGCCGGGTGGCCCGGCGGCGGGCCGGTCAACCAGTCCATGCCGGCCTCATTGCCGGCCCTGGACGGCCCGATCGCGGCCGATCATTCCGGCTCGATCGTGGTGGACGTGCCGTTCGGTATCCGGGGCGGCCTGCCCAAGCGCTACGGCGCGGGGTTCGAGCCGGAGGCCCTGGCCCTGGCCAGTTCGGACGGTCACCCCCGGGCCATCTCCTACACCTCGTGGATCCCGGTCCCCACGGTCCGGGCGGTGCGCCGTCACCCGTTCTATGCGCGGCTGGCCGCCGCCCAGAGCGGCCGCCCCAGCGACGCCGGCCAGGCCAGCCTGGCCCGGGCGGACGCACAGCGGATGGACGTGGGCTGGGTCCTGGTCTGGCGCGCCACTGCGGAGGTCCTGCACTACCTGGAGCAGACCGGCTTCCGCTTCACCTACCGGGCCGACGGGGTCGCGGTGTACCGGCCGGGGCCGCAACACGATATGTGAACGTTTGGTTCAGAAGGTGTGACGCTGGGTAACAACGCAACCGTGGACGAGCACGCGGACGATGGTGTGCCAGGGGGTCGCCTCCTGATCATCGGCGGCGGGGAGGACCGGTGCTGCGGCGCTGGTGTCCTGGAGCGGTTCGTCGAGCTGTGCGGGGGCGAGCAGGCCCGGATCACCCTGGTCACCACCGCGACCGGAATGCCCGACGAAGTGCACGCCGAGTACGAGCGGGTGTTCCGCAAGCTGGGCGTCGAGCAGACCAGGGAACTGAGGCTGCGCGGCCGGGCGGACGCCGACTCCGACGCCGCTGCCGCCGTACTCCGTGATTCCACCGGGGTCTTCATCAGCGGTGGCGACCAGTCCCGGATCCTGGCCCTGGTCGGCTCGCAGGCCAACGACATCCTCCGCGAGCAACTCAGCCGCGGCCTGGTCGTCGCCGGGACCAGCGCCGGTGCGACCGCGATGGGGCGGACGATGATCCTCGGCGGGGAGGGGCCGGAGGTCTCGGCGGCCACGGTGCGTACCGGCCCCGGACTCGGGCTGCTGCCCAAGATGCTCATCGACATGCACTTCGCGGAGCGCGGCCGCCTCCCGCGGCTGCTGAGCGCGGTCGCGCTCGACCCGGATCACCTCGGCGTGGGCATCGACGAGAACACCGCGATCCTGGTCGACGGCGACACCTTCGAGGTGCTCGGCACCGGGGTCGCCACGGTGGCCGACGGCGAGCAGTCCACGGTGGTCCACGCGGCCGGTGACTGCGATCCGATCACCCTGTTTGACGTGCGGCTGCACCTGATGCCGGCTGGGTGCGTGTTCGACATCGCGCGCCGGGCGCCGACCATCGGGCCAGCCCACAACCGCTACTGAGCTCCGCCGCTGGCCTGAGGCCAGGCTGCCACGACGCCCCCACCGAGGAACCGACCGAGGGAGCACCCGTGCGCCTCATCGACGTCCACCGCCTGTCCGGGCCGAACATTTACACGTCCCGGCCGGTCGCCGTGGCCCGGCTGGAACTGGATGGGCTGACCGGCCAGGAATCGTCGGACTGCCCTGGCTTCGCCCGCCGCCTGACCGACACGCTGCCCGGGCTGGCCGGGCATCACTGCGCCGCCGGGCGCCCTGGCGGCTTCCTCGACGCGCTGGCCCGCGGGACCTACTTCGGCCATGTGACGGAGCACGTGGCGCTCGAGTTGTCCGCGCTGGCCGGCCGCGAAGTGCACTTCGGCCGCACGGTCTGGGCTGGCGCCGAGGGCCGGTACGACGTCGTCATGGAATGCCCGCGCGACGAGCCGCCCTCCTCCGACGTGCCGCGCGACCTGCTCACGCTGGCCATCTCGGTGGTGACCGAGATCCTGGCCGAGCACGAGACGCCGTTGCGGGACGCCCTGGACGGGGTCACCCGGTCGGTGGCCGCGGCCCAGCCCGGGGTCAGCACCGCGGCCCTGGCCGCAGCAGCCCGGCAGCGCGGTATCCCGGTCCGCCGCACCGGGGCCCTCAGCCTGCTCCGCCTGGGGTACGGCTGCCACCGCCGGCTGCTCTGGGCGGCGCTCACCCAGAAGACCTCGGCGGTGGGCGTCGACATAGCGTCCGACAAGGTGCTTGCCAAGGAGCTGCTGGCCACCGCTGGGGTGCCGGTCCCCGCCGGAGTGGTGGCCCGGTCGGCCGCCGACGCCGCGGTGGCGCTGGACACGCTGCGGGCGCCGCTGGTGATCAAGCCTCGCAACGGCAATCACGGCGCGAACGTCACCGTGGGGGTGACCACCCCGGACCAGGCCGCAGAGGCGTACCAGCGGGCCAGCGCCAGCGACGGTCAGGTCGTTATTGAAGAATATGTCCCGGGCGTGGACTACCGGGTCCTGGTCGTGGATGGCCATGTGGTGGCTGCGGCCCGGCTGCACCCGGCGTCGGTGACCGGCGACGGCCGCCAGGACGTCGAGACCCTGGTCCGGCAGGCCAATAAGGACCCGCGCCGGGGCGAGGGGCACGCGCGGCCGCTGACCCGGATCACGCTGGACGACCACGCCCTGACCCAGCTGGCGGCGCAGGGGCTGGATCCCGGGTCGGTGCCCGGGCCGGGCCAGGTCGTCACGCTGCGCCGCAACGCCAACCTGTCCACGGGCGGCACCAGCACCGACGTGACCGACATGGTCCACCCGGAGGTGGCCGCGATGTGCTGCCGGGCGGCGGCCGCAGCCGCCCTGGACGTGTGCGGCATCGACCTCAGGCTGGCCGACATCGCCGCCTCGCCGGGCCAGCAGACCGGCGCGGTCATCGAGCTCAACGCCTGTCCCGGGCTGCGGATGCACCTCGAGCCCAGCGAGGGCCGCCCACGCGACGTCGCGGGCGCGATCGTGGACCGGCTCTACCCGCCGGGCGCGCCGTCGCGCATCCCCATCGTGTCCGTGACCGGGACCAACGGGAAGACCACAACGGTGCGGATGATCTCCCACATCCTCGGCCAGGCCGGGCTCCGCGTCGGCATGGCCACCACGGACGGGGTGTACTGCGGGGGGCAGCTGATCCACGCCTCCGACGCCTCGGGCCCGCGATCGGCCGAGATGATCCTGGACGACGCCACGGTGGAGGCGGCGGTGCTGGAGACGGCCCGGGGCGGCATCGTCCGGCGCGGGCTCGGGTACGACCACGCCGACGTCGCCGTGGTCACCAACATCACCGCCGATCACCTGGGCTGTGACGGGATCGACGACCTCGATGACCTGACCGACGTCAAGGCCCTGGTGGCCGAGGAGATCGTGCGCGGCGGCACGGTCGTGCTCAACGCCGACGATCCGCGCTCCGCCGGGCTCGCCCAGCGGGCCGCCGTCCAGGAGCGGAACCCGGTGATCCGGTTGTTCAGCCTGTCCGACGCCAGCCCGGTCATCATGGCCCACAGGATCAGCGGCGGGATCGCCTGCCTGCTCCGCGACGGCCAGCTGATCGAGGCCAGGGGCGGGGAGGAGACCGTGCTGCTGCACGCGGACGAGCTGCCGGGCTCGTTCGGCGGCGCGGCCACCCACCTGCTGGCCAATGCGCTAGCCGCGGCGGCTGCCTGCCGGGCGCTCGGGGTGAGCGTCAAGGACATCCGGCGGGGCTTCGCCACGTTCACCCCGGCCGAGGCCAATCCGGGACGCGGCAACGTCTACCAGGTTGGCGGGATCCCCGTGGTCGTGGACTACGGGCACAACCCGGCCGCCCTGGCGTCCATGGGGCGCCTGCTGCACGAGGCCTGGGAGGGCCAGCCCATCGCGGCCATCACCCTGCCTGGCGACCGCCGGGACGACCTGATCGAGGAGAGCGCGGCCACGGTGGCCACCTGGTTCAGCCGGGTGATCATCTACGAGGACCGCGACCTGCGCGGACGCAAGGCGGGCGAGATGACGCGGCTGATCTCCGGCGCCCTGGCCCGGCATCGCCCGGACATCCTCATCCGGCCAGCCGGAGGGCTGGAGGAGGCGGTCCGCAGTGCCCTCGAGCTGGCCTCGCCGGCCGATCCGGTGCTGCTCGCCTACGAGGAACTGGGCCCGGTGCGCGACCTGCTGGACCGCCTGGGTGCGACCGTGTGGCCCGGCCGGACCTCGCCGGACAGGCCGTTATAAGGCCGCGGGGCCCGGTCACGGGTGCAGGCGGTAGACCGCGGCGCCGTCGGCCTGGTAGGCGTAGCGGAAGCCAGCCCCCCGGAGATAGGTGCGCACGGCGGGGCGGCTGTAGCCGGGCCAGTTCCAGACCACCGCCCAGCCGATGTGCATCCGGCGCGCGTCCCGCTGCGCGGCAGCGAGTTCGGCGGGCGTGCTGTGCCCGCCGTATTGCCGGGCCACCAGCTGGGCGTAGAACGGATGCCGGCGGATCCCGTTGATCGTGGGCAGCGGAACCCGGGATATGTAGCCGACCGACCGGGGATGGCCGTCGGCGGTGGCCAGGACCTGCGCTTCGGGGTCGAACCCGGCACCGAAGCCGTAGGTGCCTCCGCGGATGCCGAACGGCACGTCCAGCACTATGGACGCGGAATGATCGGCGGCGATCGGGTGGTCGACCGCGGGCAGCGCGGTGCGCATGGTGCCAATGCCGGCGTTGCCCAGCCAGCCGGCCTCCAGCACGCCGAGCACGAGCACCAGCGCGACGGCCGGGGCGAAGTGATACCGGAGCCAGTCCACCACGGCCCCGGCCAGCAGGGCGGCGGGCAGAAGGCCGAGCATCAGCATGCGGTCCGGTTCGCGGAACCCGGAGAGGCCGGGCAACTTGGCGAACCAGGTGAACGGCATGAGCGCGGACACGCGCCGCCCACCCAGTACCTCGGCCGCCGGGGCGTAGATATGGCTACCGACCCGCAACGCGGGGCCCAGGGCAAGTACGGCGCAGCCCAGCCACAGGAGGGCGAGCAGCCAGGTGCTGGCCCGCCGCCAGCCCACGATCACGCCGAGCACGGCCAGGATGGTGAGCAGCAGGCCGAAGGTTTGGATGCCGTCGTTCGTCGGCCCGCTGTAGATGAACCCGAGGCCCCCCAGCCCGAAGTGGCCTATCTGCGGGGATGGCGCGACCACGTCCGGCAGCCGGGCGGAGTACCTGATGTAGGCCTTGGCCAGGGTGGCGGGCGGCGAGGTGGCCCCGCCGTTTTTTGTCTGCTGGAAGATGGCGGCGAGCTGTGGGCTGGCCAGCACCAGGGTCACCACTGCGGCCAGCCCGGTGGTGCGCAGCTTACCCACGCTGACCGGCCGCCGGAGCAGCCAGGTGGCGAGGGCCAGCACGGTCACGAGGATGACCAGGACGGCCATCTCCTGATCGGTCAGCACCGCCGCGCCGAGCACGACGCCGAGGATGACCGCCTGTCGCCAGCCGGGCCGCCGGGTCAGCCGGACGGCGGCTTCCAGAGCGATCGGGATGAACAGCTCACCGGCGGCCAGGTTGAGGTGGTACCAGGAGCGCCAGACCAGCAGGGAGGACAAGCCGAAGAACGCGCCCGCGGCGATCGCCCCGGGCTGGGAGGGCAGCCACAGCCGGGCCACCCGGTAGGTCGCGTAACACAGCAACCCGGGCATGGCGATCGAGAGCAGGTTGTAGGACACGCTCGGCCCGAAGATCGCGGTGACCGGCGCGAACAGCACACCCGGCAGTGGCAGCAACGCGTGCAGCCCGAGCTGGGTGCCGACCGGGGCGGCGATACCGCGGGTGAACCACGGGTTGCTCAGGTGCTCGATCTGGTGGGCGACCCACCAGAAGCCCCACACATAGGAGCCGGCGTCCCGGGTGGCGGGAAGCTTCCCGGACAGGTAAGTGGCCCTCGGCCAGCTGGCCGCGACCCCGG
>Ga0208589_1000540_pt1 | contig 17668 bp, 10 predicted proteins | sample NGESurshal092012_2_FD_184486 | JGI IMG/M metagenome (GOLD analysis project Ga0208589, IMG submission 184486) | Arctic peat soil microbial communities from Barrow, Alaska - NGEE Surface sample F53-2 shallow-092012 (SPAdes) | ecosystem: Environmental > Terrestrial > Soil > Wetlands > Peat ... | reverse complement strand
TCCTCAACCGCCGGCGCAGCAGGTTCTTCAAAACAAACCCCGTGAACGACAATGATTTGGCCATGAACTTGGAATGCATCCTTTTGTCTTCACATTGAAGAAACTTGAGCTGCTCGTTTGTTGCGATGTTGTTCGGCCAGGTCGTCGGCGAAGTACCAGATGGTTTGGTCTGGCTGACGACCGCTCCCGGCCCTTGCACCAGTATACTTAGCCGTAGCGCAGGCCTTCGCACAGGCACCCTGCGGTCATGATTCGCGGTCTTTTTTTTGTGCGCGGACGAAGGACGGTTTTAAGCTGAACAACGAAGAATTCATTCTGGTCACGGGCGCAACTGGCTTCCTCGGAGTGCAACTGGTGCGGGAACTTCTGCAGCGGAAGCCGAACGCGACACTCGCTCTGCTCATTCGCAACGGAGCCGGACAATCGGCTCAGCAGCGCGCTGATTCATTCATTCCTCTCGCAGAACGGTCGCGTGTTCAGGTTTTTTCTGGAGACGTCAGTCAGCCTAACTGCGGTCTGGATCCGGCTGCCTACAGGCGCCTTTCGGCTGAAACGACCCGAGTGATTCATTCCGCTGCCACAGTGCGGTTCGATCATTCGCTTGACGAGGCACGCCGCATTAACGTTGAGGGCACCCGGCATATTCTCGATTTCGCAGCGGGCGCGCGCGAACTTCGAAGCTTCGCCTATGTCGGTACAGCCTACGTGGCCGGAGAGCGCTCGGGACTGGTTCGCGAAAGCGAGCTTGCTGTAGGCCAGAGCTATCGCAACACCTACGAACAAACAAAGGCGGAGGCTGAGGCCCTGGTACGATCGCGTCTCGCATCACTTCCCGGGGTAATATTACGTCCCAGCATCATCGTGGGGGACTCCAGAACCGGCGTTACCTCCAGCTTCAAGATGATGTACTGGCCGTTGAAGATCTACGCACGACGCCTTTGGCGCACCGTCCCCGGCTATGCGGACGCGATACTCGACATTGTGCCCGTGGACTTCGTCGCCGGCTCCGTCGCGCAACTCCTCTTTGATGACGCCGCCCTGGGTTGCACCGTTCATCTTTGTGCCGGACCGCGTGCCAGCGCGACTATCGAGCAGGTTGCCCATCGCGCGATGGAATACTTTAACGGAGCCGAACCGCGTTTCGTTGATCCGAGATTTTTCTTCGCCGTGGTACGGCCGCTTCTGTTTCTCTCCCTGTGGGGACGCAAACGCCGCGTGCTGCGCGACGGCCGCGCCTATCGGGATTACTTCACGATGCGCATGCAGTTTGACACCAGTAATGCCGAACGCCTTCTGCAGCCTGCCGGGATGAGTCCGCCACCGGTAGTCGACTATCTCGACCGTCTCTTCCATTATTGTGTGGCCAGCGACTGGGGCCGCAAACAGATCTCTGCGCAATGAGTATTTTCCAACGTTATCAACTCGCGCGGGACAGCGAAGTCACGGTGGCCAATCTTGTAGATGAATTGGTTCGTCGCAAAGGAAATTGCGAGGTCGCCGTCTACGAAAGCGGCGCTTTTCACCTCTCCGATCTGCACGCCGAAGTATGCTCCATCGATACTTTTCTTCGTCGGGCCATTGCGCTTCAGCCCGGCCAGCCTGTTGCCATCTATCGCAGCAACAATCGGGAATGTTTCCATTGGTTTCTTGCCATTATCCGTGCAGGAGGCATTGCGGTTCCGCTGAATCCGCAGCTCTCCCTTGCCGAAGTGCGCCGGATTCTCGCGGATAGCGGCACAGAGATTCTGGTTACCGACAGGATGGTATTTGAACGGAACATCGGCGACCGCCAGGCCCTTGAGGTGCGCACCTGGATACAGGCGGATGATGAGAAGGAGACGCTTGACGGATTTCTGCGAGTCTCCCAGGCTGGTATGCCGGCACCACCAGTCGCCATCGATCCGGCCGCAACGGTTGCCATCTTTCATACCTCCGGCACTAGTGGATTTCCCAAGGGCGCAGCCTTGTCAAGCAATGCTCTGCTTGGAGCGCGCGCGTCTACAGTACTAGCTGGAATATTTCTGGGGCCGCGGGACCTTGCGCTCATAGCGCTGCCCTGGTCACACATCATGGCTGTGAGCATTGCTTTGTACGGCCTCATGGCGGGCATCCGCGGATGCTTTCTTGATCGCTTCGATGTCGATGCTGCCCTGGACCTTGTTGAGCGCTTCCGCGTCACAGCGGTCGTTGGCGTCCCCACCATGTTTGCCCGCCTGGTCAACAGCAACCCACCACCTGCACGCTTGGCGAGTGTCCGTGTTTGGCTCTCGGCCAGTGACCACCTTCCTTCCGAAGTTCGGCTGCATCTGCGCCAGTTCGGAGCCTTGTTCCGGCTGTCCAGTCGTTGGCGTATCGCTCCCATTCTGCTAAACGGTTATGGCATGGTCGAGTTGGGCGGCCTCGCCATGATGGGCATTGAGTTGCCGTTGCTGCGAGGGAGCGGCGACCTTTGTCTCCCCGTGCCCCCGTTTCGCATTCGGCTGGTCGATGAGAATGGCCAGGCCGTGCCCGTAGGTTTAGCGGGCGAATGCCAGATTCGCCGCCGCGGTCTCGCTCCGCACTATTGGAAGGACAAGGCCGATACTCAGGGCCTTCTTACCGGCGACGGCTGGTTACGTACGGGCGACCTGGCTACGCGCAATCGTCTCGGATTGGTTCGGCTTGTTGGGCGCACCAAGGATGTAATCAAGTCGGGCGGCTATTCGGTGTACGTTCGCGAACTCGAAGAAGCAATGTTGGCCCATCCTGCCGTGGCCCGCGCCGTTGCGTTCGGCCTGCATCACCATGAAAAGGGCGAAATCCCCGTGGCGGCAGTTGAATTGCTGCCAGGCTCCTCCGCCCAGGAAGTTGACCTGCTGGATTGGTGTCGCAGCAATCTCGCGGCATATAAGACGCCACGGCGCATCTGGATTCTTGCCTCTGGCGACTTGCCGCAAAATCACAGCGGCAAGTTTCTTCGTCGAGTGCTGCAGGAGCGATTCTCAGAGGCTGATGGATTGAAGTCGCCGTTCCCGGCACCTCCCGTCGCTCGCTTCCCTCCAAAGTAGCGCAAGGGATAAGGTTGCAACTGAGACTTCACTGGAAAGCGTACCCATCTCACGGCGATGGATCCAATGGACGCTGGCAAGCAGTTACCTGCTGCAGATTATCTCCAGCTCAGTTGAGACCAGGATCGCGGCATGGTCTCGAATTTGCGGCACATCTTCGGACTAGACTGCCACCATCCAGCTAGCAGAGTTCTTCAACGAGAAATGTCACAACTACACAGACAGTGAAACTAGAAGCGTCATGGGTGATCCTCAAATCGACTGATCTGCTCGGCACTGAAGTCCTTAAGGCTGAGGTTCGCTCTTGTGCTTCCCCGTTCGATAATCAGTACGGTCGATCCGGGATGGCCATGTATCTTCACTTCTACCTGCCTGGCTGACCAGACTCCCCCCGATTTTCTCAAACCAAAGTATGTGAATTCCTTTACGTTTCCACCATTTTTCGGAGTTTTTTCTACATAGACGGGGTAGTTGATCGTTTGATCGAGCCAGGTCTGGACCTCGGCATAGTGCGAACGATCTGATGCACCCGGTGTACTCCTCAGTACATCGCACTCGCGAGCACCAAATCTGGCACTCTTAAGAATCGTCTGGCTCTGCCAGAAGTACTCCGACTGCAGAAAATCCTCATAGTTAAAGTCGCTGCCGACTACACTTTCGCTCCACTTCTCAAAAGGCACTGAGGTTGGCTCGGACGTGTGTGGGTGGAAAATGCGAATCGTACTCTGGCCGCTCGGCCGCATTTCGAACAAGATACTGACGCGCGTATTCTGGTCAGTATTTCTCGTCGAATTCCGGGATGGAGCCACCTGCACGAGCACGCGCAGAACGCCCGGAAACCAGCGCCCTGCCATGGTGATGGAATCGCTGATTCGATTCCCAGTTGCCTCCACTCGCACCAAGCGTCCGCTGGCGCGAAAGTCCGAAGTCTCAATGCGCTTCCGCACGACAGCGATCACCGCTGGCGTATCCGCAGCGTACGCAGCGGTCGCAATGAGCAGCATTGATGCAGAGACAACGGAGGCGAGTCTCACGGCACAATCCTTCCATCATGGATACGGATGTGACGTCGCGCGGAGTTGGCAATCTCCTCCTCGTGCGTGATGACGATTAACGTCATACCTCGGGCCTTCTGAATGCCAGTGAGGATCTCCATAATTCGCGCGGAGTTCGTGCTGTCGAGATTTCCTGTGGGCTCATCTGCCAACAGGATTGAAGGGTTATTCGCCAGCGCCCGGGCAATCGCTACCCGTTGCCGTTCTCCCCCGGAGAGTTCATTCGGATGCTGGCGCATGCGGTGCTCCAGCCCGACTTCTCGCATCAGGGCCTCGGCACGTTCCGCTCTATCGCCAGCGCCATTCCTCATAGCGAGCATCGGGGCCTGCACATTTTCGACAGCACGCAATGTGGGCAGTAAGTAGAAAGCCTGGAAGATAAAACCAACATGATTGCGGCGATAGGAGTCGAGGCTGACAGAAGAACCTAGAGGCGCTCCTCGAAAGAGGACAGTGCCATTGGTGGGTGTATCAAGCCCACCTAGTAAGTGGAGCAGGGTCGATTTTCCACTCCCGCTGTGTCCGCTAATGGCAACAAAGTCGCCAGCGTCGATCGAGAGATCGACACCGCGGAGAGCCTCGATTCGTCCTTCGTCGTAGTTCTTGCGCACGTTGCGTACTTCTAGAACGGGACTAGCCATAGTCTGGTGTCTAAATCTTCGAAAGGCTCGGTGTTTGTTGCTGAATTTGACTTCCAGACCACTACACCTTGATTGCGCGATTGGCTCCCGGGTCAAGCTGGCATATCCGGAGCATTCTGTGCCAGGCGCAATATCAACCTGTTCAGAATACCTCATATCAGTAACGGCGTACTCTCATCGCCCGCCAAGTTGGACCTTGCTTGTCCACTTTGACGGGACCAGGTGCAGCAACTCCAGAGTGCCGACACGAAGTACGTTGAGAGCGTTCAAGAGGGGACTTTTTTCGCCACGGTCCGGAAAAGAACAAGCAGAACATATAGCTAACGACATTCCAGAGAACTTGGTCTAGAAGCTTTGATCGACACAAGTGCATTTGAGCGACAATCGAGAGACGGCTCAGCCGATGCTGATGGCGCTGTCGCAAAGACGTCGAATAGCTTGTTGAATGAAGCGCACCTCGTTCTTCGCGTCCCGTTTGAGGTGAGGCAAGTGGTCCGGCGCATCGTCCACACGAGCGGATCAGGCCGCACCCGAGAGCGAGGCCGTCCACGAATCAGGCGCCACCCATCAATCGGCCGAGACGCTTTCCCGCATCATCGTTTCGCAGGAGAGCCCGGACTGTACGACCGTGATCATCTCGCGAATCTGCTCGATCACCAGCTCCGGCTCATCCAGATGCACCCAGTGCCCACTCTTCTCTGCGATCAGCTGCTCCGCATCCGGCCCGATCTTTTGCAAATCCGCGTCCGAGATCGCCTTTGGATGCCCCGGCGTCAGCAACACTACCGGCATGCCCACGATCGGCGCCGCATCTAGCATCTCCATCACTGTTCCCGGAACTCCCTGGATATGCGCCGTCATCCCTCGAAAAAATGCTGGATTCGACCAGTGCGCTGCCACGATCGGCCACACCGCCGTCGGTATCTTATTCAACTCGCTTGTCAACCGCTCTAGCACATTGTGCCCGCCAGTCGCGCGCGTGAAGAGGTTTGTAAACTTGCCCGACCCCCGGAAAAATGACATTGTAGTCAATCGTGCCAGGCCCGAATAAGCAACCAGCTCGCCCCACTGCGTCAGTTGCACTCCTCGGTTCAACAGCCTGCGCTGCGATTCATCCACAGGAGGCCACTCGTCGGTGCGCATTGCATCCACCAACACCGCGCCTACCACCTCGTCGGGATACTCGGCCGCAAAATATCGCACCACCAGCCCGCCAAAGGAATGCCCTACCAGCAGGTAAGGCGGCGCAATACTGGCAGCCTGCAGCATCGCCCGCAACTCCTCCACCACCTTCGAAGGAATCCGCTCCGACACTGCCGGCGTGCTCCAGCCCAGTCCCAACCGATCATAAGAAACCGTGTGCGCGAACTCGCTCACAGACTCCTGAATCGTAGCCCAGTTCTGACTCGTTGTTCCAATACCCGATTCGAAGATCACCGATGGGCCAACCCGGCCACCCATCTCCATCATAAACAGCCGCCGGCGCTCGCCGATGTCCACCAACCGGCCGAGCCGGAGAAAACGTCTGCGGTCATACCGCGATCCAACCCACTGATACAGCAATCCCAAAACCAGGATGATGGGGCCTAAGAGCAAAAGCCACAACAAACGGACCATGCACAGCTCTCCTTGCAGATGAAGCTAATAAGTTCAAGTCTATCCGCACACAGCCTAGAACCGAAGCCGCGAACAACGATTACTTCATTCTTTCATCTTGACATGCTGCATAACCATGAGATTCGTTCCTCGCTACCCCTATCCCTAAAACGAAACATACTGCGATTGCTCGAGCGCCACTCGCGTATATTCCGGCTCATGCTCGGCAATCATACATGCAAAGCTGGATCTCGCAGTCTAGCGAAAGCCTGGTCAACTATAACAAAGGCCACCCTGCGACCAACACGGTTAATGCGACAAGAGCCCAGGAACCTGCACAACGGTCTCCTTGTTGTACGGAAGACCCCGAATAGCACGCATTCGCCTGACAAGCCGCTTGAAGCACGCGCTTTTGTGAGCCTTTCGCGGGATCTCAAACCGAGGGAGCCGGTCAGCATCTCAATCCAGACTCTCCCGTTTGAGCAGGGCAACGCTCGATGCATCGGATAAGTCAGTCGCGCGCACGCGCCAAGTTTGTCTTGTTGTAACGGTAGCCACGGATCGACGGTCCCATGGAGTACCAGCTTCGATCTCGTGCCGACCCGTCAGAATCCACGCCACCTGACGGACTTATTTAGTGCCGAAAGGTTCGATAAATTATTTTGCGGAATATCGTTTTCATTCAATGCTTAAACCATTTAGTATCCCGACAGACCAAGTTGTGTAATTCAGAGCAGCTCGAAACGTTTTCTCAGAAAACGTTTGCCATTCAACAGATCGAAAGGGAGAAGAGTGCAATGGGGATTCGACGCAGGGTATTCATGGTAGTGGGATTATTGTTCGGGTGTGCGGGATTGGCAATGGCTCAGCCGGCCGCGCAGAGCACGCCGGCGCAACTGGCGGTGACTATCAATGCGGAACAAACCGCCCAGCCAGTCTCCAAATACGAATATGGAATGTTCATTGAGCACATTGGCTCTCTGATCTACCGCAGCCTGTGGTCGGAGGTGTTGGACGATCGCAAGTTTTACTATCCGATCACCTCGAAGGTCGATGACACCGCGCACAAGTCGGGCGCTGGATTTCGCGGGATGCAGCTTCGCAAGTGGCGCCCTGTCGGTCCCGACGAATCGGTGGTGATGGACAAGGAGCAACCATTTGTCGGCGATCAGAGCCCGCGGATTCAGCTCGATTCTGCGACCCCGCATGGCATTCAGCAATCCGGCCTCGCTTTGGTTAAGGGCAAAAAGTACATCGGTCACGTCTGGCTTCGCGGCGTTCCCGGCAGCAAGGTGAAGGTTGCGCTGATCTGGGGTCAAGGCGAACACGAGAGACAAACCGTTTCCCTTCCCGCGCTCACAAGCGTATACAAAGAGTTCCCATTCAACTTCACGCCTCAGGCCGACACGACCGATGCCGCTCTCGAAATCTCCGGCACAGGCCATGGCGACTTCCACATTGGCGCCGTCTCTTTGATGCCTGCAGACAATGTTGAAGGCTTCCGGCCCGACACCATCGCTCTCCTCCGCGAGGTCCACTCTGGCTTCTGGCGCCTGCCTGGCGGCAACTTCCTTTCCGACTGGAGCTGGTACGACGGAATAGGCCCTCGCGACAAGCGACCGCCTACGTTTGACTATGCCTGGAATGCGATGCAGCCCAACGACGTCGGCATGGATGAGTTTATGACCCTCTGCAAACTCATCGACACCGAGCCCTACGTCACGGTCAACGCCGGCTTCGGCGACGCGCACTCTGCCGCCGAAGAGGTCGAGTACATGAACGGCTCCATACACACCCGCCTTGGAGCGGAGCGTGCGCGGAACGGCCATCCTGAGCCCTATCACATCAAGTTCTGGGATATCGGCAACGAGCCCTACGGCGCGTGGCAGCTCGGACGTACCGATCTCAAGTACTACGTCCTGAAGCACAACGAATTCGCAAAGGCGATGCTCAAAGCCGACCCGACGATCACACTGCTCGCCTCCGGCAACATGCCTGACCCAATGGACCTCACCGGCGAGATGCGCGCCAAGGACGTTGACAACATGAAGGACGTCGAAGGCACACCGGAAGACTGGACCGGCGGCCTCCTCGAGCACAGCTGGGGCAACTTCTCCGGCATCACCCAGCACTGGTATGCCCAGGGTGGCAAGCACTTCGATATACAGAAGGCAAAGAACCTGCCCCTTGATGCGCCCACGGATGACGGCTATGACAAAATTGACCAGACGACACTCGAATACGCGCGCTACCCGGCCAACATCGTTCATCTGAAGGCACAGGATTGGGAGAGATACCAGCAGCGCTTTCCTGCGATGCTCCAAAAGAAGATCTTCTTGTCGATCGATGAGTATGCATACTTCGGCGGAGGCTTTGGCCGAAGCGCGGACCTCAGACTCGCCCTCGCCTATGGAATGATCTTCAACGAAATGCTGCGCCACACGGACTTTCTCACGATGTCGGCGCACACCATGGGCGTCTCGTCAATTGATTACACCCCAACAGCCGCAACGCTCAACCCCATCGGCCTGATCTTCAAGCTCTACGGCGCACACTTTGTGGCTGGCTCGGTGCCCGTTGCAATTTCAGGAAACTCTCCTCAACCGGCTCCGAAATACCCTGTCGGGGGAGATCAGCCGATGACAAACTCAGGCAGCCCGACCTACCCCCTCGACATGGTTGCCGCGCTCTCTCCAGACCATAAGTTCCTCACCGTGGCAGTGGTGAACGCAACAGAATCAGAGCAGCATTTCGATTTGAGCCTCACCGGCGTAAAACTGGCGGGGAATGCCGAGTTGTGGCGAATGACGGGAAAAGATCTGACCGCCGCCGACCAGGTAGGTCAACCGCCGCAGGTTGAGGTTAAAACTGAGGCCATCGGCAATGACCCGAAGTCAATCACAGTCGCACCCATCAGTATTAACATCTATCGCTTCCCTGTGGCGGAGTAATCGCGTAATGGGGCTTTACACAATATTCCCAGTGCTTGCCTAACACGTAGGCACTGGGAAACACCACATTTTCAAGGAGCAAATGGATGAAGACGAAACTACCTGGCCTGATGACTATGTTTCTTTCTGCAACGCTCGTCCTTCCGCTGACGGCCCAGGTGAAGACCGAAGTGCCTGCCGTCGTCCCCGGCGCTAAAGCAGTGACCGTCGAACATATCAAGGTTCACGGGACTTCCCTCGAAGGCAATCTTGAAGGCGAAGCGGTGGATCGTGACGTCATCGTATTTCTGCCGCCTAGCTACAACAAGGACAAGCATCGCCACTACCCTGTGGTGTATGCCCTGCACGGCTTTTCCATCGGAGCGGAGCAGTGGACACATGAAATTCATGTACCGCAAACGATCGAAGGCGCATTTGCTCTGGGCTCGAAGGAGATGATCGTCGTGCTGCCCGATTCGAAGACAGCCTATGGCGGCTCCATGTATTCGAGTTCGGTCACGACGGGCGACTTCGAGAAATTCATCGCGCGCGATTTAGTCTCGTATATCGACACGCACTATCGGACAATTGCCGACCGCCAGAGTCGCGGCCTTGTTGGCCACTCCATGGGTGGTTACGGTGCGAGCCGCATCGGCATGAAATACCCGGACGTATTTGGCAGCCTTTACATTATGAGCCCATGCTGCATGTCGCCGCGCCCGGTAACGCCGCCCAATGGTGCCTCCGACAAGAAGTTCGAGGATGCCGAGAAAAAGTTTGAGGCCGACGTGGCTGCTCTCAAATCTCCCGCCGATGCGGCGAACCTGCCGTTCTTCTCCAAGGCCCAGTTGGCGTCCGCCGCGGCCTGGTCTCCCGATCCTAAGAATCCACCGCTCTACCTGGATTTGCCGATGAAGGACGGGGTGCCGCAGCCTGACGTACTTGCAAAGTGGACAGCCAACGCGCCGCTGGCCTTCGTCGACCAGTACATCGGGAACCTCAGGCAATATCACGCGATCGCGATGGACGTAGGTGACCAGGATGGCCTGCGTTTCGACACGAAAAAGCTGCACGACATTCTCGACAGCTACGGCATTAAAAATAGCTTCGAGATCTATCATGGAACGCACACCAGCGCCGTGTCCGACCGGTTTCAGAACCACGTCCTTCCGTTCTTCAGCCAGAACCTGTGCTCAACGAAAAAATGCGACTAAATCGCTTTCCGGTGGGATGGCATCCATCTCAACCGAGGAACCAGCTATTGGGCCGTGCCCGGAGGAACCATGAAAAAGTTTGAAGTGCGAATCGGAATATTGCTTACAACCTGCGCAGGAATTTTGCTCTGTGCCGCGGCCAGCCCGCTGGCACTCGCGCAGCAGACCTCGAACCCGCCCTACCTGAATCCGAAGCTGTCGCCAGAGGTTCGCGCCCGCGACCTGGTAAGCCGCATGACGCTTGAGGAAAAAGCCTCGCAACTCGTCAATGGCGCCCGTGCAATTCCCCGACTCAAGGTTCCCGCCTACAACTGGTGGAGCGAGGCTCTCCATGGAGTGATCAACACTGGCGTTACAGAATTCCCTGAGCCGATCGGCCTTGCCGCGACCTTCGATGTGCCGAGAATCCATGAAATGGCAAATGACATCGGCATCGAGGGACGAATTAAACATGTACAGGATGTCCGTTCGCACCACGTGGGCATCATGGGAGGCCTCGACTTCTGGGCTCCCAATCTGAATATCTTCCGCGATCCGCGCTGGGGACGCGGCCAGGAAACGTACGGAGAAGACCCGTTCCTCACCGGCAAGATGGGTGTCGCGTTTGTGACCGGCTTACAGGGTGACAATCCGAAGTACTATCTCGTAATCGCTACTCCCAAGCACTTCGACGTTCATAGCGGACCCGAACCGACGCGCCATTTCGCCGACGTAGATGTCAGCACACACGACGAGTTGGACACCTACCAACCCGCCTTCCGCGCCGCCATAGTGCAGGGCAAAGCCGCATCGGTGATGTGTGCCTATAACGCAATCAAGGGAGAGCCAGCCTGTGCCAATCAATATCTGCTGCAGGATCAGCTGCGCGGCAACTGGGGCTTTCAGGGCTATGTCGTCTCTGACTGCGACGCCGTTCAGGATATCTTCACTGGCCATCATTACCGCCCCACGCAAGCACAATCCTCCGCGATTTCGCTCTTGCGTGGTATGGATAACGAATGTTTCGGTGCCGGCGTCCCGCCAAAAGACAATCATGACTTCAAGCCCTTCATCGACGCCGTACAGCAGGGCTATCTTCCAGAGAGCGCGGTAGACGCGGCACTGGTACGGCTCTTCACTGCACGCATGAAGCTGGGCATGTTCGATCCAAAGGACATGGTTCCCTACGACCAGATCGACGAGAAGGAACTCAGCAGTCCTGCGCATCGCGCTCTGGCTCGCAAGCTTGCCGATGAGTCCATGGTGCTGCTCAAGAACGATGGCATTCTTCCCCTGAAGCCCGGCATCAAGAGCATCGCCGTCGTCGGCCCTCTCGCAGACCAGACCCTGGTCCTGCTCGGCAACTACGCCGGTTCTCCCACACACACGGTTTCGTTTCTCGAAGGACTCAAGGCGGCCTATCCGAATGCGAAGATCACCTTTGTTCCGGGAACCCAGTTCCTGCGCAGTGATGGAACTCCGGTTCCTGACAGCCTCCTAACGACGCCTGATGGCAAGCCGGGTCTTAAAGCGGAATATTCCAACTGGGAAGGTGTACAGCTCGGACCAGAATCCAAGCCTGCACCACTCGCGAGCCGCATCGATGCAAACGTCCACTTGACCGAGAACAATCTCCCAACTGAAGCTGCTGGAAAGAAACTCGTCGGCGCGCAATGGACCGGCTTCCTGACCCCCTCCGATTCCGGTGACTACCTGATCGGCATTCGTGCCGACGGATTCGCCCAAGTACAGGTGGATGAAAAAACCGTGGCAATGGAATTCGAGACACACGGCGTTGAAGGGAAACTAGGGCGCGTACACCTCGAAAAGGGGCAAAAAGTCGCGCTCGACATACTCTACGGCAACCGTGGCGGCGGCGCACCGTCTGCGCAGCTGATCTGGGCCCGCGTAGATAACGCGCCTTCACCCGCGGCAATAGAAGCAGCAAAACATGCCGATGTCGTCATTGCTGTCGTCGGAATCACGAGCCAACTTGAAGGCGAAGAGATGCCCGTCAGCGAGCCTGGATTCCTCGGCGGTGACCGCACAAGCATTGATCTACCGGTGCCGGAGCAGAACTTGGTTCATGCCGTCGCCGCTACCGGCAAGCCGCTCGTCGTCGTTCTGATGAACGGCAGCGCGCTCGCAGTGAACTGGATCAACCAACACGCCAATGCGGTTCTGGAAGCATGGTATTCCGGCGAAGAAGGCGGGGCAGCAATAGCCGACACCTTGAGCGGCAAGAACAACCCCGCAGGCAGGCTGGCTGTGACCTTCTACAAAGATCTAGCTCAGCTTCCTAAATTCGAGGACTACTCGATGGAAGATCGTACCTACCGGTATTTCACCGGCAAGCCGCTCTATCCCTTCGGTTACGGCCTCAGCTACACAACCTTCTCCTACAGCGATCTCAGCGTGCCGGAGGCATCGGTTCCAGCCGGCGACCCCGTCAACGCCGACGTCACCGTGACCAATACAGGAAAGGTTGCAGGAGACGAGGTGGTGCAGCTCTACCTCAAGTTCCCGCCGGTACCAGGTGCGCCAAGGATCGCTTTGCGTGGATTCCAACGCGTTCACCTCGACCCGGGTGCAAGCCAGAAGGTTCACTTCGAGTTGAAGAATCGCGACCTCAGCATGGTGACCGCAATCGGCAAGCCAATCATTGCCGGTGGCGCTTACACCATCAGCATCGGCGGTGGTCAGCCTGATACCGGAGCGCCTGAAGTGTCGGGGCACTTCCAGATCGACGGCCAGATCGGTCTGCCGGAGTAGCGTGTCTTCAGCGCATCATCCTCATCAGCCAGGTCTTTCCACTCGAAGTTCCAAACTTCGGCCCAGTGGTAGGATCTGGCTGATCTAGTTGATACCTTGTCACCGAGCATTGAACAAACGCCGGACCCACACACTGAGCACTGCTGCGATAGAGTAGGATTCTATACGGAAATAATACCCTGTCTATTTCCTAAGTGGGTGAATGACAGTTAGAGGAGTTCTACGCCGTCGTGACCTTTCTCCATCGATTTCTGCTTGCATGTTCTCTCTCGGCTATCTTTGCCGGATCCGTCTTTTGTGAAAGTACCCTCCCCAATGCGCCCACGGAATGGAAAGCACAGTGGATTGCTTCTACGGACGGCCCCGCGCGAGACTTTGACGTTCTCTACTTTCGCAAAGCCCTGACCCTCGACGCCGCACCATCCAGCTTCATAGTGGATGTCAGCGCAGATACACGATTCGAACTTCACGTGAATGGCAAACGGGTCGGCGCGGGGCCTGCCTTGGCAGATGTGCATCACTGGCGCTACGAGGTCTTCGATCTGGCGCCATACCTGCATTCAGGCTCAAACGAGATTGCCGCTATCGTCTGGAACTACGGCGTACGTGCCGCGGTCGCCCAGATGAGCTCGCAAACAGCTTTTCTGTTAAGTGCGGAAGACGCTTCACAAGCTGCCATCGACACCGGAAAGGGTTGGCAGACGAGCCAGGAGGCGGGACGCTCGCTGGATACAATCACCGCGGCGGGATACTATGCGGCCGGACCGCCGGAAGCAATGGACGGCCGAAAGATGATCTGGGGCTGGGACAGTCCGAACGCCACGGGCGTCTGGACACCGGCGAAACCCATAGGCCACGCGGCAACGCGGCAAGTGCAGGACAGTCCTACACCATGGATGCTGGTGAAAGATGAATTGCCGCAGATGCGTTACGATCCAACCTCTGCCGGACACGTAGTCCGAGTAACAGGAATGGCGCAGGCACAAGTGCCATCGCTGGATGGGCCCGTAGTCATTCCGGCCCACGCATACGTCACGATCCTCCTCGACCATAGCGTGTTGATGACAGCCTTCCCTTCCCTTGCCATCAGCGGTGGAACGGACGCTTCCATCAGGATGACCTATGCTGAAGCCCTTTACGATGTAAACGGGCAAAAAGGAAATCGCAACGATATTGCAGGCCGTCACATCGAGGGGCTGCACGACAGAATCATCAGCGATGGCCAGCCTCGTAACTATCGCTCGCTCTGGTGGAGAACATGGCGCTATCTACAGATCGATGTGAAGACAGGCGATACTCCACTCACCATCGAGAGCCTGCGCGGGTTTTATACCGCCTATCCGTTCAAGGCCGTGGGGCGTTTCGAAAGCAACGATCCCGAGCTGAAACAAATATGGGACACTGGGTGGCGAACCGCGCAGCTTTGCTCGCATGAAACATACATGGACACGCCCTACTGGGAGCAGTTGCAGTATGTGGGCGATACGCGCATTCAGGCGCTCATCTCCTACGGGGTCACCGGAGACGACCGGCTGGCGCGGCAGGCGATGGAGGCCTATCGCGACTCGCTGATGCCGGAGGGTCTGACGCAGAGCCGGTATCCCTCTTCGCTCACGCAGATTATCCCGCCATTTTCTCTCCTCTGGGTAGGAATGCTTCACGACTATTGGGAGTATCGAGATGATCCGGCGTTTGTTGCTTCCTTGTTGCCAGAGACGAGGGGAGTCCTCGATTGGTTCTCTGCGCGGCAGCGTCCCGATGGATTGCTGGGCAGAATTTCGTGGTGGCCGTTCGTCGACTGGAGCCCGCCCGACTTCGATGGGGGCGTGCCGCCACAGGAGGCTGACGGCGGATCGTCGGCTCTCACGCTGCAATACATTGAAGCCCTCCAATATGCCGCGCAGATGGAAGATCAGTTTGGCGAGAAGGCGCGCGCGCAGGAGTATCGCACAAAAGAGCGTCGCGCCGCTGATGCTCTCATGCGGTTGAACTGGAGCGGGAAGGATGGCCTCCTGGCGGACACTCCTGCAAACAACCACTTCAGCCAGCAGGCAAACTCGCTCGCCGTATGGCTCGATGTAATTCCTCGCGCTCAACAGAAAGCAGTGATGGAGAAGGTACTTGGCGTGGAAGCGAATGGGGCAGCGAATCCCGGTGCGACGCCAATGTCGCCGGCCAGCTACTACTTCCGCTTCTACGTTGCGCGGGCGATGGTCCATGCGGGTCTGGGCGATCTCTACGTGCAGGAACTCGCGCCGTGGAGGAAGATGCTGGCAATGGGACTGTCCACATGGGCCGAAACGCCTGAGCCGACAAGGTCCGACTCGCACGCCTGGAGCGCGCATCCAACGCTGGATCTGATGACGATTGTGGCAGGGATCACACCCGGCGAGCCCGGATTCAAGAGCGTGGCCATTACGCCGCACCTTGGTCCGCTCAAAGATGTCTCCACCACCATGCCCACACCACATGGTCTTGTCCAGGTGAGCTATCGCAAAGGACAATCCGCGTGGACCGCCGAAATCACGCTGCCTGCAGGTATCTCAGGCTCACTCGACTGGCATGGACGTTTGAGTGCCCTGCATCCTGGAGCCCAGACGCTGACACTCCAACACTAGAAAAGTGAGAAAGCAGTTACGCTGCTTTCTCCCTTCGTAACCTATCTTTCAGACGCCAGACCGTTCGGCGGTACCGCCGGACTGGTATCCGGAGGTGTACTCCGCTTCTTCCGCTTCACCGGAGGCGCGGCATTGGGAGGACGCTGCTTGCCATTGCCATTTTTCTTCCTGCCAGGAGTCTCCACCACGGCACGCATCCAGTAGTTGCCCTCGGAGTCCGCCTCGATCCCATGAACCTCGCGCTCGAATCCGGGGAACCGCTTGCCAAACTCTTCCATCGCAAGAATGAGGCGAATGACGGGGCTGTCGAGGTTGCCGAGGCGCTCGCCCGGCATCGACATGGGAATGCCCGGAGGATACGGCACCAGCATCACGGCTGCAATCCTGCCAGCCATATCGGTGAAGCGAATCTTCTCTGTCTCGTTACGCAGCAGCTTCTGATAGGTCTGCGCGGGTGTAAGAACAGGGTCGAAGTCTTCATCGCACGCATCGCCGACAAGCGTAGGCAAATTCAGCTGCACCATCGCAGCATGCATCTCGTCGCTCAGCTCCTTGAGCGAGACGTTGCGATAACGCACGGGATATTTGGCTACCAGTTCAGGCAGCGCTTCTTCGAGAGGTGCATCGTTGTCGTAGAGCCGTTTGAACTCGAAGAGATTTTCGAGCAGGCTCCCCCACTTGCCCTTTGACGTTCCGACGGAGAAGAGAACCAGAACCGTATAGTCGCCCGTGCGAGCGATCTCAACCCGGCGGCTATCGAGGAACTCAGTAACTATGGCCGCAGGAATACCCCACTCTCCCACCTTGCCCTGCGCAGTGACACCCGGAGTCAGAATCGTGGCCTTCGTGGGATCAAGCATCGCGTAACCGTCAGCGATATCCTCATCCTGAAATCCATGCCACTCCTCACCTGCCTTCAGCGTCCACGCACTAGAGCGGTTCGTCAAAAGCCCATCCGGCGCCTCTTCAAGAAGATGCGTCTGGCCGTCAAGCGGATCGTAAACGTATTCCGGCTGATAGAGCCGGAAGAACCACCCCTGCTCGGCAGCACGCAGCCTATGACCGATCGAAGACATCGCCTTGCGAAACGCAATCGCGTCGCGCAGCGTATCGCTCATCAGCGTGGGTCCCGCAGGCTCATCCATCATCGCCGCAGCAACATCCAGAGACGCAATCAGCGGGTAGAACGGCGACGTCGTCCCGTGCATCATGAAAGACTCATTGAACTGGTCAAAGTCCAGCGGCGCTCGTGGGCTCAGCTTCACATGCACCATCGAAGCCATTGAAAACGCGGCCAGCATCTTGTGCGTCGACTGTACCGCGAAGATCGTCGGACGGTCCGGCATATCATCGGGAACGCCCATGGCATACCGTCCCTGGTAGATCTCGTGGAACTTCGCATACGCATACCACGCTTCATCAAAATGGATGCGCGGCACCGATTTGGCAAGCTCCGTAACCACGCGATTCACGTCGTAACACAAGCCATCATAGGTAGAGTTGGTGACTACAGCATACGTTGGCACCTGCGACCGCGCGCCCATTGTCAGCGGGCTCTTCTCAATAATCTTCTGAATGTACTCCGGGCTGAACCGCTTCAGCGGCACGAGCCCGATCATGCCGAATCCATTCCGCGTCGGCTTCATATACACCGGACGAGCGCCCGTCACCGTAAGAGAGTGGCAGATCGACTTATGGCAGTTGGCATCGGCAAGAACAATATCATCCTGCGCAATCACGCCATGGCCCACAATCTGGTTCGACGTGCTCGACCCGCCAAGCACATAGAATGTCCAGTCGGCCCCAAAGATGCGCG
>Ga0208589_1000539_pt1 | contig 17670 bp, 21 predicted proteins | sample NGESurshal092012_2_FD_184486 | JGI IMG/M metagenome (GOLD analysis project Ga0208589, IMG submission 184486) | Arctic peat soil microbial communities from Barrow, Alaska - NGEE Surface sample F53-2 shallow-092012 (SPAdes) | ecosystem: Environmental > Terrestrial > Soil > Wetlands > Peat ... | reverse complement strand
CGCCGGGAAGAAGATAATGCTGAAGATGAAGAACCCGATGAAGCTGTGACCCTTCCGCCCAGCGACGCGGGCGGGCCAGAACGCTCGCTATTCGAGCCCTCCACGCATCAGGCCGGTGAGGAGGGCGTGATCGCCCTGTCCGTCAGCGGGCGTCCAGCCGGAGGATGGTTTCCTCGATATCGCGGTTCCGTCCGGGCGCGAACGAGATTTCGGTGCCGACGATGGTGAAGCCTGACTTCTGAAGGACCTGCAGCGAGCCGGTGTTGTCACTGGCCGCCCTGGCGTGCAGGGGCCGGACCGGCACCAGTTCCAGGAGCAGCGCGAGGGCCCTGGTGGCGATGCCCCGGCCCCAGACCGCGCGATCGATCCAGTACGTGACCTCGGTCTGGCCGTCCAGGACGAAGCTGGCGACGCTGCCCGCGAGCTGCCCATCGCAGGTCACCGCCCGCAGGGTAATGCCGGGCGAGTTCCTCGACCTGGCCAGGCGAGCATCGAACGCGGTCCGGTCGCCGGGGTCGTCGGCAGTGAAGGCCGCCATCCAGACCGACTGCGGGTCACGCATCTGATCGAACAGTGCGTCCAGATCGGAGTCCTCGACCGGCCGGAGCGCGACAACGGGAGAATCCACCGGGCCGCCGGTCAGCGCGACACCGTGCGGGTCACCAGTTCGGTGGCGGCCACTGTGACGGCCGTGACGGCGATGACCGACGGCCACGCGCCGATGCGCTTCGCCAGCGGGTGCGAGCCGCCCATCGCTGCCGCATAGAGCGCGGTCAGCCCGGTCGCGGCCGCTGGCCCGGACGTCCGGTACCAGTCCCGCGCACACCAGGCGCCAGCTGCGGCGAACACCGCGCCGCCTAGTTCGCGGCGGCCAGTCTGCCGGGCGACGAGGAACCCGCCAGCCAGCCCGAGGGCCGCGGCCGCGGACGATAGCGTCGTGGGAGTGTCGCTCATGGTTCTCACGGTACCCACTGGCCCTCGCCGGCCGGCATCCGGTGGCCGGGCTCGGCCCGCCGCGGCAGGCGCGCCTGGATCAGGTGAACGATCAGGGCAGGTCGCCACGTTCTGGTGGTATGGGGGCAAGATTGTCCAGGGGCAGCCCGCGGAGATCGGGGCGAGCACCGTGACCGATGCCGGACGTTGCGGGGAGATCCGCACCGCGCTGGGCGTGTACGTCATGGGAGCTATCGGCCCCGCCGACCGTGCCTCGGTGGACAGCCATCTCGCGTGGTGCGTGGGCTGCCGGGAGGAGCTGGCCGGGCTGGCCGCCCTGCCGGGCCGGCTGGGCAGTGTGCCCGCCGCGGATGTGACCCCGCTCGTGGTGGACGAGCCTGCCCCGGCGAGCATGGCCGGGCAGTATCCGCCCGAGGCGGCGCTGCGGTCGCTGTTGGACCGGGTGGCTACCCTCCGCAGGCACCTCAGGTGGCGCCGTGTGGCGATCGCCGCCGCCGTGGTCGTGATGGCCAGCGGCGGTGCGGTGGCCGTATCCCGGGCGGTCACCCCGCCTGGACTGCAGCCTGCGGCCTCGGCGCGGCCCTGGTCGGCCACGGTCCGCGGCAGTGATCCCCGCACCGGCGCCGCCGCCACCGTGCGGTACCGGACCCAGCCGTGGGGCCTGCAGCTGCAGGTGCAGGTCAGCGGGATTGCCCCCGGGACACGGTGCGAGCTGTGGGTATCCGGGCCAGGCGGGCGCGCTGTGGCGGGCGGCTGGACCGTGACGGCTGGCCATGCGAGCGCGTGGTATCCGGCCTCAGCGTCGCTGGCGGTGTCCGGGGTCCGCGGCTTCGTGGTGGCTACACCGGGCGGGAAGTCCCTGGTGAGCGTGCCTGTCCGATGACGGGCTGCACCGGCCGTGGAACGGCCAGCCGCGCGCATTCGTCCGCCGGGTGGCCCTTGCGGGTCAGGGTCCGTCTGCGGCCTGGGCGGTCTTGGCCTGGGCGGTTTCGGCTTGGTCGAGGGTGGCCGCCCAGCTGGCCAGGAGGTTCAGGGCGTCTTCCGAGGCAGAGCCGGGCTCGGCGGTGTAGGCGGAGATCCGCAGGCCGGCGTCCGCGGCGAGGTCCAGCGCCTCGAACGTCAGGCTGAGCTCGCCGACCACCGGGTGATGCAGCCGCTTGACCCCGGTGCGGTGGAAACGCACGTTGTGCGCGGCCCACCAGGTGCGGAAGATCTCACTGCGGGTGGACAGCTCCCCAATCAGGCCAGAGAGTGCCTTGTCGTGCGGGTTGCGCCCGGCCTCGGTCCGCAGCAGGGCCACCGTGTCCTGGGCCTGCCGTTCCCAGTCGATGTAGAACTGGGCCGCGGCCGGGTCGAGGAAGAGGAACCGGGCATGGTTGGCCGGCTGGGCCGGGCTGGTCAGGATGGGCGAGTAGAGCGCCCGGCCGAGCCGGTTCGCGGCGAGGATGTCCATCCGCGCGTTCCGCACGTAGGCGGGCGTGGTGGTCATCGAGTCGAGGATGCGCTGCACGCTCGGCCGCACCTGCTGCCGGGCGGGCCGCCGGGGCGCCCGGGCCGCGCCGCCGGTGAGGGCTGCACTGGTGTTGGCTGCACTGGTGTTGGCTGCACTGGTGTTGGCTGCACGGACCAGGTCGAACAGGTGCGCGTGCTCGGCTTCGTCCAGCTGCAACGCGCGGGCCAGCGCTTCCAGCACGCTGTCGGAGGCGCCGTGCGCATTACCCCGCTCCAGGCGGGTGTAGTAGTCCACGCTGACCCCGGCCAGCAGCGCGACCTCCTCGCGCCGCAGCCCGGCGACCCGCCGGTGACCGCCCCAGGCCGGCAGCCCGGCCTGCTCCGGGGTGATCTTGGCCCGGCGGGAGGTCAGGAACTCGCGGATCTCGTTCCGGTTGTCCATGACTTTCAGGTTACGTTCCGGGTCAGCGAGCAGAGGGGTCCTGTCAGTACCTGGAACGGCAGGCTCTCCCTTACCGGCGCCGCCCCGGGTTTCATGGAGAGCGGCCGGGGGAGACACCCGGCCGCGCCGGTCGGGGGCGGGGAACCACGGGGAAGCCGCGAGTGGCCGCTTTCGAGCTTTCACGGGGATACGGATTGTCACCGCACGTGCCGATAGCGGCCGCTGATGATCCAGATGACGAGACGAGGAGATCAGAAGGGATCTTCGATGCGTGCGACTGTGATGTACGGGGCCGGTGACGTGCGGGTGGAGGACGTGCCCGACCCGGTCCTGCGTGAGCCAACCGACGCGGTGGTGCGGGTGCTGCGCTCCTGTATCTGCGGCAGTGACCTGTGGCCTTACTGGTCGATGCCGCCGTCAGAGCGCGGCCGCCCGATGGGGCATGAGTTCCTGGGCGTCGTGGAGGACACCGGCGCGGACGTGCCGGGGCTGCGGGCCGGCGACGTGGTCGTGGCCCCGTTCGTGTGGTCGGACGGTACCTGCGACTTCTGCCGCGAGGGCCTGCAGACCTCCTGCCGGCACGGCGGCCAGTGGGGCGGCGACACGGGCGGCGGGCAGGGCGAGGCAGTCCGGGTGCCGCAGGCCCCGGGCACGCTGGTCAAGCTGCCGGGCGGCGTGGACGAGGCGCTGCTGCCCTCGCTGCTGACCCTGTCCGACGTGCTCTGCACCGGGCACCACGCCGCGGTGAAGGCCGGGGTCAGCCCCCGCACGTCGGTCACCGTGATCGGCGACGGTGCGGTCGGGCTGTGTGCGGTGCTGGCCGCCCGGCGGCTCGGCGCCGAGCAGATCGTGCTGATGGGCCACCACAAGGACCGCACCGACCTGGGCCGGGAGTTCGGCGCCACCGACGTGATCGCCGAGCGCGGTGACGAGGGCGCGGAGAAGGTGCGGGAGCTGACCGGCGGCGACGGCACGCACACGGTGCTGGAGTGCGTCGGCACCGGCGAGGCGATCGCGATGTCCCTCGGCGCGGTGCGCGACGGCGGCGTGGTCAGCCGGGTCGGCGCGGCGCAGTACACGGAGGTGCCGATGGACTTCGGCACGTTCCTCCGCAACATCACTCTGACCGGCGGCGTCGCCCCGGCCCGGGCCTACATCGAGGACCTGCTGCCTGACGTCCTCGAGGGCCGGATCCAGCCGGGCCGGGTCTTCGACGACGCCATCGGCCTGGAGGACGTGCCCGACGGCTATCGTGCGATGGCCGAGCGTGCGGCGCTCAAGGTACTCATCCGCCCCTGACCACGCCGCTGGCCTGGCCACCACCACGCCGGGCAGCCGGCGAACACCAGCAAGGAGAAGACCGTTGGAGATTATGCCGAAGAAGCCGACCGTGAAGGCCCCGGGGGAGACGTTCACCGGTGACGCCTGGTTCGACGTGATCGCGGCAGGCCAGGAGCCCTCGCGGATCCGCGTCAACGTGGTGCGCTTCGCCCCCGGGGCCCGCAACGCGTGGCACGCGCACGCCGTCGGCCAGACGGTGCACGTCACCGAGGGCATCGGGCGGATCCAGTCGCGCGGCGGCGACGTCACCGAGATCCGGCCGGGGGACACGGTCCACACGCCCCCGGGCGAGTGGCACTGGCACGGCGCCGCCCCGGATCACTTCATGACCCACCTCGCCATGTGGGAAAGCCCAGGCGAGGGCCAGGGCCCCGAGACCGCCTGGGGCGACCTGGTCACCGATAGCGAATATAACGAACCGCCCGCGAGGTGATCATCGAAGGAGGCCGGCCATGACCGGATGGACGAAGGACGAGCTCAGCCGGGTCGGGGACGCGGAAGAGCTCGAGATCGCCTCGACCCGGAAGGACGGGACGCTCAGCAGCCCCCGGACGATCTGGGTGGTCCCGCACGGCGGCGACCTGTACGTCCGCTCCGTGAACGGGCCGGACGCCGCCTGGTTCCGCGGCACCCAGGTCCGCCGCGAAGGCCACATCCAGGCCGGGGGCGTGGACCGGGACGTGACCTTCACCGACGCTGACCACAGCCTGGACGATCAGCTCGATGCGGCTTACCGGAGCAAGTACCGCCGGTACGCGAAGAGCATCACCGACGCCATCAACAGCCCGGGCGCCCGGTCCACGACGACCAGGCTGCTGCCCCGCTAAGGAACAGGTCGGGATCTTCGTGCGAGTCCGGTCCCAGGTGATCGGTGGACGCTAAGCGCTTGGCCGTCCCGCTTGACCGTCATACCCAGTCATTGGTCTCAGCTCCGCAGGGCTAGCGCCACGACGCTCCCATCAGTGGCAGTCTGCATGCCTACCGCTGCGCACGCCGTGCTGGAGCAGGCCAGGCTGTTGAGCTCGTTGCCGGGGAAGTCCGTGGTATCCGATCCGTTCGGCGAGGGCACCTGACTCCATTCGGTGCCGTCCCAGGAGCTGATGAGCGTGAGGAGCGGCTGGGCCTCGTTATCGTCGGTCCAGTTCCCCACGGCGGTGCAGGCCGACGCCGCGGTACAGCGAAGGTCTGTCCACCACGCCGAGTTGGTGTCGGGGGGGTCGGGCCGGCCGACCGTCCCGTCCAGTGACCACTTGGTGCCGTTCCAGGTTTCCGAGAACAAGAGGGTGCCACTACTCTCCGGGCTGCAGTCGCAGTAGTCCTGATTGCCGACCGCCTTGCACCCCGAGGACCAGCACGAAACGTTGGTGTCGAGCCACCCGTAGAAGCCTGGTGGCGAGCCGAACTGGTTCGGCAACGTAGGTGTGGCCTGAGTGATCCACGTGCTCCCCCGCAAGCCCATGGCCAGCGTCCTGCTGCCGGAGGTGCGTTGTGGCCTCTCACCAGGAAGGGATCGGCAATGCGAACGAGGCTCGCAGGTATTGTCCCGCAGTCATAAAAGGGCTGCTCTTCACGGGCGTGGCCGAGGCCGGGTGACAACGTCTACTGGATGACGCAGCGGTGGATACGAAGTGCGCCAGCCCATCCTCGCGCCGTTCGCCGCCCCGGGGTCACCCACCGCTGACACTGGCGCCGGGCGGCCGTCCCGGCTCAGCGGCGGCCGCGGTGGACGATCTGATGATCAGCGAGGTGGGCATCAGGACGTGCTTGGCGGGCCGGCCCGTGTCTGGTGAGCCCGGGCCGCCGCCGAGCCGCTCGAGCAGCAGGCGGGCCGCTTCGTAGCCGATGTCGTACTGCGGGATGCGGACGGTGGTCAGCGCCGGGCGCCACCATTCCACGAACGGCATGTCGTTGTAGCCGACGATCGACAGGCTGGCGGGGCACGGGCGGCCGGCCTGCTGGGCGGCGGCGTAGCAGCCCAGGGCCATCAGGTCGTTGCCGGCCAGGATCGCCGTGACGGCGGGGACCTGCGTGAGCAGATCCAGGGCGGCATCCTTGGCGTCGGGGGCGGTGAGGGCCGGGCCATGGCGGACGATGAGCTGGTCCCGGTCGAGCCCGAGCTGGCCGGCGCAGGAGCGGAACGCCTCGGCCCGGGTCTGCACGACCGACAGGTTGGGCGGCCCCGTGAGGTGGGCGATCACCCGGTGGCCGAGACCGGCCAGGTGCGCCACGGCGGCCCGTACCCCGGCCCGGTCGTCGCTGCCGACGGCCGGCAGGTCCAGATCACCCGTCTCGCGGTTGACCAGGATGACCGGGTCGGCCGCCGAGGTGAGACGGGGGATCGTCGTTCCGTCCAGAGTCGCTGAGGCCACGATGTAGCCGTCGCAGCGGCGGGCCTGCAGGGCGGCCACCCGGTCACGCTCCCGGCCGGGGTCGTTGCCGGTGTTGGCGACCAGCGCGACGTACCCGGCCTCCGCCAGCGCGTCTTCGATCCCCGAGACGATCGGCGGGAAGACGGGGTTGGCGAGGTCCGGGACCACGACGCCGATGACCGCGCTGCGCCGCGCGCGCAGGGTCCGGGCGATGGGGTCAGGGACGTAGCCGAGACTCCGGGCGGCCGACCGGACGCGCTCCGCGGTGGGAGGCGAGATCCGGCCCTCGCGGCGCGGGTCGAGCGCCCGCGAGGCCGTGCCCGGGTGCACTCCCGCCAGTTCCGCGACGTCCCGGATGGTCGGGCGGCCGGTGGTCGGGCGGGCTGCCATGAGCCGAGGCTACCCGGCGTGGCAACCGAATGCCAGGATGTGCCCGCTGCGGGTTGACAGGGCCCGGAAGACCAGCGCAGAGTTGTGGCAACCGATTGCCAGGAGGTGGCCGAGATGCCCCGTATCAGTTACGTCGAGCCGAGCACGGTCACCGATCCCGGGCTGGCAGCTATCCTGGAGGAGTCCCGGACGTACGGCACGCCGCGGCTGGAGAGCCAGGCCATCCGGGCACATGTGCCGGCGGTCCTGCGGACGTTTGCGGCGTCCTGGCAGCAGGTGTTCCGCGAGGGCGTCCTCGATCACCGGATCAAGGAACTCGCCCGGGTCTACGTGGCGAAATCCCTCGAATGCGGCTACTGCGCCGGCCAGCGGTCGCATATCGCCGCTGAGCAGGGCGCCACCGAGGACGACTACGACGAGATCATCGACTTCCGGAGGTCCGACCGCTACGACGATCGCCAGCGGGCCGCGCTGCGCTGGGCCGAGGCGATCGCCTGGGATCCCGCCAGCGCCGATGATGATCTCTGGTCCGAGCTGCACAAGCACTTCTCTGAGCCGGAGCTCGTCGAGCTGGGCTACTTCATCGGCCTGACCATGGGGCAGCAGCGGTTCCTCAAGACCGTGCAGGTCAAGCACGGCGACCTCGGCACGGACAGCCTGGCCGGCCTCGCCCCCCACGTGGCCAGCGAGCTGGCGGACGCGGACGCGGGCGCAGCCGGCTGACGGAAGCCGGACCCGGCTTACCGGCCAGGCCGGTCCGGAGGTTCGGCGCCTGGGGTGATGAGCCGGGATTCGTAGGCCAGGACGACGGCCTGGACACGGTCGCGCAGGCCGAGCTTGGCCAGTATCCGGCCGACGTGGATCTTCACGGTGCCCTCGGACAGATTCAGGCGGGTGGCGATCTCGCCGTTGGACAGGCCCGCGGCAATGCAGGAGAAGACGTCTTGCTCGCGGTCGGTGAGGACCTGGCGGATCTGGGCGGCTTGCGGGCCGCTGGGTGGTCCCGGCTGTGGTGGGGTGGCGAACTGGCGGATGAGGCGCCTGGTGGCGGTCGGGGCCAGCACGGCGTCGCCGGCGGCGATGGTGCGGATCGCGGCGACCAGGTCGTCGGGCTGGGTGTCTTTGAGCAGGAAGCCGCTCGCTCCCGCGCGCAGCCCGGCGTACACATAGTCGTCGAGGTCGAAGGTGGTCAGGATCAGCACCTTCGACGGCAGTCCGGCGGCCACGATGTCGCGGGTCGCCTCGATGCCGTCACGGCCGGGCATCCGGACGTCCATGAGCACGACATCGGGACGCACCGCGGAGCACATCGATACGGCGGTGGTTCCGTCGGCGGCCTCCCCGGCCACCTCGATGTCGGTTTCGGCGTCGAGGATCAGGCGGAAGCCCTTCCTGATCAGGGAGTGGTCGTCCACCAGGAGCACGCTGATCATGAGGCGGCGGCCGGATCGAGGCGCAGGAGGGCGGTGACCCGCCAGCCGTGCGGGTCACGCGGGCCGCACGCCAGTTCGCCGCCGAACGCGCTGACGCGCTCGCGCATCCCGGTCATGCCGCCGCCGGCCGGGTGCGGCCCGGCCGTGTCCCCGGCGCCGTCGTCGTCGACTTGCACCCGGACCTCGGCCGGCGTGACCTGCAGCCGGACCGCCGCGGTCGCGCCGGGACCGCCGTGCTTCATCGTGTTTGTCAGGGCTTCCTGGACCAGCCGGAAGACGGCCAGCTGGATGCCGGGCGGCGCGACGGCGGGGGTCCCGCTGCGCTCGTACCGGACCGGCAGGCCGGCCGCCCGGACCCGGGCCAGCAGATCGTCCATGTCGGCCAGGCCGGGCAGCGGCTGCCGGGGGTCCCCCCCGGAGTCGGCGCGCAGCACACCGAGCAGGCGGCGGGTCTCCGACAGCGCCTCGCGGGCCGTGCTCGACACGTCCCGGATCGCGTCGGACGCCTCCTCGGGGGCCCGGGTCACGGCCCGGAGGGCACCGTCGGACAGGGCCACGATCATGGTGAGGTGATGGGCCACGCTGTCGTGCATCTCGCGGGCGATGCGGGCCCGTTCCACCGCGGCGGCCAGCGCGCTGTTCTGGTCGCGTTCGCGCTCCAGCCGCTGAGCGCGGTCGCGCAGCTCGGCGAGGTAGGCCCGGCGGGTGCTCACGTACAGGCCCGCGACTAGGACGGCCGCGGTCGCGGCGATCTCGTAGATGGCGGGCAGCCAGCTGCTCCGCCAGCCAGCCTGGCCGGCCGCGGGGAGCACGACCGCGGCCACGAGCACCGCCGCGGCGAGCGCCTCCGCCCGGCGCATGAGGGCGGCCACGGTGTACAGGCTGATCGCCAGGGCCACCGGATACAGCATGCCCCTGATCGGCCATTCCGCCAGGATCGCGGTGACCAGGAGGGTCCAGGCGAACACCGGGCCGGGCCAGACCCGGCGCAGCGGCAGCGCTCCTGCGGTCAGGGCGCCCACGACCAGGGCGGCCGCCAGCCGCAGGTGCGGGGGATTCGCCGTCTGGGCGAAGGAAAAGCGCGCGAAGGACGCAACGAACGCAAAGAGCGCGCAGCCGATGTCGAAGACCCAGGAACGCAGCCGTCGCGTTCCCGGGTCCTCGGCCGGCGTCCAGAAGGACATACCTGCATCCTCCTCGTTCACGCCTCATCCTCCTAGTTCACGCGTCACGGCGCCGCAGCTGCCAGGCAGCCAGGCCGACCAGGACCACCGCATACCCGCACAGCAAGGCGAATCCGGTCCACGGGCTCAGCGGGTGCGCGACCAGCGGCTGGCCCCACAAGCTCCCGCCCGCACTGGACGGCAAGTAGGGGGCGATCCCCGCGACGGCCTGCGGGAGGTGCGGCAGCACGATCGGCGCGACGAAGAACACCGCGGCGAACGCAGACAGGCCAGCGGCGGTTTTCCGGAACAGGGCGCCCAGAGCCAGGCCGATGACCGCGGCGACCGACAGGTACAGCGCTGCGCCGGCCACGGTCCGCAGCACACCCGGATCGGTCAGCGAGATTGCCGAAGCGCCGCGGGCCGACTGGATAGCCGTCGCCACGAAGAAGTCGGCCAGGGCGGCCACCAGGGTCACCGGGAGCACCAGCCCAGCCAGCACGATCAGCTTCGCCCAGAGCACCGGCAACCTCGATGGCACCGCGGCCAGCGACGCCCGGATCATCCCGGTCCCGTATTCTCCGCTGAACACCAGCACCCCGAGTGCGCCGATCACCAGCTGGGCCACCAGGATGCCGAACAGGCTGACCGACACCGCGGCGGCGGCGGGATGCGCCGCTGAGACCCGGTACGGTTTTCCTCCCGCGAACACGGCGCCCACCCCGACGATCAGCATGACCGCGATCAGCATGCAGGACCAGGTCGAGCGCAGCGCACGCAGTTTCACCCACTCCGAGCGGATGACGCGCACCTGGGTGACCGGCCCGGCCGCCGCGGGAGCTAGCCCGGCGTGCGCCGGAGCCGGTGCGAGTGCCGCGCTCATCGTGCCACTCCGGCGTGATACTCCAGGCTGTCCTGGGTGACCTGCATGAATGCCTCCTCTAGCGAAGCCCTGTTGGGCGTGAGCTCGAACACTGGCACGTGCGCCCGGCACGCTGCGGTGCCGATTTGCTCGGCAGTGACGCCGGACACCCGCAGCACATCCGTGCCGTCGCTCGTGACGGTCACACCGGGGCCCGCGAGCGCCTCGCCCAGCCCGGTGGGTTCCGGCGTGCGCACCAGCACATCGCCCACGGCGGCGCGGCCGATGAAATCCTCGACGCTGGTCTCGGCGATGAGCTTGCCGCGTCCCACGATGACCAGCCGGGTGGCCGTCTGGGCCATCTCGCTCATCAGGTGGGACGACACGAAAACTGTCCGTCCCTCATCGGCCAGCGACTTGAGCAGCAGCCGGATCCAGCGGACGCCGTCCGGGTCCAGGCCGTTGACGGGCTCGTCCAGGACCACGGTCTGCGGCTGGCCCAGCAGCGCGGCGGCCACCCCCAGCCGCTGTCCCATGCCGAGGGAGAAGCCCCCGGACCGCGTGCCGGCCACATCGGCCAGGCCGGCGAGCTCGATGACCTGGTCCACCCGGCGACGCCCGATGCCGGCCGTGCGCGCCAGCGCCAGCAGGTTGTTACGGGCCGACAGCCCCGGATGGACAGACCGCGCATCCAGCAGGATGCCCAGCTCCGCCATGGGCGCGGCGCAGTGCGGATAGTGCTTGCCGTTGACTCGCACCGTCCCGCTCGTCGGCCGGTCCAGCCCCGCGATCATCCGCATGGTCGTCGATTTCCCGGCCCCGTTGGGGCCGAGGAACCCGGTGACCACCCCCGGCTCCACCACGAAGCTCAGCTCGTCGACTGCGGTCTTGTCCCCGTAGCGCTTGGTCAAGCCGTCAATCTCGATCACGATGCGTCCTCTCATCGGCCCTGCCTGCGATCGGCCCTGCCTGATGACTGGAACGCTACGGATCCCGCCCCCGCGGGGAATCTGCCGCGAGACCACACTTCGCCCGCGGCCTATGCCTCCGGGCATAGGCACCAGAGCAGCCGCAGGGCGGGAGCAAACGCTTGCATCAATCGCGCCTGGTGGCTGGCCGGCGGCTTCGGTGGCCACTGATGACCTTGGTGGGAGGCCCTGCGAGCCGCCGGATCCCCCGATTCCGGGCCGCGAAGGCGTGCAATGTGGTGCCCCGGCCTACGGATTGCGTCGTTTGGGTCAGCGGACTGTGATCTTCACGACATACCGCTCACGCCTGCAATCCTTTGCAAGATTCTTGGGTAACCTCTGTCGAGCCACAGCAACGTGACCGGCCCGGGAACCCGGGACTTCCGCCAAGGGGTCACCCGGCGAGAGGGCTTATCGCATGGCACTGCTTTCCCCGAAGGTGATCGCCCAGGTCAGCAGTCGTTCGTCCAGTGAGCTTGCGGCGATGTCCTGGGAGTGGATCATGCGTGCCGACGGGCAGGTCTTCTACCGGCTCACCAAGGTTGACGGCCGCCGGGAACGGAACCCGTGGACGCTGGCGACTCGGTTGCCGCCCGCGGAACTGGAAGCCCTCCGCAGTGATAAGACCCGGGCCACCGAAGTGCTGGACGTGATCGCCCGCCAGCACGGGCACAAGCGCCGCTGAGCCAGCGGCCTGGATCAGCCCCCTGATCCGGCGCTCCGGCCGCGCTCCCCTGACGCCGAAAATTGATTGCGGTGCTGCTGCCTGCAGGGGTGTGCTGATGGCATGGATACAGCTGAGTGGCTGGTCAGGGCATGAACGGCCAGCCGGTCCTGCTGGGTGAGGCGGCCGGGTTCCTCGCTGAGCGCTACGCGGGCCGGGCGCGCGACGTCGCCGAGCTCGGCGGCGGTGACTGGTCCCGGGCGTTCTCGTTCCGGCTCGGCGGGCGTGACCTCGTCGCCCGGTTCGGCCCCTACGGTGAGGACTTCGCCAAGGATCAGCAGGCGATGGCCTTCGCCGGGCCAGACCTGCCGGTTCCGGAGGTACTGGAGACGGGCCGCGGGCTGGGTGGCGCCTACGCCATCTCGCAACGCTGCTTCGGGACGTTCCTGGAGAGCCTCGACGAATCCGGGTGGCGCCGGCTCCTTCCCGCGCTCCTGCGCGGGCTGGACGCGCTGCGGCACCTGCCGGTACCCGGCGCAGGCACCGCAGCGGCCGTTAGCGGCGGCGCAGCGGGCTGGCGGGAATGGCTCTGGTCAGGGCTCGCCGACCGTCCGGGCGAACGGGTTTCCGGCTGGAAAGCGGTCCTGGACCGGCAAGCCGGCCTGAGCGAGCTCTTCGCCGCTGGTCAGCGCGAGTTCGCCGCGCTGCTGCCTGCCTGCCCGGAGCTCCGCCACGTGCTGCACGGCGACCTGCTCAACCGCAACGTTCTGGTGTCCGCCGACGGATCGCGGCTCGCCGGGGTCTTCGACTGGGGCTGCTCCGCCTACGGCGACTTTCTCTACGAAGTCGCCTGGTTCACCTTCTGGGCTCCCTGGCACGCCGGGCTGGCCGCAGTCGGCTTCCGGTCGGTGATCCGCGGGCACTACAGCGCCACCGATGTCGAGGTTCCCTGCTTCGACGAGCGCCTGCGCTGCTACGAGCTCCATATCGGCCTCACCCACCTGGCCTACTGCGCGTTCGCCGCGAACCGGGAGGACGACCTGCGGGCGGTTGCCCAGCGCACCCGCGAGATCCTCCGGCCTGGCCACTGAGCCGCCCGGGAGGCCTCCCTACCGCGAAGCCGGTTGTTCAGCTCTCCACCAGCCGGAACGTCTCCACCAGCCGGAACGTCTGCGCCATCACGAGAGTGTCGTCGTCCACGGTGAATTCCGGGTCATCCAGCTCGGCGCGCACGTCAGCCGAGTGCCAGAACTCCTCATGCCCGGCCCGCCATTCCGCGACCGAGGTGTAACCCTCGCCCTCGCCGAGCGCGTGAGCCAGGTCCACATCGGCGAGGCGCACCACCCGCACCGCCGTCGTCTCGATCACGGCCACCGGCTTTCCGGCGGAGTCCACGACGACCTGCCGCAAACCAGGGTGCGGCAGCGGTTCCTGCTCACGCTCGTAGCTCACCACCAGCCCCGACGTGGTGGTCTTGGCCCCCGCGAGGATCGCGGCGACGAGCTGATCGCGCAGCGGTCCGGGGAAGGCAAACTCCGCGACCGGCAGATCCTCCGACGGCATGGCGGGCAGCCTAACGTTCGTCGTGAAGGGAGGGGGCGAAGGAGATGCCGACGATCAAGCCATCCTCGGTGATAAGCCGGGTCACCGTCTGTCCCCACGGCTCGGTGCGCGCGGGGTGCAGCAGTTCGTAACCCGCGTGCTGAAGCTCGTGGCCAGCCGCTGCGACTGCTTCTGCATCTTCGACCTCAAACTCGATCGATGCCTGGGGGACCACCCGGCCGGCGGGCCACTCCGGTGTGCCAAAGCACGCCTCGGCCGCCTGCGAGAGCGGCCACACACCGAAGTGCCGGCTGCCGGGAATGGCCTCGCTGGAGTAGTACTCATCGGCTTCGTACTTCTCCAGCGGCAGACCGAGGGCGTCAACGAACAGCTTGCGGCTCTGCGGCGGGTCAGCCACGACGACTGAGGTGCTCGCGATGAAGAGAACGTTCATGTGACCCAGGCTAGGGGCGGCAACGGGACATCTGCTGCCTCAGGGACGGCGGGGGAAGCGCTCGAACTCGGGCCGGCGCTTGGCCTTGAACGCCTCCCGGCCCTCGCGGGCCTCCTCGGTGCTGTAAAAGAGGAGGTTCGCGTCGTGGGCCAGCTGCTGGATGCCGGCCATGCCGTCTTCCGCGGCGTGGAAGCTGGCCTTCATCAGGCGCAGCGCGAACGGCGACATCTGCAGCATCCGGCGGCACCAGGCGACGGTCTCGGCCTCCAGCCCAGCGAGCGGCACCACGGTGTTGACCAGGCCCATGCCCAGGGCTTCCTGCGCGTCGTACTGGAAGCACAGGAACCAGATCTCCTTGGCCTTCTTCGGCCCGACCAGCTCGGCCAGCAGGGCCGCCCCGTAGCCGCCGTCGAACGAGCCGACCTTGGGGCCGACCTGGCCGAACCGGGCGTTGTCGGCGGCGATGGTCAGATCGCAGATCAGGTGGAGCACGTGCCCGCCGCCGATGGCGTACCCGGCGACCATGGCGACGACCGGCTTGGGCAGCCGGCGCATCTGGATCTGCAGATCGGTGACGTGGAAACGGCCGACCGCACCGGGCTGGCCAGGATCGGTGAGGTAGCCGGTGTCACCCCGCACCCGCTGGTCCCCACCGGAGCAGAACGCGTCCGGGCCCTCCCCGGTCAGGATGATCACCCCGATCCCGGGGTCTTCCCGGGCGATCACGAGGGCGTCGGAGATCTCGATCAGCGTCTGTGGCCGGAACGCGTTGCGGACCTCGGGACGGCAGATCGTCACCTTGGCGATGCCGTCCTCGCTGACGTCCAGGCGGATGTCCTCATAGCGGCCAACCGGCGACCAGGTGACTGGGCCGCGGACCGCGGCCAGCTCGGGGCGGCCAGATGTCTGGGGGGCGTGGGCTTCAGGAGGTAGCGACATGGTGGACAGCCTAAGACGGCGGCCCGGACCACTGACCAGGCACTGGGGTCCGCCGCGGCCGCGGCTACGATCTGGGCGGCCACAGGGTGAAAACGGCCGGCGGCGGGAACCGGCTCTCCCGGTCCCGTGGGAAGTGACGGGGTACTGTCGGCTCGTGGCGGATGCGGGCCGGGCCGCCCCGACGAGCTGGGAGGTCACGTGGCCGAGCCGTCCCGACGACCGGCGGCCCGGCGGCGCAGGCCGGATCCCGTGGACTTGCCCAGGACCGAACGGCTCGCGGTGACGCGGCTCTCAGATGATCTCGCCGACCGGATCCGGCGGCTGATCATCAGCGAGGACATTGCCCAGGGTGCCCGGCTTCCCCCCGAACGTGACCTGGCTGAGCGGTTCGGGGCCAGCCGGCCGACCGTCAACCAGGCGCTGCGGGCCCTGTCGCTGATGGGACTGGTGGAGATCCGCCGCGGCTCCGGCGCCTACGTGGTCCGGCGCCCCGAGACGATGGTGACCGCGTCCGTCAACCTCATGCTCGACCTCGACCAGCGGTCGCTCAGCGACCTGATGCAGCTGCGGCTGTGGCTGGAGACCCTCGGCGCCCGGGAAGCCGCGGGCCGCGCCCCCGAACCGGCCTCTGGCGAGACCGCGATCGGTGAGGCGCTCCGGCGGCTCGGCGACTCGGCGCGGCACCCCTCGGAGGTGATCGCCGCCGACACCGTGTTCCACGCCACCGTCGTCCGTTCCGCGGGCAATCTCTACCTGGGCGCGATTTACGAGAGCGTGCACACCGCGGTCCTGTCGTTCGAGTACCGCGGCTGGGTGGACACCGAATCCGTGCCGGACTGGCTGCGGGACACCAGCCCGGAGCAGCACCTGGCGCTTCACGAGCCCATCGCCACCGCCGTCCTGAACCGGGATCCGGACGCCGCGGCCCGCGCCGTCGCCGCCCACCACCAGGTCATGCTCGACCACCTCCGCCGGGCCTGACCCTGTTGACACCGCGCACGCCCGCTAACCATCATTGTGGCTTAGCCACTTCTCCACTTTAGGCAAGGCAGGCTCGATGAGTGCGACGGTGCCCGTCTCCGCGCCCGGAACCCACTGGACCGTGCCGGACCTGCGCGAACTGGCCCTGAGGATCCGGCTGCGCGCCGTCCGGATGGTCGCCCCCCAAGGGTTCGGCTACCTCGGCCAGGCGCTGTCGTCCGCGGAGCAAGTCGCCGCCGTCTTCGCGACCGCCCGCCCGGGGCTGGACCGGCTCGTCTGCTCGCCAGGGCACTACGTCATCGGCCCGTTCGCGGCCGCCGCCGAGCTGGGGTTGCTGGACGACGAGTTGGTGGCGGGCTACGGGCAGAACGGGTCGCCAGTGGAGGCCATCGGCACCGAGCGCTCGCCCGTCTTCGACTACACCTGCGGTTCGCTCGGCCAGGGCCTGTCCGCGGCGCTGGGCTTTGCCCTGTCCGACCGGCTGCGCGGCTGCGAGGCGCGGATCTTCACCATGGTCAGCGACGGGGAACTGGAGGAGGGACAGGTCTGGGAAGCGGCCCTGTTCGCCGCCCACCACCGTCTCGGCCGGCTGGTCGTGCTCCTGGACGCCAACAACTCCCAGGTGGACGGCCCGGTCGACAGCATCACCACGCTCGAGCCAATTGCCGCGAAGTGGTCCGCGTTCGGGTGGCACGCCCAGGATCTCGACGGTCACGACGTGGACGCGATATCCGCCGCCCTGGCTGCGGCCGCCGCGGACGAGGACCGGCCGAGCGTGCTGGTCTGCCGCACGTCGACGGTGCATGGCCTGGACTGCCTGCCACCCGACGCGGACGGGCACTTCATCAAGCTGCCGCCCGGGCTGGCCGCGGCGGCGGTGGCGGAACTCACCGGCAAGCTGGAGGCCCTCCGTGCGTGAGCCGCCCTACCCCACCGAGGTCAAGCCGTACGGCCGGGCGCTGGTCGACCTCGCCCGCCGCCGGGACGAGGTGCTGTGCCTCAGCGGCGACCTGACCCGCCAGTGCGAGGTCGACCTGTTCCAGGAGGAACTCCCGGACCGCTTCATCCATGCGGGCATGGCCGAGGCGAACATGATGAGCATGGCGGGGGCGCTGGCGCGCTGCGGCCACATCCCGTTCGTGCACACCTTCGGGGTGTTCGCCACCCGCCGCCCGTTCGACCAGATCGCTAACGCCATCGCGTACCCGGGCCTGCCCGTCCGCATCATCGGTTTCATGCCCGGGGTGTCGACTCCGGGCGGCCCGAGCCACCAGGCGATCGATGATGTCGCGCTGATGCGCACGCTGCCGGGCATGACCGTGGTGGATGTGGCCGACGCGGTCGAGGTCCGCCAGGTGGCGGCGGCCATCGTGGACGTGCCGGGGCCGGTGTACGTCCGGCTCAAGCGCGGTGAGATCCCGGTCATCTTCGGCGAGGATCACCAGCTGCGGCTGGACCGGGCTGAGGTCCTCGTGCCCGGGGACGACGTGGCCCTGTTCGCCAGCGGCATGATGCTCGCCGCCGCGCTGGCCGCGGCCCGGGCGCTCGTCGACCACGCGGTCTCTGTTTCGGTCATTAACGTTCCGACCGTCAAGCCCCTCGACACGGCCACCGTCCAGGACGCCGCTGCCGGGGCGCGGGTCGTGGTGACCGCCGAGAACCACACCATCATCGGCGGCCTCGGATCGGCCGTGGCCGAGACGATGGCCGAGGCTG
>Ga0208589_1000537_pt1 | contig 17744 bp, 9 predicted proteins | sample NGESurshal092012_2_FD_184486 | JGI IMG/M metagenome (GOLD analysis project Ga0208589, IMG submission 184486) | Arctic peat soil microbial communities from Barrow, Alaska - NGEE Surface sample F53-2 shallow-092012 (SPAdes) | ecosystem: Environmental > Terrestrial > Soil > Wetlands > Peat ... | reverse complement strand
GAATGGGCGCAATCCGATGCTTGCAATACAGCGGCATGTGGGAGCGGTACTGGGACTCGAAACAGGCGGCTTAATCGCCACACTTAGGAGTTACACCCAGGAGAACCCATGCCCCAATGGAATAGTTCCGACCAGTAACTTTTCTTCATCCATTTCCCCCGGCTGCAAAGTCCCCAGCCGCTGCGCCGCAGAATTTTAGCCACAGATGAACACAGATTCACACAGATGGAAATCAAATACTTTGGATTTGGCTTTATCCGTGTCCATCCGCGCCATCCGTGGTCAAAAACCTTCTCTGTGCCGCAGCCAAGGGCCGGCGCGTGAATTCTCACCGGCATCAGTCCGATCAAATTCCCCACTCTGTTGCCTCTATGCCCTCCGTGGCAATTAGACTGAGCGACCGGCAACCCAGTGTTGCCCCGACGGTGATTCCGCCATTCCTCAACAAGTCAGACGAGTTGATCGACTCAAGCCAAGTCTGACGAGCGCCGGTTCCGCTTCCCACGCATGAATCAGTTCAAGTCGCGCCAGGCCGCGCGATGGCGTGGGTCACGATCCTGCCAAATGGCTCAACGTCTTCACCGGCGATGGGCCACAACGCAGGCTCCAGGCAGAACGAGGACAATCCGAATATTAGCCACGGATGAACACAGATTCACACAGATAAAATGCGGATGATTCAGATTGAATTATCCGTGTCCATCTGTGTGCATCTGTGGCTAAAAATCTGTGGCTAAAGCCACCGGCGCTGCTCGCGAGTCTAACGCCGTTCGATGGTGTTTGGATTGATTCCCGATTACCCGCTGTATCGCTCTGACATTGGCTCGAACCCGCTGTCAGAGCTAGAGCCCGACAAGCGAATCGCCATCCTCCACCGCGCGTGGCGACGATGTGTCCGGCCGACGAAATGAAAAACTCATGCGGTGGAACCCCCTTCGCCCCTCGTCAGATGCCATGTCAAAATCCGCGCCTTTGGGCGTCGTTATTTCGCAGGTGCCGTACGTACGAACGCCGGATCAAGCCACACCAATCGCCCCAGGGCGCTGTAGTTATCCCCGAAATCCACTTCCAGTGAAATCTGCTTCTTTCCGGTAATATCCAGCACCACCGCATCGGCGGGCTTGCCGAAACGCACATGCGGGAATTGAGCTGCCGGCGCTCCATCAACGAGGATGCGCGCCGCCACATCGGCCCTGGCCATCTCCGCGCCGGCAACGGCGGGAATCTCAAATTGTGTGCGAAAGCCTGTGTACCCGTCGGGGATTGCATAGGTCAGCTTCGTATAACTGTGAACGCTGATCCCATGCCGAAACGGCGGGAAGGCCTGGCGGATGCTGGCGTCGGGATCACCCAGCGGATGATCAAATCGCGGCGGAAAATTCTCGCCCAGAAATGGATGATAAACGATCTCAGCCGGCGTCAGGCTCGTCAGCCAGCGCACGGGGCCGGTGGTCTGTTCAATGCACGAAACGGCCGAGGCGTCGATGGTCACGGTCTTCTGCGGCGTGTAGCCGATGATCACGTGAGAAACATCCTGCGCCGCGATGCGAACCAGGCCGACCGTCAGCGAGGAGCCGTCCGCCAGCCACAGCCGCCAGCCGCCGGTGGACGCGGCCATGGGATCGGAATCGGCCAGCAAAATCGCCGCGACTTTATCGAGGCTGATCTGCACCGATGCGTCAGCCCCTTCCGGGTGAATGGAGACCATCGAATCGGTCATCTGGTCAATGACGCCGCTGGTGGCGTCGCCGTTGGTCAGCCTCACGCTGTCCGTCTTTCGCGGCTGATCCAGGCCCGCCGCTGATTGCCCCGCGAGCAGAATCGCGCTGACGCGATCCTCGGGAATTTCCAGTTTGCCGAGAAGCGGATGATTCCAGGTGACGGTGTCGCCGGCGATTGAAAGGGGCGAGCCGGAAAGAGTGTCGCCGCCGTTGAGATGGAGAATGAATTTCGCGGGCGTTGAAGCCGCGGAAGAGGCGGCCGCGTGATCCAGCTCAAGTAGCTGATCCCATGAAACGGATTGTGCGCCGCCGCCGGAGCCTGCGAGTCGCACGCCCTTCTCATCCATCGCGGCAACATTCGCCGGCTGCGATTGAAAATCGGCGGTGACGAGAGTCCATTTGTCCTGCGCGGCGGCGGATGCCACGAGACTGAGAAGGATGATGAGAGATCTGATTGAAATCACTGGTTTCAGATTATATGCGATATGAAAAGAAGAAGACCCTCACCCCAACCCTCTCCCAGCGTACCGGGAGAGGGGGTTAGGAGCGCGGTCGGTCCGCGCTTGCAGTCATTAGCCACCCGGCCCCTTGCCATTGAACACAGGCAAATACCGATTCGGCATCTGCAAGGCGATCAGAGCCATGGCGCTGTCGCATTCATCGCTGTATTCGCCGGTCCAGTGATCCCCGCCGCCGCCCTGGCGGTTGATCAGGCTCTGCCGAAGCGCGGGGTAATAGGTCTTCCAGTAATCGCCGCCGGCCAGAAACATCGCCTGCGCGGCGTAATAATTTCCGTAGAAATAATGTCTGCCGGGATCGGCGTCTCCGATGTTGCCCCAAGCCACCGATTCCTTCAGGTAATCCAGGCCGCGGCGAAGGTTGTCGGAATCGAAAACGCCGGCGTAGTAAAGGCTGGCGCAGCCGGCGGCGCTGCGGGCAAATCCGCTGGGTCCGTTGTTGGATTGATAGCTGAATCCGCCGTCCGCGTTCTGACAGGACAGAACATATTCGATCGCCTTGTCACGCACGCTTTTGTCGACCTTAAGCCCCGCGTCCTGCGCCGCGCGAAGCGCCATGATCTCGCAAATAGTCACGGAAATATCCGCGTCCACCGGCACGGGCTGATACCGCCATCCGCCCTGCGGGTTCTGGCTGTGTTCGATCAGGCTGACGGCCTTCTCCAGCTTTTCCTTGATCTCCGGGTCGCCGGTCTCGCCGTAAAGCTCGCCGAGAAACAGAGTGGCAAAACCGTGCCCGTACATCGGGCCGCTGTCGCTTTTGTAGCTGATGATTCCTGATGGCTGACAACTCGCCAGCACGAATTTCAGGCATTTTTGAACATTAATGGCGTACTTGCCGCGATTGGGAAGATTGCCCTGTTCCATGAACGCCAGCCCGGCGAGCGCCGTGATGCCGGCGTGGTTGTTGTAGCCGCCGTCGGTGGCCTGCCGCCCGGCAAGCCATGCCAGGCCTTTTTCAACGCACTGCTGCTGCTCAGGGGTGATTTCATCGCCGGTGACCTGGTTGGGCACGGCCGCCAAACCATTCGCGCCGCGCGCCGACGAACAAACGCCGCTCAGGATAATCAACGCGGCAAGGGCCGACGCCGGATATAACTTCATTGGCTTGGTCTTCTCGTTTAATTGACTGCTGATCACTGCGGAGCAACGGGCGCCGGCGCCGGCTGAACGCCATTCCCGGCGCCGCTACCGCCGCCCTGCTGTTGGGCCTGATCGGTTTCCTTCGTGGCCAGCGTGCGATAATAGCCGTCCACGAAATCCTTGAACTTCTGAATCGTCTGATCGGTCTGGCCTTCCATGACGGCGGCGCGCTGGCGCGGCGAGAGTTTGCCCCAACTGGCGTCGTGAAGCTGATCAACATTGCCGGTGGCGTTGTCGTTGGTCAGGCCGGTCGTGTTTCCCATGCGGGGGTCGCGCGGGCGCGCGTTTTGTGCCTGCTGATTCTGTTGGTTCTGCTGATTCTGCTGGTTGTTGGGATTGTTGGCCTGCCGCTGCTGGCCGGGCTGCTGCTGGCGCTGAGCCGTGCGCTGCTGCGAACGCGACGGACTGCTCTGCTGCTGTTGCTGGCCGGCCATGTTGCCCAGGCTGTCCATCTCAATGACGATGCGCTCCTGAATCTTCTGGGTCGTGGTGCCGGGATCGGAATCCAGCGCCAGCCGCTGGCGGGCACGCGCCATGCGGATGCCCAGCATGTTGGTGTCATCGTCGATGGCCTGTGCATCGGGCTTGGCGTTCAGCGCGGTGTCCTTCAATTCCTGCAAATCGAGGTCTTCGCTGCTGGCTTCTTCGGGAAGGGTGGCCTTGTTCGCCGGCTCGTCGCCGAGAGTCACTTTTCCCTCACTGGCTTTCGTGAGGATATCGTTGAGCATTTTGCGCAGATCGCCCTGGCGCTTGCCGAGTTCGAGGACGGCGGCCTTGTCCTTGGCGGGCAGCGCGTCGGCGGCCTTTGTGTCATCGTTAAGCATGCGCTGCATGTCCTGAATCAGCCGAATCTCCGCCTCAGCCGGTAACCGCGGCGGACGCGGCTGCTGCTGGCCCTGGCCGGGCTGTTGTCCCGGCTGCGGCTGCTGGCCTTCGCGCGGGTTGCTGAACTGGCTTTGCCGCGGACGCATCGTCAGGTTGTTGATCATGGCGTCGAGTTCACGCACCACGCGGGTCTGATTGGCCTGCGTCGCGGCGCCGGGATCGAGAGCCGTCAGCGACTTGGCCGACGTATTCATCCGCGACGCGATGTCGTCATTGGCGTAGGTGTAGGCGATGCTGCCGACGGCGGCGAGATCGTCGTCGAGCTTGGCGGTGCGCTCGGCAAGCGCGGTCTGGTCTTTGGACGTAATGCCGAGGTTGGCCTTGGCCGCATGGGCAAGCTGGCCGTCCGCGGTGCGCGGGCTGGAGTCAATCGTCTTCACCGCATCGTTGATCTTTTTCTGCTCATCGCGAATGTCCACGAACTGCTGGCGAAGCGTCGCCTTCTGCTGATCCTGCATCCGCTGCTGAGCCTGAGTCGCTTGCTTGTCGAGGCTATCCTTGGCAGCCAACAGCGCAGCGAAGGCTTCCACCTGCGGCGGCTGATACGCATCCGGCAGGTGGTTGTCCTGCAAGTAGGTAATCGCCCGGCTCATGCGCTGGGCGGCGCGCGTCAGATTCGCGGCCGGTTCGGTTCCTTCAGGCAATGCCTGAACAGTGGCGACAATATTCCGCGTGTTGCGCTCGGTCTGCGCCTGCAGCGCGATTTGCGTGTCGAGCGCCGCGGGCTGGCCGAGGTTATCCGCCTCGCGGCCGCTGTTGCTGAGCAGGTCCTTGATGAGATCGGGGTCTGATTTCACGGCGTCGGACAAAACGCTGCCGCCCTGGAGAAGCAGGTTATCAATGTTGTGTGCCGCCTGCTGCTGGAGAAGGTCGCTCACCAGTTGCTGAGCGGTTTCAAGCTGCTTGGCGAGTTCGAGCAGGTGGCGGTTTTCAGCCTCCTTGAGCTGGCGCATGATCATCATCAGCCCCAACTCGGCCTGACGCTGATTCTGCTGGGCATTGGCCTGCTGGTTCTGCTGCTCGGCCTGGGCGGCCTGCTGCATGTTGCCGCTGACATTCTGCTGCTGGCCGGTTTGCGCAGCCTGTTGAAGCGACTGGCTGCTCGATGGATCGCTGCGCGCCTGCTGATTGGCGGCCTGATTCATCTGCTGCAGGGTCTGATCAGTCTGCTTGGCCAGGTCCTGCTGCTGCTTGGCCAGATCGTCAATCTTCTTCTGCTCCTCGGGTGTCAGTTGCGTTGCGTCTTTGCCGAGCGTGTCGCGGCCGGCCTGCTGGGTCTGCTCGCTGAGCTTGCGCTGCTGATCGAGCATCTCCGAGACCTGCTTCAAATATCGTGAAAGGCCGGTATCCGATCCCATCTTATCCATGGCCTGCTGCAATTGCTGGCTGGCCTGAGCCTGCTGCTGCTGAGCCTGCTGAAGCGATTGATCGCGCTGGCCGGATTGTTGTTGCTGCTGCTGATTCTGCTGTTGCTGCTGCTGGCCGGATTGTTGACCCGATTGCTGACCGGACTGCTGGTTTTGCTGGCCCTGTTGTCCGCTTTGACCCTGCTGCCCTTGCTGACCCTGGCGGCCGGTCTGATTTCCCGCATTAGCCTGCTGCTGGCGACCGGATTGCTGCTGACCGGATTGTTGACCGCCTCGCTGGCCCTGTTGTCCTTGTTGTCCTTGTTGTCCTTGTTGCCCTTGTTGCCCTTGGCGACCCGTCTGATTTCCAGCATTAGCCTGCTGCTGACCGGACTGTTGGCCACCACGCTGGCTTTGCTGTCCCTGCTGTCCCTGCTGACCTTGCTGTCCCTGGCGACCCGTCTGATTTCCAGCATTAGCCTGCTGCTGACCGGACTGTTGGCCACCACGCTGGCTTTGTTGTCCTTGCTGCCCCTGTTGTCCTTGCTGACCTTGCTGGCCCTGTCGACCCGTCTGATCTCCCGCATTCGCCTGCTGCTGACCGGACTGTTGACCACCTCGCGGGCTCTGCTGGCCTTGCTGTCCCTGCTGGCCTTGCTGCTGCCCGGATCGATCGCCGGCGTTCGCCTGCTGCCGATCAGACTGCTGCTGGTTCCCGTCTTGGTTCTGCTGGTTTTGATCGCCGGCGCCGGCTTGCTGCCGATCGGACGGCTGCGTAGCGCTTTGCCCATTCTGATTCCCTTGATCCTGCTGCCCCTGATTGGCCGCATTGGCCTGCTGATGATCAGACGGATTGCGCTGGCTTGCTTCGCCAGTCGAAGCCTGCTGCTGATCGCCGGACGGCTGAGTTGCAGAGGCGCCCGCCTGTTCCTGTTGTGGATTGCTGTCGGCCGCGTTGTTGGGATTGGCCGTGGGTTGCTCAGCCAAGTCAGACAATCGGGCGGCGGCGCTGCGCATCGGATTCTGCGCCGTGTCATTGAGCAGGCGCTGGGCTTCGGCCGTGTTTGTCGCCAGTTGGCGAAGGGCTGGATTCCCGTCGGTGTTCTGCGGCTGGTTCTGCTGTATGCGTGTCAGCATCTGCCCAAGACGATCGGCGATCTGCCGAGTCTGGTTGGCGGTGTTGTTCTGATCATTGGCCAACTGCCGGGCCTGGGCGCGATCGGCCCGATCCAGCGCAGGCTTGCCCTGCGTATCCTGCTGCAGCGACTTGGCTCCGGCTCGCAGGCTTTCATTGGAGCGGCGGATGTCACCCACCTGCTCGCGCATCTGGGCAAGCTGGTCGGTAAGTTGCTGCGTCAGTTGCTCAAGACTGATGATGGTGACTCGAAGATGCCCGCTTTCTGAGAAGGCCGGGTCGTGCGGCTTGCCCTGATCGTCCTGATAGTTGTCCTGAACGCGAAGATAAATCTCAAGCTGATCGTTGGCCTTGAGCGCCGCTCCGTCGAGTTGGGCAAGCTGCCAATCCCATGAAACGCGAAACCGGCGGCGCTCGCCGGCCGAATCGAGCTTCGTCCATTTCACTGCGTCGTTGGCCGGCTGGGCATCAGCCAGCAGCGGAAGCGTCCAGGCCTTGTTGTCGCTCAGGCGACGCACCATGAAATCCATGGTCTTGATGCCGAAGTCATCGTCTGCCACGCCCTGAATTTGAATCGTCGCCTGCGAAAGAGCCTCTTCATTGCGAATCGGCTTTTCAAACTGCACGGTCGGCAACTGGTCCGGCCGGACCAGAAGCTGAAACTCCTCGATGCCGGTGTTGTTGAATCCGTCGGTGTCGGTGCCGAGAATTTTGAATCGAACCGGAACCTTGGCCACGAAATGCCCGGAGGCAAACAGCGAATTCGGCGAAACTGCGTCCCACTGAATATCGGGAACGTTGGCGTCCGACGCAGCCACCACGAGCTTGACCGCCTGGCCGACCCCCAGCGGCTTGCTGAACGCCGCGCGCAATTCGACGGCGCTGCCGAGGGTCACAGTCGCCGTGGAGGCTGCCAGGTCCAATGTCACCGGCGGCTCATTCACATACTTGGGCGGAGTAACCACCGCATCAACCTGTTTCAGCGTCAGCGGAGGAATGACCTGAACGGCGGGGAGGTCTTTCTGGTCGTCGCCGCTGCGAATCCATACGTTCATAACGCCGGCGGTCTTGCCCGGTTCGATGCGCGCGTCGAGATTGGCGGTGAACACGCCATCGGCGTTGCGGACCATCAATTCCTGTTCGACCAGGCCGCCCGCTTCGTAGCGGTAGAAAACGATCGCCTTGGCGGAAGCCTTATCGCCCTTGAGGAGCTTCATGCGCACTTCAAACGGAGTGCCGGCGGGAACTCGCATGCGAATTTGCTGATCAATGGCGATCTCCGTGCGCTTGGGCCAAAGCTGGCCGGCGAAAGGCGAGAGCAGCCGCTTGATGGCGGCCTCGCGGATTTCAGTGCCGATTAGGAAAGCCATCAACAGCGTGAGAAGAACCGCGCCGATCCCCAAGCCGACTGCATTCCATGCCGGTCTCGGACGAACCACGGCCTGCAAGTCGATGCGCCCGGCAAGCTCCGACGCCTGCGCGATCACACGATTTTTCATCGCCGCCGACTCTTCGGTGGCCTGTCCGGAAAACTCCACGACGCTTCTTAGACGATCATCAAAAACCGGGAAAGTTTCTTCGATGCGGCCGGCGACATCGCTGAGATTGAGTTTCGCCGAAGCCGGCCGGAGCAGGAACCGCCCCAGCGCATAAACCAGACCCGCGGCGGCCGCCGCCATCAGCACCAGGCGCGGCCAGACCGGCAGGTTGAGCATGTAATCCAGGACGACCGTCGCCACCAGCAGCGCGACCGCCGCGGCGACAACCAGACCCAGACCATGAATAACGCTTAGGATACGAACCCGCCGACGAACGCCGGACAGGGAATTCAAGAGAACGGTCTGAGACATAAGAACGCTCCAGGACCGCGCGGCCCGCCTATTGTAGCCACCAATCACAACAACGTCTCAATATGAGAGTGTCGCTTTCCGTACATGAAGGCAATATGAAGTTTTCAGTGTTCAGTGTTCAGTTTTCAGCTAAATACATATGTACTAGCTGAACACTGAACACTGAACACTGAAAACTAACTCATAGTTTACAACATCCCTTGCATTTTGCGAAGCACCCATTCCGCCGTTATCAGCACCGCGAATAAAACCAGCGCCAGCGGGGCATCCCACAGCGGCCGACTTATTTCCATCGGTATAATCCTCGCGGCGCTGTGGATTTCCCGCGGCAATTCGGCCCTGGCGTTGCCCAAATCCACGGGTTTGCCCAGACTGCTCAAAAGGGAGCGGTCCACGCGGGGGGATTCCAGTTCCAATTGCGGCGATTTCACCAAAAATGGGCGATCCATCGTGGTGCCGTCGCCGATGGCTGGAAGCCTCGCCGTGAAGCGGCCCAGCGTATCCGCGGTCCAGGTCGCGGCGTAGCGCGTCGAGTTTTCCAGCCGGTTCAACACCACCTTCCTGGCGGGTTGCCCATTGGCATCAAGAATCTCGACGGGAATCTGCGGCGGCAGTTGCTGAACCAGCATCGGGTTCAGCACATTCACATCCAGCCCGGCTTGCTCGCCCAACTGGAATTCTTCCTTGGTTGGCTCGAACGTCACATTGCGCTCATCCAGTTTTCGATTGCGCGCCAGGTAACGAATCTGCTGCACCCAGTAGGCGTTGTAAATCTGCTCGCCGGTGTAGAAGCGCCATCGCCAGGCTTCATTGATTCCCGAAAAGAGAGTGCGGCCCGCCCCGAACTGGCTGACGACCAGCAGCGGCGCTTTGCGCCCTGTAACCGGCGCGGTGTCAGTCGGATGCTCCGCCAGCACGGTCGCCTGCGGTTTGGGAACCACATTCCGGCAATACCAGAACAGCGGCGGCGAAAGCTCCTGAACATATTGCCGGTTCTGCTCCTTGTTGGGGTAGAATCGAAAGATCGAGCTTGCCATGCCCTCGGCGGTGAGAACCGGCCGGAAACCCTCGGTGATGATCTGGTCGCTGTCGTCGGTTTCGGTGCGGCTGATATCCACAGGCAATACCGGCTCGATCGGTGTATTGCGATAAGTCTGCGGCGACGAGCGCGGGCCGGCAATCATGCCAAACCCGCCGCCGCGCTTGGAGACAAAATCGCTGACAAGCTGAAGCTGGGCGTCAGAGAACTCATGCTCATCGACATCGCCAAACAAAACGACATCGTATTGCAGCATTTGCTCAATGGTTGACGGGAACGCATTCAACGGCGCCATGCCGTCACTGGCGTCCTGCACAAACGACGCATCAGCGCTGGTCAGCCAGCAGTTGACCTTGATCGTCTTGTCCCGCAGCAGCGCGTTCTTTGTATAGCGATATTCCCAGCGCGGATACCCGTCGGCAAAGAGCACTTTGATCTGCGTATCCAAAACCTGAATTGAAACATCGCGGAAGTTATCGGCCGGGTTGATCTGGCCCGGCTGCTTCTCGGCTTCGATGATCAGATCAAGCGCCCGATCCTCCGGCGGCAATTGGTCAGGCAGGCGTTTGGGATTGAGGCCCAACGCCAGCGCCGGCATAAAACTCATTTCAACCGGCACCGAGTTTTCGCCGTCGAGCGTGACCTCTTCTTCAACCGGCCGGCCCTGCTCATCGAGGACGGGGCGTCCGTCTTTCTTGGTCTTGAGCGTGACCTTCACCTTATGATTCGCCTCGAAGCCCGTCCCGCGAATACCGAATTTGATCACGGTATAGTCATCGACAAACGCGCTGGATTCATAATCGGGCTTGAGAACCTGCACCGTTCGGGGCAGTTCGTCCCTGCCCAGGGCGACGGTGAAGATCGGCACGGTGTACCGCGTTCGCAAATCAGCGATGATTTCCGGCCGCTCGCGGATGGGGACGTCCTTGCCGTCGGTCAGGATAATCAGGCCGGCCAGACGCTGACCCTGCAATTCATCCAGCACGCTGCGCACCGAGCGAATAACCTGTGTGCCGTCTTCGGCAGCCCGGACGCTCTCGATGCGCTGCGAGGCGTGTGCCAGGTCTGATTCGTCGGCGACCGTTGCCAGCGGCTGGGCATCGGGGCCGAAGCGGTAGATTTTCAATTCATGAATTTTGGAAAGGTCTTTGATCAAGCCGCCGGCATCCCCCGTCAGTAAATCCTGCGCCGCGGCAATTCGCGTCACTGCCGGCCCCGCGCCGGGGCCGGCAACATCCGGTACCGTCATGCTCAAGGTGTCGTCGAGCAAAATGGCCACGACCGAGGGCTCCTTCCGATCATTCTCCAGCACCACAACCGGACGATTCAGCAATGCAATCACAAACAACACCAGCAGCATGCGCAGACCGGCAAGGCCGGTTCTAACCAGCGTCGATTTGCCCTCGCGGCGATAGACGTGAACAATCAGCCAGATCCCCAACGCCAGCAAAACAAGATTGATGATCGTCGCGCCGCCAATTGGCGCGAGAAACCCCTGGAACGGCCAGTCCGGGTTGAACTGCCAGGACAGTTCTCCCTGCTGGCTGAGGAAGCCTTTGTCCAGACCGAGGAGAATTTCCCAGAAACGATGCATGGTCAGTGGGTTCCTCGTCGTGAGGGGAAGACGCGCCGCCCAAGGGCGGCCGCTAAACGGGCGAGATTAAGCGTGTCGGGGTTAGTCATGCGATTTTCCGTTTGAAGCGTCCAAATTTCATCGCCATGTAGGATTCAAGCGCGACAAGCGCCAATACAATTAACATAATCGACCAGCCGAAATCTTTGCCTTGATCGGTCGCGGAAGCGGCGGCCTCCGGCGGGAGAATATCCTGCTGGAAGTCGATGTCGATTCCGCCCAGCGCCTGCTTGATGCTCTGCGAATCCATCGCTCGCGTGTCGGCCTGACTCGTCGGAACATTCACCGCGATCGGAATCGACTCCGGCCCGACCGTCATGGTGTACACACCCGGCTTATTCAGCGGCGGACTGTGATACGCGATCCCATCGTCGGATTCCGAAGCCACGAGCGCGATATCCATGCCGGCCGAATCGTGCAGGTGCGGGGCGGTGGTCATTTTCAGCGTGGTCGGCGGAGTGAGCGTGTCGCCGACGTTTAGATTCATCCAGTTGTCTTCGGTGCTGACAGAGCCGAGGAAGAGGCAGAGCATGACTTCAGGGAACGCCTTTTTGGCCGGGAAAGCCGTCCATTCGTCGTTGGCATCCGCGGTCGTCGAGCAAAAGATGACGCGGCCGCTCCCCAGGGTTTGAATGGTATAGGCCGCGTCTTTCCGCGTCTGGCCGGGTAGCGCCTGGTAATCCAAAACGCGCTCGACCGTGCTATTCTGCGGAATCTCCACCTGCCAGTAGCTGTAGACGCGGGCATTCTCCAGTCCGCTGCCCTGCGATTGATAAAACGGCTCAAGCAGCGGATGAAGCTGCCGGCTGGGATCGAAATCAAAGAGCAGACCGTCGCTGACGGCGTTCGAGGTCGCCGGCACAATGATGCGCTGCGTCAGCGGGCCGGGTAGAAGATGGTGTTTCAGCAGTGTCGCGTTGTAATTCTCGCTGGTGGTTTGCGGGCCGACGAAGACCCAGAGCGCCCCGCCATTTTTAACGAAATCCTCCAGCCGGGCCGCGACCGCGTCGCTGATTTGACTCGCCCCGCATAGCGCAATGCAGCGATAGTCGGCAAGCGGATGCGTGGATAATTCGAGGTCGCTGATCGTCTCGACATTCACCAGCCGGTTTTTCTTGGCCAGGGTATCCGACGGGTCCGGATCAGGGTCGAGCGCGGCTTTCAGAAACGCGCCGCTGCCGCCGGCGCTCATGCCCCCCGCGTTGCCGGCCTGGCGCTCTCCTTCAACGATGAGCATTTTGAGATCGGTCGCGATGTTCACAACCCGCCAGCGCGTGTCGTCGCAGGTGAGCTTGTCTTCGCTGATGAGCGTCGCGCTGACAACATGCGGGCCGCCCCCGGGGAAAATGGCGCGGCCCAGTGTCTCGGAATGGTCGCTCAGGTCGAGCTTGATGGCGCTGGGCGAAGCGCTCTCCTGCTTGGCGTCGTCGATGCGCCAGGTGATCTGGCTGTCGCCGCCCTGGCCATAGGCTCGCAGGCGCGCCACGAAACTCGGGGCAAACTCCCCCACCAGCGTCGCCAGGCGCTGCGCGGGAACCAGGTCCATCACCGCGGGATTGAATTCATTGGCAAGACCGACATTGAAATGAACGATGCCGCCGTTGTAACCCGCCGCCAAAAGTTTCCCGGTCTGCTGAAGCGAATCGCCGCCGCCGCCGGCCCAGACGTGGCGTGTGGAATCATCCAGAATATAGAGCGACTTGGTCGGCAATCCGTTTGCCGCCGCCGCGGCAAGGCGAGCGCGGTCGAGCGCTTCGGGCATGTCGGTGGCGGTGTAGGTCTGCTCGATCCGGTCCACCATCGCCCGCGCGGCTTCAAGATCGTACAGCGGCGTCGGCGGGAGCGCCGTGCTGTCTGAATCCCTGGTTGAGGGCTGATGCGCCGTCGTAATAATCTCGACGGCTTCCGACCCCGCCCATAGGCGGCGGATCATTTGCTTGGCCAGAGTCTTCGCCTGATCAAGATTGGTTTTGGCCCCCTGCCGGTCGGCCTGGTAACTCATCGCATAGCCGTTGTCGATGACGAAAACGTGCAACCCCGCTCTTCGTCCTGCGAATGCGGCCAGCGGACTATTCTGGCATCCAAACGGCCTCGACAGCGCCATCCCCAGCAATAACAACAGCGCGCATCGGGCCAGCAGCAGAAGCAGGCTCTCGAATTTCAGCCGGCGGCGATTCTTCTTCATCGCCGCCAGCAGATAATTCATCGCCGCCCACTGAACCACTTTGTAGCGGCGGCGATTAAGAATGTGGATGATGATCGGCACCGACACCAGAGCCGCCCCTCCGGCAAACAAGCCGGGGGCAAGGAATCCGATGGCCAGAATCAACATCCCTGTCATTTAATACTCGCCGATCGACGGCCCAAAAACGATCCCATCGACACATCAAGGCTCTCGCCGCTGCTCAGGCGGCAGTAATCGTTATTCATCCCGCGGCACATCTTCTTCAGCGCCTCGGTATGCAGATTCAATTGCTCCAGGTAGGCATCGCGCAAGGCTCGAGGCTCCGTGAGCAATTCGCCGGCCTCTTCAAGGCCCTGGAACAAAGTCACATCCTCAAACGGAAATTCGATCTCCATCGGATCAAGAACCTGGAAAACCATCAGCTCGTGCTTGCGGAAGCGCAGGCGGCGCATGCCGCGCTGAATGTCTTCAAGATCGTCAAAGAAATCACTGAGGATGACAACCAGACTGCGGTGGGTGAGCTTTTCCGCGAGTTGCTCCAACACCTTGCCGGTGCCGGTTTTTTTCAGCCGCGGAACGATCTGCAATTCGTGGATAAGAAGTTTCCATCGCCCCGGCGAATTGCTCGGCTTGAAAAACCGCTTCAATTCCTGATCGAAGATGGCCAGCCCCACGGAGTCTTGTTGTTGCACCGCCATGTAAGACAGCGCGGCAGCAATTGCGGTGGCATGGTCGTATTTGCTCCAGGTTGCCTTGCCCGAGGTAATCGAGCCATAGCCCATCGACTCCGAGGCATCGACCACGCAAATGAGATTGAGATTGGTTTCTTCGAGGTACTGCTTGAGATAGATTTTGTCGGTCTTGGCAAAGACTTTCCAATCGACGTGCCGGATGTCGTCGCCGGGAACATATTGCCGGTGCTGGGCAAACTCCACGCTGATTCCCTGATACGGCGAACGATGCATGCCGGTCATCAGGCCCTCGACGATGAGGCGGGCCCGCAAATCGAGGGATTGCACCCGGGCCAGCGTGCGCGGGTCGAGGTACTTGCGATAATCAGCGGCGGTTTCGGACATTGCCACTACTTCCCAACAAGTCCAGTTCTCCCATTCGAGCGCGATTTACGAATCCGGCGAGGCTTTCTCGAAACGAGTCGCCCGCTCAAAGGCTTCACTTCGCGGTAATGGTTTGTCAGCCGTCTCCAATCATTACCGCACGCTTCCTCGGTCGCCTTTCGATGGCCGCGAATCGCCTCGACGACTGGATCAACAATCGGCTTGCTTCTCATGTTAAAACTCCAGCAATTCTTCCGGCGTGCAAATGACGGGAGTCGCCAATCCGCGAACGTCGTTAAAATCTTCGATCAATTTGCGAACACGAGCGCTGGCAATGTGTTTGCAATTCCACGTCACCAAATAATCCATGCCGTGGGATGTCGCCAGCGCCAAGCGAAACGCGTCTGCTCTGGCTCGTCCAGGCAGATCAATTCGTGCAAAATACTGCTTCGCCAGCGCCTCGATTTCGTTTGTCAACTCCAAGACTGCCATTCCTTGAACGATCGTTAATCGCTCTTGCGCTGCTTTTACGTCGCCAGCGCTAATCTCGTCGAGAACCACTTGCGAAATAAAGGCATCAAACTTCGGCAAATCAAATTCCCACCATCGCCTCGTCACCATCTGGTGCCCTGCCGTTACGACATGGCGGCTGGGTCGTGAAACGCAATGCCCAATCACCGACGTCTCCACATAAACAGACGGCTTCACAGCCAATTTTCTCTCCCTGGGCATCGAGCGCTCACGCCGCCGGCGAATCCTTCATCAATCGCGACGCCGTCCTATCCATCTCGTCATACTGCTGCCGCGGAATGTAATCGGCCAGCTTTTTCACAATCTGATCTCCGCGGATGCCTTCGGCTTCCGCGTTGAAATTTGTCACAATGCGATGCCGCAGCACGGGAGCCGCCACCTCGCGGATGTCTTCGGTGCTGACGTGATAGCGCCCCTTGAGCAGCGCCCGCGCCTTGCCGGCCAGAATCAAATGCTGGCTCGCGCGCGGCCCGGCACCCCAGCTCACATATTCATTGATGAACGGCGGGCAACCCCCCTCAGCGCGGCGTGTCAGGCGCGTGAATTGCAAGGCATATTTGATCACATGATCCGAAACCGGAACCTTGCGAACCGTCTCCTGCAGCGAGAGAATCTCCTGCCCGCTGAGAACATGATTCAATTGTGCCGAGTGGCCGGTGGTGGTCAGTCGGACAATCTGCATTTCCTCGGCCTCGGTGGGATAGCCGACATTAATATTGAACATGAATCGGTCGAGTTGCGCTTCAGGCAGCGGGTAAGTGCCTTCCTGCTCAATCGGATTTTGTGTCGCCAAAACAAAAAACGGTTCGGGCAGATGATGCTGTTTGCCGCCGGCTGTGACTTGATGCTCCTGCATCGCTTCCAGAAGGGCCGCCTGCGTCTTCGGCGGCGTGCGGTTGATTTCGTCCGCCAGAATCACGTTGGCAAAAATCGGGCCGCGAACAAATCGCATCGAACGGCCGCCCGTCGTCTTGTCCTCCTCGAACACTTCTGTGCCGGTAATGTCGGAGGGCATCAGATCAGGCGTGAATTGAATGCGGCTGAAGCTCAGGCCTAACGTCCGGCTGAGCGTTGAAATCAACAACGTTTTTGCCAATCCGGGAACACCGACGAGGAGTGCATGGCCGCGACAGAAGAGCGCGATCAGAAGTTCTTCGATCACCGCCTCCTGGCCGACGATCACCTTGGCCAATTCAGTTTTGAGGTTTTTATATCCCGTCTGAAGTTTCTCAACTGCGGCCAGTTCGGAATCAGCCAGGATAGAATCGGCATGGTCAGAATCGGCCCGGTCGGGCGAGGGCCCGGATTCAAGCTGCGGCATGATCGGCACTCCTAATTCAAAAGGAAGCGACAAAATTGCTTCGCATCGGTTACAACCACGGCAACCTAGCCGAAGCGTATAGGCCAGTCCAGTATAGAACGTCTGAACATCGAAATCGTTGCAATGCCTGAATTACCAGAAGTACAAACCATCGTTTCCAGTCTTTCCGTACGCCTGACCGGACTGACCATCCTTCAGGTCGATCTTCGTCGCGCGGACATTCTCCAACCCGACGGAACCGATCTGCCATCGCATCTAAGGGGCCGGCGAATCAACGCCATCACGCGGCGGGCCAAGCGCATTGTTTTTCGTCTCGATAACCATCACCAATTCTACATTCATCTCGGAATGACCGGCCGCCTGACCGCGGAAAGCCCGGCAGGAGTCATCGCGCCCCACACTCATCTGATTCTGACCTTGAGCGACGGCCTGCAAATGCGCTTTCGCGATCCCCGCCGCTTCGGCGGAATCTGGTGGCTCGGCCTGGACGAAACCAGCGACGCCAACATCGGCCCCGAGCCATTTGATCTGCATTCATCTGAACTTCATAAACGTCTGCAAAAAACCCGGCGGGCGATTAAATCGGCGCTGCTCGATCAGAGCCTGATTGCAGGCCTGGGAAACATCTACGCCGATGAAGCCCTCTACTGTGCGGGAATACATCCGCTCACACCGGCCAATACTCTGGACCACGCCCAGACGGCCAAACTCTGCCGTTGCATCAAATCAACATTGAATCAAGCGCTGAAGCACAAAGGTTCGACTCTCCGCGACTACCGCGACTCCGACGGCAGCGCGGGCGGCTTTCAGAAGCTTCACCGCGTCTACGACCGCGCTGGTAAGCCGTGCGCCAAATGCCGCACGCCGATCGTCCGTATTGTGATTAGCGGCAGATCCGCGCACTTCTGCCCCAATTGTCAGCGCACCAAATAAGAAGCCCCCGGATAACTATCCGGGGGCCTTTTACAATCACGAATATTCTCTGCAATGGATTATTGCAGTTTCGCCTTCGCATCATCGGGAACGTCAATCTTGGACGCGCCAACGTCCTTGATTTCAGTCGTCGCCGTGGTGTCACGCGCGATGTCGTTGCCGTTAAAGCTCATGGTGCCAGTGGTGTGGAGTTCGTACTTGGCGAGAACTCCATCCTTGACCCAGAACTTGATCGTGCCCTTGGGGTCCGTGACGTCCGGCGGAGTAGCCGCGGCGCCGCCGCGACCACCAAACGCCATCGAAGCCTTCACCACATCGGGGGGAAGGTCGGCCGAGTAGGTTCCGTCAGCCAGCGCGAGATCGCCGACCTTGGAGAGCAAATCCTTGGCCTGGGCAACTGGAGTCTTGATCGCCAAAGCGCGAGTGGCGGGATTGCCACCGCGACCGCC
>Ga0208589_1000535_pt1 | contig 17775 bp, 10 predicted proteins | sample NGESurshal092012_2_FD_184486 | JGI IMG/M metagenome (GOLD analysis project Ga0208589, IMG submission 184486) | Arctic peat soil microbial communities from Barrow, Alaska - NGEE Surface sample F53-2 shallow-092012 (SPAdes) | ecosystem: Environmental > Terrestrial > Soil > Wetlands > Peat ... | reverse complement strand
GCGGGCGGGCCGCCTCAAGGATGCCTCCGGCGCCGCCCGTCCCGGACGGCCGGGCTCCGCCCGGTCCTTGACCCCGCCCGCCCGCTCGCCACGAACATCGGCAGCTATCAGGAAACAGGAGACGCTAGTCACGCGCGCCCAGCCCCGCCAAATACCCGCAAAAACCACTGTTGACCCGGCCCCGCTCCTTCAGGGATGACACTTCAGGGACGACTCCCGGCGAGTCGGGGGGTTCCGCCTGCAGCCCGAACCGGATCATGCCAAGTCATGCCCGACGTTGGGTGACTGCCAGGCCTCCTACGAGGCGCTGCGGACTGCGCCGAGTGCGGCTGACGCACCGGTCGATTCCGGCCGGGAAGGGTCGTGGAATCACGGTGCCGGGCCGCGTGGCGTGACTGCCTGCCACGCGGCCCGGCGCTGGATGCACGGCCTAGGGTCAGGCGCTGGATGCGGTCAGGTGCCGCCGGGTTGCCCGTGCCCGGTCGAGGATCACCGCGACGGCGGCGGCGAAGACCGCGGCACCCACTGCGATGAGGGTGATCTGCCAGCCGGGCATGCCGACGACGACGATGGTGTGCGCCGGGGCCGGTGCTGGCGGCGGCCCGGGCGGGACGCCTGGCGGCGGCACGCGGGTGGCGAACGCGGCCGGGACCGTGGCGCTGGAGGCCAGCAGGGCCCCGGCCAGGACGGCCAGGGCGCTGGCCACGCGGCGGATCGGGCGGATGCGGCGGGTGCGGTTCATGACGGCCTCCTCGTGATCGTTGCTGCCAGCAACGCTCGGCGCAGGAGGTTGCAGAACGGTTGAAGACCGGTGGACACCTGGTCGTGCCCGGCGGCTGCCGGCGATCAGCAGAGGCTGGCCAGCGCGGCCCGGGTGCGTTCGGCGAGGGCTGAGGCCCGCTGTTCCTCATAGAGGCGCAGCGCCTTGCGCAGGCTGTCGGCGGCTTCCTCCCGCGCGCCGGCCAGCCTGGACACCTCGGCCTTGGCCACCAGTACTTCAGCCTGGTGCACCACCCCGATGATGGGAGCGGCGAGCGCCTCTGCCTCGCCCGCCAGCTGCCGGGCGGCGCCGAACTGGCCGCGCCGCGCGAGCACCTTCGCCCGGACTGCCCGCCACCGGGCCCTAGCGGCAGGGTCATCGGCTGAAGAGATCGCCTCGGCTTCCTCGGTCAGCTGCTGCGCCTCGTCAAGCCGCCCCAGCGCGTATAGCGCCTGGGCGAGATCGGACAGGGAATAGCAGAGAAACCCGCGCGCCCCAATCGCGCGGGTTGCCTCGCATCCTTTCCTCAGCTCCGGCTCCGCCGCGGCGGGGTCCCCGGCGATCATCTCGATGTCTCCGAGGCGCGTGGCGCAAGCGGTGAGCTTGTCCTCGAGCCCGCTGTACAGCGACTGGGCGCGCGCGATCGCCGCCCGGGCGTCGGCGAAGCGGCCGGCGTAGGCGTAGAACGCCGACAACGGCTCGAGTATCGAGGCCTGCGCCCACGGGTCGCTGAATGCGGCTTCGCCGAGGAATTGCTCCGCCCGTCCGATGGCCACGTCGGCCGGGACGGGCAGGTAATAGTAGCTCGCTAGCATCCAGCCTCGGGCGTCCACTTCCGCGCGGTGGTTGCCGTCTCGCCGCGCGTAACCGGCGGCCCGCTCCAGGGCCTCCTCGCATGAGTAGCCAAGCTGGAAGCGCAGGGCCCCTATCGTGAGCCACGCCTCAGCCAGGCCCTCCAGGTCACCCTCGGATTCGAGCACCGCCGCGGCCGCCTCGCATTCCCCTAGTGCCCCGGCGACGACCGGGCCGAGCTTGAAGCGAATATCCGAGAGCAGCACCCGGATACGGGCCTGAACCACGCGCAGGCCGGCCGCCGCGGCGACCCGGGAGGCTTCGGAGACGACGGCCTCGGCACGTTCCAGGTCGGCGGCCTGCTGCAGCACCGCCCCCAGCAGCCGGAGCAGGTCGGCACGTGCCTCCCCATCGGCCGGGCCCTGCGCGAGCGCGCGTTCCAGCCAGCCCCGTGCTTCCTGGAGAAACCCCCCCGCGAGCCAGAAACCACCCAGCGCGCGGGCCAGCCGCGGCCCGATCTCCCCGCCGCCCGACAGCGACCACCCCAGCGCGGCCCGCAAGTTGTCGTGCTCCCGAGACAGCACCGCGAGGTCCCGTTCGCGTTCGGCCACGGCCAGAAACGCCAGCGCGTGCCGATGCCGGGCGGGCTCGGTCCCCCCTGCCTCGGCCAGCCGGCCGGCGGCGTACTGGCGGATGGTTTCCAGCAGCCGGTAACGGGTCCGGTCCCCGGCCGTCTCGGCGACCGCCAGCGATTTGCTGGCCAGCCGGTCCACCACATCCAGCGCGGCGGCCTCGTCCCCGCCGGTGCACACCGCCGCCGCCTGCTCCAGGCCGAAGTCCGCGGCGAACACCGAAAGCTCACCGAAGACGCGCTGCTCCGCCGCGGGCAGCAGGTCATAGGTCCAGTCGATCGCTGCCTTCAGGGCCTGGTGGCGCGGGTCGGCGACCGGCCGCCGGTAGGCCAGGAACCGGAACTTATCCGCCAGGTGCGCCTCGATATCCTCCACCGACAGCGTGGCGCCCCGCGCGGCAGCAAGCTCGATCGCCAGCGGCAGCCCATCCAGCTTCCGGCAGATCCCCGCCACCGCGCCGGCCGACCCGGGCTCCAGGCCGGCCCCGCCGCGGGCAGCCGACACCCGATCCAGGAACAACCGCACCGCCGGAGCCGGGGCCATCACCTCCGCCTGCGACCCTTCCGGCCCAACAGCTAGCGGCGCCACCGGGCAGATGACCTCACCCGCCACCCCCAGCGGCTCACGGCTAGTCGCCAGCACCCGCAGCCCCGGCGAGCTGGACAGCAGGGCCGCAGCCAGGTCCGCGCACGCATCCAGCAGATGCTCACAGTTATCCAGCACCAGCAACAGCTCCGCTGACCGCAGCCGCCAGCGCAGCGCCTCGATCACCGGCACCTCGCCGGCCTGCCGCACCCCCAAGACCTCCATCACCACCGACGGCACCAGCTCCGGATCGGCGATGCCGGCCAGATCGGCCAGCCACACCCCGTCCGCAAACCGCTCCGCCACGCACCCGGCGGCCTCGACCGCCAGCCGGGTCTTCCCCGCACCGCCGGCCCCGGTCAGCGTCACCAGCCGCGCCTCGCCCAGCAGCTTCCCCAGCCCGGCCAGCTCCGCCTCCCGGCCCACGAAACTGGTCAGCCGCGCCGGCAGATTATGCTCCCGCAGCGCCGCTGCCGGCGGGACCTCCTGCCGCAGCACCGCCCGCTCCAGCTCCTGCAACTGCTCACCCGGCTCCAGCCCCAGCTCCCCGGCCAGCACCGCCCGCGCCCGCTGGTAGGCCGCCAGCGCATCCGCCTGCCGCCCGCCGCGATACAACGCCAGCATCAGCAGCCGCCACAACCGCTCCCGGACCGGATACTCAGCCACCAGCCGCTCCAGCTCCCCGGCCACCTCCGCATCCCGCCCCATTGCGAGATCAGCTTCCAGCCGGCCCTCCACCGCCACCAGCCGAAGCTCCTCCAGCCGGGCCCCCTCCAGCGCCAGCGGCCCCACATCCGCCACATCGGCAAACGCCGGGCCGCGCCACAACGCCAGCGCCTCCCGGAAACGATTACCCGCCGCGGCCGTCTCCCCCCGGCTCAGCACCGCCTGGCCCTCAGCCACCAGCCGCTCAAACCGGCCCGCATCCACCTGGCCAGCACCGGCGCCGAGCGCATACCCCCCACCCCGCGAGACCACCGCCACATCCGGCGCCAGCGCCGACCGCAGCCGCGACACATACGACCGCAGCGTCTTAGCCGCCCCCGGCGGCCCCCGGCCGGCCCAGACCTCCTCCACCAGCCGCCCCGCCGGAACCACCCGGCCCTCCGCCAGCACCAGTAACGCCAGCACCGCCCGCTGCCTCGGCCCGCCCAGCGCAACATCCCGGCCGGCCCTCACCGCCTGCACCGGGCCAAGAACCCGCACCTCAAACACCGGACCCCCACCCGCCACGGGCCCGCTTCCTGGAAACACCCCTACATCCTCCGCCGGCCACAACACCCAGGCAACCAGCACCACAGTCCAAGACACCGGCGAGCCCGCCCACGGCCGTCACACAGACCCGCCACCCCCTCCACCGCAAATGCCGGAGCAGGATCAAACCCGCACTGATCAAGGACAGCCAACCTGACCTGCCAGTAGGCCAAACCGCGCTCGTCGGCCTCGTCAAGGCACCGATGACCTATTCCGTTCCCGGCGGCCTAGGAATGCAACCTGCGAGATCTGGAGCACCAGAAATGGCCGATCTGAGCGAGCCGCGCCTAGATCAGCATCGTGCTGATGTCCGCGCCGATCGGCGGCTCTTGTAGGTCAAGCTTGATGAACGCTCGTAACGGAGTGTGGCGCCGCGCGAGGCCGTCACTGGGTAGCCACGCGGGCAAAGCGGCCTCGGCGGCGGTGCGGGCGGGGCGGGGACGCCGACGGTGTGGCCGGTGTCAGGGGACGTCACCCGAAAGCCAGAAGCGGGCGACGAACACATATGCCCGGCTGTCGTCGGCAAACGGCTCGCGGGCGAAGCCGCCGTAGAGCACCTCCAGCTCGAGGCCTGCCACATCGAGGAGCCCGAGCCACTCGTTTTTCGCTACCCACCAAAGGGAACTCCTCGCGCCATCGTCGAGGGAGCTGCCTGCGTCGACCTTCGAAGACGCGCACATCGGCATGACCACGCGCGGATCGCCGCAGATGCGAACGTTCCCGCGCCACTTCGACCATTCTGGTTGACCGACGGGAATAGCCTCTCAGTATGGGTAACTCGGCCAGCCCGCCGTCTCCAGCAAGCCGGGCCGATCTCGAGTTGCGCAAGCGACTACGTCGCCACGCTGCGTGGTGGCTGCTTGCACTCCTGACCGTCCTCGGACTTGTCGCAATCATCACCGGCGCCTGGCTGGCCCGTCTCACACCGGACAAGGGCAAGTGGCTCGACGCACTGTGGCTCGAGGTCGCCAAGGCCGGCGTTCAGGTCGTCGCGGTCGGCGTGCTGGGCGGCGCACTGGCGGCCATCTGGCAGAACATAAGCGCGCGCCGCGAGCGAGAGAGCGAACGCAACGACAAGATCCGCGCTGAGCTCATCTCGCTGGTTGCTCTGTACAACGACGTAAAGACTGTCCGCCGCATCCTCCGCAGCCTTGGCCTTGACCTGAAGACGTACCCCGACGCCGAGCAACAGCAGGTGGGGCAAAATGCCGTGCTTACTGCGGAACAGGCCCGCGGCTTCCATGCGCAGATGCTGATCCTGAGCGGACTGCAGCTCGGCTTCGAGGCGAAGGTAAAGCAATTCGGCCAAACCGACTTCCTCGACGAGGACACCGGGAAGGTGGTCGAAGCCCTCAGCCGCATCGAGGAGCATCTCAATCAGGTTCTGGTTCTGTGGGAGCAAAGTGGCTGGACCATCCGGGAAGGGACGACTCTCGCGGTGGTCTCGGACGGGCTCGAAAAACTGTTCCGCGTAAGAGATCATTTGCGCCCTCAGGTTTCGGACCAGATGAGGGAGATCACATTGCTCATCAATGAGCACGTGTTCGGTGGGGCCTCGAAGGACACCAAGGACGTTGTGGTAAAGACCGACGCGAAACGCCATGAGTGGGAGGACGTCAACTAGTGACTCGGGGGTAATGAATGCCGGTGTCGACGAGCCGGAGGCGCTCGCTCATCGGCGTGTGAGGCCGACTTCGAGATGCTCGGAGGAAGATTTTAACGTGTCAGATCGATCGGTTCTGCACTCCTCAGTTGATCCGTACTGAGGGCCTGGGCGCCGCTCCGAACGGCGGCTCGGCGAGCGACGCGGTCCGGCCAGCGCCGCTCACGGTCCGTGGTCGGCGTTGGCGACCGTCATCCTGCGATATCGCCGATTACTTGCCTGCTTGCGTCGGTCAGCCTTAAGGCCCTGGCCGCGCAGATGGTCTAGCTCAGGGCCTAGGGCCGCACCATCGTGCCGTCGGCTTCCCTCGCGCCAGCCGCGCTGGGACTGGAAGCTCCGCAGCGGCTTCCCGAGGGCCCATCGAGCCAGGGCCGGACCGGCCGGCATGCGGCAGGCCCGCCCGATGACCCGCGGCCTGATGCACCGGGGACTGTGTCGCTGCGTCAGAACAGGTGGCCCAGCAAGTCCATCTCGCCGTCGGGCCAGTCATGCTGCCCGATCTTTTTCACCATCAGCGCCCCGGTATCCTCCGCTGTCGCCAGCCCCAGCGTGGTGTGATTATCGATCTTCAGCCAGGAGCAGGGATTCGCGGCGCGCGCCCAGCCGTTCCGGGTGTAAAGCCGGTCGTCATCTGCGAAGAGGATGACGAAATCCATCCTGCAGGACCGGGCCAGCTCAGTCACTTCCGCCAGCAGCCTGCCAGCAAGGCCGCGCGACCGCTCGGATCCCCTGACGCAGAGGTCGACCACGCCGAACGTCCGCAGCACATTGCTGCCGACCCTGACCACCCGCAGTTCCACGCCTACCTGGCCCGCCAGCTCACTGCCCGCCATTGCCAGGTAACGGAAATGGGGCGGGAGCTTGAAGTAAGCCCGGCTGGGATACCCGGGGAAGCACATCTGCATCAGCGCCTGCACCTGATGCATCAGATCCGCGGGAATCTCGGCCTCCGCGACGCGGGAAATGGTCGCCGCCTCACTGCCAGCGCGCTTCTGGTCCACGGGCGGACCCTACCGGCCGCTCGCCGCGGCCAGTTCCGGGCGTGCTTCTGGCACAGGGGCTCACAACGTCCGCCGCCGCCGCTATTAGGCGGATCGGGCGCGTTGTCCGCTCAGGCGGCATGGTTTTGCCAGCAAAACAAGGCGGCCACGACGAAGTCGCGTTCACGCACATGGTGGGAGACCTGGAACTCGAGGCGCACGAAGCCGATGTCTTCGGCTGTGAAGACGTGTGTGCTGTAGTGGCGGTCGGATGGCACGCGCTGCGATGAGTTGGTGCGCCATGCTTCGACTGCGGTGGCGGGGAAGCCCCACTGTGCGGCGTACTCGCCGATCAGCCGCGCCGTGGTGTCCAGGTCGGCGGGCGGGAGCTGGACTGTCAGCCGGTCCGGATCGCCGGCCTGGGCGGAGCTGAGCATTACGGCCATCTCCGCCCGCGCGTGATAGACCCGTCCGCCGGGCAGCGCGATCGCGACGTCGAATGGTGTGTGGCCGCGGTTCATCCACACCCGGCTGCCGGTGCCAGAGGCGAAGCCGGCGGACTCGCGTGTGGGCGCGCTGGTCAGATCGATGGACGTGGCCGCCGCTCGCAGCGGCGTGGCAGACCGGGCGCCGGGGGCGGGCGGCTGGGGCGCGGCGCGCAGCTCCAGGTCCCAGTGGGTGAACGCGGCGGCGGCGAGCTGGCCGGCTCGCGCCAGCAGCCGGTAGCCGGTCACCCGCTGGGACAGGGGGGTGGCCAGCACAGAGCGTGCCTGGTCGGGGTGGTCGCGCAGGAATGCCAGATAGGCCGGCAGCGTGTCGGTGTCGATCAGCTTCCACCGGTCCGTGAACACGGCGATGTTCCCGTCCGCTAGCGGCGTCCGAGCGCTGACCGCGATCCGCGGCAGCCACGCGTCCACCCTGAGCGGGTACTGCTCGGGATAAGAGTGGGCGCCGGGTACTGACGGCGCTCCAGCGAGGGTCAGCAGATACGTGAACGCCTGGCCCAGCGGCCGCCGGTACCCGAACATGCGGACGTAAAACCGGTCGATGATGTCGTGTTGTTCACGGAACAGCAGTGCCCGGTTGCCATCAGCGACGCCAGCCGCCGCGGCGTCGCGGCGGCCACTGTCGATCTGCCGCCACGCCTCCAGCGTGGCTGCGTCGATGATCCGCGCCCGGTAGAGCTCCTCGATCTGCCCGACGCCGCCGGCCAGGTAGGCCTCATGCATCCCGGCCAGGTCCTCGAAGATCTTTTTCTGCATGGTGAGAAACGTCGTCTCGTAGAAGCCGAGATCACCCGCAGCGCGGCGGGTGAGCCGCCGCGACGCCCGCCCGAGCACCGCCAGCACTGTGGTGCGCACGGCATCCGGGAGCAAGCCCAGGTCCCTGAACCCGGCGTAGAAAGCCGGGCCGATCATGCCCGCCAGCCCGGCCCACTCGAGGTAGGGATGGTCGAGGAACAGCCGCCCGTAATAGGCATAGACAGCCTCGACCGTCCGCCGGTTCTCCTCCACACCACGGCCGGGGCGCCAGCTCCTGCGATCAATACCCGCGCTGGCAAGCGCCCGGTCCAGCCAGGCCTCCTGCAGCTCGTGCGCCTCCACGCCCACGACGCTACAGCCCAACACCGCCGACGCCGGCCGCAGAGCGCCCAATCCAGCGCAGTTCCGCTTCGACCCCTTGGGCGGTTGGAGGCGCACAGATTGCACAGATCTGGATGGCCGGCGCCGTGATCGAAATCGAGCAGACCTCCGCACCGAACGACGGATCCGGCGCGCTCCAAGGCACCGAGACTCCACGACGCTCTGTGATCGGGACTACGGTCCGCGGCGCGGCGCCCATTCTCAAGCCCCAGCCGGAGCGCAACCAGCCAGTGACGCGGGCATGGCAACATGTCCCTCCCCCGCCCAGTAGGGTCAGACTCTGCCCGCGGCAGAGGCTATCTCGAGTCGCGGACCCTGGCTGCAGCCATCCAGCTAGCGGCGGGTTAATCCAGGAGTTGGCAAAACCACACTGATCCCGCTGCTCACCATGCTGCTCCCTCGTCTCGGATTTCCCTTGCGCCCCGATGACGCATGCTGCCCGGCCTGTTAACCCCACGCAGCACTCAGCTACCTTGAGGACCATGATCGCGTCGGCGTCGGGGTTTCCCGTGCGGGTCCTAGGCGACGATCACCCGACACCCTGAGGTCGCTCGCGCCGATGAGGGTGCCATCGTTGATGGAGGCTGGCACATCACTGCAGCTCGGAGGCTAGGCGGATTTCTGCGCCAGAGTGGCGGGCGGGAGTCCCGCGGGCTAACCCTGGCGTACCAGGGTCACCTGCTGGCGGCTGATCCTGTCAACGTGAGCTGCTCTCCCCGGTGCGGCCCACGATGCTAGCGACCTTGCCGGGCACGATGATCAGTCGCTCCACGGTCATGTCCCGGGTGTAGCGCGAATAGCCGGGATGCTCGGTCAGGATGCGCTCAATCTCCTGCCGGTCAGCGGCTGCGGGCACGTCGATCGTGAAGCGGGTCTTTCCGTTGACCTGAACCGGGATCTGAACCGATGATCCGGCGGCGAGTGCCTCGTCGGCCGCCGGGAACTGAGCGTAGGCCAGCGACTCCTCATGGCCCAGCCGCCGCCACAGCTCCTCCGCGATGTGCGGGGCAAGCGGAGCAATCATCAGAACCAGCGGCTCCGCCAGCGCGACGGGCAGGCTGCCGGTCTTGCTCTCGATCTTGACGGCGTGCGCGGTCAGTTCCGTCAGCCGGGCGATCGCGGTGTTGAACCGCATGGCCGCGAAATCCTCGCGGACCACCATGATCGTCTGGTGCAGCTTGCGCAGGGTCTCCTCATCGAGCGGCTTGCCGGTGACCCGCAGCTCGCCGGTTTCCTCGTTGATCAGGCTGCGCCACAGTCGCTGCAGGAACCGGTAGACACCCACGATGTCGCGGGTTCGCCAGGGCCGGCTGGCATCGAGCGGTCCCGTGGCCATCTCATACAGCCGCAGCGTGTCCGCGCCGTAGCGGGCGTAGATGTCCGCGGGGCTGACGCTGTTCTTCAGGCTCTTGCCCATCTTGCCGGCCCGCCGGGTGACGGGACGGCCCTGATAGGAGAACCGGCCTTCCCCGTCCTGCACCACCTCGGCGGCCGGCACGTATATGCCGCGGGCATCGGTGAAGGCGTCGGCCAGGATGTAGCCCTGGTTGTAGAGCCGCCTGAAAGGTTCCAGGGTGGGAACGTAGCCGAGGTCGTACAGGACCTTGTGCCAGAACCGCGCATACAGCAGATGCAGCACGGCATGCTCGACGCCGCCGACATACAGGTCCACCCCGCCCTCGCCGTCCCTGGCGGCGTCGTCAGGGACCATCCAGTAGCGCTCCACCTCCGGATCAGCGAACGCCTGGTTGTTGGCTGGATCCAGGTAGCGCAGGTAGTACCAGCATGACCCGGCCCACTGCGGCATGGTGTTGAGTTCTCGCCGGTACGACTTCACGCCATCGCCGAGGTCGAGTTCCGCGGTTCTCCATTCCCCGGCCCTGGCGAGCGGCGGCACGGGATCGCCGGTCTGGTCTTCCTGCGGCTCGGGCCGGAAGTCGGCCATCTCGGGAAGCCGGACAGGCAAGCTGTCCTCCGGCAGCGCGACTGGCAGGCCATGCTCGTCATAGACGATCGGAAACGGCTCACCCCAGTAGCGCTGCCGAGAGAACAGCCAGTCGCGCAGCCGGTAGGAGCGGGACCGCCGCCCGGCACCGGTCTTCTCCAGCCACTCGATGGCCGCCGCGATCCCCTTCGGGGGGCTCAGGCCGCCCAGCTCGAGGCCGAGCCCCTCCAGGTACGCGCCGTCGCCGGTGAACGCCGCCGCCCATTCGGCTGCCGGGACCCGCCCCCTGGTTCCCTGCTCGGCGTACCAGCCGGGCGGGGGGTCCAGGACAGCCCGGACCGCCAGCCCGAATTCCCGCGCGAAGCGGAAGTCGCGCTCGTCGTGCGCGGGGACCGCCATGATGGCGCCGGTCCCGTAACCCGTTAGCACGTAGTCGGCCAGGAAGATCGGGATGGGCTCACTGGTGGCCGGGTTGATGACATGGGCGCCGGTGAAGACACCTGTCTTGTCCCGCGCCTCGGCGGCCCGCTGGCGGTCGCTCAGCCGGCCGGCCGCCGACCGGTAAGCCGCGACAGCGTCTGCGGGTGTCCAGTCGGCGGCGCCTGCCCGCGCCGCCGCGTATTGCCACTTCGCCGGGGTGCCCGCAGGCCACGCGCCCGGCACGAGCTGGTCTACCAGCGGATGCTCCGGGGCGAGGACCACGTAGGTGGCGCCGGGCAGCGTGTCCGGGCGCGTCGTGAATACGTCGATGCAGCTACCCGGTGGCTCGTCAAGCGGCAAGCTGATCCGCGCGCCGTCGCTGCGGCCGATCCAGTTGCGCTGCATCTGCTTGATCGGCTCAGGCCAGTCCACCAGGTCCAGATCATCGATCAGCCGCTCGGCGAAGGCGGTGATCCGCAGCATCCACTGCCGCAGCGGCCTGCGGTAGACCGGATAGTTGCCAATGTCGCTGCGGCCATCCGCGGTGACCTCCTCGTTGGCGAGGACGGTCCCCAGCCCGGGACACCAGTTGACGAGTTCCTCGGAGATGTAGGCCAGCCGGTGCTCATCGATCACCCGGCGCCGCTCGACCCAGGTCAGTTCCTCCCAGGCCCGTCCATCAGGGGTTGCCCGGTCTGCTGACTCGAACTCGGCGACCAGGTCCGCGATGGGCCGGGCCCGCCCGGTCCGATCGTCCAGCCAGCTGCCGAAGATCTTCAGGAAGATCCACTGGGTCCAGCGGTAGTACGACGGGTCGGTGGTCACAATCTCGCGCCGGGTGTCGTGCCCGAGGCCGAGCCTGCGCAACTGGCGGCGCATGTTGTCGATATTGCTGCGGGTGGTGACCGACGGATGCTGGCCGGTGTCGATCGCGTACTGCTCGGCGGGCAGGCCGAAGGCGTCGTATCCGAACGGGTGCAGCACCTGGTGCCCGGTCATCCGCAGGTAGCGGGCGTAGACGTCGGTACCGATGTACCCGAGGGGATGGCCCACATGGAGCCCCGCGCCGCTGGGATAGGGAAACATGTCCAGGACATAGGCCTTCCGGCGGTGCGCCATGGGCTCGAACCCGGCCGCGAGCGGCCCGGCGGGATTGGGCGTGTCGAACGTCCCGTCCGCCGCCCACCGTTCCTGCCACCTCAGCTCGATCTCACGGGCAAGCCGGGCGTTATAGGAGACCGGTGGCTGGCCGTCGGCAGGATCCGCAATCAGGCTCTCACCTGACTCACCGTCGCGCATCAAACCTGTCACCGCCCGTCCCGCCTGGCCCGGATAAATACGGAAAACTCCTCCCCCCAGAGAGCAGTCGCAGTGACCTCGCGAGTCAACGCGGCCTCGGGAGAAGGACACTCTGCTGAGCCGCCGCGGGACCAGGGTAGCCGCGCAGTAGTCAGTAACGTCGCACGTGTCACGGCCGTGTGGGGGTGCCAGAAGTCTGTAGCCTTTTGAGCTGGGACGACGCTGACAGCTTGGGTAAAGGCATGATGATCAGCCGTGTCTCTCCGTCTGCTCTACCTGATGTTCGCCCGGCTTTGCGGCTGGCTGGTCCTGCTCGGCCGCCCGGCGGCGTCCAAGGACATCGAGGCTCGCCATGCTGCTCCTCCCGTCTCAGATTTCCATTGCGCCCCGATGATGCATGCTGCCCGGCTTGTTAACCCGCCGTGAGCGTGTCACAGTGCGCTCAGAGGCGGTGCGAGGACAGATCGAGTGATACACGGGTGATCATCTCCGTATATCTCTTCCGAAAAATTGAGCGAGGATCACCCGTGTATCTGGCGTTATACGGCCGAAGGGTAGTGATCTGGTTTCGATCACCCGTATAACGCCGAATATGCGCTCACAGTGCGGGGTGATGTCATTGGGAAGAATCAGCGCAGAATTGGAAGCTCTGGCGCCCCGAAATTAATGCTGGGCGACCGATCATTCCCCGGTTTTGCTGGTTCAGAACTGCGGTGATTCTAGGTCGCGGTTAATGTGCCGCCAGTTTTTTAGCAGCATCGTATCCGGATGTTGCGGGCCCAGGACCTGGCTGAGGATATCCAGGATCTGTGTTCTGATCTGTTCGGCTTCCTCGTCGTGCCCCGCCTGGCGCAGGGTGACGGCGAGGTTGGCCTGGCAGACCAGGGTGTCCGGGTGATCCTGGCCAAGGATTTCCTGTTGCAGCGAGATGGTCTGGCGCTGCAGTGCCTCGGCCGTTTCGTGATCTCCTGAATCGCTTCGGCAGTTCGCCAGGTTGGCCGCGCAGGACAAGGTCAGCGGGTGGTGGTCGCCGAGTTTGCGCTGCATCCGACATAGCGTGTCATCGGCCAGAGCGAGCGCTTCACCGAGCTGGCCGGTGCATCGCAGGTAGCAGGCCAGGTTGTTGGCGGCGACCAGGGTGTTCGGGTGATCATTACCGAGGTTGGCCTGGTGCGCGGCCTTGACTTTGGTCACCAGGTCTAGGGCTCTGGGCATGTCATCGGCTGCCGCGCAGACGCAGGCCAGGTTGAGTGCGCACCGCTGCCCGTCGGGCGCGTCGCTGCCGTAACGGCGCTTGTAACGCCCATATGTGTCCAAGGCCAGGGCCATCGCCTCGGCCTGTTCACCGGTCTTACGCAGCGAGGCGATCAGGCTAGTGGCCGCGCGCAGCGTATCGACCATGTCGTCGCCGAGTATCTCCCGGTATTTCCCCCAGGTGTCGCGCAGCAGGTCCGCTGAATCCCGGAAGGCACCGGCCTCACGCAGGTCATGGGCCAGGCTCGCCGCTGACAGGAGTGTGTAGGGATGGTCCCGGCCCAGCACTTGCCGTTGACGGGATAGCGTCTCCTCGTCGAGGCGACGCGCGGTGAAGCAATCACCGATGAGCCGTAGCGAGCAGCCCAGGTTGTGGGCGGCAGCTAGGGTTCGCGGGTAGTCAGGGCCGAATTTCTCTTTGAAACTCTCATAAGTCTCCTGATCCAGGGCGAGCGACTCCTGGAAGTCGCCGATCGCGCGCAGGTCCGCGCCCAGACCGTTCGCCGTCATCAGGGCATACAGGTGGTCGGAACCGAGCGTGGCACGCTGCCGCTCCAGGACGTAGCTATCCAGGTCGCGTGATTCACCGAAGTGACCTTGCGCCCGCAGCAGGTTGGCGATCTGGAATTGCAGGTGCAGCGTCTGCTGATGGTCGGGCCCGAGGTGGCGGGTCCACAGGTTCTCCAGGCGCCTCGCCAGGCTAAGGCCGGACTCGAACTCGCCAAGCTTCCACTGGTACCGCACCCAGTCAATGAGCAGCTGGCGAGTCCGCGGGTCATCACATTCGTCGGCCTGAGAAGGTCCCAGATGAGACCAGATGAGGTCATAGGTGGACCAGTTCGCTGGATCGTCCGTCTCCCCCTGGCGCGGCCGGGCACCGGCCAGGACCACATGTACCTCATGCCTGGCCCTGCGCTGCTCCTCCTCAGTCATCTGGGCGCGGATGACAAGCTGAACAAGCCGGTGGATCTGGAGAGAGTTACTGCCCGGATCGATCCGGGCCAGCGCGAGAGTGCTGATATCCCGGATCACCTGGCCGAGCATGTACTTATCGCGCAGCTTCTCGTCGAAGGGAAGCAGATGCACGATCATCTCATCGCCGTACAGCAGTGTCATGGAGATGGGTCCCGGCGAGCAGAATGCCAGGATCTGCAGCAGCCGCACCGCTGCCGGTGATCGTTTTCTGAGACGGCTCAGGGACAGGTTCCAGGTGGCCGCCACCGGTGTCGCATAGCCCAATGGCTTATTCAGGCCCAGGGCGCTGGCGGCCCGCGTTGCCAGCCACTCGACATAGGAGGCCGCGGCCATGCCGGTCTCCGCCAGCCACGCACCTGCCTGCTCGATCGCGAGCGGCAGGTCTCCTACCGCGGCAGACACCTTCGCCGCGTCATCCAGATCCAGCCCGGGAACGTGGCGGGTGAGGTGCGCGATGCTCTCCTGCCGGCTGAAGACGTCGAGCTCAACTGGCTGGGCCTGGCGAGTCCACGCCTGATTTCGCGACGTGATCACGACATGACCTGACCCGGTCGGCAGAAAAGCCTCCAGATCCGCGGGATCCTCGGCATTATCAAAGATCAGCAGCCACCGGCCGACAGTATCGGCATCGCGACGCAGCTCCTCAAGGGCTACCGCGGCCGCCTCCGTCGCATTGTCGCTGGTCTGGAGCCCGAGCCGGGCGGCCAGCTCTGCGAGAGCCAGGCTGATCTCCTGAGGCTGCTCCGCGGGTATCCACCAGATCAGGTCGTAGTCAGCCTTGAAGCGATGCGCGTATTCCAGTGCCACCTGAGTCTTGCCGACCCCGCCCATCCCGTACAAAGCGCGGGCCAGGACAACCGCCTTACCATCACCCGCGAGCTCGTCATGAAGCCTGGCCAGGATTTCCCGGCGCCCGGTGAAGTCAGCATTCCGGTTCGGCACACTCCAGATCCGCGGGACCGTCCCGCTCAGGCGAGCCTTACCGGAACCGGAATGTCCGCGAGGTGCGGGTACTTGCCGAACCGCTGCAGACGCCCCGCGCCCGTCTGTCGCACCAGCCGGCGTGCCCAGCGAGATGAACCCCGCCGGCCCAACCGGCATGCTGGTGCTGGCCAGCTCGCGCAGCGCATGGAACACCTCAAGCTCCAGGCCATCACCAGAGGTGAAGCCGCGGACCATAAGCCCAGCCTCGAGCAATCGGTGACGGAACTCCGTCACCTGGCCGCTATCAGCACCAGCTAAGCCGGCCGGGCAGGCAGTCTCCTCCAGCAGGAACGCCAGCCGGGGCAGGCCCGCATCGCCAGCCGCCTGGAACTCCAGCTCCGTGTATGAGACATCCTCGCCTGGGACCAGCGACCCATACCGGAACCCGACCACCGCGACGTAGATCTCGCACCGGCGCACCCGCTGCCGGCAGTAATCAGCCGGCCTGCTGTCTCGAGCGGCGAAATACCGCATGTCGACCGGCGCCATCTCCGCGCGGCTCACGGCGTCCAGAGCAGCCTGCACGAATGACCGGCCTTCCGGAAAACATGCCATATCAGAGGTATGGCTGACGAACACCTGGCCTGTCTTCATCACACCCGCCCGGAGCCTGTGCTCAGAAAGCACCCATCCTTCACAAGCTACATTGACCGTGACCCGCCCCGGTCCGTCCCTGCGGCCCGGCTCGCTCGACAAGGCAGCGTGTCCATCGGAGCGCGTCGCGCGCAGACCGCCCGGATCTGCGCCCACTTCGGGCGACGCCGCCTCGCGCTAGTCAGTCGTGCCGATCGGCGGCTCGGCGCGCGCCCTGGCACCGAGACTCCACGACGCTCTGTGACCGGGCCCACGGCCGGCGGCGCGGCGCCCATTTTTCCAAGCCCCAGCCGGAGCGCAACCAGCCGCAGTGACCCGGGCACGGCACCATGTCCCTCCCCCGCCCAGTAGGGTCAGACTCTGCCCGCCGCAGAGGCAATCTCGAGTCGCGACCATGGCTGCAGCCATCCAGCTAGCGGCAGGTTAATCAAGGAGTCGGCAAAACAACACTGATCCCGCTGCTCACTATGCTGCTCCCCGTCTCAGATTTCCCTTGCGCCGCGATGACGCGTGCTGCCCGGCCGCGCTGCCGCCTTCCCGCGGGCCGGGGATCTGGCATCCAGCCCTACTAGGATCGGGCAATGCCCATCCCAGCGGCGTTTGACCTGTCCGGCCGGGTGGCGGTGGTCACCGGGGCGGGCGGTCCCGACGGCATCGGTTTCGCCACCGCCAGGCTGCTCGCCGAACTCGGCGCGGCCGTGATGATCAGCGCCACCACGGCCCGGATCCAGGACAGGGTCAGCGAACTGCGCAGCGATGGCTTCGACGCGACGGGGATCATCGGCGATCTCACCGATGCCGGCGTGGCGTCCGGGCTTGTGTCGGCTGCGCTGGAGCAACGGGGCCGGCTGGACATCGTGGTCAACAACGCTGGCATGATCTCCGCCGCTGACCCCGTGTTCGAGTCCGGCACCGTGGAGTCCATGGACCTGGCGACCTGGCAGGCTGCGCTCGCCCGCAACCTGACCTCCGCCTTCCTGGTCACCAAGGCGGCGGTGCCAGCCATGACCAGCCGCGGCTGGGGGCGGATCATCATGGTGGCCAGCGTGACCGGCCCGGTGATGGCGATCCGCGCGGACGTCGGTTACGCCACCGCCAAGGCAGGCATGGTGGGCCTCACCCGCGCTGCCGCCGTCGACACCGCAAGACACGGAATCACCGTCAATGCCGTCGCCCCGGGCTGGATAGCGACCGGCTCCCAGACCCCGCAAGAGCGCGGCCAAGGGCAGGCCACCCCCGCTGGCCGCAGCGGCTCACCCGACGAGATCGCCGCCGCCATTGCCTGGCTGGCCAGCCCCGGCGCGTCCTACGTCACCGGGCAATACCTGGTCGTAGACGGCGGCAACTCGATCGCGGAACAGCGCGCCACACCAGCGTTATCGCCTCGCGGCCGCCTGGCCCGCGTGGACCGGCACTTTGCCATCTGCCCAGTCACCGGTGACTCCACATCGTCCTCGACGGGAGACACACGACCGCGCCAGTGCCCATAACGACCAATTCCAGATTGGCGCGGACGGCCAGCCAGCCGACCTCCAATCCGCCAGAACAATTAGGCGGATAAGTCGGCAGGCTGAGTTGGAGTCGGGGTACGGAGAGTTGCGCGTCTCCTCAGGCGCTGAGAGCGAACAGGCAGCCATCCCAGTACGCTTCGATACGCGGCCGGCGCCTGCCGTGCAGTGCGATCTCCAAGACCTCGGGGAGGGCCCCGGCGGGAACGCGGAACCACAGCTCCAGCCCCTCCCACGGGATGTGGGTGCAGCCTGAAACATCTGGCGGTGCCTCGGTAGCCGCGTGCATGTACGCCGGCGTCCCCGCACAGCACATTCGCGGGTGCGCTGCCCACACCCACAGCTTCCCGCCACGGGCGCGGACGAACGCGGCAGCTTCACCGCTTACTTCCACCCGCATAGCACCACCGTACTGCCGACCAGGACGGTGATGGGAACACCCCGTACAGCCCTACCTCATCGCGGCTACTCATGTCTCCCTGTACCT
>Ga0208589_1000533_pt1 | contig 17839 bp, 15 predicted proteins | sample NGESurshal092012_2_FD_184486 | JGI IMG/M metagenome (GOLD analysis project Ga0208589, IMG submission 184486) | Arctic peat soil microbial communities from Barrow, Alaska - NGEE Surface sample F53-2 shallow-092012 (SPAdes) | ecosystem: Environmental > Terrestrial > Soil > Wetlands > Peat ... | reverse complement strand
CCCGCTGCTGTTGATCGACATCGCGGTCCCGCGCGACATCGACCCGGCGTGCGGTGAGCTCGAGGGCGTGAGCCTGTACGACATTGACGACCTGCAGGCTGTCGTCGCGCGCAACATCTCGACACGCGAGGGCGAGACGCCGCGAGCGCTCGAGATCCTCGATGAGGAGATCAACCGCTTCGCGCGCTGGCTCGGCCAGCTCGAGACGCTGCCGACGGTGACGGCGCTGCGCGAACACGGCAACGAGCTCGTCGAGCAGGTGCTCGCGGAGAACTCCGGTCGCTGGGAGTCCGCTTCGCCGCGCGATATCGCTCGCATCGAGGCAGTTGCGCGTGCGGTCATGACGCGACTGCTGCACGAGCCGACGATCCGCCTGCGCAGCCTCTCGGAGGAGCGCGGCCATGCAAGCCTCGAGCTCGTGCGTGAGCTGTTCGGGCTGCGTGAGGACGCGCCGGCGCAGGAGCGCCCGCCGGCCGAGCTAGCAGAAGTGCACGACTTGCGCCGCCGCCGCGAGGGCTGATGCGCCCGACAGGCTGATGCGGCTCGGAACCCGTGCGAGCGCACTGGCGCTCGCACAGGCCCAGCTGGTCGCGCAGCTGCTCGAAGCCGAGCAGGGCGCAGGGACCGTCGAGATCGTCCCGATCGTCACGCGTGGCGATCGCGAGTCGGCCGGCGTCGATGACGCGGCGGGCGCGCTGACGGGCGACGGCGCGCAGGGACAGCCACCGCCGGGCGAGGACAAGTCGCGCTGGGTCTCAGAGCTCGAGCGCGCGCTCGCGCACGGCGAGATCGACGTGGCTGTGCACTCGGCGAAGGACGTGCCGGGCGAGTTGGGCGAGGGGCTGGCGCTGCTCGCCGCGCCACCGCGGGCGGCCGCCGAGGACGTGCTGTGCGGCGCGGCCGGCTTGGACGAGCTGCCGAGCGGCGCGCGCGTCGGCACGAGCAGCGTGCGACGGATCGCGCAGCTGTGCGCCTTTCGCGAGGATCTGCAGCCGGTCTCGATGCACGGCAACGTCGACACGCGCTTGCGCAAGCTCGCAGGCGGCGAGTTCGACGCGATCGTGCTCGCGCGCGCGGGGCTGACGCGGCTCGGGCGCGAGCAGGCGGTCGGCGCGGTGCTCGACGCGGCGCGCTTCATTCCGGCGCCGGGGCAAGGCATGCTCGCGCTCGAGGGCCGGCAGGACGACGCGGCGATGCGCGAGGCGGCGGCAGCGATCGGCGATGCGGAGACGCTGAGCTGCCTGCTGGCCGAGCGCGCGCTCGCACGAGCGCTTGGCGCGAGCTGCGACACACCGCTCGGCGCGCTCGCGAGGGCCGAGGGCGAGGACGGGCTGCTGCTGCGAGCGTGGATCGGCGTGCCCGACGGCTCGGCATGGATCGAGGACGAATTGAGCGGTGCCGCCGAGCATCCGGAAGCGCTCGCGCTCGCGCTCGCGGCGCGGCTCGAGCTCGCCGGTGCGCGCGCGCTGCTCGACGCGGCCGAGGACATCGCGGCAGCGCAATGAGCGGGCGCGTCTACCTCGTCGGTGCGGGACCCGGCGACCCGGGCCTGCTAACGGCACGTGCGCTCGAGCTGATCGCGAGCGCGGACGTGATCGTCTATGACCGGCTGATCCCCGGGTCGGCGCTCGACGGCGCGCGCGCCGACGCGGAGCTGCTGTTCGCGGGCAAGCAGGGCGGCGGCGAGCAAGTGCCGCAGGAGCAGACCGAGACGCTGCTGCTCGAGCGCGCGCGCGAAGGCAAGTTCGTCGTGCGGCTGAAGGGCGGCGATCCGTTCGTGTTCGGGCGTGGCGGCGAGGAGGCGCTGCGGCTGCGCGAGGCCGGGATCGCGTTCGAGGTCGTCTCGGGCGTGACGGCGGGTGTCGCGGCGCTGGCGTATGCGGGCATCCCGGTGACGCATCGCGGCCTCGCGACGGCCGTCGCGTTCGTCACGGGGCGCACGGGCGAGGACGGCGAGCTCGACTGGCCGGCACTCGCGGCGTTTCCGGGAACGCTCGTCTTCTACATGGGCGTGCAGCGGCTCGGGCGGATCACGGCGTCGCTGATCGAGGCCGGGCGCGACGCGAGCGAGCCGGCGGCGGTCGTCGAGGCGGGGACGCTCGCGCGCCAGCGCACCGTAAGCGGCACGCTCGCGACGATCGCAGGCCTCGTTGAGAGCGCCGAGGTCGGCTCGCCGTCGATCACTGTCGTCGGCGCCGTCGCGGCGCTGTCCGAGCAGCTCGCGTGGCTGCCGGCGAGACCGCTTGCGGGGCTGACGGTCGCCGTCACGCGGGCGCGGGCGCAGGCGAGCGGCCTGGCCGCTCGCCTGCGCGAGCTCGGCGCAGACGTCGTGCAGGCACCGGTCGTGCGGATGCAGCCGCTGCCCGGCCCTGCACTCGACCCGGCGTCGTACGACCTCATTTGCGTGACGAGCCCAAATGCGGCCGACGAGCTGTTCGCGCGGCTGCTCGCGGGTGGGCGCGACGCACGAGCGCTCGCGGGCGCACGGATCGCGTCGATCGGCCCGGGAACGACGCGCGCGCTGCTCGCGCACGGGATCGTTGCCGAGATCGAGCCTGAGCGTTTCGTCGCGGAGGGCCTCGTCGAGGCGCTCGTCGGCGTCGAGGCAAAGTGTGCGCTCATCGCGCGGGCGCGTGGTGGGCGGGATCTGCTGCCGGATGCACTGCGCGAGCGTGGCATCGCCGTCGACTTGCTCGATCTCTACGAGACGGTCGTCGAGCCGCTCGACGCAGCGACGCTCGCGCGGGCCGCGGCGGCGGACTACGTCACGTTCACGTCCGGCTCGACCGTGCGTCACTTCCTCGACGCGGCCAGAGCGCGCAGCAACGGGGCCGACGATGGCGACCACACCGGCGACGGACGCGCGGTGCTCTCGCCGCAGACGCGGATCGTCTCGATCGGGCCGGTCACGAGCAAGACGTTGCGCGAGCACGGCCTGGAGGCGGACGTCGAGGCGGCGCAGCACGACATCGACGGCTTGCTGCAGGCGCTGCTCGCGGACGCCTCCTCGCGCCGGTGAGCTCACCTGCGCAGCAGCCTTCGCTCGGGCATCCGCGTGTACACCTGCGCCGGACCGACTCGACGAGTGACCGTGCACGCGTACTCGCGCTCGCCGGCGCGCCGCACGGCACGCTCGTCACGGCATCCGAGCAGACGGCCGGTCGCGGGCGCCAGGGCCGGCGCTGGTCAACGCCTGCCGGCAGCGCGCTGTTGATGTCGCTCGTGCTGCGCTCACCGCCGCCGCTGTTGCCGCTGCTAGCGGCGCTCGCGGTCTGCGACGTCGCCGGCGAGCAGGCGCAGATCAAGTGGCCGAACGACATCGTGCTCGCGCGCGGCGAGCAGCTCGCGAAGCTCGCGGGGATCCTCGCGGAGGGGCGGCCGCAGGAGGGCTGGGCGGTGCTTGGCATTGGCATCAACGTGGCCGTTCGCGTCGAAGACCTGCCGCCGGAGTTGCACGAGACAGCGGCGACGCTCGAACGAGGAGCGAGCGAGCTCGAGCCGGCGTTGTACGAGCTGCTTTCGGCGCTCGAGCGGCGGCTTGCGGAACCGACCGACTCGATGCTCACAGCGTGGCGCGCGCGCGATGCGCTACGCGGGCGTGAGATCGCGTGGGGCGCCGGGCAGGGCCGCGCGGAGGGGGTCGACGGCGCCGGACGGCTCGTCGTGGCGCTCGACGGCGGCGGGCGCACGGCGCTCGACGCTGGTGAGGTGCACCTGCGGGAGGTCGGCCGGCGCTAGCCGGCGCAACCGGCGCCGGCGTCGATCGCCGGCGCGGCGGCATTCCCGCTCGGCACGGTCACGACATAGCCGACGCTCGCACCGACGCAGACGCTCACCTGATGACCTCCGGCAACGGCCCGCTCGGCGACGGTGCTCGTCTGTCCGGCGTACGGGCCGGCTGCGAGCAGCGTCGTGAACAGCGCGGCCGTGCCGGTACGGGTGTCTTCGAGCGCCTCGTCGGGCTGCTTTGAGCCATAGCCGTTGGAGTACCAGCCCTGGATCGGAGCGGTGGCGCCGGCGCCGCTCTGCACGACCAGTCCCGCCGGGTCGGCCTGGTCGATCGTCAGCGACGGCGTGCCGGAGGCGTTCGTCACGAACGAGTCGCCGTCGCTGCTCTGCACGCTCGAGCCAGGCGCCATGTGCCACGTCTGCGCGTACGCGTGCGCAGCGGAGCTCGCAAGCTCGTCGAGCACGAGCACGAGACCCTGGCGCAGGACGACGATCGAGCGGCGATGGGTCACGCCCGCGTACAGCGTGCTGACGCCGCTCGCCCAAGTCGAGCCGCCGGCCGAGCCATAGCTGCCGGCCTGCGCGGAGCCCTGCGCCTGATCTTTGCCATCGACGACGACGGTGTTATGCGAGCGCGTGCCGTGGAAGTACTCGAGCCACGGTTCTTCGGTGTACGTGTAGAGGCCGGATGTCGGCAGCAACGTGCTGCCATTCGAGTACAGCGTCATCGCGAGCGCGTCGAGGTCGGAGTGGCTCGTGCGATACGTACCGGCGTTGAAGGTGACGTATGTCTGGTTCGGCAAGTTCGCGACGGTGCCGAGCGGCGAGCGCATGACGAACTGGCCCGAGACGGGAAACAGCACGGAGCCGTCGGGCGGCGGCGTGCCCTTTGCGCCGCGCGTGAAGGCGAAGTCGAATTCGGGATCGGCGGCGGCCATCGGCCCGTACACGTTCGGGTCCTGGCTTGGCATGTACGTCGTCGCGGTCGCGCCGAGCATCGGCAGGTAACCGTTGGGCTGGGTGATCTCGGACGTGTACGCGAGCATCTTGCTCGCGGCTTCGGCATAAGGAGCAGCGAGCGACGGCTCGTAATGCTTGGCCCACTGCGCGATCTGGTAGATCAGCCCGAGCACGTACACCTGGTAAAAGGGCGAGTTCTCGACCTCGACGCCGTCGGCGTCGATCGTGTTCGCGAGCATCGCTTTGAGGCGTTCGAGCGCAAGCGCGCGCCAGGTCGCGGCGGCGGGCATGTGCGGGAAGTTGTCGGCGAGCAGCAGCAGCGCGGCACCCTCGTTGAAGCCGTGGTTGAAGTCAGCCTCGAAGTGCTTTGCTTCGGCGAGGAAGCCGCCGAGCTTCTGTAGCGAGCTCGCGAGGCCCGCTTCGAGATCTGCCGGCAGCACGCGGGCGATCTTCAGCTTCACATAGAAGTTGATCAGCTCCATCGCGCGGTACGCGGAGGTGTGATCGTTGTCGAACGTGATCCTGTTTTCGGGGCGCGTGCGGTCGTAGGTGACGTAGGAGCGCAGGATCGCGATCAGCTTTTCGAGGTACGGCGCGTAGGAGGTCTGCTCCCACTCGTACAGCAGCGTCGCCTCGGGACGCATTCCGTAGAAGTAAAACTCCCAATAGGCTTCGTGGTAGGGGTCCTCCTGCCACGTCAAGGGCCACTGCAGGTATGGCAGTGGCAGCCCGCGAGCGGGCCAGATGTCGCCGAGTAGGTTCCGCGCGCTCGCTTCATCGCCCTCGTCGAGTTCGGCGTAGGCGCTCTCCTCGCCGAGCGCGAGCGGCGTCGGGTGCAGCGTCGCGTTCGACACGTGCACGGTCAGTTCGCTGCTCACGGGCGTCGCGGCGTCCGGGCCCCAGACCTTCACGGTGACGGTGTGCGGGCCGTTGCTCTCGGCGCCCGTGTACCACGTGTACTGGTACGGCGGCTCGCCGGGCTTCGCGTAGCGGTACTGCCCATCGACGTCCCACTCGACACGATCTGCCGGCAGTCCGGCGAGTGCGGCGGTGACCTCAACGGTGCCGCTCGTCGTCGCGGTCGCGCTCAGACCGTCGAGCGTCGCCTGCACGAAGTTGCCATGGCCGTCGTCGACTGGAGTTGCACCCTGCGCCTGGACGCTCGCGCTGCCATGCGAGTTACTTGAGCCGACGGTCACCGACAGGGTCCTGCCGAGGTCGGCGAGCTGCGGTGTGTAGCTCGCGCTCGTCGCGCCGGGGATGGTGGCGCACGGTGCGCTGCTCGCTGCTGCGTAGTGCGCGCTGACGTGGCTGCGGATCAGCGCTCGAGGGTAGGACGAAAGCTGGTCGAGCGCTCCGGCGAAGAAACCTGCGTGGCCCCCGGAGCCAGCGGCGATCTCGCTCGGGCCGGACTCAGCCGAAAGCGGCGCGCTCGTTTCGCGCGAGCCAACCTGAGCGCCGTTGACGTATAGGCGCATCGTCTGACCGTCGTACGTGGCGGTCACCTCGCTCCAAGCGCCGAGCGGCAGGCCGGCGGCGTAGTGGACATTTGCGACGACGCCGTTAGTCCATCGCTCAAATCCGAGCCCGGCGCTCGACAGCCAGATGCCTGTGCCCTGGCGGCCGGACGCATTCGTCTGCTCTCGCGCGAACAAGAAGCGGTAGGTGCCGTCGACGGTCTGCGGGCGCACCCACAGCTCGAGCGTGTACGGCTGAATGCCGGAGTAGTCGGGCGCGCCAGGCACGCTCAGCGCGCTCGTCCTGCCGTCGAAGCCGGCTGCGGCATCGGCTTCTCCGGCAAGCGCACCGGTCACGCTCGTGCGGGCACCGCTGTAGGTGCCTTTGGCGGCGCCAATCGAGTCGGCGGCGACGGTCGTAGTTGCGCTCTCATCGAGTGGCCATGCATCGCTCGCGCCGTCGCTTCGCACGAGCGTCGCGTAGCGCAGGCAGCGCTGCCAGGTATAAGTCACGCTGCTCGGAGCGACGCCGCCGACGTCGGCCGGTTCGGGGGCGCTCAGCGCGCTCCCGAGATGTGCCTGAGCGAGCGTCGCCGCCCGCGAGCCAGCCGCGAGCACGAGCATGCAGGAGACGCAGAGGAGTGCCGTCAGGCCGCCGGCGCGCACCACGACTTTGTACAGGCGCAGCGCGCGCAAAACAGCCGAGCCGACGTATGTCGTAGGTGCGGTTGCCTAAGTGTCGGCGGCAGCTTTGCGCGCTGGTGCATCGGCGCGAGGCTTGCGCGAGCGTGACTTGGCGCGCCCGTTCTTGGGCGTCTTAGCGCCGGACTTGCTCTCGGGCGCGCTCCGCTCGGACGCGTTCTGCGACGAGGAATCGGACGTGAGCTGGGTCGCGTCGCCGGCGACTCCATTCGCGGCGTTGGGGGCGTTTGTGCCGATCGTGCTCGCGTTGGCAACGCCGTTCGAGCCGCTCGCGCCGTTGCCGTTGCCGCCACGCGCACCCTTGCGCCGGCGCCGCGAGTTCCTCGCGCGGCGCTTGGGGAAATTACGCAGCAGCTCGCGCGCGAGCGCGGGCGGCTTGCGCGCCATCCGCGTGCGCGCGCCGCGCAGCGCCTCCTCGGCCTCGGGCGTGTGCGCGAGCGCGGCCGCAAGCAGCGCGGCGGCGAGCCGGCGGTCCTGCTTACGCGCGGCGTGGATCAGCCTGCGCGCGTTGCGCGCGTGCGCACCGCCGGCGGAGTTGACGAGCAGCCCGAGCAGACGCTTGGTCTCGGGCCAGCGCTGCACGGCGTACTCCTCGTGCACGTCACGCGTGTACTCGGCGAGACGCCAGATCCAGGCGTTCGCCTGATCGCGGCGGCCGATGCGCCGCTCGACGAGCGCGCGCAGCATGATCTTGCTCGCCTCCTTGCGCTCCTCGCGCGGCCAGCCGCCGATGATGTCGATCGCCTCGTCGAACGCGTCGGGGTCGCGCAGCGCGGGAATGTCGGCGAGCGCGCGCAGGCGCAGCTGCGCGTTCTTGTTGCGCTTGACGGCCTCGATCAGGAAGCGGCCCTTCAGCTCGCCGCCGCGGTCGAAGTGCAGCATCGCGCGCGCGCGGCGCCAGCCGTTCGGCGCCACACGGGCGCCCGCGAGGGCCGCCCACAGGTGCTGCTCGCCGTAGTCGAGGTGCTCGACGGCGATCCGCCAGAGCTCGCGCTCGAAGACGGCGAAGCGCCGCTCCTCCTCGGCGCAGACGGGCAGCACGCGGCGCTCGACGCGCATCCGCCGCCCGCGCCCGCGACGAACGGGTCCGACGACGATCGCGCCGCCGCGGTAGACGTCGCGGTCGAGCAGCGAGTGCAACGTCACAACTGGATCGTCGTGCTTCGTCGCGGGGTGGACGAAGTCGACGACGAGGCCTGCCTCCTTGCCCGGGTGCCGGCGCGTGACGCGCCCGACGCGCTGCTGGTAGATGCGCTTGGACGCGGTCGGCGCGAGGTGCACGCAGACGGTCGCGCGCGGGCTGTTCCAGCCCTCGGCGAGCAGCTGCGCGTTGATCAGCACGTCGATGTCGCCGCGCTCGTAGCGCGCGAGGATCTCGGCGAGCTCGCGCTTGGGTGTCTCACCGGAGACGCCCTGCGCCTTGATCCCCTCGGCGCGGAACGCTTCGGCGAGGTTGTAGGCGTGTTTGACTCCGGCCGCATAGACGACGCCGGGCACGCCGTTGAAGCGCGTCTTGTAGAGGTTCGCGACGGCCATGTTGAACGGCTGCTGGTCGAGCAGTTTCGCGAGCTCGTCCTGGTCGAACTCGGTGTCGATCTCGCCGCGCCGAAGCGGCACGTTGGCGATCGTGCGCACACCAACGCCGGGCGAGATGCGCACACAGCGCAGCGGCGCGATCACGCCGCGGCGGGCGGCCTGCGCGAGGTCGAAGCGCGAGGTCTGCGTCGGGAACAGGTCGGTGACGTGGCGCGCGATCAGCGCACCGGTGGCTGTCATGCCGATGAAGATCGGCCCGGTCCACTCGCGGATTGCGGCGCTCGTCTTCTCGCCGAGCGCGGTGTGTGCCTCGTCGCAGATGACGATCGTGTAGGCGCTTGAGATCTTGCCGGCGTTTCGCACGAACCACTGATAGGTCTCGACGGTGACGGGACCGCGCGAGGAGTCCTCGCCCTTCAACAGCGGTTTGCAGATGCGCTTGGTGTAGCCGCGCTCGCGCAGCTCGCCGTTGAACTGGTCGACGAGGTTGCGTCGGTGCGTGAGGATCAGCACGCCGCCGGTCTGCGAGGCCTCGACGAAGCCGAGCGCGGCGACGGTCTTGCCGGCGCCAGTCGCGTGCTCGAACCAGAAGCGCTTCGCCGCGTTCGGGTCCTCGGGCTGCTCGGCTAGCGCCTCCTCGTCGTCCTCGCCGTCCTCGACCCAGTCGCGCGGCTCCTCGTCGGCTTCGCTCTCGCTCTCCGTCTCGGGCTCGTCGTCTTCCTCGTCATCGTCGTCGGCGAGCACCTCGTCGTCATCGAGCTCGTCGTCATCGTCGTCATCGTCGTCGTCCTCGTCGGGCGCGGCGCGCTGCACGGGTCCGAGATCGTCGTCGTCCTCGTCGTCCTCGTCGTCGTCTTCGACCTCGTCGTCCTCGTCGTCGTCTGCGTCATCGACCGCCGTGACGAGCGGCTCGTCACGATCTGCGGCGGGCGCGTCCTCGTCGTCGACGCCGAGGATCTCGGCGGAGGCGAGCAGCTCGGGCGAGGCCGCGGAGCGGCTGTTGCCGTTCGGCGCGGCAGCCTGCGCGGCGGCGAGCAGCGCCGCAAGCGTGCCGGACAGCGCGTCGACCTGGTGCGCAGAGAGGACGGTGCCGTCGGCGAGCTTCGGCTCGTCCTCGGAGAGGACACGTTCGAGCCCGAGCAGCAGCGAGAACTCGCGCCGCCAGGCGGTCGAGGGGTTCTTTGCCTTCGGGTCGGCCTGCAGCTCGGCGAGCGCTTGGTCGAGCGCGCCGCGGCGCGGCGAGCCGGGAGCGAGCGCGACGGCCGCGTCCTCGCCGTCGTGCAGGAAACGCTCGCGGACGAGCTTCTCCGCACGCGAGATCTCCGCGGAGCTGGGAATGGGCGCGGCCTCGAGGGCCACTGAGGTGGGCTCGGCCATTGGCAGGCTCTGACTTCGAGACGGAACCGACGCAGAAAGCGACTTCGGCGTGGCTCAAAAGGCTGGCGTCCGACTGACGCCTTCTACCGGATGTCGTAAGCGACCCGGCTTCGACTTGCTTGCTCAAGATATAGCACGTGGCGGAGCGTGTGAAGTCGGGGTCGCGGTCGGCTCGATCTGCGACTCTTGTGCGCGATGACGCCGAAGCGCATGTGGATCGCGGCGGGCACGGTAGCGCTGCTGGTGCTGCTCGTCGTCGGGCTCGTCCAGCTGGCGGGCTCTTCGAGCGCACCGGTCGCACGCTCGAAGCTAACGCTGACGCAGGTGCACGCGCGGCTGGCCGGATCGCCGGCGCCGCTGGCGGCGCTGCACGCGCAGGCAAATGACCTCTTGCCGGGCGGCCTCGGCGCGTTCCGTGCACGCCTCGCGGCTCTCCGCGGGCGCCCGATCGTGATCAACAAGTGGGCGTCGTGGTGCGTTCCGTGCCGGGCGGAGTTCGGCGCGTTCCAGCGAGCGTCGGTCGCGCTCGGTCGCGAAGTCGCGTTCGTCGGGATCGATTCGGGCGATACGAGCCGTGGCGCTGCGCTCCAGTTCCTGCGCAGCTTCCCGGTGAGCTACCCGAGCTACTACGACCACTCGGGCGCGATCGGTACGGCGATCACGGACTCGTCGTTCACGCCGGTGACGGTCTTCTACAACCGCGCGGGCGGCCGCTACATCCGTCAGGGACCGTACCCGAGCGAGGCGAAGCTCGAAGCGGACGTGCACCGCTACGCGCTCGGGAGCGCACATGCCTGAAATCCGCATCGACCCGCTCAGCGGCCACCGGACGATCGTCGCGGGCGAGCGCTCACGCCGGCCGGGCGGCGCACCGACGCTCTCAGAGAGCGAGCGGGTGCTCGAGCCGATCGACGCCGAGCGCGACCCGTTCGCGGACGGCCATGAGGACCGCACGCCACCGGAGCTGTACGCGGTGCGCCCGGGCGGCGGTGTTCCCGACTCGCCGGGCTGGACAGTGCGCGTCGTGCCGAACCTGTACCCGGCGCTGAGCCCGCCACAGGAGCCGGCAGAGGACGGAGGCACGGCGAGCAGCACGAGCGCCGGCACGACGACTGACACGACGCGCGGCGAGGGCCCGCGCGGGGCGGCGCTCGCGGAGCTGTTCTCGTCGCTGCCGGCGACGGGTGCGCACGAGGTGATCATCAACGGGCCGCAGCCGGTGCTCTCGCTCGCGGAGCTACCGGTCGAGCAGGTCGTCGCGGCAATGGACGTCTGGCGCGAGCGGATGCGCGTGCACGAGCAGTGCGCGTACGTGCAGCTGATCGTCAACGAGCGCCGCCAGGCAGGGGCGTCGCTGCCGCACACGCACTCGCAGCTGTACGGGCTCGACTTCGTCCCGGCGGCGGTCGCGCGCGAGCGCGAGCGCGCAGGGGCTTATGCGACGCGGACGATGGGACAGAGCCTGCTCGGCGACGTCGTCGCGGAGGAGGTGCGCCTGCGCGAGCGGATCGTCGCGATCGACGAGGAGGCAGTACTGATCGCGCCGTTCGCCTCGCGCCTACCCTTCCAGCTGATGCTCGCGCCGCGGCGCCCGGTGCCGCGCTTTGAGCAGGACGGGCCGACGGGCGCGGCGCTGCTGCACGACGGCCTGCGACGGTTGGCGCGCCACCTCGGCGCGAGCCCACCGCTGAACCTATGGGTGCGCACGGCGCCGCGCGGCGCGGAGCATTTCTGCTGGCGGATCGACGTGATGCCGCGCCTGACGCACCTCGCCGGACTCGAGCTCTCGACGGACGTCAACCTGAACATCGTCGCGCCGGAGCACGCGGCGGCGCTGCTGCGCGACGCGTAGCGCGCCGCGGCCGCACGCGGCGCTCGGCGGCGCGTTAGTGTGCCGCGCAGCTATGGCCCTCGAGGAGCGCTTCGTCCCACGCTTTGCTGCCGAGCCTCCGCAGGAGGATCTGCCGTACGGTCGCTGGGAGCAGCGGCTGAGGGAGGAGCTGATGGCGGGCGTCGCACAGCTCGACACGGACGGCGTCGAGCTCGGCGAGCCAGGCGAGATCCTCTGGTATCCGGATCGCACGTGGCACGGGCGCACGTACGTGCCGGCGACGACGCTTACGAGCAGCGGCCATGAGCTGTTCGGCTACGTGCGCTTCTTGCCGGCGCCAGAGGGCGGAGAGGCGAGCGACTTCTACGCGTACGTCGACTTCACAGAGGAGACGGCGGAGCGCAATCCGGACTGGCAGATGGATCTGTGCGACGAGGTGATCGGGTCGTGGCGCGGCGAGGCGGGCGCGGTCGCGGCGATGACGCTCGTGTGGGGCCATCCGCTCGTCTCGGGTGGGCGCTTCGCGACAGCTGAGCTCGCGGATCTGGCCGTCGATCAGTGCGAGCTGACGAACGAGCGCTTCACGCTGATCGCGCCGGATGACTACCGCCACGACCTACTCGAGATCAAGCTGTTCGGCGGCAAGGGCCAGGAGCTCGCGCGCGAGTCGCTGTACGCCGGAGACGATGAGGACGAGGCCGCGGACGAGTAGCGCCCGCGGCCCGCACTAGCGGCGCCCTGACGGTTAATTCTGTTTTTCAGCGTCTTTGCAGCCGGCGATCGCGTGCTGCTTGGCGCCTTCGGGCAGCGGCGAGGCCTTGACGATTTCTTCGCAGACTTCGCGCGCGGCAGTGCGCACCGCGGCGGGGTTGCCGCTCGCGGCTTTGTCGCAGATCGTTTCGATTTTGGTCCTCGTCGAGCTCGACAGCGTTGGGATCGATTTGGCCCCACGCCTGCACGATTCGACTGCTGCGGCTGTAGCTGGACTCGTCGAGCCGGTCGTGCTCGGCGTCGTCGAGCCGGCGGCGGTACTCGACGTGCTGCCGCTTGGGGTGCTGGCGCTCGTGGAGCTACTGCTCGTGGAGCTACTGCTCGAGCTGCCACATCCTGCGAGCAAGACGCCCGCGGCAAGCGGGATCAACAGCCAAGTGAAAAGCGTGCGCATCGTCTAGCCCCCTGATTGAAAAGGACGCCGCCTACGCGGGCACTCGTGCCCGCGGACAGCCGCTGAGCTATGAAGCTACCGCCCACGGCGGACTCCGCCAACGCCCGTCTACGGCTCGCTTACTACCCCGCTTCGTGCTTTTCGCGCCGCTTGAAGGCGGCAGCTTCCTGGGCTTCTTCCTTGGCGAAACGTTCGCGAGCTTCCTTTTCGGCAGGGGTTTCGTTGCTCGACGACGCTTTTTCTTTTTTATTCGTTTTCTTTTTCTGCTTGGCTGAGCGTTCGCTCTTCGAAGTGTGCTGCTTGCGCGTGTGCGTGTGCTTCTTCTTCACGGGCGCTTCGGCCGCCTGCTTGGCGAGGCTCGCTTCGAGCTGTTTGCGTTTCGCCGCGAGTTCGGCTTCTTCGCGCTTGACGGCGACCGCTTCGCGCGCGCTCTCTTTCGCGCGTTCGGCCGCTTCAGTGGCTTCGCCGCCTTCTTCGGCGGCTTCTTCGTGCGCGGCGGCGCTGCCCTGGGCGCCACTTTCGCCGCCGCCGGAGCTGCCACAGCCGGCGAGCGCTCCGGTCAGCGCGCCGGCGAGGAGCAGCATCAGCAGTGCCGTACGCAGGCGACGGACTTCGATCGCGGACCCGGAGATGCGTCGCAGCAGTTTGCTCATGCCTAACCAGTTTCGCCGATCGTCGTAACGACGCGTTCGCTTTCAGCCTTCTTGCGCGCCGCTTCCTTCTGCTCGGCTTGCTTCTTCGCGGCGGCTTCGTGTTCCTTCTGCACTGCCGTCTTCGCTTCGGCTTCGCGCTTCTTCAGCTTCGCTTCGGCCGCAGCTACGCGCTTCTTCGCTTCCTTTTCGGCCTTTTCTTCGCGCTTCTTCGCCTTCGCGAGAGCCTGCTTTTCGGTCTTCTTCGCCTGTTCTTCGGCGGCTTCTTCGCGGTGGGTCGCTTCGAGCTGCGAAAGCAGTTCGCGGTTCTTCGCCGTTTCGGCAGCTTCTTCGCGCTTTTCGTTCGCAACTTCTTCGTTGGCTTCGCTCGCTGCACTGGCGCCGGCTTCGGTCTGCTGGCCGGCTTCGCTGCCCGACAGGCTGCAGCCGCTCAGCGTGAAAGCAATCGCGATGGCCACGAGGAACGCAAGTGGCGCTCGCGCCACTGCACGGCTCAGCGTGGACATCCTCGGCAAGCTAGCAGTTGCCTTGCGGCCGCTCAACGCACTGGGCGCACGCATTCGCCTGCAAATGTGGACAAATGCAGACACGGCGTTCGACACGGATGCCCCCGCCAGGAGTCGAACCTGGATCTACCGCTTAGGAGGCGGTCGTCTTATCCATTGGACTACGAGGGCGCTGCGGGCGATGTTCAGCGGTGCCGAAAGGCTACCCGCGACAGGTAGCGTCGTCAGACGCGTGCAGGCTCGGGCGCTTGCGCCTGCGCTTCCTCGCCGGCGCGGAGCTCCTCGGCGACGTGCTGCGCGCTCGCGTTCGCCCAACCGTTCTGCTCAGCGGCGATCCGCGGACTCCGCAGCGAGGCTCGCGAGCGCCTCTCCGTCGAGCCTCAGCGACGTCCAGCCGTCCATCGTCCGCGCACCGATGCCGCGGTAGAAGCCGAGCGCGAGCTCGTTCCAGTCGAGCGCGGCCCACTCGAGCCGTGCGCCCTCGCCGACGCGTGCGGCGACGGCGGCGAGCAGTGCGCGTCCGACGCCGGCGGCGCGATGTTCGGGCAGCACAAAGAGATCCTCGAGCCAGATGCCGCTGCGCGCGAGGAACGTCGAGAACGTCGGGAAGAACAGCGCGTAGCCGACGGCCTCGCCGGCGCGCTCGACGATCAACGCCTCGGCGGCGGGGCGCTCGCCGAACAGCGCGTCGTGCAGTTGCTCGTCGGTCGCATGCAGTTCATCGCGCAGGTGCTCGTAGTCGGCGAGCGCGCCGAACAGCTCGAGCAGGCGCGGAACGTCGTGCGCCGTAGCTGCGCGCACGAGCGTGGCCGTCTGCGCCGGGGCCACGGCTCAGCTGTCCGCGCGGTCGGGACGATCGGGGTAGACGTCGTCGATCGTGCTCAGCGCGACATACGGCGCGCCGGCCTCGCGTTCGATCGCGGCACCGCCGCCGGCGAGGCGGTCGAGCACGCTGACGACGCCGCAGATCTTGCGACCTGCGTCGTGCAGCGCAGCGATCGCGGCGAGTGTCGAACCGCCGGTCGTGACGACGTCCTCGACGACGACACAGCGGTCCTCGGCGCCGAGCAGCGGCCCCTCGATGCGCCGCTGCAAGCCATGATCCTTGGCCTCCTTGCGCACGAAGAAGACCTTTACGTCGGCTCCACCTGCGAGCGCTGCACATGCGACGGGGTCGGCGCCCATCGTCATCCCGCCGACGGCCGTGCCCTGCCAGTCCTCGACCTGCGCCGCGAGCAGCTCTGCGAGCGCAGCGAAGCCGGCCGGGCGCAAGATCGCGCGCTTCGCGTCGACGTAGTACTGCGCAATCGCGCCGCTCGTCAGCGTCACCTCGCCAATCACGAGCGCGTGCTCGCGCAGCTCTCCGATCAAGCGCTCGCGCGCCGGCCCGTCGGCGTTTGAACGTTCGTCCACAGCGTCCATGTGGAGATCTAATCTAGCGGGGTGCTCTCGACGCTAGCCGCCGCGCTGCGCCTGGCGTCGATCGTGCTCTGTCTGATCGTCGGCGTGTCGTTCGCGCTGTTCGTGATCCATCAGACGAGCGACGCATCGGCGCATCAACAGCACGTCGTCAACTCGCCGAACGAAGAACCGCACAGCTTCCGCTCGACGTCTACGCGCAACGAAAAGTCCTCGCCGCGCAAGACGATCGACGAAGCGGCTGAAGCCGTCACGTCGCCGTTCTCGGACGTGACCGAAAGCTGGAGCAGCGAATGGGCAAAACGCGGCGTGCTACTGCTGCTGACGCTCGTGATCTACGGCTTCGGGCTCGGCTTCATCGCGCGCGTGATGCGCGTCAGGGCCTAGCTTCGCCCCCGCGCCCGGCGCCGCCGGCTTTACCCCGAGCTCGGCGCCGCCCGGGGCCAAGCTTCATCCCGGGACTCGCCGCCGCTCGCGACGAGCCGACCTACGGCCCGGCGTTGCCTTTGACCGTGTGGCTGCCGCCGCCGCTCTCGTTGTAGACGTCGACTGGCGTGCCGTACTGGACCCAATCGTAGATCGAGAGCGCGTTCGGGATCGGCACGCGCAGGCAACCGTGGCTGGCCGCGTAAGTCGGCACTTCGGCGTAGCCGTGGATCGCGTAGCCACGGATGAAGTAGCTCGAGTCGACCATGCCCTCAGAGTTCGTCCCGGGCGTCCGGTTGTAGACGCGGAAGCGGCCGATCACGGTCGGCGTCGACGGCTTGCCGGAGCTCATCGTATAAAGCGCGCGGACGTGCCCGCCTGGTTCGATCTCGGCGAGCACCTGGCGCGTCAGATCGCCCTCGACGTGGCGGCCGTCACCGGGGTAGCGCACGTGGAAGGTGCCGGCGCCCTCCTGCAGCTTCTTGAACACCGTCAGGTTCGTGCTCGGCACGCGTTCGAGGCCGGTCATCTTGCGATAGGCGATCACGGCGCGACCGGTCGCTTCGTCGAATACGCCGTTCAGCGGCACGACGAAGTGCAGTGCGTTCAGCTCGGACTGCAGCAGGCGCACCGACGGGCCGCTGTCGCCGCCGGACAGGTCCGGCGAGGCGAAGCGGACGTTTTCGGAGCGGCCGGCGAAGGCTGCCTGCTGCGGCGTAGCGTAGTGCGCCGCGCGGACCGTCACGAGTCCTTCGCTCGAGCTCGAGTAGCCGATGTGGAACTGCCCTGCGCCGTTGCCGAGCGGCAGCACGCTGACGGTTTTCACTTCGACCTTGCGCCCGTCGCGGTAGAAGCTGACCTTCACCTTCTGCGCGGCGACGTACGGAATCACGATCCCACGGACGACCATCCGCGAGCCGGCAACGACGAATGCAGGCTTGCCGAACGCGTGCTGGATGACGAGCTTGATCTGCCCCGCGACCGGTGCAGCGGGTGGCGGTGGCGCAGGTACGGGCGCCGGCGTGGCGGGCGAGGCAGGCGTCGTCGGCGTGGCCGCTGGTGCGGGCGTCGTCGTCGCGGCCGAGGCGGCAGCAGGGGCGGCGAGGGCGGCGCATGCGGCCGCAGCGAGGAGGAGTGTCCGGGGCGTGATCATTGGCCGGATCCTACTTGTCGCGACAACGACCTCCGCACGCCGCGTTGCGCGAACTGCGCGGTCGTACGCATGTTCACCTTGCGGGCACGGGTGCCGGCTCGCGCGAGGTGACTTCTGCGCGCGTCAGCGCGAGTGCGAGCAGCGCGAGCACGAGCAGCGAAGCGACCATCAGGATCGGGATCTGCCACCACGACCAGTTCTCGAGGCTGCCGAAGGCGAGTGAGTTGTTCATCGCGTGCGCGGCGATACACGGATACAGCGACCCTGTCGCGCGGTAGAGCAGGCACAGGCCGACGCCGAGCGCGGCGAGCGGCACGAGATCGAGCGCCGGCGCGGAGCCGACGTGGACGAGGCCAAACAGCGCGCCTGTGATCGCCGCGGCAGTCCTCACACCGCGCCAGTTGCTCAGCGCCGTGAAAATGAAGCCGCGGAACAGGAACTCCTCGCCGATCGGTGCGATTACGCACGTCAGCGCGGCGCTCAGCACGAGCAGCAGCGTGCTTTCGTTCGCGCCGAGCGTTTCGAGCAGCTTCTCTTCTTTGACGTCGAAGACGGCGCCCCAGATCAGGCTGAACACGAGGAACGCGACGACGGTCAGGAGCACGAGCCCGACGGCCCTGCGCAGCGGCGTTGGGCGCAAGCCAAACAGTGCCGCGCCGACCTTGCGCCCGCCGAGCTGCGCGAGGAACACGGCAACGATCACAAATGCAGCGTCCTGCACGGCCGTGTCGGCGATCGACAGCCCCGGCGGCAGGTGCGATGCGGTCACGTCGACGCCGAGCGCGAGCGCCGGGATGTCGACGAGCAGGCCGCCGACGGCCGCGAGCACGATGCCGCCGACGAGCGCGGCCGGCGCAAGCCACGGCGACCAGCCTGCGGAGCCGCTCGGCGGCGGCTCCTGCTCGGGCGGCTCGCCGTGCGCGAGCGC
>Ga0208589_1000531_pt1 | contig 17869 bp, 16 predicted proteins | sample NGESurshal092012_2_FD_184486 | JGI IMG/M metagenome (GOLD analysis project Ga0208589, IMG submission 184486) | Arctic peat soil microbial communities from Barrow, Alaska - NGEE Surface sample F53-2 shallow-092012 (SPAdes) | ecosystem: Environmental > Terrestrial > Soil > Wetlands > Peat ... | reverse complement strand
CTTCTACAGGCCTGCGGCGCGCCTATAGTTAGCACGCTCGATCGGGTCGCGCTCAAATAAATGCTTCAGTTTAACCTTGTCCTGTAAACAGAGCAGCGACGACTACGATGCGATCGGGCAGAGGCGCCAAATCTATTCCCTCGACTTATTGGAAGCTACGTTCTCTCCACCTTGAGCCGCTGATCTTCTTACCGTCGTCGTGGCTCAGAAATCAAGGGCCATAGGTCACCCTTTTTTATCTTTGTGCTCACGAGGACTACTACGGAGTTTGTCTATCAGAGCGCAATTAACCATGCGCGCACCAGCGCCGTTGTTGCCGACCATGCTCGACTTGACTACGCAGCAAGCCTGCGCTCGGCTGGATTGGCTCGATGCGTAAGCCAGGTGATAGTTTTGCCGCTATGGAAGAAATTTTGGTTTCTCTTACCTGGACGGCTGAGCCTCTTTCGGCTTGCTGCTCGCGGGACCACGTTCCTGCGAGTCTATTTCTTACCGCCTACCCAGCGTTCAAAGTGCGGCCTCGTTTTCGCCCTCACTTCTGCTGCAAGACCTCGCGACAAGATTCCGACGCGGTCGCGCAACTGACGATAAATCTTCGACTTCGTAATCAAGACGGTTGCAAGCAACACGTAGGTCAGCCCCGCGGTAGTCGCTCCCGAGATTAGCCGCAGTAGAACACCTTGTTCATGCGTTGAAACCCACAGCCCAGCGACTGCCGCAGTAACGCCGCAGCCGGCCAAAGGCAGGATGACAGCCAAGGTGTCCAACAAGCTGACCGGCGTTCCCCGGCTCGCAAAGGCGAAGCAAGGGACAAGCAAAAGGTTCATGGTGATGGCGTAGGAGATCGCTATCCCAACAGGTCCGTACGGGATTGCAAGCACGAAACCAAGGCCGACAATTGGGACGAAAAACAGGCTCCAGATAAACATACGACGGGTCTGGCCCAACGACATGTAGATCCAACCCGAGGCATGCATCGGTACGCCGGCGAAAAGGGAGACAGCCAACCATTGGAAGATCGTGGCTGCCTTTTCCCAACCGGCACCGTAGATCGTGATGACAAGTGGATCCGCGATTGCGATCAAGCCAGCGGCGACTCCTGCTCCCAGGAACACGACCAATCCCAGCGCGTCGAGAAACGCCCGACGCCAGCGCTCAGGTTGATCCTGCAACCGACTCAGCGAGGGCTCGATTGCGGAGCTGAGAGGGCCACTGAAAATATTGAGAGGCAGCAACATCATTTGATAGCCGCGAGAGTAATAGCCAAGCTCAGTGGCGCCAAACCTCAGACCGACGATAATGTTGTCCAACTGGCGGTGAAAGAAATTGACGATCCCGAAACCGGTCAGGTACGCGCCGAAGTGCAGACCGCTGCGCACGTCGCGCCAGTTCGTGACGAGACTCGGTCGCCATGGGCAAAGTCCCCAGATCAACGATAGCGTGACGATTTGCGCGACGAGTGCAGTGATCACAAGAGCCCAATAGCTGAGGTCCGTCTTCCAGGCGATCAGGACCCCTGCCAGGCCACCTGCCGCATGTCCGACCAGTCCGGTCCATTGCAAGGTCATCCAGCGCATCGAGCGCAGCAGTAACGCCGTATGCTGCGCGCCGAGCGCCGCAAGGGGAAACGAAACCGACAACACGATGACCGGATTTGCCACTCGCGGATCATGGAAGAACCGGACGGCCAGCGGCGCCAGGGCCCAAATCAGAGGCATCAAGACAAGGCTGATGCCAAGACCGACGAAGAACAGGCCGCTAACCAGATTTTGATCGACGTGCGAGCGTTGAATTGTTGCGGAAGTGAGCCCGAGCTCCGAGAACAGCGCGACGAAGCTGGTTACTGCTGTTGCCATCGCGATGATGCCGAACGCTTCGGGTGCCAGCAAGCGCGCGAGGATTGCAGTGAATACAAATTGCATCACCATCCGAATCGGCTGCGCGGCAACCGCGATGATACCTCCGCGAGCCGCATGGCGGCCGAGATCCTTATTCAGGTGATCGGTATTCAGTACCCGACGGCACCGTTCTTCTCTATTCATCAACTGCCACCGCGTGGATATCCTGACAAATATTGTTTCCCTGAGGGTAAATTACGAATCCACCTCTCAGCAGACTGTCGGGAAGCAACATCTGCGAAGCACGCAAAGAATTCTGCAAACGCTCGCTGGACCGTACACAGCGTAGCCAGCCGCCCGTCGATTCAAACACCAGCGCGGGTATGCTCGTGAAAGCTCCGCGCACAGGCGCTGGCCGATACCGCCCGGTAACCACGGTCAAATTCCTCATACCCTGCCTGATCATCACTAATACCACTCTTCCCAGTCATCGAAAGCACCTTCGAGCAGAGCAGCAAAAATTCGGTCGTCATCCATCGATGTCACGAAGGTCCGGGCAATGGTTCCCGCCGGCCGCGTATTCTCAGCCTGCGAATAGATCAGCTCATATCCCGCCTGAAGCGCCGCGCTCTGAGCAAATGCCGTCCAATTGTTCGATTGACCAAAAGGAATTGCAAAACAGTCGATCGCAAGGCCCAGTCGCGACTTCAGTCTTATCCGCGACGTGATCAGTTCGTCGACGATACGCTCATTATCGATCTTTCGAAAATCGGGGTGCGATATCGAATGGCTCCCGATTTCCATACCTGTTTCTGAGAGACCGGCGATTTGCTCCCAGGTCAGCATGCGTGATCGGTGCCAATCTGAAGGATTGTCCACCAGTCCGGTCGCCACAAACAGAGTGGACGGTATTTGATATTCCCGAAGCACAGGAGCTGCGGTCGTGAAGATACTCTTCCAACCGTCGTCGAACGTGATTGCAAGATCCCGGGGCCCGCCGCGGCCTCTTGCTATTTCCGCTGCAGGCACGAATCGATGGCCACGTCGGATCGCAAGCTCGATGTGACGGCGAAAACGCGGGGGCGAGCAATCGTTCACGCCAAGCTCAGCCTGTCCTACCGAATGGTAGCATAGCAGGCGTCCGCCCGGCTTCGCGCTGTGGCCGCCAAACGACGCGAGTGCCTGCCTTTCAACAAACATTCTCGCTTTGGCTAGGCGTTCACGCAACCTCAGTTTCTCTCGCATCCCCATGGCTGTCCCTATCGACCGAGCAGTGTTTGGCGTCGTGAATCTGGGATGGGTTCTGCAGCCTGGCGTGTAGAAGACAACAAAGCTTTCACCAGTTCCTCGATGAAACCGCTGAGCTTAATGCATCGCGATTGACGACTCATGAGCAGCCTACGCTTTACCAAAAATTGCTCGCTCCGCAGCTTAAAAAATCGACACTCGCTCAAGTTGCACGACCGCTCGTTCGCCATGCTCAGTCCAGGGCCGCGCTGTAAAGCAAGAAGCAGTCTGGCGGCCTACCGAGATCAGATCCCGGAGCGCTCGTGCGGCGATCGGTAATTGAGAAGAAAGAGGAAACATGGTTTAATCTGTCAGGTTCGTCCGCACCAGGTTGCCGGATTGTAGCCAAAGCATTTTGTCTCCCGGGAGTGAGACTGGGTATGCCCAAGCAAGTCTTATTTTTGTGCACCGGAAACTACTACCGAAGCCGGTTGGCCGAAGAGCTTTTTAACCATCGCGCTCACCATTTGCAGCTGGACTGGCGAGCATCGTCCTGCGCTCTAGCAATCGAACGTGGCGACGAAAACGTCGGACCAATCTCCGACCATACGTTAGCGGCACTATCCAAGCTCAATGTCCCTATTGGAACTCCGCCTCGCTTTCCCATCGCCTGCACCGAACAGGCACTTGAAAGCGCGAACTTGGTGATAGCGATGAAGGAATCTGAGCATCGCCCGCTTGTGGAGGCGAGATTCCACGCCTGGGCCGATCGAGTAGTATATTGGCACATCCATGATTTAGATGTCGTTGCTGATTCCGTACCGACAGCCGCGCTCATCGAGGCCTTGATTGAGCGGCTCATTAAAGAAATCCGGTGAACGCGAGCTCGACGCAATCCAAATCGGTTGTGGCCACGTCGTACGCTATTCCTGGCTGGCAGTTTGGCTACGCCTTCTGGCGAGCCATGGTTATTCTATAGACGAATTTCGGTCGCGAACGCCGGACCACTGAAGACGACTTGCCATTAACCTTACGATTCGCAACCGCCACCCGGCCTTTTAGCTTCCACCGTGTCGGCGGAGCCGTTTGACATCAACGGAAACGGCAGGATAACTTATAGCACGTTCACCATCGTTTCGCGCCGCGTTCGACTACTGACGCGAAAGGCTTGACGACGGGGCACCGCGGGCGGAGAACCGCTGCGCAATGGCGAAAGGCCCACTCGTGGGCGATCAATCAACCGTTCCGATGGCACCATGATTTGCGGCATCGCTCCAGCGCCGATCTTGGCACTGACTGGAAATCTTGTTGCCGGCGGCATCGCTCTCACGGCAATCTTTCGATGAGCTGGTCCACATGAGCACTCTCCCGCTGAGCCCTGCGGCGCATCAGACAGATTGGGAATATCGTATCACCTGGATACTGTGGACCTGTTGCGCGTTATCAATCGTATTTATCATCGTCGTCCCCACCATACCCGCCATCATCTTCCTCGGCGCGGTCCTGCTTTATTGCGCACTGTTTCCCGCTCGCCCCTACCAGGCGATGACCTGGAGCTTCGTTCCTTGGGTTATCGTGCTGCTCGGAGCGCTCTCCGCCATCTGGTCGGAACAGCCCATGCAGTCAATACGCGCGGCCGCGCAAATAGCACTTTCCGTGCTCGCGGCGCTCATGTTTGCGCACAACCTACGGGCCAGAACATTCATTGCCACTACCATGTTCGCGTTCATCGCCTCGAACGTCGTCTATCTCTTCGTCCCGTCCGTTTTCGGTTCCAAGAACATGGTGGCTCAATCACTCGCCATTGTCATATTGTCGGGCTTTTGGGTAGTTTTCGACCGGCAGCAGCCAGTAATCGTTCGAATGATCGCCCTCGTGGCCTTGTTTGCAGCACCGCCTATGCTCCTCTCTGCCAACTCGGAAGGTGCTTTGCTGGCGGGAGGCCTAGCACTCGCTTGTTCCCTCGTCCCCTACCTGATGAGAGGGCTGCATCCGAACACGAGAATTTTTCTAGTGTGTTTTGGCGCCCTCGCCGGCACCGTGGCGGTGGTGTTTTCGCTCCTGCTGTTTGATAATCTCTTCGACCTCCTGCTTCAGTCGATCGGCAAGGACGTCAGCCTTACTGGCCGTACGCTTCTATGGGCTCATGCGCTGGGTGTCATTGCTGACCACCCGTTTGGGGTCGGTCTGCAGGCATACTGGAACGACAGCAATATCGATGCGGTTCGTTTTTGGGAAACTTTCTACATCAACAATCACTACGGCTTCCATTTCCATGACCTCTGGCTCGAGACAGGGGTTGAGCTGGGCGTGATCGGAATTGTGATCGCCGCCGCGACGACGCTCATCGTTTTCTTCAGCGTCTGGCGATGGGCCTTGCTGAATCCAAGGCCGGAGAGCTGTTTCTTCGCCGGGTTCGCAACCTTCATCCTTGCCCGAACATCAGGCGAGGTGGAACTCTACGCTCAATTCAGCATGACCTCGATGTTGTTTTTGGCAGCCTATTACTACGCGGAGAGCACAACACGGGGCTCGTCTTTGCCAAAAGCGTAGTCTTTCAGGGCATAGCCGAGGACGTCAAAGGCTGTCAGCGCCCCAGATATTCGGATCTTTGCCACACCTTGATATACGCCACCTGCATTGTGGCCGGGAAACGCGTCGAAGAATCGGGCGCCCCTCCCCAACCAGCCGCCTTTCCCACTGCAACGTTCGCAACAATATAACAGGGTTTTTGGAGATCGGGGGGCGTCGGTTGAGAAAAGACCAGCTTGCGATCGAAATACCAATTGATCTTTTCCGGACCCCAATCGACCGCGTATTCGTGGAAGGCGGCGCTCAGGTCGAGATGGGTGTTGGTACCCAGCCCGTGAGCCGTTTCTTTGCGCGGACTGTTGGTGTGCACGCTCGTATACAGCGTGCTCGGTTCTAGCCCGATCACTTCCATGACATCGATTTCTGGGGGCCAGCTCTTGTCAGCTGGCAAAAGCCAGAAGGCCGGCCAGATACCCCTGCCAAGCGGCAGCTTTGCAGAGATTGCGAAAACGCCGTACTTCTGCGCAAAGGGAAAGCTATTGATGGTCGCACCGATATACTGCTTCGGGTCGTCGTTGCCGACGGTGGCAGCAAGCTCGGGGGGCATTTCCTGCACCGTGAAATTCAAGGTCCCCGACCAGTTCAGCGGAACGAGCCTTTTTTCCATCCGGCGCATCATATCGCCATTTGGGCTGGCGTCCGCGGAGCCATTCGAAGTCCATGCTGGAAAATCCCTTGCGGGCGGCGGCCATCGCAATGGCTGTCCTGCCATAGGATGATTCCAGATATAGCCGGCTGCCCAGGAAAACGAGGCATCATTGAACGGCAACGCCGGGGCATCGACCTGTACCCCCCCTTCCCTCCACACGGGCGGTTCGCTAAAGCGCTGGTCGAGCATTTCTGAGGTGTTCGCAAACGACAATTCACTGCCAAGCGAGGATGGCATCTGCGACCCACGCACTTGCTGGGCGCAGGAAGCAGTGACTTGAACAACGCAAAAGGCCGCCGCCAGCGTGCCGCAAACTCTCATATTACGCTACTCCACGAACATCGCGGAGCCGAATGCTCCCTCGAGGATAAGCCATCATACTTAACAGACCAAGATATTTAACAGAGCAGGATGTTCTTCAGGACAAGAGAACAAAGCGATAATGACAATGAACACACTCATCATACGAGTCCGACCGATGCGCAACGATGCCGAGACACTGTAGCCATCAGGTCCACTTCCGGCAACGACTTCGATGCAAATCCTCCGACGCTCGCGGTCAAGATAAACGTTGCTGGCGTCGTGTTCGTCATGGGCTCGTAAGTGCAGATCACGTCAGGCCGTGACATCGGATCCGATTTTAACGAATGACCATTAATCCGCCAACGCGCCGGCATTTCAGCGGCGGTTCCCTGAGGCCAATATCCGCGCGAAAGATTGCCTTACAACCATAGATACTGACTATTTCGGACACGATGCTGTTGAGCAGGCTCTATTTAGCGGATAAACAGTGGATTTATGGACCACGCACTCAACGTACTGGCGCCAACGCGCTATCCGTGGCTTTTCAACTCGCCCAAGCGTTCCGCGCATGAGATTTCGATCCGAGATTTCGTACCATTGAACTACGTTCACTCTTCGATCGAGGGGGTAACGATATTCAATCCGTTCCCGCTTCGGAAGTTCGATCTCGTACATGCCTTCAATCGCATACCGATCGGTCTGGTTCCGTTTGTCATCGGCTTCGAATCCCATCTTCCGCGCGTCTTCGGCCGGGAAGACTGGAAAATCTTCGCAATCCTTTCAAAGATGCTCGCCGCCAAGAGATGCCGGAAAATCGTCGCGATCTCGCAGATCGCGCGTCGCCAGTTCCTGCAGCAGCATGCCGGCAGGCCCTGGTTTGACGATCTCGGCTCCAAACTGATTGTTCGCTACCCGAACATCCTGATCCCCCCTCAATCAGATGGCCTCGCGCCCTCACAACCTGAAGCAATCAACCTGGTCTTCGTGGGCAATCATTTTGTTCGGAAGGGTGGTCTGGTTGCCTTGCGAGTAGCTCAACGCGCCGACCAGATGGGCTTTCCGATCAAAGTCGATATCGTCTCTGGGCTCCAGGCCGGCGCCAGTTCCTGGATAGGACCGACCCGCCCCGGCTTCCTGGACGAATATCGAAGCCTTCTTGATACCCTTCCTAACGTGACCTCGCACGGCTCGCTGCCTAACTCCACAGTCCTGGATCTGATTGGACGTTCGCATTTTCTGCTTCTGCCCACCTTTAGCGACACTTTCGGCTACAGCGCGATAGAGGCCATGGCGCGCTACACGCCTGTCATCGCGACGGACATAGGAGCGCTGCCGGAGTTTGTCGAAGATCAAGTCAACGGCATATTGCTGCCCCTGGACAAGAACGAAATCGGAGAATGGAAACACGAGGGCCGCACGGACCGGCACCTTTCCAGCTACGAACGCATGTTTCGCGATGAGGTCGAACGGCTGGCCGAAGGCGTCTTGCAGAGGGTCCAGGCATGTATCCAAGACAGGTCGGCCTACCGTCAAATGCGAGTAAAGGCACGCGCTACAGCGCGGTCGCTGTTCGCGCCGGACGAAGCTCAACGGTTTTGGGATGATCTCTACCGCGAGGCCGTTGACGGCCGCCGCCTCGCGTCTTTGTAGCGCAACCGCCGCACTTTGATAGTTTACACATCCCGAGCGCTACCCGCTGCGATCACTTTGCTTAAGCAGAATACGCGTCCGGCATGATCGGCACCTGTTCGTCATCGATCCCGACAGCTCGATGGACAAGAACCAAGGCTAGGCCACGGCTCAGGTAACGTGTTACGGTCGGTCATCATTTTGCATGGGCCTCATCCATGCCGGTCGCACGGTTGGAGGATTTGCTGTCCACCACGTTAACAGGTCGGATCCGTGGCTTCGATGGATTGCGCGCGATCGCTTTTCTGCTCGTCTTCGTGAGTCATAAAGCCCCTACGCCGCTTACGGATCGCTACGGCACGGGTGGCGTATGGATCTTCTTCGTGCTCAGCGGATTCCTGATTACGCGAATTCTGGCTCACTCGCGTGAGAAGATCGAAACGGGAAGCAGCTCGCCCTGGACCGAATTGTCCTTGTTCTACATCCGGCGGACGTCCAGGATTTTCCCGGTCTACTACGCTTTTCTCGCTGCACTGACGATCCTGGCCACCCTGGGTCTGATCGATATCGGCGAGCCTGCTCGTCAGGTTTCGAACTGGTTGTATGTCTGCAACTTCTATATTGATCGATGGGGCTGGCGGACCGACCTTGGGCACCTCTGGAGCCTTGCGGTCGAAGAACAGTTCTATCTTTTGTATGCCCCTCTCGTTGTCGTGCTGGCGAGGCACAGGTTACCGCAGATATGCATGGCGCTCATAACGCTCAGCGTCGTCACCCACGCAACACTGCTCTGGCGGGGATCGTGGCACGTGAGCTTCGAAATCAACTCCCTGATCAATTTTGGCCTTATGGCTATCGGAGGACTCGCTGGACTTGCCGCCGAACGACCCTTGCCGGCGCCGCTCCGGGGAGATCTTCCCCTCCTCGCCTCGCTCGCAGCGATACTGGCTGCTCCCGCGCTGTTTCCCGACATCGATTCCTGGGCGCATTTCGGTCGCATTCCTGCGGCTCTGACGGCTCTCGCGCTGGTCCAGATCTATCAGGACCAGCATGGGCGAGTTGCATGGTTGCTCGACCTGGCTCCCTTGCGAGGTCTCGGTATCATCAGCTACGGCGCCTATCTGTTTCATCCAGTGATCAAGAGCGGCGATTTATTGCATCTCGTCGGCTATCAGGGCGAGCTTCGACATTCCGCGGTAATGCTGCTTGATCTCCTGGTAACCGTCGGTTTGGCCTCGGCGTCCTACCGATTGTTTGAGCGTCCCATTCGGAACGCCGTCCTGGCGATCTGCGCCAACCGCTCCCACGAGGCGAGCCGCCCTTCGATGCCGAGCTAGACGCGAGCCACCTTTCAAAATAGACGGGCTCGGTCGCCTCGAACTTCGCGCCCAAGCGCACTTGCTTAAACAGCGCGCCGTTTAGCAGCGTCGTTTCGGCAGTCGGACGCCCATCTGATCGGTCGCACACCCTATTCTTGGGCATCTGCCGGTACCGACGATGAATCACACTCAACCGTCGGATTGAGCCGCGGCATTTTCGAAATCAGAGTGCTCCAAGGATGGGAGCTTATCCATAACATCGCCGCACTTTATGCGGCCAAGTTACCGCCGATTCCACGGGCGCGGCGACAACTCTTCGCATTTCTTATTCGCCAGCGTGTCGCATCCCTAACGACAATCCCGTATGATCAGGCCGGCCGTTGAAATATATCGATCCAGCCGGGCATTTTCGGTTTCTGGCGCATCGATGAGCAGTACAACAGCAAGCTTGGGACACGCCCTCAATGAACAGGATAATCAACCTCATCCAAGCGATGCCGATCCCGCAACGTTTTCGAACTGCATTGCTTCGTCGATCGGGCCTCAAGATCGGCAAGGATGTCGTGATAAGCGGCGGTATTTTTTTCGGATCCGAGAAATGCGAAGTCGGGGACGGAACCTTTATCAGCGTTAATTGCTTCATTGACGGCTCGGATTGGATCCACATTGGAAAACATGTATCGATCGCTTCCGGTGTCCAAATCATCACCGGCAGTCATGCGATCGGGGATAAAAATAAGCGAGCCGGGACTCAAAGGAATGGCCCTGTATCTATTGGAGATGGGTGTTGGCTGGGCGCTGCTTGCGTCGTCTTGCCTGGCGTAAGCATTGCCCCGGGATGCGTTATCGGAGCGGGCGCCATCGTCACCAAATCAACCTGCGAAAACGCCCTTTACGTCGGCTCGCCCGCCCGAAAAATCCGCGACCTCGGCGAGGACGCTCCGGATGTGCTTGAACTCTCGGCGTACGACGCTGTCAGGGCTGACTGATCCCAACCCGTGCCTTTCGGCAGGCGCTCGGATTTCATCGCCATCCTGGGAAAACTGAGGATCTGACGAATTCCCCCAAAGCGATCAAAACAATGCCCCCGAAGGGAATGCGATGGCGCAACGCGGTAAAATTCCAGCCTGATCTCACTGCCCTCAAAACCTGAAGCGCTCCCGGGGCACGAGGTGTGAACGTCCGGCCCCTTTGATTTCATGAAAATCCAAGCGCCTTCCTGCTTCTAAGAACGACCTGCTCCCAAAGCTGCCCCACCAGAAACACAAAAGTGGTCCAGCGAATAAAAAACGGCGATACAAACGCCGTGACGCTTCGCCGTTTCACGGCATCGATAACCTTAAGCCATTGAACGCGGGCATCGATGGAGACCGAGTGCTGTCGAAACAGCTTGCGTTCTGACACTGTCAATTGCGGCAACCTCGCCAACTCCTTGCTGCTCTCTCGCAGCTGCTCCAGATCTTGTTTGGAGTGGTTTCCACTGATCGAACTCGATCGAACGACTGATACATACGTTCTGAAAGGAACCACCTTGAATACCGCACCCATCGCCAGCGCAGTGGCATACAGAATGAAGTCTTCACCCAATCGCAGCTTTTCATCATAGCGCAATTGATGCAGATCCAGGAAGGACCTGCGCATGATGGGCTTCAGGAACCCAAACTCCTTTCTTTGTCGTCCTGCTTTGCTAAGGTTTTGCGCAATAAAGGTCGCAAGATCGACCGCGATGATCTCCTTGTGACCCACGAGAAGTTCGTCACCGGCCACTGCATCATCTGATTTTTCCTCCCTCACCTGCACCTGATCGTCTGCAATGAAGTCCGCACCTTCGCTGGCATCGAGCAGCGCCGCAAAGCGATTGGGAAGAAAATAGTCATCTCCGTCCAAGATGGCGATCCAGGGCGCGTCAGACAATTCAAGGCCGCGATTACGGGCTGCCGACGGACCTTCGTTGTGGTCCAGTCGCAGAAAAGCCAATCTCTCGCCGACTTTGCCTATCAAGGATCGCACGACAGACGGCGTCTCGTCCATCGAACCGTCGTCAACCACAATCACGCGGTTCACCTCAGCATTCGACAACGCCGAACCCACCGCTTTTTCAATGGTATTCGCATTATTGAACACGGCTATTAATACGTCCACGCAGCGTGATCTATCTTTCATGTATTCGCGCCTGCGTCCCCACTCCAACCGGCCGTATACTCACAGGAAACCCGCCGGAGCTATGGCTTAAATTCAAGAACACGTGGTCTATCTGCTTGCTCGATCCTGGTTCGCTCAAGTACCGCCGCAATACCGCCGTAGGCCTGCTCCGGAGCGAAATTCTGGGAGACCGCCGCGATTCCGTTGGCTCCGAGTTTCGCCCGGTTGCTTTCGTCAGCCAACAGTTCGCTCACCATGGATGCGAAAATCGGCGCGCTGTCTGCCACTTGTACGCACCCGGCGAGCAAGCCGGCAACACCCTGCAAAGTCGTGGAAGTCGCCACCACGGCCTTGCCCTTGGAGAGCGCCTCGATGAGCTTGATTTTGAGTCCCGACCCCGCCCGCAAAGGCGAAATGACGACCGACGCCATCGCGTACAGGTCTTCCAGACTTTCCACGACGTTGAGCAATTTTATCGTTGCGGGCATAAGACCCAACGTATCGCACACACTTCCGGCGATATAGAGTGAAGCATTGGGTCGCGACTGCTGAATACTCGGCCAGCACGCTTCAATGAACCATTTGATTCCATCAACGTTCGGTGCAGCCGAGCTACCCACGAACAGGACGATCTCGGCGGTTCCGGTTTGGGGCCGGCCAACCGGAAGTGCGGCTATGGGCGCAACAATTATCTCGTGATTAGGCAGTCTATGTCGCAGTACGGCAGCCTCGTCCTGCTGAATGGCAACGATGGCATCGGCTGCGGCCAACATCTTCGTTTCCTCAGCCAACGACAACGATGTCACGGAGTCGGTCGCATTCAAACCCGCGAATTGAGACGAACGGCTTGAAAACAGGTCATGCATGATGACGATGCGCCTCGCGTCGGGCCTGAGCGCAAAAGGATAGGCCTCGGTCAAGAAGCAATAGTCTGCGATCAGGGCGTCGGCGATCGATGGCGCCTGCCGTGCAATGAATTGCTGATCCTTCCGCGTCAAAGGCTCCGAGATTGCATAAGGAGCCGGCTTGGACAGCCGGCGAACAATCAAGCCGTTGCGGTAGAGAAGCCGATCGAGAAGTGCTAGCGCGCTTTTTAGGAAGGTGCCAGGGTTACAGGCGATGACGTAGCGACCAATCCGCACGGTTCCGCGGCATTTGATCGACGCAAAGATTGCCATGTCGTTCGACAGTTTCAGGAACGGCCATCTTCCCATCGTTGCCGGCGAGGGAACGATAAGATGCAAATCGAACCCGCGCTCCGCCAAAAAGGCAGCAATATCCAGCAAATAACGAGAGCTCCCGTTGGTTCGTCCCACCACGCGCTGCCGCGTGAGAATACAGACCTGGGGCCGCCTGCTGTTGATCGACTTCGGCCTGCGGCGTAAGCGCTTGATGAACTGTCCAAGCGGAAGACGAAGCAGCAATGCGGCAGCAGGGTTTGCCATTGCCATGATCGCGGCCCTTGCGATCTGCCTCGACTTAATGGCCGAAACCAGCTTGTCAAATGCAATGGCGCGCCTCACCGACCTCTCTCGAGATCTCAGCAGCGACTGAAGCGATGCCTGGGGGTATCGCGCACACCATTCCTGCTCTACATCCAAAATGTCCTGCAGCACTTTCGAAGTGAGCCGATGCGAAATCGAGCCGCTGTGTCGACGATAAAAATAGCCAATCCGTGGGATGGTTCGAAACTTCGCTCCGGCCATCAAAAGATGGAGGACAAAGTTAAAATCTTCCGCAATCGTCAGTCTTTCATCATACCGGCTGTTTTGCTTTGCAATGAAGGACATCCGAAAGATCGGCTTTAAGTATCCCAGCGCGGGACCTCTTCCAAAAAAATTGTTTGTAGCCAGATAGTCCTCGGCAGTCACCCAGCGGGCGGTTGTTGCCCAGGCTCCGTTGAAGAGCGTCTTGGGCGTCGACCGGCGGTCGGTATCGAACAACAGAAGATCGTCGGCCACAATGTCAGCCCCGGATTCTGCAGCTTGCTCGACCAGCGACCGGATGCGATCCGGATGCATGAGATCATCACTGTCCAGGATGCAGAGCCATTGGCCTCTCGCAGCTTCCAGGGCCCGGTTGCGGGCCGCGGCGGCACCACCATTGACATTTGATCGGATGAGGCGAATGCGGGCATCTTCTGCCATAAGGTCTTCCACGATCCGAACACTCGAATCGGCCGATGCGTCGTCGGAAACGATGATCTCTATATTACGATGGCTTTGGTCACACGCCGAGCGAACGGCATCCGCGATGAATTTTTCGCCGTTGTAATTCGCGATGATCACGCTGACGTCGATTCCCGACAGCCCCTCGCTGCGCTGTGCCGCCATGAGCAATTCCACCTAGCGCGCGCCCAATTGCGGGGCCACACGCGCTCGCGATCCTCTGAGAGCCGTATGTCTTAGAATCTGCGCGAGGTAACCCAATGAAAACCCAAGATGCATTGACATCGCGGCAATTCCCGCCCCGCAGGCACAGCCGCTTTTTTCGCGAGCGCCGAGCAGTAACCCGCAAGTCAGGCACGCGATTGCCCATGCAGCTGCGGGGAGCGCAAGGAGCGGCGACACCCACCCCAGCAGGGACACGGCGACCATCGGACCGATCATCACGGGGATCACCTGACGCAGCTTCGGCCTCGCATGGTGTTTGAGGGTTGTCTTGGCCCGCCCCTTGCCGAAGTTTCTGTATTGCTGAAAAAGCGAAAATATCCCTTTTCTCGGAAAATAGGTGATGTCGGCTCCCGCACACAGGTAGATGCGAAACCCGGCAGCGACCAGCCTCAAGTCAAGTTCGGCATCTTCATTGTGCGAGAAGGATTCATCGTAACCGCCCACGGCGCGAAAGCTATTCACATTCATCAGCGCGTGATGACCGTGATCCACAAACCTGCCCTCCGCCAGCCTGCGATGGGCCGACCCTCCATTACCCAGCCTCGAGTTCTGTGCGGCAGCCGCGGCCGCCTGAAAACATCCCTCACCCTTCGAGATCATGCTGACGACCACCGAATCCGCTCCCGTGGCCTGCTGGGTCTCAAGCAGTTTTTTACAGAAGTCGCCTGGATAGTCCGCGTGCGCGTCCACCCGAACAATGAAGGGAGCGAGATCGCCGTAGAGCTCGACCGCCCGATTAATGCCGCTACTTTGAATTCGATGGGCGTTGGTGATCAGCGCAACACGACTGTCGACGAGCGCGCATTGCTGCACGATCGGCAATGTTCGGTCTGAGCTGCCGCCATCAACAACGACGATCTTGGATACGATACTCGGTGCCTCCGCGGCAAAGTGCGCGATCGTTCTTGCGATATGCTCTTCCTCGTTCAGGCATGGAATAACAACGACTACCGAAACGGGTAATCCCACCGTATCATTTGGGACGATCGACATTTATGGGCATCTCGCGCGCGCGTGGGCTTTAATGTTTTCGAGGGTCTCGATCAACTCGTGACAGCTCGCGGTTGTTTCGACGAGTTCCGCCGCCGGAACCCGCTGCAGGGCGTCAAACAGCTGTCGATAACGCCGACCTGCCATCGTGCTGACGAGATGGTTGAGCGCCGCTTCGGGTTCACCGGCGAGGTTCAAGCCGATCTGCTTTTCCGCAAGCCAATTGGCCGTTTCGACGCCCTCCGATGCGATTGGGACAGCCCCGAAGAACGAGCTTTCATATATGCGATTGGGAAGCAACCATGATGAGTTGAGGCCCTGCTCGAAATAATCGATGGCCCAGCTGAAGTGCACACTGCCATAGAGAGCCGGCAGTTGCTCAAGCCGATAAGGACCCAGGAACGTCACGAACGGCGCCTTGGTGACCATATCAGCGAAGTTCGGGAACTCCCTGGGGGATGGTCGTCCCGCAATGACGACCTGCAAACGGCCGTCGGACGCGCGAGCCACCGAGCTGAGGATTTCAAAGCTTCGTCGGCACCGTAGCATGCCGAACCAACCGATCTTCCAGGGCGGGCCACTCGGTCTCGGCGCCTGTGTTGAACGATCGAACGCGTGATCGGGAAGCAGAATTTTGTTTTCCAGAATTCTAATTGGCCGGTTGAGGTTGCGCGGCTTGAAATATTCACGGACAAACCTCGGCGAACTGGTCAGGATCAAGTCCACCTGCTCGACGAGCCGGCTCTCGATAGTGCGCAAGCAACGTCCTATCAGATTGCCACGCAGCAGCAGGCGGTGAATATCGAGGCATTCAAATATCAATGGAGCGTTGGGAAGGTATCGGCGCCGCGCTCTTGCGGCGAGCAAAAGCATTTCGAGATTCCTGGCGATCACTACACTGCAGCCAGCCAATATGTTCTGCAGGCGCTCCAGCCGGTACGCCACCAAAGCAACCGATCCGATCCGGTGAAGAAATTGCCCGTCTTGAGTCCAGCCAAGATTGATCGCCTCACATCCATCAATATGCTTCGGGGGTTCCGGGATGCGCGTGAAGCCGGCGATGATGACTTGCGCCGAGCCGAGCTTCAGCATCCTGACGCGTCGAAGGACGGCTGGATCCGAAAGATCATGCACGAGGTATGCAATCTTCAAGCGTGGGCTCCAATGGATTGCGCTCAACAACGAGGGTTAGTCGAGGTCGCGCTCCCGATCACACTAGAACATAACGGGACTGACTTCGATCTTTTCTGATTTTTAAGGCTAATTGTTACCGGCCTATTCTCGTCGCCTTGTCGGACATTCCCGATTGCCCAGACGAGCTCCAGAAACACAACGTAACCGGCAGGTGCTTCCGGCGAGCGGCGACACCGGCTAGTCTGATTGCGATGTTAACGTTTTCGCGTGAGTTCGCGGGCAGCTTTGGCCGTTAACCGGCATAATTCACCAAAGCCGGATTTACGCGACCTGTTGCCGCGCGGGGCCCTTCCTTGTTCGTTCTTTCCTTTATAGTCTTTGCTCATGAAGCTCGCTATCATCGTTTGCACCAGAAATCGCGCGCATTCCATCCTTGAATGCGTGCGGTCCATTGAGGTTGCGATAGCGAATGCGGCGCCGGTCGAAGCAGAAATCGTCGTCGTCGACAATGGATCAACAGACGAAACGACTGCCGTTCTCCAGCAATGGGCAAGTTCATGCCACTATCCTGTTCAATTGCTGTTCGAAGCCAGGAAGGGCCTCTCGCGCGCCCGCAATCGCGCACTTCGTTCCACCACAGCCGATTTACTGGCGTTCACCGATGACGATTGCCGGCTGAGCGCTGATTACGTCCGCGAGTTTCTTCGACACGACGCTAATGATACCGGCCTGGTGCTGCGCGGCGGCCGCGTTGAGCTCGGCGAGCCGACCGACCTTCCAATCACCATCAACACATCCGACACACTCACGCGGTGGAGCCTGAAAGACAACTCGGCCAGGCACGGTTGTCTCAGTGGTCCGATCAGCGGATGCAACATGACAATGCGTCGCGCGCTGGTCGAACGACTTGGACCGTTCGATGAACGCCTGGGTGCTGGAGCGGACATCCCTTCGGCGGAAGATTCCGATTATAATTTTCGCGCCTATCTTGCAGGCGCCACGCTCGAATACGTACCCGACATGATCGTGTTCCACCACCATGGAAGAAAGACAAAGGCGGCAGCACGGGAGCTCCAGATTGGCTACGAAATAGGAAACGGCGCCTTGTATTTACGATACTTGTTCAAGGACCCGAACCTTTGTCGACCTTTCTACTGGAGCTGCAGAAACGCGCTGCGAGAAATTGTTACGGGCACCAACGTTTTCTTGCCGGAATTCGGAGTTTCTGAAATGGACAGGGTGCGCGCCAATTTTCGGGGAGCGTTGAGGTACCTTTTTACGTCGAAATCAGCGGAGTGAAGTTGACATAACGTTGTTGCCGCCCCGAGACTGATTGAATCACGGCGCGGCCGCTGGCAGTTAGCTGTCTTTTTTCTGAATACTAACACAATGGTTACATATCTGCGGGACAGAGATTCGCCCTTCCCATGTGGACCCAGTTCCAGCAACGCATCTCGCGTTGGAGAGACGCCGAAGAAAGAGATCGTGTCGCCGGGCTCCCTCGTCAGAGGCTTGTGCTCGCATCAGCATTGCCAGGATACTCGCTTAATTCATCGTTATTCCGAGAATCTCGCTTGCTGACGACCGCCAGTTATGGACTGATTGGCATCGGGTTGCCGTTCGTATTTTTTTGCGATGCCCATCACGGATTCT
>Ga0208589_1000530_pt1 | contig 17878 bp, 20 predicted proteins | sample NGESurshal092012_2_FD_184486 | JGI IMG/M metagenome (GOLD analysis project Ga0208589, IMG submission 184486) | Arctic peat soil microbial communities from Barrow, Alaska - NGEE Surface sample F53-2 shallow-092012 (SPAdes) | ecosystem: Environmental > Terrestrial > Soil > Wetlands > Peat ... | reverse complement strand
AGCTCAACCAGGTGGCCGACAGCGGAGTCAATCAGTGATGATGGCGGCGCGGGCATGGCCCCTCTGCGGTGAACCTGGCTGGCGTAGGAACCGCCATGATCACCACAAGGGCCATGCCTGCACTGCTACCCGCTCATCACCGGCGTGTCGCCCCAGAGACCACCATCAAGAATGACTTTGCCGACCCCCTGGGCCGGCCACCGATAAAGCACCCAGGCGAGACTACTGACCCTGATTGCTCGTAGCGACCGCCAGCCCACTGCCGAAACGTTCCGAATTTCCTTTACTCAGGCTAATCGCCGGTCTGGTCGTCTACTTCCGCGCCGGGAGCGTTGTCCTTCACCGACTCAATTCCGTTCAGTGCAGACTCCTTGCGCTCATAGGCCTCACTAGTCGCAATCACCTGCCCGTTGCGAGCCAGGAGATTGAAATGGTACTTGCCGCTTGAGCCCTTCTTAAGCACGAATTTGCCGGCCATTTTATCTCCCCCGGGCGAAGGTCGGTGGTAACTCTCTTAGCGTTGCGCTCTCAGCATGCGCAGTCAATTCATCCCAACCTCGGTATCGAGCCACGATGGGGTGCTCTGACCGAAATCAAGGCCGACCCCGAGCCTGCTGCCAGGACGGTGGGAATGTGCCCGGCATCGGCTGCCCTAAACGCCGCGCCGGCTGACCTGTCGCATGCTGGCCACGCTTCGGGTGGTCGACAACCCTGCGAGTGCCGGCGCTGGACATACCAGGACGCGCAGGAACGCAAGTGCCAGAATCCTCGTTCCGGTCTCCCGCAACACGGGGCGCACGCTGTCGTCGGTATGACCAGACGTTCAGATGGCCCCCGTGAGGTCACGCATGCTCGGCTCGGCGGATGTCCGTACCGGCCAGTACCCTCCCCGCCATGGCCAATTTCGCAGTGAGACTCGTCCACGGCCCGGGCTGGGATCCCGCGCGCCAGATACGCGACCAGGAGGGCTGGGATGAACACGCGGCCTTCATGGACGCCCTCGTCGAGGATGGCTTTGTCATTCTCGGCGGCCCAGTCGGCGACGGCGAGCAGACCCTGCACGTGGTCGAGGCCGCGGATGAGAACGACATCAAGGCACGTCTCGCCGGTGATCCCTGGGCTCTGGCCGGACTGCTGCAGGTTGGCGCGATAGAGCCCTGGGCACTCTGGCTCGACAGCCGCCTGGGAAATTCAGCGCACTGACATGGCATGACGCGCTCGCCGCGGCATGAGCGATCCCTTTTTGAAGATCGCCTGGCGGGCTTCCTGAATGGTGCCAGGCGCTGGCTGTTACAAAAGATGGGGTGGGTACCCGCACGCAGCGGCCAAGGACGTCCCGGTAAGGGTCCCAGTCTGCTGGCGGAATGCTCGCAGGAGAGCCTGATACCGGTGAGCGCCAGGAACCCCGCCGAAGTGGGGGGCGTGGTGCCCGGTAGCCCAGTCATAAAGCGGGTGAGAGCGGTCGCCGGCCGCGGCGACAGCGGCCAGGCTGCCCCGGCCACGGTGAATCAGGTGGCCGTCCGCGGTGAAGGGGAAGAGTGCGTGCCGCAGGCCGGACCGTGCTGCTGAGCTGACCAGGTCAAATGACGGGCCACCCCCATCAGCGAAGGGCCCGATACCGGGCCGCCAGAGCAGGGCCGGATTCATGAGCAGCGAGTACAGCCCGAGACTCCATGCCTGGTGCCAGGGGTCCCACCGGCCCTCACCGACCAGGGCAGCCTTCTCGCTATCCGCGGCGGCCAGGGCGGCTGAGAGCACATCGGGGCGTACCGCGACGACGTCAGAATCGAGGATCCATATCCATCCCGGGAGGGGCTCCGGCCGGGAAGCCAGCCAGGAGATCCCCTGGCTGAGGCCCGGGCCGTGCTGGCGGTTGACGTCATTGGCTAGCAGTACCAGACTCCAGCCTGCGCGGCTTCGGCCAGCAGCTCCGCCGCCCCGTCCCGTGATCCGTTGTCGACGATCACAATCTCCAGGGCCGGCCAGGTCACGATGGTGCGCAGCGACCACAGCAGCACCGCCGCCAGCTCCCGGGTGTTGTACGAGACGCTGACCACCGCAACCCGTTCACGGCTAGCCTCCGGCGTTCCCGGCCACCACACGACATCGCTGTCCACCCCTGAATCCTGGCCTAACAGGCACGCCCCCGCGCGCCCTCATCCCGGCTATGAGCGGACGTTGGTCGGTCGACTTTCCCTGCATGCGGCTATTAGGGATTTGGTCGTTAGATCGGGCTCGTTCACTGTCCTGCCAGCTTCATGCTTGACCTTGATAGGTCTGTTCGGGAATCGGCCGACGTGAAGACCTAGAAGGTGCACCGGCCTTACGCTGTGGGCCGGTTGTCTCGTCCAGTTCGGCGACCAGGGACACGATGCGGCGGCGAAGCCAGGTGTGGCCGGGATCGGTTTCGGCCGAGCTGGTCCAGAGCATCAGCTGATGGGTCGGCTGCAGCGGCATCGGTGGTTCCAGTAGCCGCAGGGTTGTCTGGTCAGCCATGGCCAGGGCGAAGCGTTCCTGGACCAGCGCGATCATCTGAGAACCGCTCACCAGTGTGGGGACCATCCCGAACGCCGTGCTGAACTCCGTATTCCGCGAGATGCCAAGCCGGTCGAGCTGCGCCTCGGCGGACGTGATCCCGCGTCCGCAGGTGGTGGCCAGGTAGGGCAGCGAGCTGAACTGCTCCACGGATAGCGCCTGGCCGACGGCTTCGTTCCGCACGTCGACCGCGCAGAGGAGGCGGTCGGAGAACAGAAACGTGTGCCGGAAGCTCTGGTAGCCGGGAAACACGTCACGGGGCGTGATGAGGACGTCGGCCTGATTGTGCGTGAGCCGTTCGGCGTCGTCAGCGGCAGGTGGGGAAACCTGTACGCGGATGCCGGGCGCCTCGATGGCCAGCCGCGCTCGCAGCGGTTTGACCAGGACGATTGAAGTTACATCACTGGCGATGATGGCGAATGTCCGCTCGGCATGAGCCGGGTCGAAGTCGGTGGGGTCGGCCAGGATGGATTCGATCCGCTCCAGGACGTCTCGTACCTGCTTGGCCAGAGATTCGGCGAGCGAGGTGGCAACCATCCCCCGTCCGTCGCGAATCAGCAGAGGGTCGTCGAACAGCTTACGGAGCCGGCCGAGCGTGGAGCTCATCGCCGATTGCCCAACGCTCAGGCGGCGCGCTGCCCGGGTGACGCTGTGTTCGCACATGAGGGCATCGAAGGCGACGAGCAGGTTGAGATCGACCCGGTTGAGATCGACTCGGCTGGGGTCCATCCGCCTACTCTACCGATCTATTGATCCCATCAATAGATCGCATCAGCAGAGACTGTTGGCGCTCGCTCGTCCGGCAGGCCTACGGTCCTAGCGAGCACGGTAGACGATCAGGTGGGGGAAACCAGATGACGATCATGATGACCAGCGACATGCCGGGAACCACCCAGGGCGACTATGAACAGCTCGCGGCAGCGCTGTTGCCCGTGCTGCAGACGGCAGACGGATTCATCGCCCATGCTGCCGGCCCGGCCGACGGCGGCTACCAGGTCACCGAGCTGTGGGAATCAGAGGCAGCCCATAGCCCCTGGTTTGCTGCCCATATAGCTCCCGCCATGCCGCCGGGAGCTACCCCGCCGATCCTCACGATCCGGCCGATCACCAAGATCACGACCCGCGCCTGATGTCAGCGGGTCTCGTACTGCCACCCGGCGCGGGACGCCGGATAGTCGGCGGCAGTCTCGATGCGACAGTCAAGATGACCACCGACTATCCGGCGTTGACATCGACGTTCGAGGTCGTCATCGGGCCGGGGTTTGATGTCGGCGCGCATGTGCACGCCATCGGCGAAGAGATCTTCTACGTCATAGAAGGCGAACTCGACGTCCTCGCGTTCGAGCCGGTCGACCGTGCCGTCGGTGATTGGCATCGGTGGGAATCGGCAACGGGCCAGACGTTCGCCACAGGCGGGCCGGGCGCGTTCATGTTCGTGCCGCCAGGCATTCCGCATGCCTTCAGCAATTCCTCCGACAGGCCGGTGAAAGTGTTCTTCCAGTCCTCAGTGCCCGGTGGCCACGAGAACTACTTCGACGAACTCATGGCGATCATGGAGACGAGCAAGGGCCGACCGGACGCCGGTACGGTGGCCGATCTTCGCGCCCGGTACGACATCGAGCAGATCACCGGCCTCCACTAGACCCGGGCCACGACGAAAGGACATCAGGCATGCCTGCCTCACTGGGGGTCGACGGCAGCAGCGGGCTCAGGAGAGAAGTTGCGGTCTTCTGGGGTGTCCGCCGGAACCACAAGGCGTCTTCGTCAGACTTCCATGGGTCCGGGCTGGGCTGGGCGGAACCGGTGGTGAGGAGCATAGGCCCTTTCCGGAGATGGGATCGGTGGATGCGCAAGCGGCCGCCAGGCCTTCGGCAGCCCGCCCTTGCCATAGGTGTGTGGTTATGACTCGCTGGCGGGATTGAAGTGACGTAACCAGGGGCTGTTCCTGGCCTCCGAGATGTCGGCCTGCGCGCGGGTCCAGGCGCCTGGTCTTGACTGCCTTGTGGTTGCGCGCCTGTAGGAGGCCGCCTGGCGGTAGCCGACTGCGCGTAGTGGCGAGTGTACGTATCGTCACGGCGTCCCGGGCGGCGAGCCCTTGATGCAGGAGTAGGAGTTGGTGTAAATGAGGGGGTCGCCGATCAGAGTTTGGTCATGGTTGACGTAGTCGAAGAACAGTTCCGTCCCGGCCGGGATGGTCGCAGGATTGATCACATTCACCGCGTCGGGGGGAATGGTGTGCTCGCCCGGGGTGAACAAGGGAACCCGGGTTCCGTCGGGCAGCCGGACGGACCAGACCGCCCTAGCGTCTGCCCAGGGCACCGCCGGGTAAGACGCGCAGAAGGTGTCTATCTTGACCAGGGCCGGGATGCCGTCCCGGGCCAGGGCCCGCTGGAGGACGCTGGGGTCGAACATCTGACCCTGGGTCAACGTCAGCGTGACCGTGCCGTTCGCGTTCTGCACCAGCGTGAACGCGGTGGTCTGGATGGTGCCGACCCCGGGCGCCGACGCCGGGCTCCCGCCCAGCGCAGCCGCCAGGCTGATGGCCACGGCCGCGGCGGCCGTGGTGCTGGCCAGGCCCAGCGTGGCCCGGTGGTGCCGTCGCCGGGCCCGGCCCCGGGCCATGACCGCCTCTGCGTCCGGGGGCCCGGCCACCGGGATCGCGGACAGCACGTCAGCGGCGGTCCGCAGCACCTCGCTGTCGCTCATCTCGTCGTGGACGTTCATTACTCCGCCTCCGTCGTGTTGGTCATGAGTTCGCGCCGCAGCGCCGCCACGCCCCGGGACAGGTGCGTCCGGACCGTCCCGGCCTCGATCCCCAGCTGCCGGGCGATCGTGTCCGTATCCAGGTCAAGGAAGATCCGCAGCGCGATCACCTCGCGCTGGCGGGTCGGCAGGCGCCCCAGCGCGGTCAGCAACGCCGCATCGAGACCGCCGCCGAGGCCGTCAGGGGTGGTCAGGTCGTGGGCGGCCAGGGGCAGTTCCCGGCTGCGCTTCCGCCACCACGACGCCCCCGTGTTCAGCGCCGTGCGCACCACCCACGCCCGCGGGGCCGGATGGCGGCGCACTTTCTGCCACGACACCCAGGCCCGGGCGAACGCCTCAGCCACCTGGTCCTCGGCCAGCTGCGACCGGCCGACGACCGCCATCACGGCCCGCAGGCACGGCTCCCAGCTGGCCTGGAAGAACTCGGCGAACTCGGCTTGCTCGTTGCTCACTCCCCATTAACTCCGGCCGCCTGCTGATCCGCATACTCCCGGCGCCGGAACTTTCCCGACCAGGATCGCCTGGAGCCCGGCGGCAGCCCGGCCAGGCGCTGGCTACTCGGCGCGGAGGGTGAAGGCGGTGCGGTGCCTAGGAGCTGCACCTGCCCGCTGACGATGTGACGATCTGGTACACCGTCACTGCACATGAAGGTCAAGAGGTCAGCAGCGTGCAGCACGTGAGCCTCGACACCTGAACCGCCCCTTCGGCGAGATAACCAGTCGGTACCCCAGTAGTCCGGTCCTGCTGCGGTCAGCCCATGTACCTGGCCCCCTGGCTCCCTTCCGGCAAGGAGCCGGGCGGACAATATGTGTGGTTATCGCATCCTGGGCGGGAAGACTCTTCAGGAACACGGCCGTGGCGGCTGAGGCCCCGGAGACGCCCGTTGATCGGTCATATCGGTGATGACATCCTGGCCGCATGGCACGCAGACGCCCACCTGCCGGCGATCCCGCTCGCAAGATCGTGACGAACCAGCGGACAGCGATACCCGGCCGCGTGTCAGACCCGGGTCACCCCCATGGGTGAGCTAGAACAGTTCCGCAACTTCACGTCCGGCTTGGCCCGGCAGGCCGGATGGCGCCGTAACGCCGCCCGGATCGGCGCTGTCGCGATTCTGCTGCTGACCGCCCCGTGCGAACTCCCCGATCCGGTCAGGATTCGAGAAGCGCCACGGTGTGGTCGGGCCTAGCCTTTCGCTGGAGGGCCGGCGTGATACCGAGCCCCTGAGCGCCAGGAAAGGACGTCCGGAAATGCCCACGAAGAATGCCAAGGCCGGGTCCGGCGGGTTCAGCGCCGAAGAGCGTGCCGCGATGAAGGAGCGCGCAGCCGAGTTGCGCGCCGAGGGCAAGAAGGGCGCCAAGAAGGCTGACGGCCTGCAGGCGGTCCTCGACAGGATCGAGCAGATGGCACCGGAGGATCGTGCCCTGGCCGAGCGGGTGCATGTAACGGTGACCGCGGCCGCCCCGGAACTGTCTCCGAAGACCTGGTACGGGATGCCCGCGTACGCGAACGAGGACGGCAAGCTTGTCGTCTTCTTCCAGGACTCGGGCAAGTTCAGTTACCGCTACTCGACCCTGGGCTTCCAGGAGGCGGCCAACCTCGACGACGGCGACATGTGGCCGGTGTCGTACGCGCTCACGGCGTGGAGCCCCCTAGTAGAGAAGAAAGTCACCGAACTGGTGAAGGCCGCGATCTCCTGACCAGTGCCGCGACGCCACCAACCCAGGCACGGGAGCGCTTCCGGTCCCGAGCCCGGCGATCAGCGTTTAGAAGTCATCGTCAACCCGGTGAAGGCAAGCAAGAACAGGACGAAGAATCCGCCGTAATAGGTAAGGAAAGCGGCTCCCAGCGCTGCCGGAATGATCACGCACGCCGTCCACGCAGCCACCTTCTTGCTCGCCGGCTTCTGAACGCGTCCCACCGGGAGCGCGGGTGGCCCAACGACGCCGATCAGCCCGGCAGGGATGCCGTCGGTGACTGCCGCGAGCTCCGCATAGGTCCGCGACACCAGCGCCTGGCCGGCCCGCACACCGAGCTGGTCCCTGGTCAGCCAGCCCTGCACGAACGCGGTCTTGAGCGTGTCGATCACCTGCTCGCGGTCTGCGTCGGAGGCCCGGAGGCGGCCACGGCCCATCGCGCTCGCTGCCCCACGCTGTCCAGGTCCTGCGGTCACCAGCGCCTCCCGGCCAGCGCAACCTATCGACAGCGTAACGCCGGGGCCCTTTGACGACCATCCTGGACCTCTGACCGCATGGCCTCATGCGGCGAGACATGTCCCCACGGCATGAGAGGAGTAAGACCGGCGCTGTTGCCGGCTGGCTAGCGCATTATGGCCAGCGTTGTTCTGGCATGACCTCGTCACCATCATCGAGACCCGCCGCCATGAGCGCGAGCTCCAGGTTTTCGTAGCGCGCGTAACGGATGATGTCTCCTCCGTCAACGCAGAAACAGGATGCCACCTGCGCCTGGCCGCGATCGGCACCGGTCGCGGAATCGATCCAGCGGGCGGCCTGCTCTACGACCACGCTCCCGTCGCCACCGCAGAACCAGCGCAGCGACTCGGCGGAGAACCCGGCCCGGTCCATCCAGGCCGCCAGGACCTGGCGTCCGCGCATGGACCCGCGAGGCCCGACGATTTCCACCTCATCCGCCGATAGCTGCTCTGCCCGCCGGGCGTCACCGCGGTTTACCGCATCCAGCCACTCTTCGACGATGGCAAGCGATCCGAGGCTCATCCCACCACCCTACGGTCGGGATACTCACCAGAGCATGTCCCAGGTACCTGGGACATGCCGCGCGAATCGCGGCCCGAGCGGCCGACCTCAGCGGTCTTCGCACTTCACGCCCGCCTAGGGCCAGGGATCAGCCCGGCAGCAGTTCCAGCTCACCGGAGTCGATCCGGGCCACGATCGTCCGGGAGGAGTCACTGGCCCGCGGGATGCCCGCGTGGACGTATCCCGAGGTGACCTGCTGGCTCAGCCGGTAGGTGGCAGTGGCCGGGAGGTGCAGCGTGGCCTGTGCGGAGATCAGCGTGACACTGATCCGACGGGGCGCAGATGCGAAGGCGGCGCTCAGATGGCCCGACGTGATCTGCGCGAACAGGCTGGATGACCGTAGCCCGGCCGCGCTGATGTCCACGCTCCGTGCGCTGATCCGTAGCGGGCCGGCCAGGCCGGACATGAGCACGTGGCCGGACGGCTGCCGCAGCACGATCCCGCAGTGCTGAGGCACCGCGAGCCGCAGGCGCCCGCTGCACGGGCTGTGCGCGGCGCACCGGTAGGCCAGGTGCAGCACGCCGCCGGTGATCCGTGGGCCGGTCACGATCACTGCCGATCGGCCGGTCCAGCTCACCGGCCCGGACAGCGTCACCCGGCCAGTCCGGACGGCGTCGATGCTCAGTTGCCCCGGCGGTCCCTGGAGGTCGACGGTGTTCACCGAGTCCGCCGCGACGAAGACCTTGCGGGTAGCGCTGGGGCCCTGCCCCCGGTTCCGGGCCGCCGCGGCCAGCACAATCGTGAGCACGACGACGGCGACGACGGCCGCCACGAACGCGGCGACGCGCCAGGGCGGCCGCGGCGCGGCCGCGGCGGCCCCGCTGGGCGGTGGGATAACGGCCACGCGCCCAGAGTGCCCCAATCGTGACCGCTGATGCGTGCGGTCCGCGGTTTAGTTCGCCGATCTTGGGTACCTTCCGGCCGTTCCAGGGCTAAAGCGGCGGATTACGGGTGACTGGCCTGGATTCGCCGCCAATGTCGACTCAGCCGCATCAGTGACGGAAGGACTGCCCTCATGCTGGGGTTCGTCGCAGCCATTCTCTTTGCCATTGCCTTCATCATCAACGCCGCGAACGTGTCCATCAGTAACGCCATCTTCTCGCCGACCAGCCTGATGCTGCTCGGCCTGGTCTGCCTGGCCCTGCACCTGTCCGGGGTCGGCACCAGCTGGAAGTACCGGCGCTGACCAGCCCGGCAGGCCGGCGCGGCCACCTGCCGTCCCGGTAACCGGGCACCTGACCCCGCCGCTGGTCACAGGGGCGGGGCCCCGTACTGGGCAGTGGCCAGCTCACGGCAGGATGACAGGCGTGGATCCAGCAGACATCGCCCAGGCTCTGCGCGCGGCGATGCAAGGCGAGGTGGATGAATCCTCCCGCCGCCGCGCCGAGTACTCCAGCGACGCCTCGAACTACCGGGTCGTGCCCCAGGTGGTGGCCTTCCCCCGGGATGCCGACGACATCCTGGCCATCGCGGCGGTCTCCCGGGGCACCGGGACCCCGCTGACCACCCGCGGCGCCGGCACCTCCATCGCCGGAAACGCGGTCGGGCCGGGGATCGTCATGGACACCTCGCGGCACCTGGGCCGGATCCTGGACCTCGACCCGGAGGCGCGGACGGCCCGGGTCGAGCCTGGCGTCATCCTGGCCAGCCTCCAGGCGGCCGCGGCCCCCTACGGGCTGCGGTTCGGCCCTGATCCCTCCACCCAGTCCCGGGCCACCCTGGGCGGCATGATCGGCAATAACGCGTGCGGCGCGCACGCGCTGGCCTACGGCCGCACCGCGGACAACGTGCTCGAGCTGGACGTGGTGGACGGCACCGGGCGGCGTTTCACGGCCGGCCGCGGCCTGGACCCGGTGCCCGGCCTCGAGTCTCTCGTCTCGGCGAACCTGGCCCTGCTGCGCAAAGAGTTCGGGCGGCTGCGCCGTCAGGTCTCCGGGTACTCCCTGGAGCACCTGCTCCCGGAGAACGGGGCCAGCCTGGCCCGGACGCTGTCCGGCACGGAAGGCACCGTGGTCACCATGCTGGGCGCCACGGTCCGCCTGGTCCCGGTGGCGCAGGCCCACGCGCTGGTCGTGCTCGGCTACCCGGACGTGGCCGACGCGGCCGACGCGGTGCCCGCGATCCTGGCCCACACGCCGCTGGCCATCGAAGGCCTGGACGCCCGGATGGTCGACGTGGTGCGCCGCCGCAAGGGATCGTCCCGGGTACCCGAGCTGCCCCCCGGTGATGCCTGGCTGATGGTCGAGATGGGCGCCACCTCCCCGGCCGAGGCGGTGTCCCTGGCCCAGGCCATGGTGGCCAGCGCCGGCGCCATGGCCGCCGCGGTGATCCCGGCGGGCCCGGAGGCCTCGGCGGTCTGGCGCATCCGGGAAGACGGCGCGGGACTCGCCGGGCGGACCCCCGGCAACAAGCAAGCCTGGCCCGGCTGGGAGGACGCGGCCGTGCAACCGGACCGGCTCGGCGCCTACCTGCGGGAGTTCCGCGCCCTGCTCGGGTCCTACGACCTGGACGGGCTGCTGTATGGGCACTTCGGGGACGGCTGCATCCACGTCCGGATCGACTTCCCGCTGGACCGGCCGGACGGCGCCCAGGTGATGCGCCGGTTCCTGACCGATGCGGCGCACCTGGTGACCGCGCACGGCGGGTCGCTGTCCGGGGAGCACGGCGACGGCCGGGCCCGCAGCGAGCTGCTGCCGGTGATGTACTCACCCGAAGCGCTGGCTGCCTTCGGCGCCTTCAAGCAGCTGCTGGACCCCGCCGACCTGCTCAATCCCGGTGTCCTGGTCCGCCCCCGGCCGCTGGACGCTGACCTGCGCCGCCCGGGCGCCGCCCCGCTGCCCCGGCAGGGGGGCTTCGTGCTCGCCGAGGACGACGGCGACCTGACCAAAGCCGTGCACCGCTGTGTGGGCGTGGGCAAATGCCGGGCCGACTCGTCCGCGTCAGGCGGCTTCATGTGCCCTTCCTACCTCGCCACCCGCGATGAGAAGGACTCCACCCGGGCCCGCGCGCGGGTACTGCAGGAGATGGCCCAGGGCACCCTGGTCTCCGGCGGCTGGAAGTCGCCCGAGGTGCGTGACTCGCTGGACCTGTGCCTGTCCTGCAAGGCCTGCTCGGCGGACTGCCCGGCCGGGGTGGACATGGCCCGGTACAAGTCCGAGGTGGCCTACCGGGCCTACCGGCGGCGGCTGCGGCCGCGCTCGCACTACGCGCTGGGCCAGCTGCCCCGCTGGTCCCGGTGGGCCGGGGCCGCGCCCCGGCTGGTCAACGCCCTGCTGCGGATCGGGCCACTGGCAACGGCGGTGCTGGCCGCGGGGGGGATGGACACCCGGCGGGCGATCCCGTCGTTCGCCGCGGTGCCGTTCCGCCGCTCGGCCGGCCAGCGCTCAGCCCCGCGGGCCCCGGCCGCCGACGGCGGGCCGCGCCCGGTGGTGCTGTGGGCCGACTCGTTCAGTGACGCCTTCGATCCTGAGGTGCCGCAGGCGGCTCTCACGGTGCTGGGCCAGGCCGGTTACCAGGTGATCGTCCCTGAGCGCGTGGCCTGCTGCGGGCTGACCTGGATCAGCACCGGCCAGCTGGACGGGGCGCGCCGCCGCCTGGGCTCCCTGCTGGATGTCCTCGGCCCGTACGCCGAGGCCGGCATCCCAATCGTCGGGCTGGAACCCTCGTGCACCGCCGTGCTCCGGTCTGACCTGGGCGACCTGTTCCCCGGCCACCCCCGGGCCGCCGCGGTGGCCGCCGCGACCCGCACGCTCGCTGAGCTGCTCACCGCGCCGCCGCCGCTCGGCCCGGGGCCGCACTGGACCCCGCCGGACCTGACCGGGAGCGAGATCATCGCCCAGCCGCACTGCCATCACTACTCGGTGATGGGTTACGGCCCGGACCGTGCGCTGCTGGCCGCGGCCGGGGCCACGGTCACCACGCTGGCCGGGTGCTGCGGCCTGGCCGGGAACTTCGGCATGGAGAAAGGCCACTACGACGTCTCCGCGGCGGTCGCGGAGCTGGCCCTGCTGCCCGCGCTGCGGGGGGCCACGCCCGGCACGGTCTTCCTGGCCGACGGGTTCTCCTGCCGTACCCAGGCCGACCAGCTCGGCGGGGTACGGGGCCAGCACCTGGCCCAGATACTGGCCTCCCGCCCCCGGGACTGACCGCGTCGGAGTCAGTCGCGCCGGCGGACGGCGGCCAGGGCGATGGCGGCCAGGGCGAGCGCCATCGCGGCGTAGATGGCTGTCTCCACCCCCTGGAGCGCCCAGTAGTGGCTCTCGGGCTGATACTCAAGAACGAAGTGCAGGTGAGCTCGGACCGCGCACCGGCCGAGGCCCGCCTGGCTTTGCGTCCGGTAAAAGCACGAGCCCATCCGAGTCCACGGGCTGGCCCAGGTCTGGCCGAGCGCCGGGCTGGTCCGTCCGAGCGGCAGGTACGCGCCGTTCAGCACCCAGCCGGACGGCTGGATGACCGGCTGAGCGGTATAGCTGGCGACGGACGGCGGCACGAGCGCCGGGCGCAGGCCGTCGATCAGCAGCCGCACCGCGGTAAAGATCGGGACGCCTGCCGCGAACGCCCAGCCGGGCCGGCGGAGCACCGCTCCGAGCGCCGCGCCCAGCAGATAGGCGAACAGCACGTAGCCGATGCTGACGACGCCGGTAATGCCGAAATTCCTGGGCACGATGTCGGGACCTGAGCGTGTGGCTCCGATCCACCAGCCCAGCAACGGCATGAGCAGGGCGGTGAGGCCCGCGCTCACCAGGGCGCCCACGGCCAGCTTGCCAGTCAGCCAACGAGCCCGGCTGATGCTCTGGGTCCAGGCGACCCGGTCGGTGCCGCCCTCGGCCTCCGCGGCGACGACCGCAACCCCGACGGCCAGCCCGAGCAGGCCGGGCAGGGCGTAGAGGACGTAAACGTCGCCCGTGTCGGACATCTGCGACCAGTGGGCCTGACTGTCCAGCCCGCTCGCGGCCAGCCATACCATCAGCACGGCGACCGCTACGGCTGCGGCGACATACTGCAGGCGCTGCACGCGCCACGCCACCCAGGTCATCGCGGCTCACCCTCCCCGCGGGTGCGCCGTCCTATCCCGGGAGCTGGCCTCACGATGACCACTTCCGCACGGCGATCACGGTCACCCCGAGCAGCAGGACCGCGATCCCGGCGAAGATGGCCGTTTCGGCTCCCTGGAGGGCCCAGTAATGACTGGCGGGCTGGAACTGCATTACGTAGTGGACGTGGGCCAGGGCAGCGCAGTGGGCATCGGCAGCCATGGACCTGGCGTGGTTCGTGCAGGTGTAGTAGCTGGCTGGCGGGCTGGCCTGCCACGTCTGCCCCGGAACCGGGCTGGTCCGGCCGGCGGGTACCAGACCCGAGTTCAGCAGCCACCCGTTCCACACGGCCTTCGACGGGATCCCGGTCAAGCTGGCGTAGCTGGCTGGCCCGACCAGATGGGGCCGCCACCAGTCCTCGACCAGCAGCCGGCCGGCCGCGAACACCGGGATGCCCAGGGCGAACGCCCATCCGGGACGCCGGATGACCCCCCCAAGCGCCGTGCCGAGCGCGAAAGCGAACAAGGTGTAGCCGACTGCGACGATCCCCGTCACGTCGAAAGCAGCAGGCTGGATGCGTACGCCCGAGAAGCCGCCCGAGTTCGTGCTGGCCGCGATGGACACCACCTTCGTCCACCACTCGAGCAGCGCGGTGAGAGCAGCGCTGAGGCCGGCCGCGACCAGGCCGCCCATGAGTAGCTTGAACGCGAGCCAGCGAGTCCGCGGGATGCTCTGAGTCCAGGCGAGCCTTTGGGTTCTGTGGCCGGCCTCGCCCGCGACGAGCGGTGCCCCGAGGGCCAGCCCGAGGAGGCCGGGCAGAGCGTACAGCAGCCCGACGTCGCCGTCAGTCCAGTACTTCCACGCCGGGCTGTGTCCCGTGACCAGGCCGGTGGCGGTCAGCCATACCGCGAGCATCGCCACGGCCCCTAGCGCGGCGAGGATCTGCGGACGCTGGACCCGCCACGCGACCCAGGTCACCGGGCCTCCACTGGCGCGGCGCCCCGCGCCCACCGGCCGGGCCGCTGCGGCAGGTCCTGGGGGCGGTGACGCAGGTAGGCCAGCACGATCTCGTCCAGCGTCGGCTCGACCACCTCCCACGCCGGATCGGCGATCGGTAGCCCGGCGGGTGGCTGCGCTGGGGCCGGCTGCCCCGCGATGAGCTGCCCCGCGCGGACGATCATGGTGGTCTGGCGGCCGGTTGTGACCGATGAGACCACCGCCCCGTCGGCCGGGACGGGCGGGGCCGCGGCGGCCGGCCCGAGCAACATCCGGTGGCTGGCCAGCACGTGGTCCAGGTCACCGGCGAGCTGGACGCGCGACGCCGACAGGATGATCACGTAGTCGCAGACCGTGGCCAGATCCGCCACGGCATGGGAGGACAGCAGGACCGTGGCGCCGTCGTCGACGACCGACTGGAGCAGGATGTGCATCAGGTCGTCGCGGGCCAGCGGGTCCAGCGCGGCCACCGGCTCATCGAGCAGCAGCAGTTCCGGCCGCTTGGCCAGGCACATCGTGAGCGCGACCTGGGCCTGCTGGCCGCCCGATAGCCTGCCGATCCGGGACCTGGGGGAAATGGCAAGGTCGTCGAGGTGGCGCCGGGCCCGTGTGTCATCCCAGCGCGGGTTCAGCTCCCGCCCGAAGCGGAGCATCTCGGACACGCGGAAGCCCCGGTAGAGCGGGCGGTCCTGGTCGAGGTAACCGATGCAGGCCAGCGTCTCGGTGCTCTGGGTCCCCGCCGGCCAGCCGAGCACGCTCATCTCGCCTGCGCTGGGGGTGCTGATCCCGGCGAGCATCCGCAGCAGCGTGGACTTGCCCGCGCCGTTCGGCCCGACGAGGCCGGCGATCCGGCCCGGGGGCAGCCGGAACGAGCAGTCCTGCAAAGCCCAGGCGTGCCCGTACCGTTTCCCGAGCCCTAAGGTCTCCACCGCGGCCGCTGGTGTGCTCATCGCGCGATCTCCTCTCTCCCGGTCTCCGCCATCCTGGTCGCTCCTGCGCTGGTCCCGGGAGGGCGGACCGACAGGGCGACGAGGGCCGCGATCCCCTCGTCGTCCAGTCCCGCCGCGCGGGCCTTGCCGACCCAGGCCACGAGCTCCCGGTGCAGCTCGGCCACCTGCTCGGGCGCCGCGGCAGGCACCGGGGCCGCCAGCACGAACGTCCCCCGTCCTTGCTGTCCCTGGACGAGCCCTTCGCTTTCCAGGTCGCGGTACGCCCGGTGCACCGTGTTCGGGTTGATCGTGATCTGGGTGACGACCTCACGGACCGGGGGCAGCTGATCCCCGGGTTGCAGCAGGCCCAGGCGCACCGCCTGCCGGACCTGGTCGACAAGCTGGCGGTAGGCCGGGACCCCGGACCGGGGATCCAGCCGGAACCGGATCATCGCCTGCTCCGAGCTCATGTCCAAATACACTAGTGGATTAATACAATCTTGCCAAGCCACTGGGTGGGCCGCCTGGGAGGCGGGGCAGGGAGGCAGGAGGAAGGCCGATCGGGGAGGCGCGGGACCCCATCCGCGCCCCATCGGCGGCTCGAGCGGAGAAGCGTGTGCTCAAAGCGTCGTGGTCGCAGCCGTCCGCGCACACGAACCGCGAAGCCCGGAGGCGGACCGCGGTTAGCGCACGAACCAGCGCGGAACGGGGGAAAGGGGCCCGGGGTCGGGCCAGTAGCCGGGCGGCCTAGGGCCGCTGCTGCCAGCGCCAGTTCAGGTCGCCGTGCGGCGGGGGACCGGGCAGTGGGGGCCGGCCGGGCGGTGATCCCGGGGCGGCGGCCAGGCCGTCGAGCAGCAGGCGCAGGTAGCGGTGGCGCAGTTCGCTGGTCCGGGCCGGGTCGGGCACGCGGATCGCGGCGCAGCCCTCCAGTACGAGATCGAGGTCACCAGCCACCACGTCGGGACGCAGTTGGCCAGCCGCCTGGGCCCGTTCCGCCAGCCCGGCGGCCAGTGCCCCGGCCCGGCGCGCGTCGTCATGCATTTCCTGGGTGGGAGTGAACGTGCCGGCCAGGTGCACGGTGAGCGAGTGCACGTCGGCGGCCACGATGCGCTCCAGGAAGCCGCTCAGCGCGGCCAGGGGATGAGGGTCGGACGCGGCCGCCTCGGCCTCGGCGATGAACCGCCGCAGCCCGTCGTGGCACAGCCGCCGCAGCAGGTCCTCCTTGCTGGGATAGCGCCGGTAGAGCGCGCTAATCCCGACGCCGGCGTGCTCGGCCACCGCGGCGACCGGGGCCTTCGGGTCGCTCAGGAACACCTCGCGCGCGGCCTCCAGGATCAGCGTGTCGTTGCGCCGGGCCTGTCCCCGCCGGCCCGGCAGCGCCTCTCCCGCACGATCTGCCACAAACCTTACCTTACCAGCGGAACGGATCATTCCGCTCTGCTAAAGTAACGGAATAGAGCATTCCGTTCTGAAGTGAGGGAAGCCATGACCGGCGCCGCCGCCATCCTCCCGTACCGTGTCGACATCCCGCAGGCCGCCCTGGATGACCTGGCCGGACGGCTGCGCCGGACGACGTGGCCAGACGAGCTGACCGGCGCCACCGGCAGCTACGGCATGACCGTGGCCCGGGTCCGGGACCTGGCCAGGTACTGGGTGGACGGATTCGACTGGCGGGCAGTCGAGGCCCGGCTGAACTCCTATCGGCAGTTCGTCACCGACATCGACGGGCAGAGCATCCACTTCCTGCACGTCCGGTCCTCGCGGCAGGACGCCACGCCGCTGCTGCTCACCCACGGCTGGCCCGGCTCCGTCATCGAGTACCTGGACCTCATCACGCCCCTGACCGAGCCGGACGACCCGGCCGCGCCCGCCTTCGACCTGGTCATACCCTCGCTGCCGGGGTTCGGGTTCTCCGGGCCGACGCGCGGCCCCGGCTGGGACCGCTACCGCACCGCGCGGGCCTGGGCGGAGCTGATGCGCCGCCTCGGCTACAACCGTTACGGAGCAGTCGGCAACGACGCGGGCTCGATGATCTCCCCCGAGGTGGGCCGGATCGATCCGGATCACGTCATCGGGGTGCACGTCACCCAGCTGTTCTCCTTCCCGTCGGGGGACCCCGACGAGTTCAGCGGGCTGAGTGAGGCCGACCAGGCGGCCCTGGGCCACCTGAAGTGGTTCTACGACACCATGTTCTCCTTCAACACGCTGCACAGCCAGCAGCCGCAGACGCTGGCGTTCGCCCTGGCCGACTCCCCGGCCGGCCTGCTCGCCTGGAACGCCCAGCTGCTCGGGGAGAGCCTGGACCCCGGCTTCGTCGTGGCCAACGTGGCGCTGTACTGGCTGACCGGCACCTCGGGGTCGGCGATCCGGTTTTACTACGAGGACGCGCACACCGGCGGGCACCCGGACGGGCCGACCACCGCGCCGACCGGGCTGGCCATGTTCGCCGGGGACTTCCAGTCGATCCGCCGGTTCGCCGAGCGGGACCACCACGGCATCGTCAGCTGGAACTGCTACGACCCCGGGCTTCCCTCAGGCGGCCCGCGCGACGCGGCCGGGCATTACGCGGCGCACCAGGCCAGGGATCTGCTGGCCGGGGACATCCGGCAGTTCTTCGCCAAGCTGGCCTGAGCGGCCAGCTCACCGGACCAGGACTAGCGGAAGCGTCCGGCCAGGGCACGCAGCGTCACGAGCGTGCCCAGGCAGGCGGCGGCCAGCAGGACGAACGGGACCAGGTCGGAGGTGGCCTCAGCCAGGGCCCCGCTGGCCGCCGCGCCCACCGTCTGGCCGCCGGCCCAGGCCAGGTTGGCCAGCCCGAAGGCCAGGCCCTGGTTCAGGTTCAGCCGGT
>Ga0208589_1000529_pt1 | contig 17879 bp, 17 predicted proteins | sample NGESurshal092012_2_FD_184486 | JGI IMG/M metagenome (GOLD analysis project Ga0208589, IMG submission 184486) | Arctic peat soil microbial communities from Barrow, Alaska - NGEE Surface sample F53-2 shallow-092012 (SPAdes) | ecosystem: Environmental > Terrestrial > Soil > Wetlands > Peat ... | reverse complement strand
CACCCCAGCCCTCCCCTGCATGCAGGGGAGGGAGCACCTCTGCAGAATACTAGCCTTCCCGCAACAGCCGCATCGGTGACGTTCGCGTCACCTTCCGCGTCCCGGCCAGCCCCAGCAACATCACCATGAACGCCGCAGCAAGCGCACTGAAAGCGAGCGGCCACAGCGGCGGCACGAAACCATCGATATGGAACACCGCGTGGCCCAGCCACAGTCCGGCGCCGGCGGCGCCAAGCGCGGCGGTGAGGCCGGCGATCAGGCCGAGCAGGGCGAATTCGCAGGCGGCGGCGACACGTAGTTGATTACGGCGTGCGCCGAGCGTGCGCAGCAGCGCGGCTTCATGGCGGCGTTCGGCGGCGCTGGCGGCGAGCGCGGCGGCCAGCACCAGCGCGCCGGCCAGCAGGCTGAAGCCGAGGATCCAGCGCACGGCGCTGCCCACGCGGTCGACGATCTCGCGCACGCGGTCGAGCAGCGAGTCGACGTCGATCAGGCTGAGGTTGGCGTAGTTGCGCGACAGTTGCGCCAGTGGCGCGGCATGCCCGCGCGGCAGATAGAAACTGGCCAACCAGGTATGCGGCAGGCCGCCGGCGTGGGCCGGATCGAGCAGCAGGAAGAAATTGACCCGGAACGAACTCCAGTCGACTTTGCGGATGCTGCCGACCTTCGCGTCGATACTGCCTTCGCCCACATCGAGGCTCAGCGTGTCGCCCACTTTCAAACCAAACATGTCGCGCCACATGGTGTCGATCGACACTTCCGCCTGCGCCGGGTGCGGGCCGGCCCATTGCCCGGCGACTATCTGGTTCGCAGGCGGCAATGCATTTGCCCACGACAGCCGTAGTTGCCGGTCCGCCCAATCCTTCGCGCGTTCGTCCTTGAAGTGGATCTGATCGATCGGTCGGCTATTGATCGCGGTGAGCTTGCCCACCGCCAATGGCAGCATGTTGAGTTGCTGGGCACCGATGCCCGCCAGCGCCTTATCAAAGCCCGCGCGCTGATCGTCCTGCAAGTTCATCGCGAACCAGTTCGGTGTATCCGCCGGCAATTCCTGCCGCCAACCCTGCAGCAGCGCCGGCGCGACGATCGCGAGCAGCAACAGCGCGCACAGGCCAATGCTGAGCGCGGTAGCCTGGATCAGGCTCAGCGTGCGTCGTCGCGCCAGCGCAGCCAACCCCAAACGCAGTGCCGGATGGGCGCCGGGCGCCACGCGACGGGCAACCCACAGCAATAGCGCGGCCAGCAATGCCGCCACCACGGCCACACCGAACAGGCTGACGGCGAGAATGCCGGCCAGCTTGAGCGAGTCGCTCTGGCTCCAGATCAGTCCCAGCGCGACCAGCACCGGGATCAGATACAACGCATCGAAACGGCGCATGCGTCGTGTCACGCTCTGGCGAAATACCGCCACCGACGGCACCTCGGCCAGTCGCACGAGTGGCGGCAATGCAAAGCCGACCAGCACGGCGATACCCATCGCGGCGGCGGCGAAGGATGGTGCCAGCGGCAGCACGGTCGGCACGCTGCCGAACAACTGGCTGGCGAATGCCCACGCCAGCTGCGACAGTCCCAGCGCCAGCAACATGCCGAGCAGCACGGCGGGCAGGGCGAGCGCGCCGAGCGTGCCGAGCAGCAGGCCCAGCACGCGTCGTCGCGACGTGCCCAGCGCACGCAGCAGCGCTACTTCGGCGGTCTTGCGCCGCGCGTAACGTTGTGCGGCCAGCGCAATCGCGACGCCGGCCAGCAGCGCCGACAACAGGGCGGTCAGGCGCAGGAACGCGCCGGCCCGATCGAACGCCGTACGCATGCGCTCCTGCACCTTTTCCGGCGTGATCAATTCGGCTCCTTGCGGCAATGCGCTGGACTTCGCCCAGTTGCGCCAGTCCTGCACTGCCGCCGGCTCACCGGCCAGCAGCAGGCTGTGCCGTGCACGGCTGCCGACACCCAGCAATCCGGCCTGTTCGGCATCGGCCAGACTCATCAGCGCACGCGGCGCCAGCGCGAATAGCTCGCCGCCGTCCGGTTCTTGCAACAGTTCGGCGGCGATGGTCAGTTCGCGGCCGCCCACCTGCACTTGCTGGCCAATCCCGAGATTCAGCGCAACCAGCGCGCGGTGATCGAGATAGACCTCGCCCGCGGCCGGCGCATGGCCGTTGTAGGAACGACCCGTGGCGCTGCCCAATTCCAGTGTGCCGCGCAAGGGGTAGTGCTGGTCGGCGGCCAGCACGTCGAGCAACTGGGTTTGCTGGTGCGCGAACGCCACGCTGGGGAAACTCGCGGTGCTGGCCGCGCGCAAACCGAGCCGCCGAGCTTCGGCGGCAAACGTGTCCGGCAAGCTTTGCGGCGAGGCGATGCCGATATCGCCGCCGATCAATTCGGCGGTGCTGGCCAGCACGCCGTGCTCGGTCCGCGTCGCCAGCGTGGCGACCACGCCGAGTGCGACCACCGCCAGCAGCAGCGAAGCGGCCAGTGTGCGCAGTTCCGGCAGGCGCCATTCGCGGCGCAGGCTGCGCAGGGCGAGCAGCAACAGTCTCATGCGTGCGTGCTCGCGCTGGGTGGCACCACGTGGCCTTCCTCCAGTTCGATCCGGCGATCACAGCGCGCGGCCAGCGTCGCGTCGTGCGTCACCAGTACCAGCGTGGTGCGGTGGTCGCGGTTGAGCGCAAACAGCAGGTCGCACACGTGATGACCGGTGCGCTGATCGAGATTGCCGGTGGGCTCGTCGGCGAACAGCACCCGTGGACCATGCACGAATGCGCGCGCAATCGCCACGCGCTGCTGTTCGCCGCCGGAAAGCTGCGCCGGATAATGCCGTCGACGCGCGCCCAGACCCACCGCTTCGAGCGCCGCGCGCGCGCGCGGTCGGGCGGCGCTGCTGCCTTCCAGTTCCAGCGGCAACATCACGTTTTCCTCGGCGGTGAGCGCCGGCAGCAGATGGAACGACTGGAACACGAAGCCGACCAGCTGGCGACGCAGATCCGCCCGCGCTTCCTCGTCCAGTTGCTCCAGCGCATGGCCATCCAGCTGGATGCTGCCGCTGTCCGGCGTATCCAGTCCGGCCAGCAGGCCGAGCAGGGTGGTCTTGCCGGAGCCGGAGGCGCCGACAATGGCGAAGCTCTCGCCCGGCGGGATCTGCAGGCTGACATTGCACAGGATATCGAGCCTGCCCTCGGGACCGCTGACCGACTTGCTAACATCGCAGGCCTCAAGAAGAGGACGGGAAGAATCACTCATGCGTCGCTGCCTATGGCTATGGATACTTTTGTTTGGCATTGGCAGCGTCCAGGCGGCGCCGCCGAAAACCGTGCTGGTGCTGGGTGATTCGTTGTCCGCCGCGCACAACATACCGGTCGAGTCCGGCTGGGTGTCTCTGCTGGATGCGCGTCTAGGCAAGATGGTGCCGATGTGGACCGCGGTCAATGCCAGCATCAGCGGCGAAACTTCGTTGAGCGGGCGCAACCGCCTGCCGGCGCTGCTGCAGAAATACCACCCGGCGGTGCTGGTGCTGGAACTGGGCGCCAACGACGGCCTGCGCGGACTGCCGTTGCCGGTCTTGCGCGAGAATCTCGCGGCGATGATCGACATGGCGCAGCGGGCGAAAGCACGCGTGCTGCTGCTGGGCATCGAGCTGCCGGTGAATTACGGCCCGCAGTATCGTGACGGCCTGCGGGCGATCTATGCGGAGCTGGCCCGGACTCGGCACACCGCCCTGGTGCCGTTCCTGCTCGACGGTGTGGCGCTCGATCCCGCGCTGATGCAGGAAGACGGGCTGCATCCGACGGCGGCGGGCGAGCCGAAGGTGGTGGAAACGGTATGGCGACAGCTGCAACCGCTGTTGCGCTGATGTCAAAACCGAACGCGTTGTGAATCCCTTGCGATCATTTCACATTGCGCTCACCTTGCAGGCGGTTAGCTCTTCACATTTGTGAAGCCACGCACGTGAGGACGACATGACCGTACATGACGAGCAAGCGGGACTGATTCTGCTGGTGGAGGACAATCGCCAGATCGCTGAAATGGTGGGTGAATTCCTCGAGCGGCGTGGCTACTCGGTCGACTATGCGGCCGACGGGGTCAGTGGCCTGCATCTGGCGGTATCCAACAGCTACGACGTGATCGTGCTGGATCTGATGCTGCCGGGCCTGGAAGGATTGGAGGTCTGTCGCAAGCTGCGCAAGGAAGCGAAGAAATCCACCCCGGTACTGATGTTGACCGCGCGCGACACGCTGGAGGACAAGCTGGTGGGCCTCGAAGCGGGCGCCGATGATTATCTCGTGAAACCGTTCGAGGTGCGCGAACTGGAGGCGCGGCTGCGTGCACTGATCCGCCGCGATCGCCGCCAGGTTTCCACCGAAGTGCTCACGGTAGGCGACATGACACTGGATACCGCCACGTTGCGGCTGACTCGGGAGGGTCAGGAACTGGTGGTGTCGCCAATCGGTCTGAAGCTGCTGGCGATCCTGATGCGTGAGTCGCCGCGGGTGGTCAGCCGGCGCGATATCGAACGCGAGATCTGGGGCGATACGCTGCCCGATTCGGACACCTTGCGCTCGCATCTGTACAACCTGCGGCGAGTCATAGACAAACCCTTCGCACGGCCCCTGTTACACACCATCCATTCGGCCGGTTATCGCCTCGCGGATCTTGAAGCGGAGGTGGCATCGACCGCCCAGACAGCTTGATGCGGATACAGCGAAGCTGGAAGCTCAATGGACAACAGGGTCAAGACAGCGGTCACCTATCCTGCGGGTGCTTTTCGGCGGCACACCGCATGGGTATTCGGTTTGCAGTTTTTGGCTGTGGCGATCGTGTGTGTGATGGGCATCTACGACGTGGCACCACTGGCAGCCGTGATCGCGGTGATCGTGATTACCACGGTGCTGGCATGGCTGGCCATGCAGCGCGCATGGCGTCCAGTGAGTGCACTGGCCAGACTGGTCAATGGCTGGGGCGATGGGCAGCCCGACCCGGATGCGCTGCAGACGGATCGGCTGTCGCGACGTACCGATGCCGACGTCGCGTCGCTGACGCGCGGACTGCACGGTTTCGCCACACGCATCGTCGATTTCAACCAGCGTGAGCGCAACTTCACCCGCGACGCCAGCCACGAATTGCGCAGTCCGCTCACGGTGATCAAGATGTCGATCGACATGCTGGCTGACGAAGATCGCCTCAGCGATTTTGGCTCCCGCTCCGTGCGCCGGATCAAACGGGCGGCGAAAGAAATGGAAGCGCTGGTCGAGGCGTTGTTGATACTTGCGCGCGAGTCGGATGACGGTATCGATTCCGAGTGGTTCATTGTCAACGGCGTGTTGCGGCAAGAGCTGGAGTCTGCCCGTGAGCTGCTCGCCGGACGACCGATCGAGCTGCTGCTGGAGGAGCCGGCCAGCTTTGCGCTGCAAGGCTCCTCACGGGTGTTTTCGGTGTTGTGCTGGCAACTGATCCGCAATGCCTGTCAGCAAACCGAACAAGGTCGCGTCGTGGTCACGGTGCTGCCGGGCGTGGTGAGCGTGAGCAATCATGCGGATCCACATATGGTCGTCGACGCATCCCGCCCGGAGCGCCCGCATGGTGCTGACCGGCACGGTTTCGAGCTGGCGATCGCCCAGCGCATCAGCGATCGCTTCGCGTGGCCGCTGGAATTGCAGACGCGCCCGGGTCAGGAGAACATCGCGCGCATCCGCTTTCCGCATCCGCTGCCGGTCGAGGCCTGAATCTGCTTCTAGTTTTTCAGCGCCGGATCCACGGCAAATTCGCAACCGGTCTTCGCTTTCACCTCGTCGAGCGCGACGCCTTCGTTGAGCTCGATCAGCAGCAGTCCCTGACCCTTGTTGACCTTGAATACGCACAGGTCGGTGATGATCAGGTCGACCACCTGCTTGCCGGTCAACGGCAATTCGCATTCGGTCCTGATCTTCGGCGAGCCGTCCTTCGCGTTGTGTTCCATCAGCACCACCACGCGCTTGACGCCGCTGACCAGATCCATCGCTCCACCAGGGCCCTTGACCATCTTGCCCGGCACCATCCAGTTCGCCAGGTCGCCATGCGCTGACACTTCCAGGCCGCCGAGGATCGACAGGTCGATGTGGCCGCCGCGGATCATCGCGAACGACTCCGCGCTGGAGAAGAAGCTCGAACCGGGCAGGGTGGTGATGGTCTGCTTGCCGGCGTTGATCAGGTCGGGGTCGATCTGCGCCTCGGTCGGGAACGGGCCGATGCCGAGCAGACCGTTCTCCGATTGCAGGGTGACGCTGACGCCGTCGGGAATGTAGTTCGCCACCATGGTGGGGATGCCGATGCCGAGGTTCACATAGAAACCGTCCTGCAACTCCTGCGCAGCGCGTTTCGCCATCGCCACACGGATCGGGCTTTCCTTGCCGCCGACCACACCGGCAATCGTGCGGAACTCGATGCGCTTCTCGTACTTCGCGCCCTGCACGATGCGGTCGACGTAGATGCCCGGCACATGCACGCCATCGGGATCGATCGAACCGACCGGCACGATCTCTTCCACCTCGGCCACGCAGACCTTGCCGCAAGTGGCGATCATCGGATTGAAGTTGCGTGCGGTCTCGTGGAACACCAGGTTGCCGTGCGCGTCGCCCTTCCAGGCTTTAACGATCGACAGGTCGGCGTGGATCGCTTCCTCCAGCACGTATTCCTTGTCGCCGAAGCGCTTGGTCTCCTTGCCTTCGGCCAGCTTGGTGCCGAAGCCGGTGCGCGTGTAGAAGCCGGGGATGCCGGCGCCGCCGGCGCGCAATTTCTCGGCCAGCGTGCCTTGCGGGGTGAGGTGCAGTTCGAGTTCGCCGGCCAGCACCTGGCGCTCGAACTCCTTGTTCTCGCCCACGTAGGAGGCGAACACGCGCTTCACCTGGTGCGTCTTCAGCAGCGGCCCCATGCCGAAATCGTCCACGCCGGCATTGTTGCCGACGATGGTGAGGTCCTTGGTGCCGGCTTGCAGCAGCGCGCCGATCAGGTTCTCGGGGATGCCGCACAGGCCGAAGCCGCCGGCGGCGATCGTCATGCCATCGACCAGCAGTCCGTCCAGAGCCTTTGCCGAGCTTGGGTAAACCTTGTCCATTGCCGTGCCTTCATCAGGGAGAGTCAGCTGCCAAGGATACGACGGATTGGCTAGGGGCGGCCGTGAATCGAGGTCGCAGGCCCGCTTCGGCTGCTGCGACCGTTGCCATCAGGCATGGCGATGCAGCTCGCTATACTCGCCCCGTTGTCTTCGGGAGTGTCATGTGAAGCCGCACCGCCTGTTCGTTGCCCTCGCCACCTTCGGAATCGCCGCCATGAGCCACGCCGCCGTCTCGCCCGTCCTGGTGATCCACGGCGGTGCCGGCGTGATCAGGCGCGACATGACCCCGGCCAAGGAAAAGGCCATCCGTGCGGCGATGACGCTGGCGCTGCAGAACGGTTACGCCCAGCTCAGGGCGGGCAAGCCGGCGCTGGATGCGGTGACGGCCGCGATTGTCGTGCTGGAGGACGACCCGAACTTCAATGCCGGCAAGGGTGCGGTGTTCACCCACGACGGCAGGAACGAGCTGGATGCGGCGATCATGGACGGCAACACGTTGCGTGCCGGCGCGGTGGCCGACGTGCAGCGGATCAAGAATCCGATCCTGCTGGCGCGTGCGGTGATGGAGAAGTCGCCGCATGTGATGCTGGCTGGCGATGGCGCCGAGGCGTTCGCGCAAAGTATCGGCATGCCACTGGTCGATCCGTCGTACTTTCGCACCGAGGAGCGTTGGCAGCAGTTGCAGAAGGCGTTGAAGGAAGACACCGGGAAGCAACCGCATGCCGACGTGGAGACGGCCAGACATTTCGGCACGGTCGGTGCGGTGGCGCTGGATTCACAAGGCCATCTCGCCGCCGGTACATCCACCGGCGGCATGACCGACAAGCGCTGGGGCCGCATAGGCGATTCGCCGATCATCGGCGCCGGCACCTATGCGAACGCCGGTTGCGCGGTGTCCGGCACCGGCTGGGGCGAGTACTACATCCGCACCGTGGCCGCGCACGAGATCTGCATGAAGGTGACGCAGATGCGCGAGCCACTGAAACTTGCCGCCGCCGAAGTGATCAATCAGGAGATCCCGTCGATTGGCGGCAACGGCGGCGCGATCGTGCTGGATGCGGACGGCCATATCGCGATCCCGTTCAACACCGACGGCATGTACCGCGGCTGGATCGGCGCCGATGGCGTGCCGCATGTGGCGATCTACGGCGACGAGGACGATGGCACTGCCGAGCAGCCGGCGCCAGCGGACAGTTCATATCAACCATGATTCACGGAGAGAGTGTCCTCCTGCGCTGGCAGAGCTGGATCAGTCGTCCCGTTCCGGCCGCTCGCGAACCGGGTGCTTGCCCAGCTTGCGCTGCAGAGTGCGCCGGTGCATGCCGAGCCGGCGGGCGGTTTCGGAGATGTTGCCGTCGCATTCGGTGAGCACGCGCTGGATGTGCTCCCACTCCAGCCGGCGCAATGCCAGCGGCGCCTCGGGGGCGTCGGGCGGATCGTTGTCGTCGCTGTCGGCGTTGTCGCCATCAAGCAGCGCACGCACTACCGCATCGGCGTCGACCGGCTTGGCCAGATAGTCGTGCGCGCCACGCTTGATCGCCTCCACCGCGGTGGCGATCGAGGCGTAGCCGGTCAGCAGCAGCACGCGCAGGTCGGGCACCAGCGCATGCAGTTCGGGAATCAGGCGCAGGCCGTTCTCCTCGCCCAGCTTGAGATCGAGCACGCAGTAGCGCGGCTGATGCCGGCGCGTGAGCGCGCGCGCCTGCTCGAAGTTCGTCGCCGTGATCACCTCGAAACCACGCGAGCCAAGTGCGCGCGCCAGCACGCGCACGAAGGTGGCGTCATCGTCGACCAGCAGCAGCGGGCGCGCCGTGGCAGCCTGGGACAACTCGGTCATCGCAGCGTTTCCTCGAGGTGGATCCAGGCCCATTCTTGCCGGATGCGACCGCGCTTGCACGTGTGGCGTCGCGTCGCAGCACCGGAGACTTCGGACAGGCTCTATTGAGCCGGCCCGCAAATAGTCGCGGCGCGAAACCCTTCGACTTCGCTGCGCTACGCTCAGGGCGAACGGGCCCCACGTAGTATTTGCGGGCCGGCTCAATATTGGTCGCCGATCACCGCCAGCGGCAGGCGCAGACACATTTCGGCGCCGTGGTTGGTATTGCCGGCGATCAGCTCGCCGTTCAGGCGTTCGGCGGTGGCTTCGGCCAGGGCCAGGCCGATGCCGAGACCGCCCTGCTTTTGCGACTGCCCGAGCAGTGTCAGCTCGCCGGTGGTGGCAAAGCCGGGACCGTGATCGCGCACGCTCAACTGCAGCCAGCCGCCATCGCGCAGGACCAGCAACGCCACCGCATGCGAGCCACGGCTGGCCGAGGCGTCAGCGGCGTTGTTCAGCAGATTCAGCAATGCATGACGCAGGCCCGGTGGCGTGCGCAGTAAAGTGTGCGAGGTGCCCTCGTCCAGGTTCAGGGTCAGCTCGGCTTCCGGCCGCAGCAACTGGAAGCGTTCCAGGCAGCCGCGGATGAACTGCCCCACGCTGAGTCGTTCCGGCTCCTGCGACAGCTGCGCTTTGCCGAACGCCACCATCTCGCGCAGTATCGTGCGGCAACGATCCACCTGACCTTCCAGCAGTTTCAGGTCCTCCGTCAACAGCGCATCGCCGGCATGCTCGCGGCGCAGTTCGGGCAACAGCGTGCGCATCGTGGAAAGCGGTGTGTTGAGCTCGTGCGCGGCACCGGCGGCCTGGGTAGCGATGGCCAGGATGCCCTCGTCGCGCAGCGCACGCTCGCGCACGCGCTGCACTTCAAGCAACTGCACGCGCAGCGCATAAGCCAGCCGATTGATGAAAAATCCCAGCAGCAGCGCGCAGATCACGAAGTTCACGCCCATGCCCGCCACATGCAGCGGGAAGCCGCCATGCAACTCGCCGTGCATCGGCATCGGCAATGGCACATGCCAGTTCAGCAGTACCAGATAGGCGATACCGGCCAGCGCGGACACCGCCAGAATCGCCCGCACCGACAACGCTGCCGCGCTGAGTGCGATCGGCACCAGCAGCAGGGTGATGAACGGATTGCTGGCGCCGCCGGTGAAATACAGCAGGTAGCCCAGCACCAGCGTGTCGACCGCGATATGGCCGACGGTTTCCCATTCGCGCAGCGGCCACGGCTGGCTGAGCCGCCACGCGGCAAACACCGAGAACACCGCGAGCACGCCGATGCCGAGCAGCAGCGGCAGCAGCGGGATCGCCAGCTGCATCCACCATGCGCAGACCAGCACCGCCACGCTCTGCCCGGCGATCGCGCACAGCCGCAGCCAGGCCAGTGTGCGGGTCAGTGCGAACGGGCCGATGCGTGTGCGTGGCGTGTGACGACGATGGGGCATGATGAGTGCCTGCGGGTCGAAGCGCACGACCCGCATCGACGCGGGTCGTGCCGGCATTCGCGTGACTTACTGTTCCGAGCCGATCGTCGGCAGCGGCGTGTCGGTGGCGATATTGTGCGCGTGATGCTGGGCCGACAGCTTGCTCATCAGCGGCAGCACGGCCAGCGCGATCACGGTGCAGATGACGCCGGCCACGCCCAGCCAGAAGAACAGGTGGGTGTAGATCGGCATGGTCTTGATCGGGTCAGTCACGTCCTGCGGCACACTGGCGTAGTTGGCCACCACCCCGCCCAGGTATTGCGAGATACCTGACGCGACGAAGTACGCGCCCATCATGAAACCGCCCATCCGCGCCGGCACGTAGCGCGCGATCATTGCCAGGCCCAGGCCGCTGACCAGCAGTTCGCCGAGCGACGAGGAGCCGTAGCCCCAGACCATGATCCACGAGGTGGTCTTGCCCGGTGCGGTGGTGAAATGGGCGGCGGCACTGTAGATGAAGAAGCCGACGGCCACGGCGGCGAAGCCCAGCGCGAATTTGGCCGCGATGGAAATATCCTTGCCGCTCTTGCCCGCGCGCGTGTAGATGAACGCCAGGATCGGGCTGAGGATGAAAATCCAGATCGGGTTGAACGCCTGGAATTGCGCCGGCGCCCAGTCCCACAGGTGATAGCCGAAGATGTCGAAGCTGGGGTCGACGTTGCGCAGCGCGAACAGGTTCAGCGAGGTCGACATCTGCTGGTAGAACACGAAGAAGAACACCGTCTGCACGGTCAGCACCAGGGCGGCGATCAGGCCCGCTCGCTCGCTCGGTTGGCTGCCGAAGATCAAGTAGGCGAAGATCAGCAGCACCACCGCTCCGGCCACGTAAACGAACGCCTCGGCCACGCTTTCGTGGCCAAGCACGTAGGCGGATGCGAACACGATCAGCACACCGACGCCGAGCACCATACCCAGTTTGCCCCAGTGCACAGGGCGCTCGTCCGGTGCGGAGCCGATGTGGTTCAGCGTGTGGCGCATCACCAGGTAATTGCCCAGGCCCACCAGCAAACCGAATGCGCACACGGCAAAGGCGGCGTGCCAACCCAGTTCGTGGCCATAGACCCGGTTGACGTAATCCTTGATCCACGGCGTCAGCAGCATCGAGATGGTCGAGCCGATGTTCACCGCCATGTAGTAGATCGTGAAGGCGCTGTCGATGCGGGAATCGTCGCCCTCGTAGATCTTGCGCACCAGATTGCCGGCGTTGGGCTTGAACAGGCCGTTGCCGACCACGATCACGCCGAGCGAGCAGTACAGAAACCACACACTTTCGCCAGGCACGGCCATCAAGGCGTAGCCGATCGCCAGAATGGTGGCGCCCAGCAGCATGGTGCGCCGGGTGCCGAGGATCTTGTCGCCGACCCAGCCGCCTATCGCCGGCGCCACGTAGATCAGTGCCGCGCACGCGCTCCACACCAGATTGGCTTTGCTGTCCTCAAAGCCCAGCCGCTGCACCATGTAATACACGATGAGCGCCTGCATGCCGTAATAGCCGAAGCGCTCCCACATTTCGATGAGGAACACGGTACTGAAGGAGCGGGTCTGCGAAGCCGGCGGATTCTGGGTTGCCATATCTTTTCCGTGCGTTGTTCAAACCATGGCGACGTGCGGACACGTGCCGAAGCGGTGAGACCCTGAACAGATCACAACCGTCCAAGGGTACCCCATCCCTTTGGGTGACATAGCTGCACTGCGGCATGACAAACCACGCGTCAAATGCTTGTTGCCATCGTCCCGTTCACGTCCGCGGCCGGCCGCGATACGGCCTGTGGCATCATGGCGCGTCTCCCCCGCAACCAGAACGGAGCCTGCCCCTAATGCCGAGCGCCACGCCGTCGCCGACGGATCCCGTCAGCACTCGCACCGTCCATGCGGTCGCACGCCGCACCGGTGCGTCGGCGCCAGCGGCCACCTGAGCGCTCGCATCGAGATGGCAGCCGAAGGTTTTCGCGGTCCGAAGCAGCTCTGGGAGGCGTTCCAGTGGTCGATGAAAGGCTTCAGGGCCGGCTGGCGGCATGAGGCGTCGTTCCGGCTGGAGGCCTGCCTGGCGATCGTGCTGATTCCGCTCGGTCTGTGGCTGGGCCATGGCGGGCTGGAAAAGCTCGCACTGGTCTTTCCGCCCATGCTGATGCTGTCGGCCGAACTGCTCAACTCGGCGATCGAGGCGGTGGTCGACAAGGTCAGTCCCGAGTTTCACGAACTGGCCGGCCGCGCCAAGGACATGGGCTCGGCGGCGGTCTTCGTGTTGCTGGCGCTGGTAGTGCTGAGCTGGGGCCTGATCCTCGGCCCGCGACTGTTCGGCTGAGCCATTGCACTCGCCGCCGCGCGATTGCACCGGTCAGGTATGGGATGATGCAACAGGTATTCGACCGGATCGGAGCGACCCCATGAAACTTCTGCGCAATCTCGTGCTGTTGCTGCTTGCCTTCAATGTTGCCGGCTGTGGTTACAACGCCATGCAGCGACAGGACGAGGCGGTCAAGGCGGCCTGGTCGGAAGTGATCAACCAGTACCAGCGGCGCGCCGATCTGGTGCCGAATCTGGTCAATACGGTGAAGGGTTACGCGCAGCACGAGGAAAAGGTATTCACGGAAGTGACCGACGCCCGCGCGAAGGTCGGCAGCGTGCAGGTCACGCCGGAGCTGGCCAACGACCCGCAGGCGCTGGCGAAGTTCCAGGCGGCGCAGGGCGAGCTGGGCAATGCGTTGTCGCGGCTGATGGTGGTCAGCGAGAACTACCCCAACCTCAAGGCCGATGGCCTGTTCCAGAACCTGCAGGCGCAGCTGGAAGGCACCGAGAACCGCATCACCGTGGCGCGCAACCGCTACGTGCAGTCGGTGCAGGATTACAACTCGTTGATCCGCACGTTCCCGAACAACCTCACCGCGAAGATGTTCGGCTACCAGGTGAAGCCGAACTTTACCGTGGATAACGAGAAGGCGATTTCCACGGCGCCGACCGTGGACTTCGGTAATAGCGCTCCGGCACCCGCCGCCTCGGCGCACTGATGATGTTCCGGTGCTTGCCGCGCCTGCTGCTGTTGCTGGCGATGGCCTTGCTGTCGCCGGCCCTGTTGCATGCGGATGCCGCCATACCGAAGCTGGCACGGCATGTCACCGATCTCACCGGTACGCTGACCACGGCACAGGTCGATCAGCTGGACGCGCAGCTGATCGCGCTGGAGAAGGCCAAGGGCGTGCAGCTGGTGGTGCTGATGGTCGGCAGCACGGCGCCGCAGGACATCGACAGCTATTCGCTGGCGGTATCCATGGCGAACAAGGTCGGTCGCAAGGGCATCGACGATGGCGTGTTGTTGCTGATCGTCAAGAATGATCGCCAGGTTCGCATCGAAGTGGGCTACGGCCTGGAAGGCGCGATTCCGGATGCGGCTTGCGCACGCATCATCCGCGAATACATCGCGCCGAAATTCCGCAGCAACGACTACTTCGGCGGCATCAGCGATGCAGTCGGGGCGCTGACCCAGCTGATCAACGGCGAAGCGTTGCCACCGCCGGTGCAGGGCGCTCCCAGCCGGCAGCACTCCGGTCCCGGGTTGCAGAGCAGCTTGATGATCGGCGTGTTCGTGGCGCTGTTCTTGCGCAATCTGCTTGGCCGCACCGGCACCTGGGTGCGTGCGCCGCTGGGCGCCGCGCTCACCGGTGGCCTGCTGTGGTTGCTGGTTTCGATGGGTGCCGGCATTTTCGGCGCCGTGATCGGTGGCGCACTGATGCTGTTGCCCGGCGGTGCGGGACGTTCGATCGGCGGCGGCGGCTGGGGTGGTTTCGGCGGATTTGGCGGGTTCGGCGGAGGGGGCTTCGGCGGTGGCGGCGGCGGTGGTTTCAGCGGCGGTGGCGGGAGCTTCGGCGGCGGCGGTGCTTCGGGGGGCTGGTGATGTCACGCATGCAGCGAATGCTGACCAATCTGTTCGGCAGCTGGTTCCAGTTGCATCGTCGTTTCCCGGCCGCACTGCTCGACGAAATGACCGCGGCGATTGCGGCGGACGAGCACACTCATCGGGGCGAAGTTCGTTTCGCGATCGAGTCGCGGCTGGCTCCACTGGCCGTGCTGGAGGGCCTCGACGCGCCCGCCCGCGCCCGCCAGGTGTTTGCCCAGTTGCGGGTGTGGGATACCGAGCACAACAGCGGCGTGTTGTTCTACGTGCTGATGGCCGAGCAACGCATCGAGATCGTCGCCGACCGCGGCATCGCCGCGCGGGTGACGACGGTCGAATGGGAAGCGATCTGCGCCCGCATGCGCGACTTTTACGCACGCGGGCAATGGCGCGAGGGCAGTCTCGCGGGTATCGCCGCCGCGCATGCGCTGCTGGCGCAGCACTTCCCCAGCGACGGCACGGACAACCCGGACGAACTGCCGGAGCGACCGGTACTGCTCTGACCTTCGCCGTGCTCCTCCCCCTGCTTGCAGGGGAGGTTGGGAGGGGGTTGTCAGAGCTTGCGGAAGATCACGAGCACCCCTCCTCGGCCCTTGCGACCGAAGGGAGTCCCTTTTTCGGGGCAAGCAGGGAAGGGGACACATCTCGAGCAGGACTTGCAGCGGGGGCGCGTGGCGCTACAGCGACGGATGCCGCCCGGTTACACTTGAGTTTTGCCAACTACTCATACGCCATGACGCAGCCATTCACTGTCCACTTCAACCCGGTTGCCTTTGGCGTCGGCCCTGTCCAGGTGCACTGGTATGGCTTGATGTACCTGCTCGGGTTTCTCTTCGTCGCCGTGCTGGGCGAATACCGTCGTCGGCGTGGCCGCCTGCCGGTGAGCCGGGATGCGCTGGGTGACCTGTTTTTCTACGGCATGATGGGCGTGATCATCGGCGGCCGCGTGTGGTACATGCTGTTCTACTACGCCGGCGGCATCCATTGGATCTGGACCGAACCGCTGGCCCTGTTCAAGGTGTGGGACGGCGGCATGAGCTTCCACGGCGGCATGCTCGGCGTGCTGGCGGCCGTCTGGTGGTGGTCGCGCCGGCAGCGGCTGCATTTCTTCGACACGGTGGATTTCGTCGCGCCGCTGGTGCCGATCGGGCTGGGCCTGGGCCGGCTGGGCAACTTCATCAATGGCGAGCTGTGGGGCAAGCCCACCACGCTGGCGTGGGGCATGATCTTTCCGAATGCACGCGCCGACGACATGGCCTACGCCGGCAGCCATCCGGCGTGGTTGCCGCAGCTGCAGCAGTTCGGCGGCCTGACGCGGCATCCTTCGGAGTTGTATGAAATGGTCCTCGAAGGCGCCGTCATGTTTGTCGTGATCTGGCTGGTGTCGATGAAGCCGCGTCCGCGTTACCTGGTGTCGGGCCTGTTCGCGCTGATGTACGGCTGCTTCCGCATCGCGGTGGAATTCGTGCGGCTGCCGGATCCACAGCTGGGCTATCTGGCGTTCGGCTGGGTGACGATGGGGCAGTTGCAGTCGCTGCCGATGATCGTGATCGGCCTGTGGCTGCTAGCGCTGTCGCGCCACGCACCCACCCTGCCGATCGCAAATGGGTAGGAGCGCACCCTGTGCGCGATGGCTTTTTGCCGAAGAGCTTCGCGCACAGGGTGCGCTCCTACCGGCTAGAATTTGCTGATGCGCGCCTATCTCGACCTGCTCCGCCATGTGCTGGAGCACGGCACCAGAAAGAATGACCGCACCGGCACCGGCACGCGCAGCGTATTCGGCTGGCAGATGCGCTTCGATCTGGCTGCAGGTTTTCCGCTGGTCACCAGCAAGAAACTGCACCTGAAATCGATCGTGCATGAGCTGATCTGGTTCCTGCGTGGTGACACCAACATCGCCTACTTGAAAGAACACGGCGTGCGCATCTGGGACGAATGGGCCGATGCGAACGGCGACCTCGGTCCGGTCTACGGACAGCAGTGGCGTGCGTGGCCGACCGCCGACGGCGGCGTGGTCGACCAGATTGCCTGGGTGATCGACGAGATCAAACGCAATCCTGATTCGCGCCGGCTGATCGTCAGCGCGTGGAACGTGGGCGAGTTGCCGAAGATGGCGCTGCTGCCGTGCCACAGCCTGTTCCAGTTCTACGTGGCCGACGGCAAGTTGAGTTGCCAGCTGTACCAGCGCTCGGGCGACATCTTCCTCGGTGTGCCGTTCAACATTGCCAGCTACGCGTTGCTCACCCACATGGTGGCGCAGGTGTGCGGGCTGGGCGTGGGCGATTTCGTGCATACGCTGGGCGATGCGCACCTGTACGACAACCACGTCGAACAGGCGCGGTTGCAGCTGGCGCGCGAACCGCGGCCGTTGCCACGCCTGCGGCTCAATGGCGAAGTGCGCTCGATCTTCGATTTCCGCTACGAGGACGTCGTGATCGAGGGCTACGACCCGCACCCGGCGATCAAGGCCACGGTAGCCGTGTAGGAGCGCACCCTGTGCGCGAAAGCAAGTCACGGGTTTTCGCGTGCAGAGATTGCCCTCAAAGATTGCCGATCTGCGGGGTTACCCGCAGATGCCTGCCGGGCATCTCCGCCATCGTCGCGGGGAGTCGCATCCTGCTAAGATTTGACGCCATGGGCGGCGCCATCCGGCACAGGCAGGTTGCTCAACTGATCATGTTTTTTTCAAGGACTTTACATGGCTATTTCGCTGATCGCCGCACTCGACGAAAACCTCGCCATTGGCCGCAAGGGCCAATTGCCCTGGCATCTGCCGGATGACCTGCGCTGGTTCAAGCAGCTGACCACGGGCAAGAACGTGTTGATGGGCTACAACACGGCGGTATCGATTGGCCGCGCCCTGCCCGATCGGGTCAATCTGGTGCTGTCGCGCCGCCACCAGGCGCCGTTTCCCGGCCAGATCACGGTGCGCTCGGTGGACGAGGCGCAGGCTCGCACCGACAACACCGGCCTGATGGTGATCGGCGGCGGGCAGGTGTTCGCCGAAGCGTTGCCGCAGGCGCGACGCATGTACCTGACCTGGGTCAACGCCGCGATCGATGCTGCCGACACGTTCTTCCCCGGCACGAATTTCAGGGACTGGACCGAGGTTTCCCGCGTGCATCACAAGGCCGATGCCGAGCACGCGTACGACTTCGACATGGTCGAGTACCTGCGCAGCAGCTGATGCCTGCACCCGCCGCGGCAGTGTCGGGGGTCATGCATGTGATGGCTGGCGTCATGCGCGACAGCATCGGACGCGTGCTCCTGGCGCAGCGGCCCGTGGGCAAGCATCTGGCCGGTCTGTGGGAATTCCCCGGTGGCAAACTCGAGTCCGGTGAGTCGCCCTTCTCAGCACTTGCGCGCGAATGCCGCGAGGAGCTGGGGATTGAGCTGCAACATGCCGAGCCGCTGATCCGGGTGCCGTGGGAATACGGCGAGCGCACGCTGCTGCTGGATGCCTGGCAGATTCAGCAATGGCGGGGCACGCCGCAATCGCTGGAAAGCCAGGCGTTGCAGTGGCAGACGCCGGCACGGATCGATCCG
>Ga0208589_1000528_pt1 | contig 17884 bp, 14 predicted proteins | sample NGESurshal092012_2_FD_184486 | JGI IMG/M metagenome (GOLD analysis project Ga0208589, IMG submission 184486) | Arctic peat soil microbial communities from Barrow, Alaska - NGEE Surface sample F53-2 shallow-092012 (SPAdes) | ecosystem: Environmental > Terrestrial > Soil > Wetlands > Peat ... | reverse complement strand
TATAACAGTATGCGCGTATTTCAGGGTCAGGTCCTCGATGGCTGGTCCTTGAGGCGCAGGAAGGCTGCGCGCTATCCAGTAGACATTGGACAGCTGGTCGGCTTCGGTGTAGGTCGTGGCGTGCGCGCTGCTGAGGGTTTCCCACCCCACGATGACCACGAAGGCCAGCAGCACAGCGTACAGGACCGCAACCCCCGCGAAGATGAACCCCGCGACCTCGGTGTGCTCCTGCCGCTTCTCATGAGCCCAGTACCGGTGAACGAGATAGACGCTCAACCCCGAACCAAGCAGTGCCCCAAGGAAAATCCAGAGGTTTGGCAGGTTCATCGCGTCCCCCCAGGACTGCGGAAAGCCTGGCGATCAGCCAAGGGCATACTAGCTGTGTCAGCCAGCTGCCGCTCCTGGCCAGTCCGCCTCCTTGCCGGTCTCCCGATAACGCAGGCCGCACCGCTCCGGAGCGGTGCGGCCTGCGACTGGCCGTACCCGTCCACAGCGGAGCCATCTTATCCTGGCCTAACTGCCCACGACGATAAATCCCGCCCGGAAACTGACCAGGAACTGGTTCAGCGCATTGAGACGCTCCGGGCCAGCCCCAGTCCGGACCGTCGAGTTCCTCCGCATCGACCAGCCTGTGCAACGCTAATCCTGCAGTGGATCGATGGGAAAGGCGAGCTAAAGGGTAGTGGATCGTATCTCGCTGCACCCGTAGGCCAGCTACGGTCAGCCGCCGGCCAAACTCGATGTTTACAAATAACGCTCCTGCCGCATCGAGTTCAAGAGACGCACTCAATTCGGCTACTTGCGTTGCGCGCCGGGCTTGTTGGCGCGCAGATCACCCCCGATCTGGGCCATCTCAGGCAGTGCCGTCACGCCCAGGTGACCGCGCAGATCCGCGGTTCGGGTAAGTCAAGCGCATCGACGTCTCGCAACGCAGCGTGACAAGCCGATTAAGCCGCCTCCGATGCAATCCGGCAGCCCCGCCTGCCAGTGCTGCGTTTCTCGTCCCGGCCGCCGGAAACAGTACTGGCCGGTCCGGCCGGGCGCGCCGGTGGCAGACGCGGCCGGGCTACGTTATGTGTCGTGGACTGGATCAACTCGGCGCTGGCCGGAGTGGGCGGCGATGACCGCGCCTCCGATGACGATGACCGCGCCCTGCAAAAGGTTGGAAGCAAGAACGCTCTTGAACATGTGCGGAGCCGTGCCGCCGTAGTATCGCCAGGCCACGATGGCAAGCGCCCTCGCGATCGCCAGAAGCACCACGACGCTGACAAGCGGCCAAAGCCATGGCCGCCTTGCCCCCGTAGATGCCGGGTACACCCGCCGCCAGAACCAATAGCTGGCCCCGGGTGGCCATATCACCATGGTGACGTGTGCGGAGTAGCGAAGGGCTTAAGCGCGCAGGAAAGCCAGCACGGCAAGCACGCGCCGGTTGTCCTGCGGGGTGTCGGCCAGCCCGAGCTTGTCGAAGATGCGGCGGACGTTGCCTTCCACCGTTCGCTCACTGAGGAAGAGCCGCTCGCCGATGGCCGTGTTCGCGCGCCCCTCGGCCATCAGGCCGAGGACCTCACGCTCGCGGGCGGTGAGCACGCTGAGCGGCTCGGTGAGCCCCGTGCGGTTGACCAGGCGGCTCACGATGCTCGGGTCCACCACGCATTCGCCGGCGACAACCCGCTGCACCGCGTCGACCAGCACCGCGACCTGGGAAACCCGGTCCTTGAGCAGGTAGCCGACCCCGCTCGGGAAGGACTGCAGCAGCCGGAACGCATACCCGGCATCCAGATACTGCGACAGGACCAGGAGCGCCGTGCCGGGGTGACGCTCCCGCATCAGGTCCGCGGCGCGCAGCCCCTCATCGGTGAAGGTTGGCGGCAGCCGGATGTCGATGACCGCGACATCCGGGCGGGACGCGCTGACCGCGCGCAGGAAGCCGTCGATATCACCCTCGGACGCGACAACCTGCATGCCCGCCTCGGTGAGCAGCCGCGCCAGGCCTTCGCGTAGCAGCACGTGATCGTCTACGATCGCTACCCGCATGGCAGGCTCGCGATCAACCGCCGGCGGCCGCCACGGTCGGTGTGACGAAGCTGCCCGCCCGCGGCAGCCACCCGGTCGGCCAGGTGCACCGGGTTCCCCGCGCCCCCTGCGCGGTCGTACTCGATCTCGACGGCAACGTGCTGGCCGGAGTGCCGGACCGCGATGGATACCCCCGGCGGCGGCATCCGGCCAGCTTCTGCCAGGAAGTCCGCGATAAGCCGGTACACGGTTCGCTCGACATTCTCCGGGAGCCGCTCGGCGGGCAGTTCGGTGACGGTGACCGCGCTCTGCGCGTTTTCCGCCATGGTGCGCACCGCACCGGCCAGGCCACCGGCCGCCAGGGTGCCTGGGCTGATGCCGTGAGCCAGGTCGCGCAGGCTGGCGAGCGCCAGTTCGGCGGCCCGGTCGGCAGCAGCCAGCCTGGCGGCATGATCGGGTTCCGGCAGGCGGTCCGCATGGGCACCGGCGAGGCCGAGCGCGTAGCGCAGCGCCACCAGGCGCTGCTGTGCACCGTCGTGCAGGTCGCGTTCCAGGTCGGCCCGCGCGGCATCGGCTGCTTCGACCGCCAGCCGCCGTGCGGTACTCAGGTCGTTGACCCGGGCCAGCGCGCCCGCCTCGAGACGTTCGGTGTCGAGGAGCAGCCGGGCCGCCGCGGCCGCCTCCGCCACCGCGATCGGGTCGATCCGGGCCGCACTTGCGTGGATGAGCGCGGCCACGTGCTCGCCCGAGTCCGTGATCAGGGTCACCTCCCGGTTGGGCAGGACGATCATGCGGCCCTGACGGTCACGCCAGGTTCCATCCGGCGTCGGGTAGGCAACGCGCAGGGCGGCGTCGCCGAGCGCGGATCTCAGTGCGTCGGCGGCACTCCGGCGCGGATCATCCGCGACGGCCACCGCCACCCGGGCGACCACGCGCCTGGCGCGGGCCGCGCGCGACGCTGGCATAGTCACGGCTGCCGCAAGCACGAGCAGCACGGCGCCGGCCGCCGCATGCCAGCCAGGAGCCGGCGGGCCGGCAGGCCCTCCGGGCAGCGTCACCGCCAACCCGGCGGCGACCGCCACCGCGAACGCGGTTGCCGAGGCGGCGGCCACACCTTCGGGGGAGGCCAGCCACCTGCGCGGCTGCGTGCGGTGACCCGCCACGGTGACGGCGAGCCAGGCGGCCGCGGACAGCGCGGCGCCAATGGCGATCAGGCCGCCGAGCCGGGTCAGCCCGGCGCCGAGCGCCGTATCGTGCGCCACCGCGATCAAGTCGCGCGGGCAGTCGGTGCACCCGGCATCGCGCGGGCTGGCCGCGGCCGACACCAGCGGGCCGGTGAGCGCGGCCGCCGTCACGCCGAGCAGCACCGCCGTGGCGAGCAGCACGGCCGGGCCCACGCCCAGGAGCGTCCGCTGCCAGCGACTGGCCGGCGGGCCCCCACCTAGCAGCGGACGCCCCCAGCGGCTGGCCGGCCCGGCCGGGCCGCCGTCCGGCAGCGGCCGCCATTGGCTGGCCAGCACCAGCGGGAGCGGTGCCAGGAACGCGACGAGCCCCACGGTGAAGGGGATCGCGCTCGGTGCGGCCGGGTTCGCCCACTCGGCGGCAAGCCAGGCCGTGCCCGCGACCGCGAGGAGCCATTTGCTGCGGCCAGCCGCGCCCGCGGCAAGGATGAGCGCGGCCCCGGCCGCGACGTCGAGCACTTGTGCGCTCACCGACGGGCCCGCCAGGGACACCGCACCGCGCAGGCGCAGCACGTTGATCGTCACGCCGGAGAGCCCCGCCGCGACGACAGCCCACGGCAGCAGGCGGGTCACGCAATCACCATCGCAGGGATATCGCGGGCCGGAAAGAGTGTTAGCCCGCTAGTGACGGCCCCGAGGCTGGCGCACAGTCGCAGTACGGGTTCATGATTGCTCAGGGGAGCCTTCCATGGGGAGCATGCGGAGAAGCACCGGCCGTCACCGCCGCGCGACGTGGCGCTGGCCAGTACTGGCGCTCATCGGGGCGCTTGCGGCGGCGGGCTGCAACAGCCGGGGGGCGAGCAAGGCCGGTGGTGCGCCGGAGGCCGCGCCGGACGGCACCATCACACTGAGCTTCGCCAGCGCCGACCAGTTGCCCGTCGACACGATGTTCGCGACCTTGCTCGCCAAGGACTCCGGCGGGCACCTCAAGCTGCATACCAGCCACTACAACGGGCGCTCCACCAGCGTCGACGTGCAGCTCGCCGCCGCCCTGCAGGCGGGGAAGCTGGATGTCGGCGACGTCGCCTCCCGGGCCTGGGAGAGCCTGGGGATCGAGCCGTTCCGCGCCTACCAGGTCCCGTTCCTGGTAGCCAGCCGCAGCCTGCTGGACCGGGCGGTCACCGGGCCGGTGGCCGCCGGGATGCTCGCCGCGCTCAAGCCGGCAAGGGTGACCGGGCTGGCCATCGTGCTGACCGGCATCAGGTACCTGCTGTCGACCCGCCCGCTGACCACCCCGGCGCAGTTCTACGGCGCGAAGATCCGGATCAACGACTCGGCGACCAGCAGCGAGATGATCTCCGCGCTGGGCGCCACGCCGGTGACCAACATCGCCAGCGGGCCCGCGGCGGTGCAGGCGCTGCGGGATGGCAAGCTGACCGCGGTCGAAGCCGATCCGGTGAACGCCATGATGAACGGTTACCTGCAGGTTGCGCCGTACGTGCTGGTCAACGCTCCGCTGTACGCCAAGACCACGACGCTCGCGGCCTCGTCCGCCGCCCTGGCCAGGCTGCCCGCCGCCGACGCCCGCTGGCTGCGGGAGGCCGCCACACAGGCTGCGGCCAGCCAGGCGGCCAGCACCTCGGACCGAGTGGACTGGGCCTCCATGTGCGGGCAGGGCGCCAAGCCGCTCGCGGCAACCCAGGGCCAGTTCAAAGCCCTGCACGACGCCGAAGCCTCCACCTACGCGGACCTGTCCGGCGACCCGCAGACCACCTTGGCTATCGACCGGATCGGTGAAATGGCCACAAAGGAACCGCGGATGGACAACTGGGCCACCTGCCACGGCGTCGGCGTCGCCGCCTCCCCAACCAAGGTCCTGGACGGCAGGTACGGGCTCACGTACACCCAAGCTGAGGTTGTCGCGTCCGGCGACTGCGCGGACTGCGGCAACGCCGGCACGTACACGCTGACCATTCACGACGGGCGGTACGCGATCTTCCACCCGGTGCAGCTTCACAGCAACCCCACCGAGCCCGGCGTGGAGTTCTTCCGGGGCTGGCGCCCCAGTGACCCGGTTGAAGTAGGCGCCATCTTCATCAATGGCAACCAGGCCACGCTGCTGCCCGAGGTCAACCAGCAGAACGGGACGGTGCCAGCGGTTTTCACCTTTGAACTGTTCCGCGGCGTGCTCACCTGGCACCTGGTGTCGGGACCCGCCTGGGAACAGGTGGCCCCCTGGAAACGGCTGAGCTGAGTCCTCCGCCCGCGAGCCCGCGGCGCGCCTGAGGCTCGCGAACACTCCCGCATCGTCCGCCACGGCTTCTTATCACCCTGCCCATGTCGCGGCCCGGCCGTGTCGCGCTCGACCACGCCCTGCATCCGAACCCACGGAGGAGGAAACATGAAACGCCCACGATTCGTTCAACGGCATCAGACCAGGCGTCTAGCGCTGAGCTTGCTGGCCGTGCCGAGCTGCCTGGCCGCGTGCCTCATGCTGGCCGGTACTGCGGCCCCGGCTTCGGCCGGCACCGCGGCCCCCGCTTCGTCACGGGCCGTGACACCGGTGGCGCCGCGGCCGGTCCAGGCGGCCAGGTACGGCGCGCTCCGGTACCTGACCTCCGCCTCCCGGGCCGGCCATGCCGGTCCTGGCGTGTCCACCTTGGCCAGGACGGGCGGCCGGGCGTCCAGCGGCGGACCAGGGACGGCCGGAACGGTTGTGCTCGGCGGCAGCCCGGGATTCAGCGCGGTGAACCCGAAAACGGACACCGTCTACATCGCCATCCAGTGCGTGCACACCGACTGCCTACCGGGACCGCCGGAGCATGTCGTCGACATCGTCAACACCGCGAAGTGCAACGGGAAGGATCATTCCGGTTGCCGGGTCACCGGCACGATCCGCGTCGGCGCCGGCCCGCTCGGCGTGGCCGTGGATCCGCGGACGGACACCATTTACGTGACCAACGGCAACGACAACACGGTCTCGGTCATCAACGGCGCCCGGTGCAACGCCGAAGATCTCAGCGGCTGCGCCACGGCGGTCGCGGCCACGATCAAGGTGGGCATCTTCCCGGTCGCGGATGCGTTCAACCCGGTCACCCGGACGGTCTACGTCGCGAACCTGACCGGGAGCATCTCGGTCATCAACGCCGCCACCTGCAATGCCACGACAACCAGCGGCTGCGGCCACCCGGCCAGGTCGATACCGGACAAGCGCGGCCCGGCCTGGATCGACATCGACCGGGCAACGGGCACGGTGTATGTGGCCGACGGCGGGACCTCAAGCCCGGGTGACACGGTGTCGGTGATCAACGGGCGGGCCTGCAACGGGCACACCGGGCGTGGCTGCCGGGTCCTGGCAACCGTCACGGTGGGCGCGAACCCCTTCTGGGTGGCGGTTGACCAGGCCACCAACACCGTCTACACCGCGAACGCCGACGGCGTCATCGGCGGCCAGGCGGCGGCGTTCGGCGCCCACGGATCGGTGTCGGTGATCAACGGTGCCCGGTGCAACGCGCAGGTCACCTCCGGCTGCCACCAGGCTCCGGCCGAGGTCCCGGCCGGCGCTAACACCGGTGCCGTCGCCGCGGACGACGGGGTGCACACCGTGTTCGCCGTCAACGAGTTCGACGACACGCTGTCCGCGATCGACACCAGGACCTGCGGCGGAAAGGTGACGTCCGGCTGCGCGATCCGGCCGCCGAACGAGCAGGCCGAGCCCGATCGCGGCCCGGGATACGTGCAGTTCCCGACCGCGTTCGCGCTCCTTCCCAAGGCCAGCACGGCCTACGTCATGGACACCGGCGGAGTGGGCCGGATGGTCGCGGTGAGCATCGGCCGGTGCAACGCGATCACCACATCCGGCTGCCGCCACGAGCCACCCACCGTGCCGGAGCACGATGCGTTCCTGACGGAAGATCCCGCGACCCGCACCATCTACGCGGGCAACCAGGGCCAGCCGCGGATCGACGTGATCAGCGCCGTGGCCTGCCGCCCCGGGCACCTATCGGGGTGCACCCTGGTCGCGACCATCCCGATGCCCGACCCGCAGGCCAACGTGGGCGGCATCGATCAGGCCACGCACACGCTGTATGCGTCCGACCCGTTCAGCGGCAAAGTCGCGGTGATCGACACGGCCGCGTGCAACGCCGCTAACACCAGCGGCTGCTCTACGGCCCCGCCGCTCATCACCGTCGGCCCGAACCCCGGGCCACCCGGGCTGAACCCGCGGACCAAGACCCTGTACGTGCCGGACGGCCCGGCGGCCAACCAGGTCGCCGTGATCAACGCCGCGACCTGCAACGCCACCGACACCTCTGGCTGTGGCCAGACGCCGGCGCAGGTCAGCGTCGGGCAGGGCACTTTCGTCCTGGCCGTCAGCCCGGCCGCCAACACCGTCTACGCGTCCGCCAGCGGGTTGCCCAAACCGGGGTTTGCCTTCAGCGGTAAGACGATCGCGGTGATCAACGGCGCTACCTGCAACGGCACCGACCACTCCGGCTGCGGGCATCTCGCCGCCACGATCAGGGCCGGGCTCGCCCCGTTCGGGCTGTCGGTGGACGACCACACCCACACCGTCTACGCGGCCATCAACACCAGCGGCCACTTCCCCGGCTCCATCGCGGTGATCAACACCGCCACGTGCAACGGCAACCACACCGCCGGCTGTCACGGGCCGTTCCCGCATATGCCGACGGGCGCCGCGCCTATTGCTACGGCACTGGACACGAGCACCGGAGTTCTCTACGTCACCGACGGCACCAGCGCCGAGGTGACCGCGCTGCGCACGGCGCACTGCAACGCCACCGACACCACCGGCTGCCGGACGCCGGGCCGCCGGCTGCCCATCAGCTCCGCTCCCAACGCCATCGCCATCGACCAGGACGCCAACACCGTCTACGTCACCAACACCTACCAGGCCGGTGCCCTCACCGTTTTCACCGGCCAGCACTGATCGCCCGGACTCGATGTGCGGGGCGGCGCGCCCTTGACCGCCCCGCACGTCCAGCTCTCCAGGCACCTCGCAGGCCCGGCCGTCGTCCCGGCAAATATTGCTGCCGAACCGCCGGTGACCTGATCACGCCTCATCCGGCGTGAAGAAATCGTCAGTCTGGCAAAGCGGCGGCGCGGCCGTCGAGCGGTATCTCCGCCACCACGCGCGTCCCGGCGGCGGCCCGGGCGAGCACCCGCAGTTCACCGCCGTGCCCGGCCAGGCGCTGGCGCAGGCCGGTCAGCCCATGACCGGCCTGATCGGCGCCACCGACGCCGTCGTCAGCCACCTCCACCCGAAGCCCGCCGGGCCCGGTTGCCGCCGTGAGCCAGATCCGGGCCGGGCCCGCGTGCTTGAGCGCATTCGTGAGTGCCTCGGAGACGGCGAACCAGGCCACGGTGGCCGGGCCCGCGCCGACATCGCGGTCGATACGCACGTCAGCCTGGGCGCCAGCCGCGGCGGCAAGATCCAGCAGCGCTGCCGCGAGGCCCCGCCGGGCCAGCATCTGCCCGACGTCACCGGACGCGGTCCTGGCCAGCTCATCGCGTGCCGCCTGCCCCGCGGCCAGCGCCTCGGCGACATCGTCGCGCAACCCGGCCGGTGCGGTCGCGATCAGCTCATCGAGCGCGGCCAGGCACTCGCCCAGAGCGCTGGCCGGGCCAGCGGCCACGTCGCGCGCGAACCGATCGCGTGCCGCATCCTCGGCCTCGATGAGGCGGCGGCGGGAATCGGCGAGATCGACGGCCTGATGTGCCGCCTCGGCCGCGCGCATCAGCCGCCGCACCGCCAGCCGGCCCACCGCCAGCACCGCCTGCCGCAGCCGGGGATCGGCAAGGGCTTGCGCGTCGTGCTCGAGAGCCGCGACGACCGGGCCGGACTGGCCCATCTCGGTGACCACCCGGCCCGATTCCGGGCCAGGGGCAGCCACCCCCGACGCACTCACGTAAGGCAGCCCGGGCGCCAGCTGGTAGAGCAGCCGGAGGCCGGGATCCCCGACCGCGCGGGCGAGCCGCCGTTCCAGCGAGCGCGCGTCCGTCGTCCGGCCCAGCTCGACGACAAGGCCCGCAAGACCGCTTTCCGTTGCGGCTTGGGCCGGGCGGACGGCCAGAACGGCGATGCCGCACCCCGCCACACTGACCGCGACGAGCGGTTCGAGTGCCGAGCCCCGGCCGGCCACCGCCTCGAGCAGGCCGGAAATGCCGAGCAGGCCGCCGGTGAGCGCGACCGCCCACCGCTGCAGCGCGGCCGCGGTACGCCGGGAATCCGCGACCGCGGCCGTGGCCAGGCAGCCGCCCGTCACGGCGGTCAGCCAGCCAGCGCCCGCAAGCGCCGGAAGCGCCCGGACCCAGCAGGCGGCGGCGGCGCCACGCTGGAACAAGCCGGCCGGTGCCGCCCGAGGCGACCCGAGCATGGCAGTGGCCAGTGGCGCCAGCCATGCACCACCAAGCAGTGCCGCGGTGTGGCCGGCCGTCCCGCCGGCAACCTGGGGGGTCGCCAGGAACCAGAACAGCCCGGACAACCCGAGCAGCGCCCGGCAGCCGCCCGTCACGTGCGTCGCCCAGCCGGCCGCCGCCAGCAGTGACCAGCCGGCCAGCAGATCAAGCGCTGCGGCGACCCAGGACCACCCGGCCCGGACGGCCCATACCTCGATAGCCACACCTGCCACCGCCGCAACGACAATCGCGGCCCGGACGGCAACCCGCATGCTTCTCCCCAGAGCCAGTACCGACGATAGTCTCAGGCTGAACACGACCGAACCGGCGGATGAGCTTGCCCGGGCCGAGGCGGTGCTGGCCGAGTCCGGGGAACTGATGCGCATGGCCGCGGAGCGGTCGCTGACCGTGCGGCTGACCGGATCGCTGGCGATACGGGTCCTCTGCCCGGTCCATGCGGCCTGCGGGGCCGCCCGCGATGAGGCCGTCACACGGGCAGCCGGAGGATCCTGGCCGCGTTCTCACCGAGGATGGCGTTCTTCCCCCCGGGAAAGCACGGGCAGCGATTCCACGAGTTCCGCGATGTGCGCAGGTTCATACCACGGGTAGTCGGAGCCGAGCACGACGCGCTCCGGCCCGATCTCACGGATAAGCGCGGCCAGCTCCGCCGTGGTCGGCGCGCCGGGGGCGCCCGCCCATTCGATGATCTCGCACAGGTCGAACGCGACCTGGGGGAAACGCCCGCGCGACGCCCAGCATCGGGTTCACCTCGACGAGGTCGAAGCCGATGACGTCGGTGTGAAACCTGGATCCGGGCATGAACGGAGATCCCTCGTCGGTGGGCACCCCCATGACGGCCACATCCGCGTCCAGCCGGGCGAGATCTTGCACGATGGGGGAGCGCAGGAACGAGGGAATCCCGACGAACGGGTAATCGAGACGATCGACATCGTGGCCTTCGGGCATGTGTTATCGCCACCCCTCTCGGCGATCGTGGAAGCTCCAGGCCGGCGCGGCAGGCGCCGCCTCGCGCGGTGGCCGGTGCCCCGTGACCTCCGGATCCATGACAGCGATGCTGGCACACTCTCGCGCGGCCGCGCGGCCAGGATTTCCGGGGGTCATTGTGCCCCCGCCCGTGGGCTAAGCGCAGCTGCCTGGAATGACGGGCGCCGGTAGGCTCCGGCCGTGGGGAACCGGAAGCTTTCACGTGCCGTCGGCGGCGGCTTGTGCACCGCGGCGTTCGGCTTGTTTCTCGCATCTGTCGCGTCGCATCTGACCGGCGTTGGGCTGTACCTATTCGTGATCGTGATCTTCCTGGTGGGCGTGGTGCTGTTCGTGCGGGCAGCCCGGGGCCCTGCCGGTGACGGGGGAGGTCCCCCTGAGCCTGGGACCGAGCGGCCGGTGCCCGTGCCTGTGATCGAGCGGCCGGTGCCGACGCTGCCTGCTCCGTCGCCGCGCACCGGCTACGGCCCGCTCTCAGGCGGTATCGAAGCGGAGATCGCAGAGCCGTTCGTGGCGGGTAATCTGCTGCGGATCAATATGCATAGCAAGTTCGGCAGCCGGGAAAGCAGCGGCAAGTATTACGCCGAGGCATTCGGGGTCGAAGGCCGGTTCCCTGCGCGCCTGTTGCCAGGGCCATGGCGGGTCCCGTGGAACGACGCCATGGCAGGCAGACCCAGGTACCTCGACTGGAAAAATGTTGACCTCCGCCTCGCGGAGTGGCCCGCTGTTGGCATCTACGGCAAGGAGCCCGGGGGCTGGGGGCGGGCACGGATGACGTTCCTAGCGTGACGGCCAGAGAAATGAGCGGACGACCCGAGAGTTGTCGCGGCCCCGTCTGGCATGCGACTCGCGTTCAGCGCATTGGCTCGTGCAGATCCTCGGCCTGGAGAGACCTGCTGTCCATGACCACCCCGAACCGGCAGATATGCACGCTAGGCGACGGCGCATTTGACCACGCTGACCGCAATTCATACTCGGCGTTCGGCGTGCCCTGGCTACGAATGACGAGGCTGAAGCACCGGTCGTCACGGCCTCCGGCCCGTTCTCAAAGTTGCGAGTGCATATGTGCACCTGCGCATGGCCATGCACCCGCGCAACGCGCGCTATTCGGCAGATCCGGGCGTGTCAGGATCCGGCGGGGTGGGCCCAGGTGGGGCCGTCTGAGGTGGCTCGGCCAGTGTGGTCGTCCCGGCCGCACAGTGTGTGCGGGGCTGTCTGGTCTGGCCGTGGCGGATTGCTTCGGTGCGGGGAAGGGGGTTCGATTGTTCTGGTCTGCGGGGTAGCGCACTGGGTAGCAGATGCGTGTTTGCGGGCGTCGTTCTGCGCGGCTCCGCGTTGCTCTCTGTCGGTGTCTTTGCTGGTCACGCCGTATTCGTGCTGGTCAGTGGAAGTGCCTGGCCTTCATGGCATGCAAGAGGTCAGCGGTTCGAGCCCGCTTAGCTCCACCTGGTCAACTATATAATTCGAACAACCTGAAACGCGATTTCGAACGGCTGGTAGCGCTACCTGGGGCGGCGTTAGAACCACGTCAGCCGCCGCTGCCCACCAGTTCTGCGCCGCAGACCTGAGCGGGTAGCCCGCTGACCTGTTACAAACCCGCATTGGCCGACGGCACGCCGAGGCCACGGCGGGGACTCCGGGGAGTGACATCGACGGCCGCGCGAGCGAGGCCAGGACGTGCCTGCCGCGCCGCACCGCGATGTGGGCGGGGCCGGGGTCATGCATGCCCGGCTGAGCAAAATTCTCGAGCTGGAACGGGAGGGGAACGTCGCCGTCCAAGTTTCCTTTCCGGCTGGCGTCCACGCTACGATTCCCGCAGATTCACTCAGCCTGCGGCCGGTGCTTTGAGTGTCTGGGCGCTCCTGGCGGATCCAGGCCCGTGCTGTCTATGACCACTCGCTCTTGGGTGTAGATCGCGGCTGCTTGTGTTCGGGTGCGGACTTCAAGCTTGTCGTAGATGTGTTCAAGGTGCTTGCGGATGGTCCCGGGGCCGACAAACAGCGCCTGCGCGATAGCGGTGTTCGTCTCGCCCGCCGCGGCCCGGGCCAGGACGACCCGTTCGCGTGGCGAAAGGCGCAGGAGTCTGATCCGGGCAGCTGCGGTGGAGTCGATGAGCGCCGGATAGGTCCTCCGCGCGTGCGCATTGCGCCGCAGTTGTCCCAGGTGCGGGAGGATGCGCTGGAGAGCGAGGCGGTCGCTCTCGGTGAACCTGCTCCGGGTGCTGTCGAAGACAAACGACGCGCCGGTCGCCCCGCCGGTGGGCAAGAACACCTTCATCACCGCCCGCACGCCCAGCGGCTTGCAGACCTCAGCGTAGAGTCCCCGGCGGCGGAACTCGCGATCGCTGATGAAGTCGGAGATCGCCAGAGCCCGCCCGAGCCATTCGCGGTTGGGCAACGGGCTCCCATGCGATGCCCCGCCCGCGAGGGGATCACCTTGCCTGACCTGTGGATATACCCGCCAGACCGGCAAGATCGACTCCGGGTCATCGGCGGCCAGCGAGAATCCCAGCAGCTCCTGCGGACTCCACTCCCGGTAGGAGACCGCCTCGCACGGAACCACTTTGCGCAGGCCAGCGAGGACGTCCGTCGCAAACGGTGTAGTGCCCTCGTCCGCGACCGCCATCAGCAGGAAGTCCAACAGCGCGTCGCGGCGGTCTGCGCGCATCCTCACCACCCTCTTCCGGAAAATACGCCGATCGACCCATTCCCGCCAGCCCGGAGGGGGGCTTCGATCTCCCTTAAGCACCCAATGGGCAGACGGGAGGCCACCGATGAACCGGATCAAGCCCCACGGCCTCGCGGCACTGACGGCTCTGTGCGTTCTGGTGATAAGCCTGCTGGGCACCGGTTGCGGCGCCACATCGGCGGGTGGATCATCCGTCCATGGCACGGGCAGCTCACCGAACCGTACGAGCACCGGCCAGCCCGGCGTAGCAGCCGACAGCGGCATGGCCGGATGCACCGCGTTGCTGGGGGCGCACCAGCCCGCCGCCATCAACTACCCGAGGATCCGTTCCCAGTTCGCGCGCTCACGATGGCCGGACCTTCGCTCCGGTGGCATGTCCTATGTCGACTTGGTCGTCGCGCTCCAAAAGGCGCGGGCCGACGGATATGAGACCGTCTGGTTCCACCAGCGGCTGTCTCTCGCCTGTACCCGGCACGGCTGGAAATAGCCGCCCCGCGTATCAACGGCTTGGGACACTTCGGCACCACACGCTGTACGACCCACCGCCTAGATCGAGGGCGCCGTGACACCCACTGCCGACACCAACTGAGTCGGATGCCATGACCCGCTATCAGATTGAGGAGACGAAATGGCCGCGCTCGAGCTAAGTCTAACTTTCTATCGGCCCGCTACTACGGAGGAAATGTATATCCACACAGACGCTGACGGCAACCTGCAGGCCGATAGCTATCTTGGCGACGACCCCCCCGGTCAGTCGATTACTGGCACTTGGGACGAGGCAACCAACGCCCTGAACTTCCGCGCCGGGGGTCTCGGGGGCGTCAAGGGCGGCGACCTTTTCGTAAGCTTCTACTCTGGTTATGCAATTTTTGACGGCGATGGCAATCTTTCTGGCCTGGCTGGTACGTATCATGAGCACGTCATCACCATAGAGCCGTTTGGCTTGGCCGAAGAGCTAGGCGGATGGTACGCAATTCCCAACATCGCGTAGTGCCGTATCAGTCCTCTGGTTCCTGCACTTATGGTTCCCTGAGCTCAACGATAGCTCCCACCTCCCAAGCTGTTGGCGCTTAAGCGTCAACGATACGGGCGACGGCGGATGAGCTGATCACCGTGCCATCCACGTGCCACAACAGAGCAGGCCCTACGACGCCAGTAGACGTCACTTGTCACCCGGCCGCAGGTCAACCCTGGGCGAGTGGACCCTCGAACTCCTTACAAGCCTCTGATGTCCCTGTGGGATGCCGGTTCCGGGCGGAAAATCGGGGGTGGTCGCTGCCCGCTGACGCCGTTTCCCTCGCTTGATCGTCGAGGTCGTTTACAAGCCGGGCGCTGGGAGCCAGCTCGTGGGCCGTTCAGTGTTGCTTCGAGCACGAGGATCAGAGTTCTCCAGCTGTGCCCTTGGCTCCTGCGGGCAGCGGCCCCGGCATGAGGAGGCCCTGGTGCTCAGGCAAACGCAGGACAACGAGGAGATCATCGAGCGGGTCGCGGCGCTGGATATCGGCAAGGCCGAGTTGGTGTGCTGCCTGCGGTTTCCCGATGAGGGCCATCCAGGCAGGCGGCTGCAGTCTCCACCGCTACCGGGGCGTAGTTGACGGCTCATGCTGAACTGCAAGCGATCGTAGCGGGGCAGCAAAGCCCTCTACTTCCCGGTAATCAGCGCCATAGCTTCTACAGCCGCCCGATGCCTCTCCGTCTCCTGCTCAGGCCATCGGCAACCCGGGAATCCCTGTTCTGCGCATCGTCAGCAGTGATCACGTAGGGACCCCAATATCGCACATATCAACGGGACTGTACGTGTTCTCCCTGAGGTGCCTCATCACTCAGGGTTGGCCACCGATCTGCATGGCTCGCGCCGGTCCCCGGCCCTGCAGGTAGCGGCAGTGGCGACCGCGAGACGGCCTGTCCGTCGATGTGCCAGCATGCGGGAATGAGGCAGGATGGCGTGGACGTGCAGTGTCAGCGATGTCTGCGGATCGGCAGTTTCTCCAGCAGGGGCGATACCCGCTGGGACTGCCCATGCGGGTACTCCTACAACATGCGGCGCTGTTCGTCGTGCGGCGTGCTCAGCAATGTCCGCTCGTTGCAGCGACGCGGCGAGCCCTGGCTGTGCGCGTGGTGCAAGGCTGCCAACGATGGCTACACCCCCCGCGACGATCCGGCCACCGCCACTCTTGGTGACCTGGCCGCAGACATGGCCCGCCATGGGCTGGAGTTCGCCACCCGCGAGCCGCAGCAGGAGCAGGGCCGCGATACCCAGCCGGTGCTGATCGTGACCACCAATGAGGTGCCGGGCTACCGAATCACCCAGGTCCAGGGGGACGTGTTCGGGCTGATCGTGCGGGCCCGCAACTACTTCAGCAATATGGGAGCGCAGCTGCGCACGCTGGCGGGCGGGGAAGTCGCCGGGTACACCAGGCTGCTGACCGACAGCCGTAACCAGGCCCGGCAGCGCATGTGGCGCGAGGCCCGTGCCCGGGGAGCTAACGCGGTCGTCGCCATGCGGTTCGACTGCAACGAGATCGGCGACATCATGTCCGAGGTCGCGCCTACGGCACCGCAGTCACCGTCGAACCCATCCAGCCACCACTCCCCGAACCACTCCTGACGGGGAACGGGTCGGCCAGGGGGCTTACCAGTTATACCGCCGCTACGATTCCCTGAGCGACCTGCGGCACCGCCCAGGGCCGTCTCCAAGACGACACGGCTGGGCGCCCAGAATAACCGCTCCGCGGCAGATGAGTACGTCAGTCGAGCGTGTGTGCGATGGACATCAAAGTCGTCGGCCGTGGATGCTGGTTCTCGTGGACAGGAGCCTCAGCGGTGACGGTGCCCCCGCCGTGCCAGCTGTGTATCGCGGAACAGAGGGAAGGCCCGGGCCGGTGTTGTTCACCCTCGACGTCGATGGCGAACGGTTCGCGATTCGCCGAGCTGGAGACGGCGGTACCGCCTATGACTGGCTAAGCGGGCCTGACGAGGGCTACGGATTCGGGTCGAGTGGGACACCGAATCGGTCGGTGGAGGAGCACCGGGAGAGCATTCGCGTGGTCCTCGCCATGATCGATCCTAATACGGGCTACATCGGGGACGACTGAGGGGACCGTGTAATCCACTCTAACCCTTACCAGACACACTGAAGTGATCTCAGTGAAATAGATCCACCGCTGACCGGCCGCCTTCATGATCGTGGTGTGTGAGAGTTGCACCTCGTACTCTCATAGGTGTAATCACGTCAATTGACACATCGGAAAGAGGCTCCGCGTCAGCGCGGGGTGAGGACGTCGAACTCGTTGCCCTCCGGGTCGGCCAGGCACGTCCACGGGACGTCGCCCTGGCCGAGGTCGATGTCGGTAGCGCCGAGTGCCCGCAGCCGGGCCACCTCCACTGCTTGATCGTCACCGGGGTAGGGCCGGAGGTCGAGATGGACGCGGTTCTTCACGGTCTTCATGTCAGGCGTGCGGAGGAATTCCAGATACGGTCCGACACCCTTGGCGGAGCGCAGCACCGCGTGATCGCCGGTCACCTGGTGCAGGTTCCAGTCCATCGCCTCGTCCCAGAACCGGGCCATGGCCCGCGGGTCCGCGCAGTCGACGTTCACCGCAGCCACTGGCCCGGTGTCCCGGCCGCCCGGCCAGGGCGCCAGCACGCAGAACTCGTTGCCCTCCGGGTCGGCCAGGACGGTCCATGAGACGTCGCCCTGGCCCACGTCGGCGGGCGCCGCGCCGAGATCCCGCAGCCGCGCGACCAGGTCCGCCTGATGGGCCGCAGAGGTGGTAGCGAGGTCGATGTGCACACGGTTCTTCACCGTCTTAGGCTCCGGGACGGCAATGACGTCGATGCAGACAGCGACGGGGTCGGGATAGGCGAAGCCTGCGGGTTCGACGTTGGTCACGCCGGGTTCCTCGCTGGAAACACCCCAGCCGAGCGCCTCCGCCCAGAACCGGCCGACCGCGGAGTCATCCCGGGCATCCATCGCGATCTGAACAAGCCGCAGCGCCATGCCGCCCAACCCTATGCTCAGCTGGCTGAATGTCATGAACCGACCGGAGGGGACCATACACCTACACCACTCGCCTGGACACCAACCGCTGACGAACCTCAACGCGGCTATGAGCGGACATGGCGGTGAACCTGGTTGCTGTCCGCCGGGAGATGGCGGAAATGGCTACTGTGATTCTCATGACAGGTGTCATCTGCGATTCGCAGCCGGCGCGGACCCTGAAGGCCGGCATGACGGTGATGCTTGAGCGCACCCGTGACGAATTGCCGGCGATCCAGCAGCTCTGGCCGCGCTTCGAGCGCCTGGTGGGGCTGAGAGGACGTCGGATGTACGCCATGGTCGACGTCCGGGCCGGAACCTATGCGGCATGTACACCCGCCCGGGAAGGCGACGATCCTGCACACCTCGGGCTCGATACCGCGACCCTGCCGGGAGGCTGGTATCTGCGGGCACGGATCACCGGGGAGCCGCCCGGGCTGTATGAGCGCATCGGCCCGGCCATGCAGGCGCTCGAAGCGCTGGCAGTCCCGGCTGACCCTGGCCGCCCTCTCATCGAGTACTACCGGCGCCACGATGAGAT
>Ga0208589_1000527_pt1 | contig 17952 bp, 16 predicted proteins | sample NGESurshal092012_2_FD_184486 | JGI IMG/M metagenome (GOLD analysis project Ga0208589, IMG submission 184486) | Arctic peat soil microbial communities from Barrow, Alaska - NGEE Surface sample F53-2 shallow-092012 (SPAdes) | ecosystem: Environmental > Terrestrial > Soil > Wetlands > Peat ... | reverse complement strand
GCATCGCCGGGAGAACCAGGGGCTCCAGGTGCCAAGTGCGGCCATCCTTCGAGATGGCGCTAACGCGCCTCCTCAGAGCGTGTGAAGCTATACCCGCTTTTGGGGTGAAGGGGCAGCGATTGAGAATGCCCGACGACCCGCGTCGGGTTGAAGCCACGAGCGTCTGTCATGCGGCGTTGGCGATGAGACGGTGGCCTTGCAGGATGTTGTTGGCGAGAGCGAACATACTCAGCACGGCCTGGACCTTGCGGCAGCCTCGGACGACGAACTGGCGCAGGTTCCATTGCCGGAGTCGGGCGTTGATGCATTCGCCCATGGTGCGTCGCTTGTAGACGGCCTTACCGTGAGGGCTCTTCATACGCCTGCGCCAGGCGGCAACGCCGGGCCCATCGTCGCGGCGTGGCGCATAGGGATCGGTGTCATGCTTGCTGCGGATCGGCGGGCCGTACACGCTGACGCCGATGCCGGCAGCCCATTCGGTATCGTCATTCTTGTTGAAGCCGCCATCGACCAGATAACGTCTGGGCCTGCGGCCGTAGCGCCGTTTGATCTGATTGATCATCGACGGCATGAGACCGCGGTCCGAGCCGACGGCCATCGCTTCAACAGCGACCACGATCTGACCCTCTGCCACGGTGCCAAGCTGACAATTGTAGGCCGGCCGATAGCCGCCGTCGGGCATCTTCATGATGCGGGCCTGCGGATCGGTGGTCGAGGCCCGAGGCTCCTTCTGTTTGGCAACCTGCTTTTTGTTGGTTTTGGCGCGGCGCTCACGTTCGGCCTCGATCTCTGCAAGCTTGGCAAGCGCGGCGCTGACACGGGCCTCGCGCTCCCGTGCGGCCCGCTCGCCAGCCGCCCGGATGCGGCGGTTGCTGGCATCCGGATCGTCGTCCACCTCTTGCCTGAGCTGCGCGACCCGGCGCCGCGCTTTCTTCAGTTCCTTGTGCAGCGTCTTGCTGCGTCGGAACGAGGCTGCACCGGCCGAGGCCCGCACCCGCACGCCATCCTGCACGACTTCGTCGAGGCTGATCACGCCCGCGGCGGACAAGGTTGCGACATTCTCGGTCAGCAGCCGGTCAAGCAATTCCGGATCCGCTGTCCGGAAGTCCGCAAGTCCGTGATAGTTCACGCTCACACCGCCGCACAGCCAGCGATAGGCGTCATGGCTTTCGCATAGCCGGGCCAGCGCCCGCGCGCTCCCGATCCCTTCGCTGGTCGCATAAAGCCACAGTGCCAGCAGCAAGCGCGGGCTGACCGGAGCCTGACCCGGCGTATGTTCGCGCGCCCGTACCGATTGCTCCAGAGTCCCAAGGTCGAGCCCCCGGACGTAATCCCAGATCACCCGCGCTGGATGCTCCGCCCCGATCAACTGGTCAAGCTCGACCGCGCGCAGTTCAACCTGATCCCGCACCGGCTCCCGCAGCCTCGGACGACCCGGATCGGAAGTCCGCGATATCGCCCGCGCTGGCAGATCGTCAAACAGCTCATCTTCGGCCATCGCAGCAACTCCAAATCGTTGCTACAATCGAATCACGCTCATCCGCCAGGCGCAACCCGAATCCAAAGCTTCACACGCTCTGAGGAGGCGCGTTAGCGCCGTCTCGAAGGATGGGCTGCAAGGACTCGCGGCCCATGGTTCGAGACGGCGCAAGTGCGCCTCCTCACCATGAGGGCTGCGTATGTTGCGCCGCGCGTTTCACCCCGCCCCGTAATTTCCCGAAGCCTGCGCGATCTTGCCGTGGGCATCGAGCCGCAGATATTCGCAGATATTCCTGCCGCACTCGTTGCGGTAAAACACCACGACGCTGTCCGGGCTGAGGAACAGGTCGATCAACTCGAAATGCAGATCGGGCAGGCGCGCCAGCGCCGTCGCCCAGTAGTTTCGAACGCGGTCCTTGCCGTGCAGCGTGCCCGAGGCATCAAAGCCCATCGCGTGGATATGATGCGACGTCATCTCGAAGTCGTCGGCGTAGAGCGCCAGCACGCGCTCGAGATCGCGCGCATTCCAGGCGGCGATCCATTCGTGCCCCAGGGCACTGAGTTGCGCGGCTTCGTACGGTGACGGCATGATTCCCTCCCAAATAGCCGTTGGACAAACTAGGTCAATAATACTGACCTATATCGTTTTGTCCATGGCCTCCAGAAGGATGTGGGTCACCGCTTTGTGCGGTTGCGAGGCTGACCCCCGTCGCGTATTTGCTTTCCATGACAGCAGCACAGCCCGCAGCAGAGTCGATGCCCCCGGCGGCCTCGGCGCATGACAAGATTCTGATTGTCGATTTCGGCAGCCAGGTGACGCAACTGATCGCGCGCCGGGTGCGCGAGGAGGGCGTCTATTCCGAAATCGTGCCGTTCCAGAAGGCGGAGGCCGCCTTCAAGGAAATGAAGCCGAAGGCGGTGATCCTCTCCGGCGGCCCGGAATCGGTGCATGAGGCAGGCAGCCCGCGCGCCCCGCAACTGATCTTCGAGTCCGGCGTGCCGGTGCTCGGCATCTGCTACGGCCAGATGGTGATGGCGGCCCAGCTCGGCGGCGAGGTCGAGGGCGGCCACCACCGCGAATTCGGCCGCGCCGACGTCGAGGTCAAGGCGCCGAGCAACCTGTTCGATAAAACCTGGTCGATAGGCGAGAAGCATCCGGTGTGGATGAGCCATGGCGACCGCATCACCCGGATGCCACCGGGGTTTGCCGTGGCCGGCGTGTCGGCCAATGCGCCGTTCGCCGTCATCCAGGACGAGAAGCGCCGCTATTACGGCCTGATGTTCCACCCCGAAGTGGTGCATACGCCGGACGGCGCCAAACTGATCCGCAATTTCGTCCGCAAGGTTTCTGGCCTCACCGGCGACTGGACCATGCGCGCCTTCCGCGAGGAGGCGATCGAGAAGATCCGCAATCAGGTCGGCAAGGGTAGGGTGATCTGCGGCCTCTCCGGGGGGGTCGATTCCGCCGTCGCGGCCGTGCTGATCCACGAGGCGATCGGCGACCAGCTAACATGCGTGTTTGTCGACCACGGCATGCTCAGGCTCGACGAGGCCAAGACCGTCGTCGACCTGTTCCGGCACCACTACAACATCCCCCTGGTTCACGTTGATGCGTCAAAGCAATTTCTCGGCGAACTGGAAGGCGTCACCGACCCCGAAGTGAAGCGCAAGACCATCGGCCGTCTGTTCATCGACGTGTTCGACGTCGAGGCGAAAAAGATCGGCGGCGCCGATTTCCTGGCCCAGGGCACGCTCTATCCCGACGTGATCGAAAGCGTGTCGTTCACCGGCGGCCCCTCGGTGACGATAAAATCGCACCACAATGTCGGCGGGCTGCCCGCGCGCATGAACATGAAGCTCGTCGAGCCGTTGCGCGAATTGTTCAAGGACGAGGTCCGCGTATTGGGGCGCGAACTCGGCCTGCCCGAAATCTTCGTCGGCCGCCATCCGTTCCCCGGACCGGGCCTCGCGATCCGCTGCCCCGGCGAGATCACACGCGAAAAACTCGACATCCTGCGCAACGCCGACGCCGTCTATATCGATCAAATTCGAAAAGCCGGCCTTTACGACGCGATCTGGCAGGCCTTTGCCGTGCTGCTGCCGGTGAAAACCGTCGGCGTGATGGGCGACGGCCGCACCTACGAATACGTCGTCGGCCTGCGCGCAGTGACCTCGACCGACGGCATGACGGCAGATTTTTATGCGTTCGACATGAAGTTTTTGGGCGAAACGGCGACGCGGATCATCAACGAGGTCAAGGGCGTCAATCGCGTGGTGTATGATGTGACGTCGAAGCCGCCGGGGACGATTGAGTGGGAGTGAGGGGCGATATATTCTAAAGCTTCTCTATGCTGGCGGCTTGTGCTTTGCGGCGTGGGCTAACGATCGTGACGCACAATGCGCGGGAGTTCGTTCGCATCGGAGGGCTCGGACTTGACGATTGGCGTGGCTTGTAAGCCGGGGACCTTGCCATCTGTCGTGGGCCGTCGGATTGAGCTCTCGCAATAGCCCCGTGCTGAATGGAATATACTTCGATGAAATCCACGCGCCGAAACCTCGGTTCCTCGACCAGGCCGAACAAGGAAGCCAAGCTCTCGCGCACCCATGCGCCCGCCGACTTGTCGCCGGTGGAGTGGCAACGCGGATTGCGCCGCCAGTTCGGTCGCGAGCAGGCATTCGGGCTCGAGAACCTCACCAGCGAGCCGTTCTTCTCCGAGTTCAAGGTCAGTAATCCCGTTTCGAAATCGAGCTACCGCGTGGCCATTCGAGGCTTGGGGCCGGGCGGCAATTTCTGTTCATGCCCCGATTACGCCACCAGCGAACTGGGCACCTGCAAGCACCTCGAATTCACGCTTGCCCGACTGGCAAAAAAGCGCGGCGCCAAGGCCGCCTTTGCGCGCGGTTACCGGCCGGCATTCTCCGAACTGTATTTGCGGAATGACGGCAAACGCTGTGCGCATTTTCGCGCCGGAACCGATTGTCCGCCGGCGGTGCGCGAGGCCGCGGCCGGCTTGTTCGACACCGAACGCGACGGGATGCTGCCGGACGAGCGTTTTGGCGAACTCAAGCATTTCATGACCACGATGTCGAAGTACGGTCATGAGTTGCGCGCCTATGACGATGCGCTCGATTTTATTGCCGGCAGACGAGATGCGGACAGGCGCGCCGCAAAGCTCGGGCAGTTGTTCCCGCGTGGCGTCGCCGATCCGAAGCTGCTGTCACTTCTGAAGGTGTCGCTCTATCCCTATCAGGCCGAGGGTGCGCTGTTCGCGGTACGGGCCGGCCGGGCGTTGATCGGCGACGAGATGGGACTGGGCAAGACCATCCAGGCAATCGGCGCGATGGAGATCCTGGCACGGCATTTCGGGGTCTCGAAAGTGCTGGTGATCGCTCCGACCTCGCTCAAATACCAGTGGCAAAGCGAGATTGCGCGCTTCGCGGGCCGACAGGGTGAAAATGCGGCACGCGTCATCAACGGCGGCCGGACGCAACGGCAGAAGGACTACGTCCTGGATGATTTCTGCAAGATTACGAACTACGAGAAACTCCAGCCCGATCTCGACCTGATTGAGGAGTGGGCGCCCGAATTGGTCATCGTCGATGAAGCGCAGCGGGCGAAGAACTGGAACACCATCGCGGCGCGCGCCTTGAAGCGCATCGATAGCGCCTATGCGATCGTGCTGACCGGGACGCCCTTGGAAAACAAGCTGGAAGAACTCGTTTCCATCGTTCAGTTCGTCGATCAACACCGGCTGGGCCCGACCTGGAAGCTGCTGCACGAGCATCAGGTCAGGGACGAAGGCGGGCGCGTCACCGGCTATACTGGGCTGGAGAAGATAGGCCAGACGCTGGCGCCGATCATGATCCGTCGGCGCAAGTCCGAGGTGCTACGGCAACTGCCCGGCCGGACCGACCGGAATCTGCTGGTGCCGATGACCGAGATGCAGACGTTCTATCACCAGGAAAACGCTGATGTGGTCGCGAGAATCGTCCAACGTTGGCGCAAGACCAGGTTTCTCTCGGACAAGGATCAGCGGCGGCTGACCTGCGCGCTGCAGAATATGCGCATGTCGTGCAACAGCACCTATCTGCTGGACCATGAAACCGACCATGGCGTTAAGGCCGACGAACTGGCGGCACTGTTAAATGAACTGCTCGCCGACCCCGAAGCCAAGGCGGTGGTGTTCTCCCAATGGACCCGGACCCACGACATCGTCATCCGCCGCCTCGTAGCGCGCGGGATAGGCTATGTCAGCTTCCATGGCGGCGTGCCGTCGGAAAAGCGGCCGGCACTGGTCGAGCGGTTTCGCGACGATCCCACTTGCCGCGTGTTCCTGTCCACCGATGCCGGCAGCACGGGCCTCAATCTGCAGCATGCTTCGACGCTCGTGAACATGGATCTGCCGTGGAACCCGGCGATCCTCGAACAGCGCATCGCGCGCATCCATCGTCTGGGGCAGACGCGGCCGGTGCAGGTTATCAATTTCGTCTCAAAAGGCACCATCGAAGAGGGCATGCTTTCGGTGCTGGCGTTCAAACGCTCCTTGTCGGCAGGCATTCTCGACGGCGGCGGCGGCGAGATATCGCTCGGCGGCTCGCGTCTCAACCGCTTCATGAAGGACGTCGAGAACGTAACCGGGAGCATGGGAGCAGGCGAGGCGGTGATGCCGGCCGAGGAAGTGATGAACTTCGTTACCGACGATGACGCTGGCTCCGTGGAAGAAGGGGGACGGGCTGATGTTGCCGCAGCACCGCCGCGCGATACAAGTTCTGACCCGTGGCAAGCGTTGGCACGGGTTGGTACGCAGTTTGTCGCCGCGCTGGCCGCCGCCAGCGATCCCCGTGCTCTGGCGCATCCCTGGATCGAGCGTGATCCAACCACAGGCGTCCAAAGCCTCAAGATGCCGCTGCCACCACCGGAAACTGCGCGGCAAATCGCCAATGCGCTTTCCGCGCTCGCCGACAGCTTGCGTAACGGGCTCGCATGACGTTTTCGCGCGTGGCACGAAGGACGGGAAATTCATCTGGTCGCTGATCAAGCTTGGCGGTGACGACAGAAACGCTCGATGCTCTCGAACATCGAGATTGCCAGGTGCAATGCAAATCATGAAGTCTTCGAGGTGATCCTTGAAACGCGCCGAGATCGAAGATCAGAATCGCTGCTTGCTGCGGCTGCAGCACGATTTCCGCAGAGCCGTGGATATCGTGACCGACGCGCTGATGACCTTCGAGGAGGTCGAGGCGATCGCCGTGATCGGCTCGGTGGCTAAACCCTTGTGGAAGGAAATCCCCCGGTTTCGCGAATTCCGCCGCGCTGGGATCGAAGTCTGGCATGAATGCAAAGATCTCGATTTGGCGGTATGGATTTCGTCGCAACTCAGGCTCGGTGCGTTGCGGCGCGCCCGGGATTTAGCGTTGCGCGAAGGCTATGAGAGCGGGAAGGGTCCAGGCACCGCTAACCACCAAGTCGAAATTTTTTTGATCGAACCAGGGACCGACAGGTATCTTGGGCGGCTATGCAATTTCAACGCATGCCCGAAAAATAAGCCGGAATGCCTTGTACCCGGTTGCGGTGCCATTCCCTTCAACAAACGCGTCGATGGCTTCGCGCCACACGCCGATCTCCTGGCGGCCGTCTCATATTCGATGCTGTATCAACGAGGCGCAGGACGTTTGCGTTCTGCGCTTAACTTGCCGGGGACCGACGACGCGAGCCGGCAGCGTTGAGATTGAGCGCCCGTGAAGGACAGGCCGGCCTGACAGTATTTTCCTGCCGCTAAGGCTGGCGATCCGACTTGCGGCACGACGAAATGAAAGCAAGCCGCGCAACGGGCGCTGCATCCGTTCGGGCAGATTCTGACCGATGGAGTAGCGCGTTCGACGCATTGTTGTCGCAGCGATAATGGTCGATAATCCCGATCCGTGAGCCTCAAATGCCCGCGGCCAACTGAAGGAGGCTCCGCGTGAAAAGTCCCGGCACACCCGTCACGTCGCTCGCAACGCTGATGTCCGCATTGTTTGGGGCAGAGCCTCGCCAGCTCGATCTTCAGACGTCGGTGGCCTGTCCCCATTCGATCACCCTGCCGCCGGGATTTTCGCTGACGGGGAAGGACAAGGACCGCTGCATCCTCAGCTTCAGCAACGGGGACGGTATCGGGCTGACGGCCAACAATCAGGTTTCCGGCATCACCATCATCGCCATGCCCGGTGCCCGTGCCATCTACACGCAGGCCGGGATATCGGACATGGGCACCATTACCCTCAACGACCTTGTCGTGACGGGACAGGTCTCGATTCTCACGCGCGCGGGAACGGACAATCTTGACCTCGCGGTGGACGGACTGCACATCGCCGCCTGCGACAGCCGCCGATACAGCGAGCAGCCGCAGAAGTACGGCGTCAACGTCTACCAGGGGGCATTGACCGTCTACAACTTCAATGGCGATGCGAACTCCAGGCTCAAGGCGTCCCTGACCAACATCACGGTCGGCGCGAGGAATGCGCCAGTATTGGGGTCTGGCATCTTCGTCAGCGGTTTCGGCGACAGCAATGGATTGGTAGAGCTCAAGACGCTCACGACCGGCGCGGTCTACTCCACCGGAATGCTGCCTTACGGCACGGCCGACATCATCACGGCCGGCGTCTTCATCGTTTATGGCGTTCACGCCAAACGCGTCGAGCACTTTGGTGAAATTGTCACCTATGGCGTCAATGACATGGTGCTGGACACCTGGGGCACGGTGGATCAGTGGATCGCGCACGCGCCGGTGGTGTCGTACGGGCCGAGTGGCATCGGCTTCGTCAACTTCGGCACCGTGGACGATTTCGTCGCGGAATCCGAGGTGGTGACCCACGGCCTCGGCGCGCGCGGATTCAACCAGTACGACGGCACCGTGCGCAACATCCGGTTCAAATCCATCGAGACCTTCGGCGATGGCTCGATCGGCATCCAGGTGAGCAAGCCCGTGGGCACGATCGTGGTCGACGAAGACGTGACGACGCATGGCTCGATCGGCAATACGCTGGTCAAGGGCGTCAACATGCAGCTTCCGGCCGAGGCTTTCAGTGTGAAGCCCGGCGGCCTGGTCGAGAAACTTGTCGTCCGCGGCAATTTGGTCACCCACGGCGCCAAAGTGACGACCTACGCCGTCGAGGGCGGCAAGGTGACCGCGGTCGATATCAAGGGCAAAGTTCTCGCTCACGGACAAGGCTCCAATGCCGTATTGGTCGCAGACAAAGGCTCGACGCCACTGACCAATGTGCGCGCGCATGCCAAGGACGGCCAGGCGTTGGTCGAGGCCGGCGGCAACATCACCGATCGAACGGGCTTCTCGGTCGGGTGATCGCCGAGCCACGTCCGACCGGCCCATAAAGTCGCGCAATCGGCGCTAAACGGCATTTTTCCGTAAGTGAGAGGGCTATGTTTCGTCGCCGCGAATTTCGAAAGTCGACCGATCAACATCGATAGTCGTTGAAACCGAGAAGATCTGGAATCGTCGAGATTTCCGTTTGAAATCAAGAGCGCAAATTTCTGACGGATCGGCGAGACGGTTCGTCATCGGCAGAGAAAAAATTTGTGCCGAGAATTCAGCGCGTTACGATGACTTTAAAACAATCGAGTGGGAGTGAGGGGCGGTTGCCTATAGAAAATTTTTTAATTCAATATGTTACACATGATGGGATCGCAAACCCTACATCGTCAGTTCAGAGGCTATGTTTCATAACATTGATTACAAATAGAATCTTGTTAGGTCGAGCATTTTGCGCTTGCCATGGCTGGATGATTTGACGGTCTTTTTCAAGTGCACATCCGCCGGAAACCCAAAGACCGTCAGATAAAGCGCATAGCGCCGACGGTCTTTTCCGGAGGCGACCTATTTCCGAAAACGCGGTGGAAGGGGCGATTTGCAGCCCATTCAGTGCATTTTTCAGAACCAAGCGTTCCACCGCTATTGACCATGCCTATTTGAGATCATGCGAGTTATCGTAGCTGAGTTACGACCGCGGCAAACATTTTGCGTCATGGATGCGCCCGATCTTTGGGCCCAGGACGTGCGCTCGTTTTTGAAAACTTGATATCGGCCGCGCCGATGCCCGGTTCGAGCATCCGAATTCGGAATACGCGGCGATTCGGTCGTTTGTGCCGGGCGCGCACGGAACGCAGAACGGCCAGCCCCCAGCGCTCGTCTTGCGGCGACGCCGATGAGTTTCGCGAGCGCCCAAGGTCTCCACGACGCGAACAGGAGGGTGGCGGGCAAAACCTGCCGCCACCCCGCACCAACGCAAGATGGAAAGGATTGGCTATGCTTCTCGAGAACAAGACCGCAATTATCTATGGCGCCGGCGGGGCCATCGGCGGGGCCGTGGCGCGGACCTTCGCCCGCGAAGGCGCGAAGGTTTTCCTCTCCGGTCGTACGCCCAGCAAGGTCCAGCGCGTGGCCGATGAGATCGTCGCGGCGGGCGGAACGGCGGAGGCCTTCCAGGTCGATGCCCTGGACGAGGCGGCCATCGAAAGCCACGTCGCCGCCGTCGTCAAGGCGGCCGGGCGGGTGGACGTGACCTTCAACGGCATCACGGCGGTTCCGCAACCGGGGACCCAGGGCATTCCCATCGCTGAGCTGTCGGTGGACGCTTTCATCGCGCCGATCACCCTCTACATGCGGTCGCACTACCTGACGGCGCGAGCGGCGGCGCGGCGAATGGCCGAGCAGGGTTCGGGCGTGCTGCTGATGAACACGCCGGAGCCGGCGCGTCTCGGATTGGCCCACGTCGGCGGGATGGGGCCGGCCTGGGCGGCCATGGAGGCCCTCAACCGCAACCTCTCGGCAGAGTTCGGTGCCAACGGCGTCCGCGCGATCTGCATCCGCTCGACCGGCATGCCGGAGACGGAGACGATCGACGTAGTGTTCGGGCTGCACGCCGACGCCATGGGGATCACCCGGAAGCAATTCCAGGGCTTCGTCGAAGGCATGACGCACCGCCGACGCTCGACCACCGTCTCCGAAGTGGCGGAGATGGCCGCCTTCCTCGCCTCCGACCGCGGCAGCGGCATGACCGGGACCGTGGCCAACCTGACCGGCGGGCTGATCGTCGACTAAGGGGCGGGCAGCGCGAGGGACTTCGGACGTCGGGCGCGCGGGATTCCGAGCCGAGAAATCGCGATCGATCGATGAATTCCTCGCCGTCCCCGGTCTTCACAACATCCACGGCGGCAATGGTTGTGCCGAAACTAAGGAAAAAGACGCCATGAGCTACGAAAAGATCTTCGAATACGACCTCGGTATCACCGGCGTGACGGACTACGGCGCCGACATGGAGGCCCTGTTCACAGGGCGGGAGACCGTGCCGCGGCAAGGCGCTCAATTCGACGTCACGCTGGCGGGACCTGTCAAAGGCCGCGTGACGGGCAATATGCGCGGCATCGACTACCTGCGTGTGCGTCCAGACGGCCGCCGCGAACTCGAACTCAGGGGCGCCATCGAAACCGATGATGGGAGCCGAATCGCGTTCTCGGCCGTGGGTGTCGGGTCCCCGCGCGAGAGCGAGCCAATCGTCGACCTGGCCGTGAAGATCGATCTCTTGACGGCCGCGGCTGCCTATTCGTGGGTCAATGCAAAGCCGGCCTGGGGTTCGGGCTACGCGGACCTGGCCGCCAACAAGATCCACGTCGAGGTTTATCTGCACTGAGGCGCGGGTTGCGGCTTGCTTCGGCGCGGCGGCCCAAACCCAAAAAGTCTCCGCCGGACCGATGAATTTCCCGCCGCGGGTGGTCTCCACACCAGCAGCGATATCAAAGGAGATATGAACATGTCGCCGGAGAATGGGTTGCTGCGGGGCAAACGGGTGGTCGTGTTGGGCGCGAGCCGCGGCGTCGGCCGCGAGATCGTGCAGCGCGCGTCGGCTGAAGGCGCGATGGTCCTGGCCGTCGCCAGGCAGGCGCGCGGCCTGGCCGACGTCGCAAAGACCACGTCGGGCGTCGACACGCTGGCGTGGGACGCAGCCTCGGAAGACGCCCCGCGGAAGGTCTTCCGCAAGGCGAGGCCCGACCTGCTGGTGATCTGCGGCGGAGCCACCCCTCCGGTCCGCCCGATTTCCGAGCTCACCTGGGCCGAGTTCGGCGTGAACTGGGAGGTCGACGCCAAGATGGCCTTCCTGTTCTGCCGCGAGGCGCTGCGGACGCCGCTGGCGCCGGGTTCGGTGGTGGTGATCATCTCCAGCGGGGCCGGCCTGGGCGGCTCGCCCATTTCGGGCGGCTACGCCGGCGCCAAGCGCATGCAGATGTTCATCGCCAAGTACTGCCAGGCCGAGTCCGACCGCCGCGAGCTCGGCATCCGTTTCGTCGCGCTTGTGCCGTCCCGCGTGATGCCGGAGACGGACCTCGGGCAGGCCGCTGTCAACGGCTATGCCCAATACCTCAGTGTTTCGGCGGAAAAGTTCATCGAGAACATGGGCCCGCGACAGTCGCCCACGGATGTCGCCAAGGCGGTCCTCGACATCGCAAAGAAGCCGCCTGCGGAGCCGGGATCGATCTTCACCATTTCAGCCGATGGCGTCGCGGCGGCGAGCTGAAAATGCCAAGATGGACGATCTGCGCAGTCGGAAAGTCGAAGGTGTCGCCATGAAAGACAAGGAGCTCGTGAGCTCTGTGGGCGACACTCCGCCCAGTCGCGCCGACTTCGCCAGGACCACCGAGACGTATCGCCGCGCGATCAAGCTGCACTGCTATCGCATGCTCGGGTCTCTGCACGAGGCTGAGGACGCGGTCCAGGAAACCATGCTGCGGGCCTGGCGGGGCTTCGACGAATTCGAGGCGCGCGCCTCGGTCAAGAACTGGCTGTACCGGATTGCGACCAACGTGTCCCTGAACATGATTGCGAGCCGTTTGAGGCGCGGCCGGCTGATGCCCGATCAGCTGGATGGCGCGTCGACCGAGCGGCCGCAGGGGCGGCCGGATGCCGAAGCGTTGTGGGTCGAGCCTTATCCCGACGCCGAGCTTGAGAACCTGCCGGATCCCACCGCAGGACCGGATGTCCGATACGAACTGCGCGAGTCGGTCCGTCTTGCGTTCATCACGGCAATCCAGCAACTGCCGCCGCGCCAGCGCGCGGCGCTGCTACTGGCCGACGTCCTGGGCTGGTCCGCGATCGAGGTCGCCGCCGTGCTCGACGCCTCGGTAGCCTCGGTGAACAGCGCCCTGCAACGAGCGCGGGCCAAGCTGGCCATGCTCGACCGGGACGCTCGGCAGGCTCCGATCGCCGACGAGCATCAGCGGAGCTTGCTGGAGCGTTACGTGCGCGCCTGGGAGAGCGCCGACCTGGAACGGTTCGTCGCGCTTCTGAAGGAAGACGCCGTCTATTCGATGCCGCCTTGGCGAGAGTGGTATCGCGGTCGCGGCTCGATCGGGGACTTCTTCGGGGCAGTCTGGCCCGCGTATCGCGGCTTTCGGCTCGTGCCGGTCGGCGCAAATCTGCAGCCGGCGTTTGCCCTCTACTCCCTGGGCGCAGAAGGCCGATGGAACGCCCACTCGATCCAGCTCTTGGCGCTGAACCGGGACGGGATCGCGGCGCTGACGATGTTCATGCAGCCGCTTGCCCAGGGATTTTTTTCGGCGTTTCAACTGCCAACTGTCCTGGAGGTCTGAGGCGCGACGACCAAGTGTCCCCGGGCCCGCTGTGAAGCGAATTCGCGGTAGGCCGATGATTCACGGCAAGTCGCTCTGTCTTTACAAGTGACGCCCGGATCGTCCGAGCGCCAACCCGCCGTCGGTTCGAGCCCAGGGAGGGGAATTGTATACTTGACAAGTACACTGCTAGAGTTTGCCGGTCGGAGCCATCCATAAATTACAACCGCTGACAAATTTGCGCGCGCATGCCAAGGACGGCCAGGCTTTGGTCGAGGCCGGCGGCAGCATCACCGATCGATCGGGCTTCTCGGTCGGGTGATCGCCAAGCCACATCCGCCCCGGCGATATTGAATTTCGTCTGCCGGGGGCACCGGGCGCTTCGAATGCCGGAAAAAATCTGCGGAACGCTGTCGGTTTCCGGCAGGTTCGTTCGTCGTCCCGATGAGATGCCAACGCTGCCGGCTCAGGCTCGGCGTCGCCTGAAGCCGTCGAAGGGACGCCAGTGCTGGCAAGAACAGGTTCAAGGAGGAGTTCCGGATGATGAAGGTGCGCGTGGCAGGCTTTTCGATCTCGCTCGACGGGTTCGGCGCCGGACCGGAGCAAAGCCTCCAAAATCCGTTGGGCAAACGCGGGAAGGAACTGCATCAGTGGTTCTTCGGTACCCGCAGCTTCCGGGCGATGATCGGCGAGGGTGGCGGCTCGGATGGACTCGACGAGCGTTATGCACATCGGGCGATGGACGGGTTCGGCGCCTTCATCCTTGGCCGCAACATGTTCGGTCCGGTCCGCGGCCCTTGGCCGGATGAAAGCTGGAAGGGCTGGTGGGGCAACAACCCGCCTTATCACGCACCGACCTACGTGCTGACGCATCACCGGCGCGATCCGATCGAGATGGAAGGCGGTACCACCTTCATCTTCGTCACCGAGGGGATCGAGGCCGCGCTCGATCAAGCCAGGCGCGCCGCTGGCGGACGCGACGTCAAGATCGGCGGCGGGGTTTCGACCGTACGCCAATATCTTCGCGCCGGGCTGATCGACGAGCTGCATTTTGCGGTGTCGCCGGTGGTGCTGGGACAGGGCGAAGCGATGTTCGCCGGGATCGATTTGCCGGCGCTCGGCTACCGCGTCACGGAACATCAGGCGACCGAGCATGCCACCCACATCGTTCTGGCGCGCTAATCGCGATTTCGTTCGTGCAAAGGCAGCTCCGGATTGATGCGGCCGCCGTCGCCGCAGGTATGTTGATAGGTTGAGACTGCCGCGGGTCGGCAAGGCGGCATCGATCCGGATCGAAAACCGCTATGGATTGAGGCACCTTCGTTCGTCAATTTGAGAGCGGAACCGTTCGCGGCCGCCACGATATTGTCGGAGCAAGACATGAAGCTGTTCTACTCGCATAACCTCAATCCACGCGTTGCGGTTGCCGTGGCGAAATATCTGAAAAGTCCCGTCGAGTTCGTACGCGTCAGTCCCCGGCACCCCGCTCAGATCGACGCGTTTCGCAGGATCAATCCGAATGCCCTGGTGCCCGTGCTCTCCGATGGAACGACAACGCTATGGGAAACAGACGCGATCGCTTGCCGCCTGTCGGAGATGTCGGGAACGGATTTCTGGCGAACCGGCGAAACTTTACCCGAGATGATGATGTGGGTTAGCTGGAGCGCCTATCATCTGACCCGGGCGGCCGACCCGCTTTATTTCTACCGGATCGTCGCTCCGACGTTTTCGGCAGATCCGCCAGATCCCGCGATCATGGAACAGGCCCTGCGGGATTTTCGAACCCACGCAGCGGTCCTCGAACACCATCTGCAAGACCGTAAGTGGATCATGGGCGATCGACTGTCCTACGCCGACTTCAGGGTTGCCACTCCGCTGCCGTTCGCCGAAGGGGCCGGGCTGCCCTTGCCGGAATTTCCAAACATCAGCCGCTGGCATGCGCGTCTCAGCGCAATCGATGCCTGGCGCGATCCGTTCCATGGTTTGCCGTGAGGGGCACGCGCGAAGAGCCCGAAGAGAAGAACGACATGCCCCCCACGATCACCGCCTTCGCAGCATCACCCGATCGCGGCCGGGGCCTCGCGCGCGACATGCAGGTTCGCTGGGCGCTGGAGGAAGTCGGCCAGCCCTATGACGTGCGTCTGCTTTCTTTCGCTGACATGAAGCAGCCCGCGCATCGGGCGCTGCACCCGTTCGGACAGATTCCGACTTACGAGGACGGCGATCTTGCGCTGTTCGAGTCCGGCGCCATCGTGTTGCATATCGCGGAGCGTCATTCCGGCCTGCTGCCAACAGATGCCAACGCCCGAGCGCGCGCGATCAACTGGATGTTTGCGGCGCACTCGACGATCGAGCCGCCGATCGTCGACCGCGGAAACGCCATCCTGCTGGAGGGCAAGGAGGCCTGGCACGAGGCGCGGCTGCCCATTATCGAAAAGCGCATCCGCGATCGGTTGGCCGAGCTTTCCAATCGCCTTGGCGATGCCGATTGGCTCGACGGCGCCTTCAGTGCCGGGGACCTGCTGATGATCGGCGTGCTGCGCCGATTAAAAGGATCGGGCCTGCTGGAGGAATTTTCGAATCTCGCCGCCTATGTCGCCCGCGGCGAAGCGCGGTCCGCGTTCCAGCGTGCTTTCGCCGCTCAATTGAAGGTTTTTACGGACGCACAAAGCGACTGAAGGAGGTCCGCGCCTTCAGCGGTCACGCCCGGTCTCAACGCCGGCGCTGATCACGGCGAGCCGGCCGGGCCTTCGACCGCAAAGGTGTGATATTTGGCATATTGTTCGCCGACGTGGCGCACCTGCACATACGCGGGGTCGTTTCGCCAGGCCTGAAGCGCTTCCATGCTCGGATACATGTAGATGACCACGCGCTTGGGCGCGTCGCCGTCGATGGCAACCACCTGCGCGCCCGTTGCCGCCGCGCCGCCGGATGCGACCAGCCGCCCGCCATGCGCCTTGATGATCTCTCGTGCTTTCGGCAAGTATTCCTTGGCGTATCCATCGGGGTTGCTGACGTCGATTTGGCCGATCAGGTAGGCCGGCCTGGCCGTCTGTCCATGCAATGCTTCGCCGCCGAGCGCGCCGAGAGCGGCGCAGGCAAGCATGGCCAGAACGATTTTGTTTTGAGCATTCATCTGTGCCTCCTCCATCGATGCCTAGTGAAGCGAGCCAGTTGACCCCGACCTCCTGTCGCGGCGTTCGCGAATGATCGGCGCGGGAGCAGGCGCGATCTGGCGCCGAAAGTCGCCGCCCGTCCAATACATAAGTATTCTGATTTTTTATGCCGAAATGCTATAAGTACGCATGGATCTGCGACACGCGCGCACTTTCGTCACCGTGGCCGAGCTCGGCACCGTCTCCAAGGCGGCGCTGCGCCTGCGGACAGCCCAGCCCGCTCTGTCGCGGCAGATCATCGATCTCGAGAATGAACTCGGCTTGCGGCTGTTCGATCGCATCGGGCGGCGGCTTGTATTGACCGGTGCGGGCGACCAGTTGCTGGCGGGCTGCCGTGTCCTGCTCAATTCCGCCGACGCCGTGAAGGAGCAGGCTCAACTGCTGCGTCATGGCGACACCGGCGTGCTGAAGATCGCTGGCTCGGCGCAACACATCGAAAGCGTGCTGTCGCAGTTCCTGCACCGTTACGCGGAGCGCTATCCGAAGGTGCAGGTCAGGATCAGGGAGGGAACGGGAAGCGAGATATTGACGATGCTCGAACGCGGAGAGGTCCACCTCGGCCAGAATTTGCTGCACGCCGTCAAGCTGGACGAACGCCATTTCGGCAGTCTGCCGCTCGGGTCGGTGGAGCTGCTGGCGGTTTGCCATCTGTCCATGCCGCTCGGTCGCCGTCGCTCGATCGAGGTGGCCCGTCTCGCCGGCGTTCCGTTGCTGCTGATGGACGGTGGATTCGGCTTTCGCCGTGCGTTCGACGCAGCCGGCCGGATGGCGGGATTGAAGCCGACAATCAAGTTTGAAAGTCGAAGCCCGCACGCGTTGCTGGCCCTTGCCGAGGCCGGGCACGGGGTGGCGATCGTTCCTTCGCAACTGCAGTGCCACCGCTATCGGTTGAAGGCGGTGGGCCTGACCTATCGGGGCCGGCTCCTGCGCGAGCCCTTGACGATTTCCTGGGATAAGCGACGTCCTCTTCCTCGCTTCGCGGCCGACTATTGCAGAATGCTGGCCGCTTACATGCGCGAGATTTTCCCGATAAGCCGGCCGACCGAGCCTCCCGGCGCTAGCCCGAAATAGGCCGAGCGAGGGCATGTGAAGACCCTGCCAACGGAACTGCCCCGGTCGTCAGCCGTTGAGACTGGATGACGGCCTTGTGGGAGGATCAGATGACCGTGCGGCCTGACCGTTATCGCAACGCCATCGTCCCGCACATTTATGTCGAGGGAGCGTCGGACGCGATCGCATTCTACGAGCGCGCGTTCGGCGCGGAAGAGTTGCTCCGGATCGCCGGGCCGGACGGCAAAATCCTGCATGCCGAGATTTCGATCTGCAACTCCGTGCTGATGATCGGCGACCCCGACGATCGATTGTACGGCGAACCGCGCACGCTGGGACGCTGCACGGCCGGTCTGCACATTTTCACCGATGACAACGCAGCCCTGCTGCGTCGGGCGGTCGAGGCCGGCGCTGAGGAGATCCAGCCGCCGACCGAGATGTTCTACGGCGCCAGCTCCGCCAGCGTCCGCGATCCCTATGGCCACGTTTGGGTGATGCTAACGTGGAAACAGGACCTCGCTCCGGCCGAGATGGAACGTCGCGGCAATGCGCTGCTGGCGCGATGAATGCCGGTCGAACTTACGAATGGACCGTCAACGCCTCTCGATAAAGCCCTGCAGCCCCTCG